>Ga0233425_10000819_pt1 | contig 75713 bp, 62 predicted proteins | sample Watercolumn_Towu_2_FD_181712 | JGI IMG/M metagenome (GOLD analysis project Ga0233425, IMG submission 181712) | Freshwater microbial communities from Lake Towuti, South Sulawesi, Indonesia - Watercolumn_Towuti2014_140_MG | ecosystem: Environmental > Aquatic > Freshwater > Lake | place... | reverse complement strand
GGGGCGCCTATGCTTCCAAGGGCGTCGGCAGCCTCGCTGCGAGCGCTGTTTCTTTCATCCCTCAGGGCTGAAACCAAGGGTTCAACGGCGCGGGCGTCTTTTATCTTTCCGAGCGCAACCGCCGCGCCTCGGCGTGTATCCGACCCATTGTCCTTTAGGGCGGCGATCAAGGGGCCAACGGCGGGGGCGCCTATGCCGGCGAGGGCATCGACAACCGCGCTTCGGACGCTATATTTTCCATCCCCAAGGGCCGCGAGCAAGGGTTCGACCGCACGGACGTCCTTTGTCTTTCCAAGGGCAATGACGACGCTGCGTCGCACGGACGAGTCTTCGTCCTTGAGGGCCGCAATCAGGGGCTCGACGGCGGAAGCGTTCTTTATCTTTCCAAGGGCGTCGGCTGCATTGATTCGGACTATGGGGTCTTTATCCTTCAGCTCACGAACAAATCGGTCCGCATTTTGTCCTTTCGAAAAACAGGACCAAAGGGAAAATAGACCGAGTAAAACAAGTACCGCCGCTTTCAAAAAATGACTTAGCGGCCCGGCAGGATCATATTTCACAGTGACCTCGTTGTTTCCTCTCCCGGAGATTTTGTCGATATCGCTCGTTAGAACAGTTTGTTGTCGATCAGATTTGCACTCCAGGTTTCCCTTTTCCCGGCGGCATTGACGGTGCCATGCATGGTGTTGCCATTCACTCGACCCGAGAAATGCTTGCTGCCGATAGTGAAACCGATGCGATCACCGTTAAGCCTGCCGTTTGCGACCGGAAGAATCTTCCCACCCAGGTTAAGCTCGCCGAAGATGCGCTGGAATCGTTGCACGAGTGAAAGCCTCCCTCCGGGTAAACCCCAGGCGCCCTCCACCTTTGCTGGAACGATCCAGAGGTAGGCCTTGCAGAACGAATTGTTACACCCTTCTTCCGGTTTCACATTGATGGTCTGGTCGGGATTCCACTCCGCCATATCGAAAGAATTCGAAACAACGCGTGTACCGGGCTTGAGGTCAAGAATTTTTGGGCGAAGCTTCAAGTTGATGTCGGGCAGCAGAAACATTGTAATCACGGTCCCTTGCGAAAAATCGCTTTCAAACAGATCCGCCTCGACAAACTGCGCCTTGTGAATGACGCCTGCTTTGATCGCGTTTTGCTTTGACAGAGCAACCAGATCGGCATTGTACTCGATGCCAAGCGCACGGGCGCCTCGCCGCGCCGCGGTGATAACGATACGGCCGTCGCCGGATCCCAGATCGATCACATAATCCTGAGGCGTGACCTTTGCCAGATCTAGCATTTTGTTCGTCAACGCCTGTTCCGTAGGCACCCACACCACATCCTTGCCTTCCTGGTATGGGTGAGGTTCATACTCGCCCTTTCCAGGTTGCGGCTGTGCCAAAGCACCGGCGGCTATCAGGCATATACAAGATGCCAACGCCAATTGACGCGCGATACGGGATCTGACCATACGAAAGTTCCTCCTCCTGAATTCAACAGATTTTTTTATCCTTTTCTCTAATGCGTGCTTGCGAGGCGTGGTTTCGGAGTCGTTCAATGGTCTCGCCCGCTGAAAGGCTGTGTTATTGGGATGGAAGATATAGTGAAATGCGCACAACCTGTCAAGAGAATTTGCCCGCCGAGAGCACCGGGGCAGGGGACAAGCGTGTTGTCGTATAGGCGCCCTGTGGGCCGAACCGCACTCCCGGTCAAAGGCGCAACAACCCGAGGCAATCGTGATCCTCCGCGGCAAGCCGCGGAGGATATGTAAGCATGATTTGGAGGGAGCCAATCGTTGCTCGCTTGCCACAGGGCAAACTTCGGGTATGCGATAGCGCAGGATTCACGCACCGCTTGTATTCCTGAATCGGCGATAGAGAGAGCCGGATTAGTATTTCTGCACAGGAATCGTAAACGACCAGGTGTTATTGGCGATGTTCTTCCGTATCTCCCCGGCGTACCTGTAGTTTTTCTTGTTGTAGGTCCACGACATTCCGGTCTTGAAGAGGTGTGTTCCAGCCGAAGTCGTGATCGAAAGCGTGCCCTTGTTGTTGGTCACGCCAACCTGGACTCCGTCGACGAAGATCGGCCATTGCTTCGGAGCTCCGGGCGGGACGCCTCCGATGAAGTTTAGACCCAACGTGAACTTCACCTTGCCTGGGGCGCTGGCGGCCGGCTTCTCCCACCCCACAAACAGCAGGGAAAGGATGAAGACAGCCATGATCCATCTAAACCGTCTCATGATCAAACCTCCTGCAATTTGATGAAGACTTCCTTTTTATGTGTAAGTATATGAAGATCGGTCCCGGGTGTCAATCAATTTGCGCCCCTTTGTAAAGCCGAAGCAGAAATGTCCTATCCGAAGATATCAAATCACCGGCGCTTCCCTGGTTCGTTCCGGGATGTTTGGTCCCGCGCCCATCGGCTGCGGTCGGCGCTTTGCGTTTTTCTGTACAATCGTGGCGCCCTTGAAACCGTTGAAATTGGTCGAAGAGGCGATACTGTAAGCGCCGATGTTTTCCGTCAGCAGATAGTCCCCGACTTCCAGGTTTCCCGGAAGCTGCACCGACAGGGAGATCTTGTCAAAACTGTCGCAGGTCGGTCCAACCACGGCACAGACCTCTTCGGTCCCGCATCGGAAGGATCTGAAATTGGGGAGCCAATGGTCGTAAATGACACCGGAAAAGGTGTGGTAGATACCGTCATTGATATAATAAAATATCTTTCCGTCTCTTCTGGATTTACCGATGATTTCGGTGATCAGGGTGCCCGCCGTCGCCACCATGAATCTCCCAGGTTCCGCTATTATTTCGATATCTTCGGGGAATAGCCTATGACATTCGGTATTGACGAGTTTCGCCAGCTTTTCAAATTCGGGAACCTGCGCGTCATAGGGTACGGGGAATCCTCCGCCGATGTCCAGGATCTTCAGCGGATACCCCTTTTTTCTGGCATCCTTGAGGATCGTCGCGGCGATGGCAAGCGCTTCGGTATAGTTGTCAAAATTGGTGCACTGGCTTCCCACGTGAAAACTCACCCCCTCGACCATGAGCCCCGCATCGCTTGCCCGACGGATCAGAAGGTCGGCGTCTCCGGGTTCCGCTCCGAATTTCGAACTCATCTCGACCTGTGAACCGGTATCGGGTACCTTCAGCCTGATAATCAAACCAGCCGTATCGCAGCAATCTCTTATTTTTTTTAGTTCATCGGCATTGTCAAAAGTGACCAGGGGCCGGTATCTTCTGATCTTGCCGAGCGTCGCCCGGTCTTTGATGGTATTGGAAAAGATGATCTTATCCCAGATAAACGAGTCCTGATCCTTTTCTTCAAAATGCCGGATGAATTCGTAGATCTGCATGAATTCGTTGTACGATGCGACATCAAAGCTGGAGCCTTCCAGGAAGAGGGTCTTGATGATCTCCGGGTGGGGATTGGCCTTCACTGCATAATAGCACTGAACCCTGGGGAGGTTTTTTTTGAAAGTTCTGTAATTGCCCCTCAGTTTGTTGTGATCCAGGACAAGAAGGGGGGTCCCGTGCCGTTCTATCAATTTGCCGGTTTGCTTGTTCATGGTCATTTTTTTACCGACAGCGTTTTCATGAGTCGTTTAAGCCCTTGGATCTCTTTGTTGTTCTCCAGATAGGAAGCGGCAAGCTTTGCGTGCAACTCCGCCCCGCGGTGGTAAAGCCTTTTTTGCTTTTTGCGCCTTGTCGTCTGCCTGACATAAGCGACAATCAGCGGCAAGGCTACCGTGACATCGAGATATGCCGTGACGGTTTCATCCAGCTTTGTCGGGTCAAGCTTGCCCCAGCTTGCCGCTTCGCTCGGCGGGGCTCCCGATAATCCGCCTGTATCGGGTCTCGCGTCGGTGATGTTGATATCGTAATCCTGCCCCATTTCAGGGATCATGAGGACCTCCTGGATCTGGGGTTCCGTCTGGAGCATGAAATTCTTCGGGCTTCCGCCGCCGATCAGGATAACGCCGGTTTTCCCCTTTTCATACCGTTTTGCATTCAGGATGATGGCGGTTGAATCATTGACATCGATGCTCGGGTTGATCTTCAGTTTGAATGTATCCTGGAGTCCGGCGGTTTCAGCCAACAGCTCGAGGCCTGCGATGTTCATTCCGATGGTGGAATCGCCGGGAGAGGATGTGAAAACGGGAACGCCGTTTCTATAGGCGGCAGCGACGATGCTGACCTCCCCCAGCTTGTTTTTCCGTTCGTATTCGTTCATCACCCCTCCCAGGCGATGGTAAAATTCACGGGTACCCATCTCTTTCTGGAATTCCGGCCGTAGCAGTATTTTTCTCAGGCGTCGATCGGTTTCCATCAAGACATCTTCATAGTCGAAGAGGATGTCGTAGATCCTGGTTACCCCCTTATCCCGCAAATCCACATCGTCGACCATATGGGATCCTCGATGCATCGGCAGGTTAAAGGCAAAATGCAGATCGTGGTACATGTTCGCGCCGGTGGCGGTCATCCAGTCGACAAAACCGTGGTTCATCAAAGGGATGATCGCCGACGGGCCGAGACCCGCCGGGGTCAGCGCTCCCGCCAGGCTTAAGCCGACCGTGACATCGTTCCGCGAATACTTCTCCTTCAAGAGATGGCACGCGGCTCTCAGCCTCCCGCCGTTATATGCGTCCATATTATCGATCAATTTTACGATATCCGTCTTCCGCGAGATTGGTTCGGGAAGAATTCTTTTACCGGCAAGATATCTGGCCTTGCCGGGACATTCCGCCTTCCGTTGCTTCATCCTTTCCCCTTTCTATCAAAATGTGGACCGTTACCCTGCATTGGGATGTATGTAATAGCCGTTGATACACGACAGCCTTTCCTATCACGAATACCTTTTCAAATCTACTTTTCCCTGGAGATGTGACAGGCCGCCGCTTCGCTTGACAAATCCCGACGTTTCCTCTAATGACGAATAGGGCACGGGGGGTAAAGCGAAGGATCGAGAATATATGAAGGATTGAACGTCGGGAGGGAATATGACGGAGCCGGTGTCAACAGTGAAGCAGCTGGTAGCGTATCAGGAGGGTTCGATCGTCAGCAAGGAGATCATCAAAAAACCTACGGGGACGGTGTCCGTATTCGCCTTCGACCATAACCAGGGATTGAGCGAGCACACGGCTCCGTTCGATGCCTTGGTGCATATACTGGACGGCGAAGTCGAGATTACCATATCCGGCGAGCCCTATCGTCTGAAGGCCGGCGAGATGATCGTTATGCCGGGAGGCAAGCCCCACGCCTTGAAGGCATTGACACGCTTCAAGATGATGCTGGTAATGATCAGGTCATGAGGCGTTGCTCGGCGCTCATTCACGAAGCCGCCCGACAGGGCGAGTGGCTTTGTCGGCGCAGGCCGACGATTTTGAAAGCGACGGTGTTTCCGAAGGAAAGACAAAGCGGACGGCGCGTTCGTAGAGCAGATAATCCCACGCCCAATTGATAAGCACCAGTATCCTGTTGCGGAAGCCGATCAGGTTGAAGAGGTGAATGATCAACCAGAGGAGCCAGGCGAAGAAACCGGTATAGGTCCGGGAGCCAATGGCTACGCCCGCGGTGTTGCGGCCGATCGCGATCATCGAACCCCTGTCGCGATAACGAAAGGGGAGGGGCTCCAGCCCCGCTATCTGGCGACCGATGTTCCGAGCAGCGGCGACAGCCGACTGTATCGCTACTTGGGCCACCATCGGCAGTGTCCGTCCGGTTGCCCCGATGCGGGCGAGATCGCCGATCGCATAAATTTCCGGGTGGGCGGGCAGTTGCAGGGTAGGCAGGACAGAGACCCGTCCGTCGCCCCCGGTGGGGATGCCCGAGAGGGATGCCAGCGGTTCCCCGCGCACACCTGCGGTCCAGACCACCGTTTGTGAAAATATGGTCTCTCCATCGTCGAGGATGACCGATTCCGGGGTCACCTCCATGACCCTTGTGTGTAATCGTACCTCAACCCCCATCTGAATCAGCCTTTCGACGGTATAGGAACGGATCGTAGGCGGCATGCCGCCGACCAGTCGGTCCGTGCCCTCCAGGAGGATGATCCGAACGGACCGAAAATCGACGTGACGATAGTCATTCACCATGGGACCGTGTATCAATTCGCTCAGAGCGCCGGCGTACTCGACCCCTGTGGCGCCACCGCCGACAATGACGAACGTAAGAACACCGGGATCGCCGAATCCTCCTGCCTGCCGGGCAGCCCTTTCAAAGCAGCAGACGGTATGGTTTTTCAAGGCAACGCCCTCTTCGAGGGTCTTCAGGCAAAAGGCATACTCTTCGACCCCCCGTATCCCAAACGAGTGAGACACGCTCCCCGTGGCCAGAATCAGGTAGTCGTATGGAAAGCGATGACCGTCCGTTTCCACGGTCCGTTTTACGACATCGATGCGCCGGGCGTGCGCCAGCGTGAAATCGACGGTCGGGAGGTTTCTGAATATGCTGCGGACGGGATAGGCGATGTCTTCCGCCTCCAGTTCGGCCGCGGCCACTTGGTAGAGGAGGGCGAGAAAGGTGTGGTAGTTGTTCCGATCGATCACCATGACATCGCAAGGCCCGTCCGCCAATGTCCGCACGGCCCACAGCCCGCCGAACCCGGCGCCGATCACGACCACCCGAGGCTTTCCGCTCTTGCACATTGACTGTCCTTCTAATATCCCTTTTCCCTGTCCACCTCATACAGAAACGGTTCGTCCGCCAGATACCTTACGAGGTTGTCACGGAAGATATCGGTGGCGCGCGATTCGTAATCCGGTATGTCCCCGGAGATATGGGGGCTGTATATCACGTTCGGGAGATCATAAAACCGACTTTCCGGGGGAAGGGGTTCCTTGAGGAAAACATCGAGCCCCGCGCCGGCGATCCATCCTTCCTCAAGCGCCCGAACCAACGCCGCTTCATCAACGATTGCGCCGCGCGCCACGTTGATCAGATAGGCGCCCGGTTTCATCCCCCTCAATTCCTTCTCCCCGATCATGCCCCGCGTCTGGCTTGTCAGCGGAAGTGCCAAAATCACGAAATCGCTTGCTGCGAGAAGCTGGGGCAGCTCTTCCCTGAAATAGACACGGTCCACTGCCGGGAACGTGCGCTCTGGTCCGCCGGACCGACAGATCCCAATCACCTTCATCTCAAAGGCCTTGCATAGACGGGCTATTTCCCTTCCGATCGTTCCCAATCCGATGATCCCCGCCGTTTGCTCCCGCAGAAGCCGCTGTTTGTAACGCTTCCATTCCCTGTTTTGTTTCATCCGGAAACAGGCGGGGGCATCTTTGACAAACATCAGGATCATCTCCAGAACCACTTCGCCTATCGAAGCGCCGTGGATTCCACGGGTATTGGTTATACGTATCGGCCTTTTGAAAATCTCTTCGGGCAGCCTGTCTATACCGGCCGTCATGGATTGGATCCATTTCAAACGGGGAACCCGCTTCGGAAGATCCTTGGGAAAATGATGGATATAGCCGTAAAGGACTTCCGCTTCCCGCAGGATGTGATCCAGATTCTCTTTGTCGGAGTTGTTTCCCTTGCGTTCGGCAACGATCAAACCCGAAACCTGCTCGAGCGAGATTCGCTTGCTTACCGTTTTAATTTTCTGTACATTTAACTCGTCGAGCGGGGTCGTCAAGACCACTCTGATTATTCTCTCACGCATGGCTGTCTCTATGATAAGCTCCCATAACGATTGATTTTTTGTTGTCGAGAATACTGGATTGCCGCAGCCAAGTCAAGATAAAACGGATTTCCGCAGCCGTCAATTATTCCTTGCATTTCGACAGGGATCAAACGATAAAGAAGCGCCGTCCTGAGGCTCCGATTTATCGGAGCGTAAAAAGGAACGAAAAAACTTGCCCATGAGGTGCCCATGTCCGATATGATTCGGGTGTCCGGCCGTACCCCTGAAATGCTGCGCCGTTTACTGGAGAGCATAACAAACCCCTTTGCCCCTGGAGATAGGGTGGGGATCAAGGTTCACTGGGGGGAGAAAGGGAACGAAGGATTTCTGTCGCCCCGCTATGTCCGGGAGATTGTTACATGGATTAGCGAATCGGGAAGCAGCCCTTTCGTTTTCGATACCACGGTCCTCTACTCCGGTGGTCGGAGGACAGGCAAGGACAGTCTGAAGACGGCAGCGGAGCATGGGTACACCGAAGCGGCTCTCGGTTGCCCCGTCCTGATCGGGGACGGAATGGACGGACGCGATGTCATGGAGATCCCTTCCGGGTATAAGCATTTTTCTACGGTTCAGGTTGCGGGGATCATCGGGAAGGCAGACGGCTTCGTGGTCTTTTCTCACTTCAAGGGGCACATCGAAGCGGCGTTCGGAGGCGCGATAAAAAATATCTCAATGGGATTTTCATCCCGCGCGCAGAAGCAGCGGATGCACGCGGACGCTCATCCCCGCTTGAGAAAAGGCAAATGCAACCGGTGCGGTGTTTGCGCCGAGGTATGCCCGACGGGGGCGGCTGTTCTCCCCCCGGAGGCCGATCCGCAATACGATCTAAAGACCTGCATTGGGTGTTCGCAGTGTATTGCCCTCTGCCCGCAAATGGCCCTCAAAATCATCTGGGATACGGACGTGAAGCTCTTTCAGGAGCGACTCGTGGAAACGGCGGCGGCGCTGTGGAAAGCGATCGGGAAGAAGACCCTGATCATCAACGCCCTGCTGAACATTACCGCGGAATGTGATTGCCTCGAGGGGATACACCCCGTTATCGCGGATGATTATGGATTCATAGGCGGCAATCACCCGCTTACCGTCGACGAGGCCTCGCTCCGGCAGATCGGGGCGGAGCCCTTCGATCGGGCCCATCCGGGGCTGCCGTGGCAAAGGCAGTTTGAGTTTGCAAGGGAGATCGGTTTTACTCCCTAAACCTAAAGAGGGTGTTTCCGATAGAGGCCGCCTTCCTCGACGACCATCCCGCGTTTTTGAAGATCTTCCAAGTGCTTTTTCATATGAACCCGTTCTCCGAAGTCAAAAAACTCCTTCGGTTCACGCGGCTTTCCATAGATGATCCGTGCCTCGATGATCATTTCCAGCGTTTTTGGCTTTTCAAGTACCTTCAGAAGCTTCGCTTCCCGTTCGGCGATGATCCCGCCGTAGCTCTCCCATAGTCCGTTCAAAGACCCAGAGAACAGTCCCGTTTCATGGCCGGCCAGAACGATCCCGGCGGGCATCCTTCGAAGAAGGTCGATCGAGTCCCGTGTCTGATCGATGCTGGAATACAGATCGCCGTACCAGGGGCCAAAGCGGGTGAGATCGTAATCGCCGGTGAACAGAAGCGAAGCTTCCCGAAAGAAGAAGGCCAGATGACCAGGGGTATGACCGGGGGTGGCAATGACATCGATTGAGGTTCGGCCGACAGTAATCGTTTCGCCGCCGATAAGATAACGCGCTGGTTTTCGCGGACGAAAATGAAATCGATCTTGAAGGATCGACCTCCAGAAGAGCTTTTCTTCTTCGGAAAATCCGTACCATGTGAGAAAGGTCGCCAGGTCGGCCAGCGGCGGCGCATCCAGGGGAGAGATCCAGAGCGGGAGGTCGTCGAAGAGATCCAGATGCATGAAGTGGTCTTCGTGCCAGTGGCTGAGCCAGACCATCTTTACGTCCGCTTCGCTTCGGAGCCGGATGAGCCTTTCCCGATCGGAGGCCGGATCGATGAGGATTCCTGCCCCTTCGACAAAAAGTGAATTGCAGTAGGGATAGCGGCCCTTGTTTTCACCGGGAAGGAACCTGACCGGTCCTAAAAGTTGTTCCTGCATCGCTGTTTCCACCCCTCTTTCCTTGACCGGTCGGACTTTTTACCCTATAGTCCCTCCCGAATTGAAGGAACTCTATATCATATAACTGGAAGAAGTCGATGCTCGATTATGAAAGAGATCTGAACGAGGAGCAGCTCCGCGTAGTCATGGAAGAGCGTGGTCCGCTTCTGGTTATAGCCGGCGCGGGCAGCGGGAAAACGCGGACCCTGACTTACAGGGTCGCCCGTCTCATGGAAAGCGGTGTCCCGACGGAGAGGATTCTCCTTGCCACGTTCACGAACAAAGCCGCCAGATCGATGCTGACGCGGGTAAAAGATCTGATCGGCAGGGAGATCGGCGGGCTCTGGGGCGGGACCTTTCACCACTGTGCCCATCTCACGCTTCGGATGCATGCCCCCCGCCTCGATTATTCGCGTCACTTCTCCATCCTCGACAGCGAAGACGCACGGCAGCTCCTCAACACCTGCATCGCCGAAACCGGCATCGATACAAAGGCCGAAAAATTCCCTCGGGGGGAAGTCATCGGGGATATGATCAGCCTTGCGGCCAACACGGAAATCTCCATCTCCGACGTGATCGCCGCGCGATACCCCTTTTTTTCGCATCGTGAAGAGGAGATCGTCGCCGTTGCCGCACGTTATCGCAGGCGGAAGAGGGAGCTCTGCACGATGGATTTCGATGATCTCCTCCTCAACTGGCGGGAGCTCCTCCTCAGGTTTCCGGATGTGCTGGAGGCTTACGCCGGACGGTTCCTCCAGATTCTCGTTGACGAGTACCAGGACACCAACCGGCTGCAGGCCCAGATCGTGGATCTGCTTGCCTCCGCACACCGCAATCTGATGGTGGTGGGGGACGATTCACAGAGTATATACTCCTTCAGGGGGGCGAATTATGAAAACATCATGCGCTTCCCCGACCGCTATCCCGATTGCCGGATCTTCAAGCTGGAGACGAACTACCGAAGCACCCCCGAAATCCTCCACCTGGCCAACATGAGTATCACAAATAACGAGAATCAGTTCCAGAAAACCCTGCGCGCGGTTCGGGGGCGCGGGATACGCCCGGTCCTTATTCCGGCCCGAGACGTCATGCAGCAGGCCGATTTCGTCGCCCAGCGAATCATCGAACTCTACCGCGGCGGAACCCCCCTCCGGGAGACGGCGGTCCTCTATCGCGCCCACTACCATTCCATGGAAATTCAGATGGAACTGACCCGGCGGGGGATCCCGTTCGAGATCCGCTCCGGGATTCGTTTCTTCGAACAGGCCCACATCAAGGATGTGACGGGGTACCTGCGGATCTTGGTCAATCCCCGCGACGAGCTCGCCTGGAAACGGGTTCTGGGGCTCTATCCAAAAATAGGCAAGGTTGCGGTGGAAAAAGCCTGGCGTCATCTCTCCGGGGTTTCCGACCCCCGGGCAGAGGCCCTTAGCGCGGATTTCAGGGGATGCGCCGGAAAAGGAGCCGCTGCGGGCCTTGTCCGGTTTCAGGACACCTTCCGTACCCTGCAGGAGGCCGGTGAAGCCGCTCCCCCGGAGCTCATCGACATTGTGCTGCGATGCGGGTATAGCGATCTTCTCCGGGAACGATATATCGACGCCGCCTCCCGAGAGGAGGATCTCTTGCAACTGGCAAACTTTTCATCCGGTTTTTCTGCTCTCGTCACCTTCTTGAGCGAGTTGGCGCTTCTGACGGGGATTAGCGAGGAGGGTCATCCGGATGAGTATCTCGAAGATCGCGTCGTACTCTCCTCCATACACCAGGCGAAGGGACTCGAATGGACGGCGGTGTTCATGGTCTGGTGCAGCGAAGGGATGATGCCGCTCTCGCGCGCCCTGAAGGAACCCGGGGGAGAGGAGGAGGAGCGCCGTCTTTTCTATGTGGCGGCCACCCGTGCGAAGGACCACCTCTATTTCTGCTATCCCTTAATCGATTACACACGGGGCATGGGCAACCTGCCGGTCAGCCCTTCACGGTTTATCCTGGAGCTGTCTCCCTATTCCGCAGACGCGAAGGATCGTCCCTTCGACCAATGGCAGATCGACGCGGGATAGACGGTTTTTTTAAAGCCAGTGGTCCGAGCGGGATTTTGCCTCGTACTCCCCCCTGAGGGCGATCTGGGTCGCTTCGGCGATATCCTCCGCGCGTTTGACCCAGTCCTCGAATTTAATATCAACACCAAAGATCCCCACCATCTCATCCCTCTCGTCCGTAATCGGGGCAGAAACGGTGATGCAGAGCGCACCCGTCATCTTGGAGATGTAGAATTCGGTGACATGGATCTTTCCGGATTGGAGCGGCTTGATAAACCACTCGCGGTCCGATTGGTCCGTGCCGATACCATAATTTTCGTATTTGGCACGGTCGGCGATATTGGTGATGTTCCGCGTCGTTTTACGCCCATTCATATCCACGACATAGGCGAACTGAATGGAAGGGTTCTCCTCGATAAACTGCTGCATCACCGGCTCCTGAAGCTCCGGCTTCATCGGTCTCATATCTGGATGATCAATGACCTTTTTCACGACAGATACCGCGGCCTGCGCTGCCATGTACTTGATCTTTTCCAGATCGGACATGAAGAGCTCGGGCAGGTATTTTCGCACCCGCTTTTCCAACTCTTCATTCGATATACTGGTCATTCGGCCTCCCTCGTACTGCTCGGTAATCCACTTGTTGATCCGAGAGACGCCCGGATGACGCTTGTCGATGGCTTTATCTTCCGTCAGCCCGAGATGGGCGTTGATCCAGAAGGCGATCCCCGCCTTACCCGACTTATCGGTGATCATCGGTATAATCGGCCGATTGAGAAGTTTGGTCGTATCAAAGATATTGTAGATTTCTTCGCATTTGATCAGGCCGTCGACATGAACCCCGGCCCGCGTCACGTTGAAATCGGCTCCCACAAAGGGCAAATTCGGCGGTATCCTAAACCCGATCTCTTTTTCAAAATAACGGGCGATCTCGGTAATGACGGTCGTATCGATCCCGTTTGAAGAGCCGTGGAGGCTGATGTATTCGATAATCAACCCTTCCAGAGGGGGGTTTCCCGTCCTTTCACCCAGTCCCAGCAGCGTCGTGTTGGCGGCACCGCAGCCATAGAGCCAAGCGGTCGTCGCGTTGATCATGGCTTTGTGAAAATCGTTATGTCCATGCCACTCCAACAGGTGACCCGGGACTCCCGCATCCTCGATAAAGGCCCGGACAAGCTTGTCCACGCTGCGCGGCAACGCCGCGCCGGGATAGGTCACACCGTAGCCCATGGTATCGCAGAGCCGGATCTTGATATCGATGCCGCTTTCCTCTCTCAGTTTCATCAGTTCGAGGGCGAAGGGAATGCAGAAGCCGTAAACATCTCCCCGGGTGATGTCTTCGAAATGACAACGGGGGATGATGCCCGCGGCGAGGATGGAGCGGACGATACCGAGATACTCCTCCATGGCCTTGCGGCGTGTTGTACCCAGCTTGAGAAAGATATGGTAATCGGAGACCGAGGTGAGAATTCCGGTTTCCTTCAGCCCCGCCGCTTTGACCAGCGGGACGTCATCGGCGCTGGCCCGAATCCAGCCGGTGATTTCCGGATAACGCAGCCCGAGAATCTGGCATTTCTCCACCGCCTCCCTGTCCTTGGCGCTGTATAAAAAGAACTCGGTCTGACGGATGACCCCATTGGGTCCGCCGAGACGGCTCATCAGTGAGTAAAGATCAACGATCTGCTGGACGGTATAGGGCGGCCTCGCCTGCTGGCCGTCGCGAAAGGTCGTGTCGGTGATGAACATCTCCTCCGCGGGATTGATCGAAATGATCCGATGGTCGAAATCGATCCGGCAGATCTCATTGTAGGGAAACACATCCTTCTGAAGGTTCGGCTCGGGGACCTCCTTGAGATCAAACTTCCAAAAATTCGTATGCTCGTGATCGAGCACTTTTTTATCTCGATTCCATTTTGCCATAGTTCGGATCCCCCTTTACAAATATAATCAGGTCACAACCTTGAGCGAAAGCTCCATGAGCTGTTCCACACTGACCTGTGACGGGGCATCGGTAAGGACGCAGGTCGCTTTCTGGGTTTTGGGAAAAGCGATCACGTCCCGAATGGATTCTGCCCCCGTCATCAGCATAATCATCCGGTCGAGACCGAAGGCGATCCCGCCGTGCGGAGGGGTCCCGTATTCGAGGGCATCAAGAAGAAACCCGAATTTGCTGCGCGCCTCCGTATCGTTCAAGCCAAGGGCCTTGAAGATCAGGGACTGGACCTCCTTCCGGTGTATCCGGATGCTTCCGCCCCCGATTTCAGATCCATTAAGGACCAGGTCGTAGGCCCGGGCGCGAACCTTCCCGGGATCCGTTTCGATCAGAGCAATGTCTTCAAGAACCGGTGAGGTGAAGGGATGGTGGGTGGAAACGAACCGCTTTTCCGCTTCGCTGTAGTCGAACAGAGGAAATTCGGTCACCCAGGTAAAGGCCAGCGCCTGAGAATCGATCAGCGACAGTTTTTTCGCCAAATGAATCCGGAGAGCACCCAGGGCATCGCGCGTCACGCCCGGTGTATCGGCCACGAAGAGAATCACGGCACCCTCACGGACATCCATTCTCCCGTTGACGGACGCCACTTCTTCGGCGGTAAGGAATTTGAAAATCGGCGATGTCCATCCCCCCGGGATGACCCTCGCCCAAGCCAGACCCTTAGCCCCGTATCGGGCAACAAAATCCTTGAGATCATCCAGATCCTTACGGGAGAGCGAGGTTCCGTTCTCGACAGCGATGGCCTTGATCACACCGCCGCCGGCGACGACCTCCGCGAAGAGCTTGAATCCTGAACCGCTCAGAATGTCGGTCAGGTCGCGGATTTCAAGACCGAAACGCATATCGGGACTGTCCTTCCCGAAACGGTCCATCGCCTCCTGATAGGAGATCCGGGGGAAGGGGATGGTCAACTGCCGATCGAGACAGGTCGAAAAGAGGTGGGCCATCATTCCTTCCATGGTCCTGATGATATCCTCCTCGGTAATGAAGGACATCTCGACGTCGATCTGGGTGAATTCAGGCTGACGGTCGGCTCGGAGATCCTCGTCGCGGAAGCATTTCACGATCTGAAAGTAGCGGTCAAATCCGGAAACCATCAGGAGTTGTTTGAATATCTGCGGCGACTGGGGAAGGGCATAGAACATCCCCTGGTTGATGCGGCTGGGAACAAGGTAGTCTCGGGCGCCTTCGGGGGTGCTTTTCGTTAAAAACGGGGTTTCCACCTCGATGAATCCTTCCCGGCAGAAATAGTCCCGTGTTGCCGCGGCGACACGGCTTCTCAGGATTAGGTTTTTCTGGATCTCGGGTCGCCGGAGATCCAAGTAGCGGTACTTGAGGCGGACGTTCTCGGAGATCTCTGCTGTAGAATCGAGAACAAAAGGGGGCGTCTTCGATTCGTTGAGAATTTCCAGATCGTTTGCCATCACTTCGATTGCTCCGGTCTTCAGATCGGGATTTTCCATCCCCTCGGGTCGTTTGCGGACAAGACCCCTTACAGCAAGAACGAATTCCGTCCTGATGCCTCCCGCGTCGTCATGACAGCCGGCGCTGGTTTCCGGATTGAACACAACCTGAACGAGCCCTTCCCGGTCCCGAAGATCAATGAATATCACCCCGCCGTGGTCCCGGCGTCGGTGAGCCCAACCCATCAGAATCACCGCTTCGCCGGCATGGGAGGCGTTCAAATCACCACAGTAATGTGTCCTTTTCCATTTCGTTAAAAAGTTCGACAAAGTCTCCTACCTCGCTATCTTCATGATGGTTTCTTCAAGCCCGTCCAGGCTAATCTCATCCTGCGTGCTGGCGCGCAGGTTCCGCAAAAGCGCCTTGTTCTCTTCCATCTCCCTGTCGCCGAGAATGAGGGCATAGGCGCTGTTCGACCTGTTTGCCCGTTTCATCTGGCTTTTGAGACTACGGGTGCGATAATCCATCTCAACCCGAACCCCCCTCATTCGTAAACGGTTGCAAAGCGAAAATCCTTTGTCGACCGCCTTTTCTCCAAGCGCAGCGATGAATAGGCAAGGGCCTTGCTCGGTTTTATCTGCCTGCTCCGGAATCAGGGCCGCCAGACGTTCCATGCCGATGGCAAAACCGATCCCCGAAATATCCGGTCCGCCAAGTTCCCGGACGAGATGATCGTATCGCCCCCCGCCCAAAACGGCGTTCTGCGCGCCAAGAAATTCCGTGGTCACTTCGAAGGTGGTCCGCGTATAGTAGTCGAGACCCCGGACCATTTTGGGATTCACGGTATAGGGAATCTCAAAACGGGTCAGGCAGTCAATGACCTGCGTAAAGTGTTCCCGACAGGCCGAGCAGATAAAATCCGTCAGGTGAGGGGCCTGCGAGACGATCTCCTTGCAAGTTTCCACCTTACAGTCAAAAACGCGCAGCGGATTGGTGTCGATCCGCCGCCGACAGTCTTCGCAGAGTTCAACCTTGCCTTCCTGGATGAATTGGACGACGGCCTCCCTGAAAGCGGGACGGCATTGCAGACAGCCGAGAGAGTTGATCTCCAGGTTGAGATTTTTAAGGCCGAACCGGCCAAGGAAATGGATGACCATCAAAAGCAGTTCGGCATCGGTGCGCGGGTCATCGGGGCCCAAGATCTCGACATCGATCTGGTGGAACTGTCGAAAGCGGCCCTTTTGCGGCCTATCCCTTCGGAACATGGGGCCGATAGTAAAGAGCTTGGTTACCGATTCGGCGGCGTGGAGGGTGTGTTCCACATAGGCGCGGATCACCGACGCCGTGGCTTCGGGCCTGAGCGTAAGCGACTCTTCGCCCCTGTCGAGAAATGTATACATCTCTTTTTCCACGATATCGGTTGATTCACCGATCCCGCGGCGGAAAAGCTCGGTTTTTTCCAGAAGAGGGACACGGATCTCGTTAAACCCGAAGGCGCGAAAAACATCCTTGGCGGTATCTTCGATAAGCCGCCACTTGTCGGTCTCCGGGGGAAGAATATCCTTAAATCCCTTGACGGCAGTGATGATCTCCATCGGCCAGACGCACTCCTGTTTTTTTCGATTAAAGTAATATATTTAGCATATCGATACGATAAACGCAATATAAATGATGGAGCCAGCCGAGCGGGGTGCCGGTTATCGGGAGGGCCCGCGCCGGTAGGTTTGGGCGCGAAGGTCACTTCCATCCGTCACGATCGTAACGGCACCGTCGCGATCGGTTCGGAAAAGGCGGGACTGCAGCCTTTCGTATCTCCTGATGACGTCGGCGTGGGGGAGACGGAAGACGTTATCCTTGCCGCAACTGACCACGGCGATTTCCGGGTTTACTTTCTCAAGAAATGAGGTGGAGCTGGAACGGAATCCACCGTGATGCGGCACAAACAACACATCGCTGCGCAAATCGACCGCGGATTGGACCAAGCGCCACTCTACCTCTTCGGAGATGTCTCCCGGCAGGAGAAAGGTCCGTCCGCCAAAGGAAAATTGCAGAACAAGGGAGCGGTCGTTCATTTCGTTTGAAATGCGGGATCTGGTCCTTATAGGGAGAGTAGGGGCGGTCGGTTCCCCGCCATCGTAAGTATCAGGGTCTGCCTGTAAAGGGGAAGATGGGGGGGCACGGGGGGCATTTGGGGCGCCCGAGGGGTTGAGGATACGGATCCTGACTCCGGATATATCAATGTCCGGGGTCATGTCCGACAACACCTTCGGAATGGCCCCTCGATCACGGATAGACTGGACAAAGGCGAGGAAAAGGGGTGAATCGACTTCGTCGCCGTTGGTCCACACCTCGCGCACCTGGAAATTCTCCAGGATGAACAGCAGCCCCTGAAGATGGTCGGGGTGGGGATGCGTCAACACTACCGTATCTATCCGATTGATCTTTTCATGCCAGAGGAAAGGTGCCAAAACATATTTACCGACATCAAAGGACTCATCAAAAAAACCGCCTCCATCCAACATCATCCGCTTTCCGCCCGGAAATTGTATCAGGGTAGCGCTTCCTTGACCTACATCCACGGCGGTGAAAGCCAAGCGATCCTGATGAAGGCCTCGTCGATGAAGCCAGAAACCATCGATGATGAAAAAAAGGATCAAAAAGGCAAAGACGGTTTTCCACATATACGACGATGTTCGTGAAGGTATGCTTTGTTTTTTGTTCCGCGACGCATCAAGCCAGAAACCGGAAGCGATCAAGAGCAAATAAAAGGCCCCGATTTCTATAAATGTAGGGGTGGCGACATAGACCGATGACCAGGGTAGGGCCGCCAGCTCGTCTACGATGGTAAGGGATATTTTGACGAGCAATTCAGAGGCCAGGATAATATAATAGGCGAGTGCAGAAGAGACCGGCACCGCGAGGACGATGAGCATGCAAACAGGAACGGCAATGATGCCGAGGATGGGAACGACGAGGAGGTTCGCAACGAGGGTGATAAGCGATAACCGGTTGAAATAGAGAAGGACCAGCGGCAGGGTGCCGAGTGTTGCAGCGAGAGACGCAAAGAAGAAAAGGATAAGGATGCGCAGGGACTTTCGCAGGCCCTGCGAAAGCAGCGTTTCCTTCCTCGCAGGGGAGCAACCCGCTGCCAGAGAGGGGGGGAGGAGAACCGTCAGTCTTGGCATCAGAAAAAGGAGGGATGCCACCGCCGCGAAGGATAGCTGAAAGGAGATGTCAAAGAGGGAAGAAGGACTTGCTATCAGGATGAGGAAAGCGGCCAGGGCAAGGGTGTTGTAAAGATCGCGTTCCCGGTTGATCAGGATGGCGACCATGAACAGCACCACCATGACCGATGCCCTGATGACCGAGATTCCTGAGCCGGCGATAAAAGTGTAGAGGATGACGACAAGGATTGCAAAACAGGTCGATATCGTGACCGCGTTCCAGCGCAGCAGGAGATATTCGGAAGACTTGAGAAGGAGGCGGAGTATAAAAAGCGAGAATACCGCCACTATCCCGATATTGAATCCGGAGATGGCAATGATGTGGGTGGTGCCCGTCCGGTTGAACTTATCCATCGTCTCTTTCGGTATTTCCTTCTGGTCTCCGAGAATCATCGCCTGGATGATCTTTCCTTCCGTATAGGCCGCGGTATCCTCAATTGATTTTCGAACTCGATCACGAAAACGTTCCAACCGTATCCTGATAGGATTTCCGCTTTCGCTGCGCAGAACGACAATCCCCGAGGCATCGTTGACGAAACCCCGAACCAGTATCCCCTTGAAACCGAGATATCTTTCGTAATCAAATCCGCCCGGATTTCCGAAATTATGGGGCAATCTGAGTTTTGAGGTAAAACGAATGACGTCCCCATAACGGAAACGACAGGTCTCACCAATGTTGAGGAGGAGCTTTCCCGAAGCAGGAAAATACTGGCCGTTTCTGAGAATTCTGGAAGGTGACACAATAAGTTCGGTCCTATCGGGCGATACCCTGGGGTTATCGCATATCGTGCCTTCGACGGTCATTTTTTCATTCGTGACATAATTTCTCATGTGATCCCCGCCGGTGTGGGGGTAGAGATCACCGTTCATCGCAAGTATGCCTACAAGGAAAAAGGACATAAGAAGCAAAGGAGTGAGGATGCGGCGCCTGGTTTTTGCGGACACCAGAAGGGCTGTAAACAGCAGGGAAACCAAACCGAGCTGAATGGGGGTATCGGGTATCGGGAGGAGGCTGCTGAGGGAGATACCCATCATAAGGGATATCAGGAGCGGAGTAATCGGCCTGGTCATACCCAACCCATATTTTGGTTTCATCACGGACCAGAAAAGACGACCCTAAGGCTGTATAAGTAGAATACGAGGCTCTGTCAACAGATACTTAAACGATATTGACTTTTCCGCGGAGTAAAAGTAGCTTGGTCCACGGATGCAACGGTAACCGTCCCGACAACGCACTGAAGACCGGGAGTCAAGCAGATCATGGCCGAGAACTCAAGGTTACCCGACGATCTGTCAGCGAAGATTCGCTGGCTGATGGTGTCGAGGGTGACCATTATCTCCTTCCTCCTGGCAATGACCGCCTTTGTCGAGATCATGCAGATGGGGGATCTATTGGCGATATCCGCCTCGATCCTCTTCAAAACGATTCTTCTCGCGTATAGCCTATCGATCCTTTTTATCGGCCTTTTAAAATATATCCGGAATATTTCTCTTAACATATCTATTCAGAGTCTCTGCGACATCGCCCTGATTACGGCAATGGTTTACGCCACAGGCGGCATTCACAGCATCTATTCGATCTTTTATCCCCTTGTGATCATTTACTCGGTTCTGTTCTTGGGAAGAAGGGCCGGCCTCATCGCTGCCTCGGCCGCCGGCATTTTTTACGCGCTTCTGGCCTATTTTGAATTCTCTCAGGTGATATATCCCCCGTTGTTTGCCTCCGTACCCGCTTATCATCTGAACGCCGGGGACGTGGTTACACGGGTGATCACCCATATCCTCTCATTTTATCTCATCGCCGTCCTTACGAGCTTCGTTGTAGAACAGGAGCGCAAGGTAAGAAACCTCCTGATTGAGAAACAGAGCGCCTTCGACCAGCTCGATCTTCTGCACCACAGCATCATCGAGTCGGTGAATAACGGAATTCTGACCGTCGATCTCAAAGGTGCGATCAAATCCTTCAACCGAGCCGCCACCGAGATTACAGGCCTTGCTTTCCACGAAATCGAAAATCATTACTTTCCGGAGGTATTTCCGAAAGGCCCCTCTCTCGAGAACAGTCAAGGCGACACCTTTAACCCATCGCCGGCCAAAACCCGTTTTGATATGTTGTTCGTCACCCGTAAAGGGAAAAGTTTGGTTCTCGGCGGCTCCGTTTCTCCGCTGAAAGATCCTCAGGGCACGATGATCGGAAACATCGTTGTTTTCCAGGATCTGACCGAAATCAACGAAATGAAAAAATCGCTGGAAAAGAACAGGCAACTCGCCCTCATAGGCGAGATAGCCGCCAACCTGGCGCATGAAATCCGGAATCCGCTTGCTTCTATCGGCGGTTCGATCCAGATGCTCAAGGGGGGGATGGCAAAGGATAAAACCAACGCCCGATTGATGCAGATCATCCTCCGGGGGAAAGATCACCTCGAAGGCTTTTTGAAGGATTTTCTTTTAATGGCAAGACCGGCGCTGGGCGTCCGCGAAGCGCTTGACATCCGAGAAACGATCAAAGAGAGTATCGAGTCACTACGTTATGTCGCTGACTGGCACGAACTGCACAACGTCGTTATGGTTTTAACCGACGCTCCCCTGAACATTCAAGCCAATAAAACCGAAATCAAGCAGGTCCTTTGGAATCTGATGCTCAACGCGGTTCAGTCTATGCCGGAGGGGGGGGTTCTGAAGGTAGAGGCTCGTCCTGTTTGTATCGGGGATAGAGACGGGGCTGAGATCAGCATCGGCGACACGGGTTGCGGAATCGAGACGTACCAATTATCAAAAATCTTCGATCCTTTTTATACGACCCGCGACGCCGGAACAGGGCTCGGTTTGGCCGTCGTCAATCGAATCTTGGATGCGTATGGAGGACATATTCATACGGAAAGCGAACCGGGGAAAGGATCGGTTTTCACAATATGGCTTCCGGTTCATGCGGCGGAAGCGACAACAGCGGGTTCTTAAACAGGGAAGGCAAAGCGATGGCGACGATCCTTGTTGTGGATGACGATCAGGGGATGCGAGAACTGCTCGAGATCATGTTGACCGAGGAGGGATACCATGTCAGCACTGCCGGCGATGCCAGGAAGGCCCTCGCCCAGTGCCGGAAAGAGATATACGATCTGGTCATCACCGACCTCAGAATGCCGAAGATGGATGGGATCGATTTTCTCCGAAAAGTGAAGGATCTTTCTCCCGGAACGATGGTCATCCTCATCACGGCCTATGCGTCTGCGGAAACGGCGCTTACCGCCATGAAGGAAGGGGCTTACGATTACATCGAAAAAGATTTTTCGATCGAAGATCTCAAAGAGGTTATCCGGACCGCCTTGGCAAAAAAAGGCGTCAAACAGGAGGATGCGCTGTTTTTGAAGGGGGCCGAAGAGGCCGTTGGTTTCGGGGGGATGGTCGGCAACAGCCGAGAAATGCTAAAGGTTTATGCCACAATAAAGAAGATAGCCGACACCCCAGCCAATGTCCTGATTTCGGGTGAAAGCGGGACGGGCAAGGAATTGGCGGCACGAGCGATTCATGAAAACAGTTCGCGAAGCGGCATGAATTTTGTAGTCATCAATTGCGGCGGGATTCCTGAAACGCTCCTCGAAAGCGAGCTGTTCGGTTACGTCAAGGGATCTTTCACGGGTGCCTACGCGGATAAAGCAGGGTTATTCGAAATCGCGCAGGGCGGGACCGTCTTTCTGGACGAAATCTCCCAGCTCCCCCGAATGCTTCAGGTGAAGCTTCTACGGGTTGTCCAGGAAAAAACCTTTCGTCGAGTCGGTGGCACCGACGATATCCAGGTGGATGTACGGATCATATCCGCAACAAACCAGAATCTTACGGATACCGTTAAGACCGGCTCCTTCAGGGAAGACCTCTATTATCGGCTGAACGTCATTCCGCTCAATCTGCCCCCCCTAAGAGAACGAAAAGAGGACATTGCCGTTCTGTCAAGATACTTCATTGATAAGTATTCGAAGGAGTTCGGAAAAGAAATAAAAACGATGTCCGTCTATGCGTTGGAGCTTCTCATGCAGTACCCCTTTCCCGGCAATGTCAGGGAGCTTGAGAACATCATCGAACGCAGCATTGCCCTCGAGACGACAAATATCATTCTTCCTGAAAACCTCATCCTTACCGAAGACAAAAGCGAAAAAAGAGGCTTGTCAGCGGATGGGTTACCTGATATTGGCATCGATCTGAATGATGAACTGTCCAAATTTGAGAAATTGCTGATCGAAAAAGCGCTCGAGAAGGCGAACGGGTCAAAGACAAGAGCAGCAGAACTATTGAAAATAAGTTATGATTCACTTCATTACCGGAGCGAAAAGCTGGGAATTGGCGCCTGACCGGAAGCGCAACCCGAAAACCCCCACAGTAAGGGCGGGTGAGGGGCGCGGTGAAAAAAGAGGACGTCCTTATCGGGAAGCTCGGCCCTTTGGGCAGTGAACATCACTTTCCCCCGATATGAGACCATTACCGTAGAGGCTTCATGACAAACCGTGATGATGAGCTGGTGAAATGCAGACCTCTCCAAGACCCGACCGGAGAGCAAATCCAACAAATCATCGCGCTTTACCGGGAACAGGGGTGGTGGCAGCCGAGCGACGACCAAAGCGAGCGATTGGTATCCCGACTGATTGCCGGCAGTCATTGCTTCGTGATCGCCACCGAGGGGGAGAGCATCGTCGGGATGGGGAGGGTGATCAGCGACGGAGTCAGCGACGCCTACATTCAAGACCTGACGGTTCGCGCCGACCGGAGGAAGAGGGGAATAGGACGACTTATTCTTCAGGCGCTCCTGACAAGGCTCCGTATCGACAATATCCGTTGGATCGGGCTCATCGCCGAGCCCGGTGCCGGCAATCTGTATCGTCGGGCCGGTTTTCGGGAAATGACCGCTTCCACCCCGATGCTGATGATCAAGAAACCATGAACTTCAAGCCGCTAACTCTTTCCGATTACGATGCAGTAAAGTTTTTTTTTACGGAACAACCTTATAACCTCTGCATCTATTCACCCGCCTCGCTCATCGCGTGGAGCAATCGTATATATATGAACCGTTACCTCATCACGGGCGGGACTCTCTTTGTCGCCGGCGAAGCGCAAGATCGCCCCCAAGACCGCCATCTCATTCTTCCCCTCTCCAATGACCGGATATATTCACCCGAAGAGCTGCACCGTTTAGCCAGAAAGCTGGGGTTTGCACAGTACTGGTACGCCCCGGGAGATTATCTGGATTCACTGGATCATTCCGAGCTTGAAGCCCATTTTATCATGGAGGAACAGAGCGGGTTTGCCGATTACGTTTATCTTGCCGAAGATTTGGCCGGGCTCAAGGGCAACCGATTTTCCAAGAAACGCAATCTTATCCATCAATTCTTCCGTGAATACATAAGAAAAAACCGTGTGGTCATCGAGGCAATTCACGAAATCAACGCCCCGGAGTGCCAACAATTTTTGGAAATCTGGTGCGAAGAGTACGCCTGTGAAGTGGATCAGGAATCCAACTTGGCCTGCGAAAAAGAGGCCCTGATCACGATGCTTCAAAACATGGATCATCTTGAATCCGTGGGAATTCTGATAAGGATCGACGGTGCGGTTTGCGCGCTGGGAATCGGCTCTCGCTTGAACGGGACAATGGCAACGTTCAACTTCGAAAAAGCCTTCTCCCGCTTTAAGGGTCTCTATCAGTATTTGGACAACGAATGCGCAAAAAGACTCTTCAAGGGGTATCGTTATATCAACAAGGAAAGCGACATGAATCTTCCCAACCTGGCGGAGGCGAAGCAGTCCTATCACCCGGTATCGCGCATCAAATCCTTTGCCCTCATTCTCCGCTGATCCGGCGTGCGCAAGGAATATGACAGGGGGCGAGGCCCTCAAGCCCATCCCCGTGGGCGGAGAGCTTCATTTTCAAGGCATTCTCATTGCGTCCCGAACGCCGCATCCCTTAGCTTGAGCTGGATGTCCGCACCGTTCCAGTAATTGATCTGCGGCGTGAAGACGATATCCAGAATTCCCGCGGAGAGCGCCGGAAATAAGCGCCCTTTTCCGAACCATATCGAATCCCGTGATACCCCATCCGCGCTGACGCGCATCTTGAGATGGTTGTTGCCGACAATCGAAGTTGAGTCAATATTCACACCGCGGACGCAAAGGATAGGTTCGGGATTTCGACTGCCGAAAGGGGCCAGCCGATCAAACTGCGAGAGGAGTTCGCGGGTGATCTCCACAAGACTGCACCGGGCATCGACTGCTGTAACGGCAGTGAAACCCGTCTCCGAGCGGTGTTCGTACACGATCTTTTGGAACGCAGCGGAAAATTCCCCGATGTCCTCCTCGCGGATCGAAATGCCCGCTGCGTATCTATGACCACCGTAAGATAGAAGAAGCGATTCGCAGCGCTTGAGCCCTTGGTACATGTTAAAATCTGTGTCGCTCCGCCCCGAACCTTTTCCGACACCGTCCTTGATGCTGATCAGTATAACCGGCCGGCCAAAGCGATCAACCATTCTTGAGGCCGCAATTCCTATCACCCCGGGGTGCCATTTGGGCGAGGAAAAGACAAGCGGGCCCATTTCCCCGGTTTCGAACCGATCTTCAGCCTGTTCGAGAAGCTCATTAAAGATCTCTTTCTCCATCACCTGACGCTTCCGGTTCAATCCATCGAGTTTTCTGGCAAGTTCATTGGCCCTTTCAGGACTTTCCGCCAACAGCAGTTCAACGGCATCTTTTGCCAAAGCGATCCTTCCCGCAGCGTTGATTCGTGGAATGATAGAGAAAGACGCCTTGTTGGAATCGATCGTCTGATTTTCTATGCCGGAAACCAGTTTTAAAGCATTGATACCGACCCGCCGGTCCTCAGTCATTACATCGAGACCGACCTTGACAAAGATACGGTTTTCATCGACAAGAGGCGCTATGTCGCCGAGCGTTCCCAAAGCGACCAGATCCAGATATTCCCTCAGGTTGGGATAGCCGTTGTCTTTCCAGTAACCCTCTTCCCTTAGGACGCCGCGAAGCGCAATCAGAAAGTTGAAAACGATACCCACAGCGGCGAGATTTTTGAAGGGGAAAGAACAATCCGTTCGATGCGGATTGACTGCCGCGACCGCTACGGGAAGGGTGTCGGACAGTTCGTGGTGATCTAAGATGACGGTATCCATCCCGAGCCCTCGGGCATGAGCGATCGATTCGTGATCGGAGATGCCGCAATCCACGGTGACGATCAGTGCGGTTCCTTCTGATCGCAGACGTTCCACCGCCTGCCGGTTGAGGCCATACCCTTCCGTGATACGGTCGGGGATGTAATACGTGACCTGCTCATGGATCTGTTTAAGAAACCGGAAGAGCGCGACGACCGATGTGATGCCATCGGCGTCGTAATCGCCGTAAATAACCACCTTCTCCCGCAGTCGAATAGCGCGAACGAGACGGTCGACTGCCTTTCGCATGTCCTGCATCAGAAAGGGGTTGTGGAGGTCGCCGAGCGAGGGGGAGAGATACCGGAGGGCGGCATCGATATTCGTGATATCGCGGTTCATCAGAATCTGGGAAACGATAGGGGTGAGCCCCAGCTCGCGGACCAGAAGCCCCTGAAAGATATCATTGCCCTCGTGCAACCGCCAGCGGGTCATGGGCAGCTTTCCCGCCAACATTGTTGTTTCCAGTGAATGCGCCCTCCTGCCGGGCCGGTTCCCGATCTTAGCGATGCCCGCGATCATATCAAGGCAAACCTTGGTGTCAAGCGAAGATTTTCTTTTTGATATTTCTCCAGCGAAATGATAATGAAAGATCAGAGATCACATAGAATCGCCGTGCGCCCAGATCGGTAAACCTATATCGAGGAGGGACTCATGAAAAAATTGAAGCTCCCCGCCCATGGGGCGGGGCTTCCCGGTAAGGAAGCAGCCTTTCTTGCGTTGCGCCCCCTTTTCCGGCCCCCAGGACGGGGCCTGCCGGTTACGCTCCCGGTCGTTGCCATGGTCATTCTGATGACCATTCCGTTTCTTGCGGGAATGGGGTCCATGCAGGGTCCGTCCTCCCCGGAAAAGATCCCCGTACCGATCAAGCAGTATCATGCGTCTTTTGTTGATCAGATGGATGTCGCTACGGAGTGCAGCGAGGCGAGCATCGAGGGGGCGATCTACCTGGAGGGTAAGCGGGGGGAGGGGAATTACACCATTTCCTTCGACAACATTGAGCAGGTGCTGTTCCGTATGCACGCAGACCGATTGACCGGGATTGTAAAACTACGCGCCGGGGGAACGACCGATCTCATCATGAACAAGGCTCACAAGGCTTACGGCCGAACAAAATACGGTACCTTTCAGATCAAGCTCATGGATCTCAAAACGATGACCATCGCGGGACCCCCGAAGAAGTAAGAGGATATCGAAAACCGGTACAACCCGAATATCATGTGCCGGGAGCGTGATTTCCGCAGCGCCTAAATGACGAGGGCCGGAACAGTCAGGGGAAACTGTTCCGGCCCTCATTGTTTCAAGGCGGGTTCTTTTTTAAGAGGTTTTCTTTATAAAGCCCGAACGGATGCAGCGGGTGCACGCCTTCACACGTTTGGCTGCCCCTGTTTTGTTATCGATACAGCGTATCTTCTGAAGATTAGGGTACCAGACCTTTACGCTCTTGTTGTTGGCATGGCTTACTTTATGACCCATTATCGGTTTTTTCCCACATACTTCACAGATTCTTGACATACCCAAAAAGCTCCTCTCTCCAATGCTGCCGGTTACTAAACCAAATCTCTCCAGAATGCAAGCTTTTTTATAGGTTCTTCATTACGGGAGGCTGTCCGGTGGTTTCGAGGACCCTCATCCAAATATTCCCGCCGGTGTCTACCTTCGTGCCGGAGGTTACCATTTTTAGGGGGAGGTGGACATATTCATCCTTCATCATTCCGACAAGCATGCCAGTCTTTCCGGCCATGCCGGCATGAACCGCATACTGGCCGAGGGCTCCGCAATACATGCTATCGCTGGCATTGGCCGGGACACTGCGGATCGTGTAGCTTGGGTCGATGTACTTTAGGTTGACCTCGATCCCTTTCTGCGCGAAGTATTTCTCGATCTTCGTCTTTAAGAAGATGCCGATATCGAGAAGGCGAGGGTTGCCCGAGGCATCCGTCTCGGGGGGGTGACCTTCCTTTCTGAGATGTTCCTGTCCGGCCCCCTCGGCAACGAGGATGACGCAATGCGAACGGGTGTGTAACTGTCTTTCGACCGCTTTTAACAAACCCTTTTCTCCCTCTATATCAAAGGGCACCTCCGGGATCAGGACGATGTTGATATCGCTCTGCGCAAGTGCCGTGCCGGCAGCGATATGCCCCGACTTCCGACCCATAATCTTCACGAGGCCGATGCCGTTGGGCGCGCCCTTGGCTTCGACATGCGCGCACTGGATCGCCTTGACCGACTCGGAGATAGCCGTATCGAATCCAAAGGTTTTCTGGATAAGATTCAGGTCATTGTCGATCGTCTTCGGGATGCCGATCACGCCGATGCTCTGACCCCGCCGGGTGATCTCTTCGGTGATGCATTCCGCGGCCCGCATAGTCCCGTCCCCGCCGATACAGAAGAGCAGGTCGATGTTGATTCGTTTGAGGGCATCCACTATTGCCCCCACATCCTGCCTGCCGCGCGACGAGGCGAGAATGCTTCCGCCCAGCGTATGGATATCCTTCACGACCTCCGGCGACAATTCCATGAGCGAGTGGCTGTATTTGGGAATCATTCCCTGAAAACCGTATCTTATTCCTGCAATATTTTTCACCCCATACCGATGATACAATTCCATGACCAGGGAGCGGATCACATCGTTTATACCCGGACAGAGTCCGCCACAGGTCACGATGGCGGTTTTTGTCTTGGGGGGATCGAAAAAGATCTTCTCCCTGGGTCCCGCGACTTCGATGGAAAGAGGATCCCTCTCAGACGACTTGAATTTGTGGTATTCGTGGAGGTAAATATTGAAGAGTATCCTTTTTTTGTTTGCCGTGAAGTAACTCACGCTGACGGGAGATGGGATGGTGCACTTACCCAGATTTTGAATGGTGAAATCATAATGTACTCTATAATCCATCGGTTTTGACCTCCCCCAGGGCCAACAACGCAGCATCCATGCCGGCGAGAATCTCTCCTTCAAAGCCGAGACCTGCCCGTAAAATCCCGCCGGTCAGGAAGACATTGGACAGAGGGGTAACGGGCGAGAGGGTAGTGATCCCGGTTATTGTCCCTTTTCGGGTCCGATATTTCTGGTTGATTACTTCCTGCGAACGCCGAGCCCAGGAGATGGATTTTTCGATATTGACATAATCGATATTTTCCCGCAAAAAAGGCAGCAATCCTTCGAGCGAATCGATGATCGCCTTTGCGACTCCGCTCAATTCAGGATCGGTGAGCATCGTGGGAGATTTTTTAAGAAAGACCGTGGCGCAGAGGGCTCGTCGGCCTTCGGGTGCCCGCTCCTTTTGATCCCCGTGACTCATTTGTATATATACGAGGTTATGATCTAATAACGGTTTTGTTTCATCACGGACCCAAACCGCATAGGGCGCCAATTGCTCGGGAAGGCCCTCTGCACGAACACCCAGGTAAAGACAAAAAGGGTGGGTAACGGGGCGCAGGGCGTTTAACCTATGTACCAGCCGTCTGAAGATTTTCTGCTGCAACAGCAGGGGTTTCAATTTTTCCCATTGGGCGCTGACAATAAGCCGCTTACTTCGAAGGGTTGACGATGCCCCCGCGTTTACAATATCGATATGGATCTCCGGTTTGGTATCGATCCGTATGACGGAACAATTGTCCATTATAACGCCTCCGCTATCGATGAATCGGCTGCGCAGCCAGTTCGTCCACGCGATTCTACCGCCGGGAGGATGGTATACCCCTCTTTGGGGAAGAGAGAGAAGGTATGCAGCGGCGAGGGGAAATGGACGGCCATTGGTGTACAGGTGCGAAAAAATGGTGAGCTGGGCCTCGATAACCTTGCTGAAGGTTCGAAATTTACCCGTTCCGATGATCAGGGAGAACCAACCCGCGACAATGGCGGGTAGGCGGAGCAATCTAAGAAATAGTTGCGCATAATTGTGCCCTTGACGGACAAGGTCTTTACCGATCCAGCGCTCTATCAGCGCCCCGGCTTTATCGACGGTAAAGTAGAAGCGCTTGATCTCTCGTTCATGCTGGGGAAATTCCCTGATCATGTCGTTGATCAGCATTTCAGGGTCATGAAAAAGATCGATCCGATGCTTTGAGAGGGTGATCTGAATGGCCGGATTCAGGGGCAGATGTACGGGGATTTCATTCGGATCAAGTCGCAGTTCTTTGAGAAGATTCGAAACCATCTGGCCTTCACCAAAACCTGAAAGCGGCGTCGGATCGATCGGGAAGATATATCCGGCCTCGCGGTGCTCCGTTTCCCGATCCCCTTCATTGATCAAAACCGTTTTGAGGCCATGCCGCGATGAGACCAGTGCGGCGATCAGCGAACTCAAATCTCGGCCTATGATGATCGTGTCGTACATGGAGTTTCCTAAAAAAGGTGCGATCAGAATAAAAAAATGTTTACGGGGGTGAAGCGCCCTACCCATAGGGCGGGGCTCCCGGCAAGGAGGTGTTCATATTTTCCGATGCGCACCTCAATCCCGCCTGAAAGGCAATGTGTAAAGGGTTGCGTCCCCGGTCAAAAAATGGTCAGTGGAGGATTATGCAGGGCTTCCTCCGCGCAGCGGTGACCGTTTCCGATGAGGACCCTGCGACCCTTGATCACCAGTCTCCCCTCCGCGTAGTATTGAATGGCCTGTGGATAAATCCGATGTTCCTCCTTCAATATGCGCGCAGCGAGGGACTCTGCGGTATCATCCTCATACACCGGAACCACCGACTGGATGATGATCGGCCCCGTATCGACCCCTTCATCGGCAAAATGGACGGTGCATCCGGCAAACTTCACGCCGTACTCGACGGCTTTCTGCTGTACATGCATCCCGGGAAATGCAGGTAGCAGGGCGGGATGGATATTGATAATTCGGCGGGGAAAGGCTCGAAAGAACTCCGGTGAGAGTATACGCATGAAACCGGCCATCACTACCAGTTCAACATCCGCGGATTCCAGTATCGCTATGAGCTTGCGATCGTAGTTCTCGCGGCAGTCGAATTGACGATGGTCGATGATAACCGAGGGTATCCGATGTTGATTGCATCTTTCGAGGGCATAGGCCTCGGGATTGTTGCTAACCACCACCCTGATTTCCGCATCCAACGTCCCGGCCTCGACCCGATCTATAATGGACTGCAGGTTGGAGCCGCTTCCGGAGACGAGAACACCGAGACCTACCTTTCTTCGCATGATGCGTCTTCCTTGCTTATAGGCACAGCACCGTCGGCTGATCGTTTTCCCGTTTTTCGATGAAACCTAAGGAATAGGCTTCTTCGCCCAGTTTTTCGAGTCGATCCAGGATCTCCGTGTGTTCCTTTTCGGGTACGACGAGCATCATACCGATGCCCATATTGAAAACCCGGAGCATCTCGGTCTCATCGATGTTCCCCATCTCCCTTATGATGTCGAAAATAGGCGGAATCCTCCAACTTCCGTTCCGGATGACCGCCCTGCAGGAATCGGGCACTATCCTGGGGATATTGTCCAGAAAACCGCCGCCTGTGATATGGACGATTCCCCGAATGGTAAAGTTTTTGACGAGGTTCAGCATCGACTTAACATAAATTTTCGTTGGTGTGAGGAGTTCCATGCCGATGGACTGCGGCAGGCCTTCGATCCGCTCGTCGGGATGGAGCTTCTTCTCATCAAAAATGACGCGTCTGGCTAAGGAATAGCCGTTGCTGTGTAATCCCGAAGAGGCAAGACCTATGATTCGATCTCCGACACGAATCTCGGAACCATCGATGAGCTTCTCCGCCTCGACTACGCCGACACAGAACCCGGCCAGGTCGTATTCGCCATCCGGGTAAAAACCGGGCATCTCTGCAGTTTCTCCGCCAATCAGGGCGCAACCCGCCTCCTGACACCCTTTGACGATGCCCTCCACGATTCGTATGCCTGTATCAACATGTAACTTCCCTGTGGCGATATAATCCAAAAAGAAAAGCGGTTCAGCCCCCTGCACCACGACATCATTAACCGACATAGCTACAAGGTCAATCCCCACCGTATCGTGCTTGTCCATCAATTGGGCAATCTTCAGCTTGGTTCCGACGCCGTCGGTCGAGGAGACAAGGACCGGGTCCTTTATCTTGCTGTTATCCAGATGAAATAGACCACCGAAACCGCCGATTCCGCTCATCACCTCCCGACGTGACGCAGCCCTGACCAGCGGTTTGATCTTTTCGACAAAAGAGTTTGCCCGATCGATATCAACACCCGAATCTTTATAGGTCATTTTATCTTGCATCGTCGCTCCCATTACCGATCTCTTTTACTTGTGATTTCATTTAGCCGAAATACAAATTGAAGTCAATTCATTCCTTGCCAAGTGAAGGAATATCTGCCAATATCAGCCACTTCCTTCTGGCCATCCTATTGTCTTTTTTAAAAAGGGGTTAGAGCGGCGATGGAATCCTTGGAAAGCATCGTGGAGAAAATGGAAGCTCCTCTATCTTTTGCCTCGGAGAATACCTATCATCGCCTACTTCTGGTAAAAAACCTTGGGATGGTCATGACATCGCTTTTGAATCGCTTAAGAAAAGCCCCCCCCCACAGATCCAAACCCCTCAATGATGAAATAGAACGGCTTTCCCACAGGCTTATGGGGTTGTTCGACGGCTATGACAGCCTCTTACCGCAGGAAAAAAAAGCCCGACTTATCGAGGCCGCTCGTCATGTATCCGCTCTCAAGGCGATGGCAAAAGACTTTCGAGCAAATTCGGGGGAAGGGGTGACGATTACGGGGCAACCCGATAAGGGGAGAAGCGAACCGATTTCACTGCCGCTCGATTCCATTCGTGGCGTTGGTCCTCGAATCGCCGCGCTTCTGGGAAGAAAGCATCTTGCGACCATCGAAGACCTTCTTTACTTCCTCCCGCGACGCTACGAAGACCGCCGAACGGTTTGCCGGATCAGCGAAACAGTCTCCGGGGTCAAAGCGACGATTGCGGGCAAGATCCTTCTTGCGAATATCCGCTTTTTCGGCAGGCGAAAGATCTTCGAAGCGACCATCGATGACGGCCATGGCACCTTGAAAGCCAAATGGTTCAAAGGGCGGGAAGCCTTCCTGCGAACAACCTTACAGCCAGGGAAACGGGTCATCCTCACGGGAGAAATTGGTGGATCCCCTTTTGAAAAGGAGATGATTCATCCCGATTTTGAAATTCTCGATGACAAAGAGGATCTGCTTCTCCATTTTAAAAGGATCGTTCCCGTATATTCGGAAACGCAAGGTTTGCACCAAAAAACCCTCCGACGGATCCTATGGCGGGTGGTGAGGGATTACGCCCGGGCGATACATGATCCTCTCCCGGAGAGACTTTGTCAAAAACACCGGCTCGTACCGATCAGCGAGGCGCTTCGACGGGTTCATTTTCCTGACTCCGATCAGGATATTGAAGCTTATCATGAGACCCGCTCCGATGCCCATAAAACACTTATTTACCATGAATTCTTTTATTTTCAGCTTGCCATGGCCCTGAGAAAAAGGGGTAATGTCTTGGAAAGAGGGATCGTTTTCCAGCCGGGACGGGAAATGCTGACGAGATTCTATGGAATTCTTCCCTTTACACTCACCTCGGCACAAAAGAGGGTGATCGCGGAAATAGAACAGGATATGAACTCAACCCGGGCCATGAATCGTCTGCTCCAGGGAGATGTGGGTTCCGGAAAGACGGTCGTTTCAATGGCGGCGATGGCTATTGCTTGCGAGAACGGTTACCAGTCTGCGATGATGGCCCCCACGGAGATCTTGGCGGAGCAGCACTACCGGAATCTACGGGGCTGGGCGGAAACGATTGGCCTGAAGATCGAATGCCTCACCGGTTCTCTGAAGAGCGCCGATAAAATGGGGTTCCAGGCACGGCTTCTCGACGGGAAGATCGATATCGCCATCGGCACCCATGCCCTGATCCAGGAAGGGGTGGTATTCGGAAACCTCGGGTTGGCGATCATCGATGAACAGCATCGCTTCGGGGTCATCCAGCGGGCGGCGCTCCGGAAAAAGGGTGTCATACCGGATATCCTTGTCACAACGGCAACCCCGATCCCCAGAACTTTGGCCATGACGGTATACGGCGATCTCGATGTCTCGGTTATCGATGAGTTGCCTCCAAACAAGAAACCGATAGGGACGAAGGTGTTTACCGAAATCCAGCGGAAACGCGTCTATGAGATCGTCCGCAGGGAGTTGCAGCGGGGCAATCAGGTCTTTATCGTTTATCCGCTTGTAGAAGAGTCGGAAAATCTGGATCTCAAGGATGCCAAGCGCATGGCGGAACATCTGCAGAAGGAGATCTTTCCAGATTACAAAATCGGGCTTATCCACGGACGAATGAAAGGCGCCGAGAAGGATCGGGTCATGGCGGAATTCCTCGAAAAACGCGCCCAGATCTTGGTATCGACAACAGTCATTGAAGTCGGCATCGATATTCCCGAGGCATCGCTGATGGTCATCGAGCACGCGGAGCGTTTTGGCCTTTCCCAGTTGCATCAGTTGAGGGGCAGGGTCGGACGCGGCGACACCCCCTCCTTCTGCATCCTTCTGGCGCAACAGGGCAAAACCGATGACTCACGAAGGCGCCTGCGCGTCATGGAAGAGACCAACGATGGTTTCCGGATCGCAGAGGAGGACCTTGCCATCCGCGGACCAGGGGAATTGATGGGAACCAGACAAGCGGGGCTGCCGGATTTCAGGATTGCCAGTATCATCCGGGATGGGCGTATACTCGGCGACGCCAGAACGGATGCCTGTACCATTGCGGAAGATGATCCTACGCTTGAAAAGCCTGAGCATCTCCCGCTCCGGGAGATATTGCTGCGACGCTGGGGCAGCCGGTTGGAGCTTCTCAGGACCGGCTGACCAATGAATTCTTTTGACAAACAACGATCATTTGATGTAGAAATAGCAGATATTTTCGCCGGCGGGGGATACTGAGCAAAACCGCCCATGCCGCGACAAGCCGCAGGGCGTGCGCTCGCGACGGATTCATCCTCGGGTAGGTTGACAATGAAAAAAATAGCCATTGGATTGATCGGATTCGGCACCATCGGGACGGGAGTCGTCAGGCTTCTCAGAGATAACGGGCCTCTTCTCTCCGAGCGGATCGGCGCGGAGATCCATCTCAAAAGGATTGCCGATATCGATATCCAAAAAGATCGAGGCGTTACAATTGAGCGAGCGGTGCTGACAAAAGACGCAGCCGATGTCCTGAATGATCCGGAAATCGCCATCGTCATCGAGCTCATGGGCGGTTATGAACCGGCGCGAACTTTTATTCTCGACGCCCTGGGTAGGAAAAAACACGTGGTAACGGCCAACAAAGCGCTGCTTGCCACATACGGGGACGAGATTTTTCAACAGGCCCTCGGTCAGGGAGTCAACATCGGTTTTGAGGCCAGCGTAGGCGGAACCATACCCGTGATAAAAACTATCAGGGAAAGCCTGGTTGCCAACACGATTCGTTCGATGTATGCCATCATGAACGGTACATCCAATTTCATTCTCAGCAAGATGACCGACGAAGGAAAACCCTTCGCCAGTGTTCTCAGGGAGGCGCAAGAGCTCGGTTTTGCCGAGGCCGATCCCACTTATGACGTCGAGGGCATCGATGCGGCCCATAAGTTGGCGATTCTTCTCTCTCTGTCCTATCGGAAAAAGGTCTGTCTCGATGAATTATACAGGGAGGGAATCGCCGCTGTCAGCGAGCAGGACATCGAATTCGCACGGGAACTCGGTTACCGTATCAAACTCCTTGCCATAGCGATCAACAGAGAGGAGTTGATCGAAGCGCGTCTTCACCCGACGATGATCCCTTTCGATCATCTCCTCGCCAATGTCAACAGTAACTTCAACGCTTTTCACATCATCGGCGATGCGGCTGATTCGGTATTTCTCTATGGACAGGGTTCGGGAATGATGCCAACGGCAAGCGCTGTTCTGAGCGATGTGGTCGATATATCCAGGGACATCCTGAAAGGGATCTCCGGACGAATGCCCCCGCGTGTGCGCGACGAGGCATCGCTCGAAGCGATCCGGTTGCTGCCCTTCGAACAGATCAAAACCAATTATTATTTTCGTTTCTCTGCCGTCGACCGTCCCGGGGTTCTTTCCCGGATCTCCGGAATTCTCGGCGCGAACGACATCAGTATCGCCACCGTCATCCAGAAGGGAAGGAAACAGGGAGGCCCCGTACCCGTGGTCATGACCACATACAAAGCACGGGAACTCGATGTACGCAGGGCAATCGAGGATATCGATCGGCTCGATATCGTGATGGATAAAACGATGCTGATCAGAATTGAGGACGATAACCTCAAATGAAGCATCTGATTGTTCTCGGCGATGGAATGGCCGGTTATCCTCTCGATATTCTGGGGGGGAAAACCTCCCTGGAATATGCCGGGACCCCTAATATGGACAGGATGGCCGCCGAAGGAACCTTGGGGCTGATCGACACGATTCCTCAAGGGTTTCAACCAGGAAGCGACGTGGCCAATCTATCGATCCTCGGTTACGACCCGAAGCATTGCTACACCGGACGCGGCCCCCTGGAGGCCGCGAGTATGGGGATCACGCTATCGCCCGCGGATGTTGCCTTTCGCTGTAACCTCGTAACACTGGGAGATGGGTCGGATCCCGTGATGGAGGATTTCACCGCCGGACACATCTCCTCTGCGGAGGCGAAGCAGATCATTACCGACCTTGAGAGCGCTATCGGCTCGGAGATTTTTTCTTTTCATCCGGGTGTTGGATATCGTCATCTGCTGGTTTGGAAGGGCGGCGAGCCAGAACTTGTTGCGACGCCGCCCCACGATATTACGGGCAAGGCTATCGGCCCCTATCTCCCGCGCGGACGGGGCGCCGAAGCGGTCAACCGCCTGATGCGACTTTCCCGCGAATTCCTCGCCGATCATCCGATCAACAGAGAAAGAACCAGGCGGAAGTTTCGACCGGCAACCTCCATCTGGCTTTGGGGGCAGGGGAGGGTGCCGCGGATTAAAAAGATCACCGAGCGGTTTCAGATCCGCGGCGGTATCATCTCGGCGGTTGATCTTCTCAACGGCATTGGGGTCTATGCGGGCCTGGAGCTGCTTCCGGTACAGGGAGCCACGGGTTACATCGACACCAATTACCGCGGGAAAGCCGAAAAAGCGCTTTCCGCTTTGAGCGAGCTTGATCTGGTTTTTATCCATGTCGAAGCGCCGGATGAGATGGGTCATGAAGGGAACGTGGAGGGAAAGGTCAAGGCCATCGAAGATTTTGATACACAGGTGGTGGGGACCGTTTTGGAGGGTATGGGTAATCTGGGGCCGCACAGGATCGCCGTCCTGAGTGATCATCCCACTCCGCTGAGCCTAAAAACACACGTCACCGATCCCTCTCCCTATGCGGTTCTCTCGTCGCTGGCGGGTGAAAATCAAAGCAGGGGGGGGTATTTCAGCGAAGCGAAGGCCAGTCGGGCAGGCAATCTCATCTCTCCGGGATTTCGCTTTATGGAAACCTTTATCGGCAACTGGAAAAACTTCATTGGGTAGGAGATCCATCATAAGGAGCAGGGGCAAGCCATGGGAAAGAAGATTGATAAAAAGCAACTCGACGAGCCTGATAAGCTGCAGTCCCTCTTTCTGAGGGCACGTCATTTTACGGAAATGCACAAGACCAGGATCTATGCGGGGACAGGAATTTTATTCTTCATATTGATCCTTATAGGCGGCTGGTATCTCTACAGGGCCAATTACGAAAAGAGCGCCGGAAAAATCTATTCCAAAATCTTTGAAGCCGCACAGAAGGTCGAATCGCCGGACGCCGGACAGACCGCCATCAAGGAATGCAAGGAATTAATTGCGCAATACCCGCGGAGTCGTGCCGCTGTCTTGGCCCGCTTTCGGCTCGGCAGTCTCTATTTCAACCTAAACGAGTTGGATGCGGCAATCCTCGCCTACAACGATTTCCTGAATCAATCACCCGCCGACAGCGACCTTGTCGCATTGGCCTATAACGCCATAGGTACAAGCCACGAAGTAAAGAAGAACTTTAAAGAGTCTATCGAAGCATATGATAATGCAATTAAAAAAGATTCAGCAAAATCATTTGAGGCACTCAACTGTATTGGCATCGCCAGGGTCTACGAGGCGATGAAGGATCCCGCGCGGGCGGTTGAATTCTACCGAAAGGCCCTCGGCAAGACCATCGATCCTCTGACGACCCTCTACCTCAAGAGGAAGATATCTATTCTGGGATGATACGCCGGGACTTGACGGGACCGTCAACCTTGACGCCCCCCTAAGCCATCCTAAACAAAGGATGAAAGGCAGCGCAGCATCCTGCCTTTCGTCCTTGTCGGCAACCTTGACAGGTCCCCGGCAATGATTAGTTTATTGGAAAAAACGAGAAGGCGACCGGTACTGTAATGGCAGATGATTATTATCAGATTCTGGGAGTTCAGAAATCGGCGGACCCGGAAGAAATTAAGAAGGCCTACCGCAAGCTTGCACTGAAACATCACCCCGACAGGAACCCCAACAACCCCGCGGCCGAGGAAAAATTCAAGAAGATCAGCGAGGCCTACGCGGTTCTCAGCGATCAAGAAAAACGAAAACAATACGATAACTTCGGTTCTGACCAGTTCAGCCAGAGGTTTTCGCGCGAGGATATTTTCCGCGATTTCGACATCAATTCGATACTTCGGGATCTTGGTTTTGGGGGTGGACAGGGCGCCGGTCGGCGGGGAAACTTCTCCTTCAGGGGCAACGATCCTTTTGCCGACCTTTTCGGACAGGGACGGCAGGATTATTACAGCGCGCCGCAAAAGGGTTCCGACTTGCAGTATAATCTCAATATCACCCTGGAAGAATCCGTTTTCGGCGCGGACAAGAAATTGGCGCTGCAACAGGGGCAGAAGGTGAACGAGATTAATGTCAAAATCCCCCCCGGTATCAGTACCGGGAAGCGTCTGAGACTCTCGGGGAAGGGTGACACCGGACCACAGGACGGTCCGCCCGGCGACCTTTATTTGAACATCAATGTGGTTTCGCATCCCATATTCGCGCGAGACGGAAACGATATCCATCTCGAGAAATCGATTACGTTCACCCAGGCGGTACTGGGAACGAGCATCGATGTACCCACGATTGACGGAACGAGCAAAAGAATCAGGATACCCGCCGGCGCCCAAAACGGGACAAAAATCCGGATGAAGGGGTACGGCGCTCCGGCCTTGAAAGGAACCGGTTCGGTAAAGGGCGATCAGTATGTTAAAATCGTCGTTGAGGTCCCCCGAAAAATAACCGATAAACAGTCTCAGTTGCTCAAAAAGCTCGCGGAAGAAGGACTCTGAGGGAGAATTGTCACAATGGAAGTATTTGTCTGATAAGATATGTTATGTAAACTACACAATAGATTTTTACCGGTCAGGCAATACTTCATACAAACTGAGCCGCTCCCGTTCCCAGTATACGCTCGGTTTCCTTTCTCAAGGGCAACGAGAGATCAAGCCGGGCATCCTCTCCCAGATAGATCACCGTTTCTGAATTTCTATCGACAATCTTGATGTACCCCTCGCATTTCCCCGGGAATTTTTTCAAGCGCTGCCCTAAAACCGCAATGTCCGCCACCGACGCCCTCTCCACATCGATCGTAAAATAAACGGCATTATGGGGTTTCTCGACCGCAGAAGCCAAAAATGTGACCTCCGAAGCGATCACCTTTGCCCCGTCTTCCGCGATATCGACCGTTCCTTTGATCAGGAGCGGCTCCTCGCCGTGGAGCAATGCATACGCACCCCTGTACACCTCGGGAAAGAAGATAATCACGGACGAACCCTTCAGATCCTCGAATGTAACATAGGCCATCGTCTCTTTGCGTCTCGTCGTCACCTCACGGATATTGCCGACGATACCCGCCAGGGTCACCGCTTCACGATCGCTGTTTCTGGAAAGACTTGAAGAATCGGCGTTGACGACCAACCCCAGAAGATCGGCAAAACGCGAAAGCGGGTGGCCGGTGATATAAAAACCGATGGTCTCCTTCTCATTGACCAGCAACTCCTTATGATCCCACTCGGGGATATCGGGAAGCGCAACATCAAAGGATACCGATGACGTATTGCGGCAATTCGATTCAAATTGTTCAAGAAAATTGGCCTGTCCGCTCGACCGTTCGCGCTGTCGCCGCTGCACTTTCTCCATGAGATCTTCGTAACAGGCCATCAACTGACGTCTTTTATTCCCGGTCGAGTCGAAGGTCCCGCATTTGATCAGGCTCTCAATCACACGTTTGTTTACCTTTCTCGGATCCACGCGCTCACAAAAATCGACGATGGACCGAAAGGGTCCCTCCTTCTCCCGCGAGAGGATGATCGACTCGATTGCACCGACACCGACATTTTTAACGGCAGCCAGTCCAAAACGGATCTTCTCTCCCGCCACGCTGAAATCGCTTTGAGACTCATTAATATCCGGCGGCAAGACACTAACCCCCATCTCCTTGCAACTGCTGATGTGGTTGATGATCTTATCCCGGTTATCCTTTTCGCTGGTCAGCAGTGCCGCCATGAACTCGACCGGGTAATGGGCTTTCAGATAGGCCGTCTGATAGGAAATGATCGCATAAGCGGTACTGTGTGACTTATTGAAGCCGTATTTCCCGAAGGTCTCCATCTGCTCCCATATTTTTGCCGCCTTGGAGGGGGGAATTTTCTTCTTTTGCGCCCCCTCCAGAAACTTGGGTTTCTCCTTATGTTCCATCTCCTCGCTTTTCTTCTTGCTCATGACCTTGCGAAGCGTGTCCGCTTCCGACAGCGAATAGCCGCCTATCGCGACGGCGATCTGCATCACCTGCTCCTGGTAGACGATAACCCCGTAAGTTTCCTTCAGAATTGCCTCCAATTCCCGCACTTCATAGGATACTTTGGTTTTTCCCTGTTTTCTTGCGATGAATTCCGGGATGTTGTCCATCGGTCCGGGGCGATAAAGGGCAATGAGGGCGATGATATCCTCGATACAGTCCGGTTTCATTCGCACCAAGATATCCTTCATACCCGAGCTTTCCAGTTGAAAAACCCCGTCCGTATCGCCCCGCATAAACAACTGATAGGTCGGCCGATCATCGAGGGGAAGGTTGTTGATATCCACTGCTACACCCCGCCCATCGCGTATGAATTGCAGGGCATTCTTGATCACGGTTAAAGTCTTCAAACCGAGAAAATCGAACTTCGTCAGACCTATATCGGAGATGTCGTTCATGGAAAACTGCGTGACGACATCATCCTTCGGGCTTTTACACAAGGGAACCCGCTCGACAAGCGGAAGATCGGATATAACGACCCCCGCGGCGTGGGTGGACGAATGGCGGTTTAACCCCTCAAGCGCCCGGGAAAGGTCGAGCAGTTTCTTGATTCGCGGGTTGTTTTTTACCTCTTCTTGAAGCCTGTTCTCTTTCTTTATGGCATCATCGAGTCGGATGTTCAGTACATTGGGAATCAGCTTGGCGATGCGATCCACCTCACCGTAAGGGATATTCAACGCGCGACCGACGTCACGTATAACCGCCCTCGCCTGCATCTTACCGAATGTAATGATCTGAGAGACCTTATCGCTCCCATACTTTTCCGTGACATATCGAATAATTTCCTCTCTCCCCTCGGGACAGAAATCGGTGTCGATATCGGGCATGGTGATACGATCCGGATTCAGAAATCGTTCAAAAAAAAGATTGTATCGAATGGGATCGATACCCGTAATCCCGATGGCATACGCCACCAGGCTCCCGGCGGCAGACCCCCTTCCCGGTCCCACCGGTATGTTTTTCTCCCGGGCATAGTTGATGAAGTCGGACACGATGAGGAAGTAGCTGGCAAATCCCATCGAGCGGATGATATCCAGTTCGTGATGAAGACGAGTTTCATATTGATCGCGGAGGGTGTCGTTCGGACCCGTCGTGATTTTTTTCAGTACACCCGCAAGCCCTTCCCTTGCGATCTTCTTTAACCTTGCATCGAGCGTTTCATCGGGGTTCACCTCAAAATGGGGAAGGTAAAAGCTTCCGAATGTAAAGGAAAGGTTACATTTTTCTGCGATGCTGATTGTGTTGTCTATCGCTTCGGGACAATAAAGGAAAAGGGCCTTCATCTGATCGGGTGAACGGAAAAAGAACTCTTCGCTTCCAAACTTCAACCGTTCTCTGTCATCCATCGTTTTCCCCGTTTGAATACAGAGAAGAACCTCGTGGGCCTCGTTGTCGCTTGGCTGAAGATAATGACAGTCGTTTGTGGCCACCAGGGGGAATCCGTGCTTCCTAGCCAGTTCGACCAACCCCCGATTGACCGTCTTCTGCTCCGTAAGACCATTCTCCATGATTTCGATGAAAAAATTCCCATCGCCGAAGATCTCCCGATATTGCTTTGCAGCACCGAGCGCCGCTTCTACATCTCCCCGGAGCAGATTTGCCGCGATCTCTCCATGGAGGCAGGCGCTCATCCCGATCAGCCCTTCGCTGTGCCTGGCAAGAATTTCCTTGTCGATCCGCGGCCGATAGTAAAACCCGTCCAGAAAACCGGCGGTCGACAATCGCATGAGGTTTTTGTATCCTTGCATGTTCCTGGCGAGGACGACGATATGGTTCGCCGCTTCACCGGCCCCATGGCCCGTCTTGTCAAAACGGCTTTTCGGAGCGACATACATTTCGCAACCGATGATGGGTTTGACCCCGTATTTATAGGCGTGTTTGTAGAAATCGATTGCCCCATAGAGATTGCCGTGATCGGTCATCGCCACTGCGGGCATCTGATATTCCTTCGCTTTCCGGAAAAGGTCGTCGAGGCGGATCGTACCGTCGAGAAGACTGTACTGGGTGTGAAGGTGCAGATGAACAAAATCAGAATGAGTCATCGGATATGTCCTTGTAAGATAGGATCAGCCCTAATGGACGAATCGGATAAAGGATATGTATAAGGCCGCTGTCGCTAATCCAGCCAGTAGTTCGGCGCTTCTTTGGTGATAATGACATCATGAACGTGGCTCTCCCGGAGCCCCGCCGAGGTGATCTTGATGAAACACGCTTTGTCCCTGAGTTCCTGAGTGGTCCTGCATCCGACATACCCCATGCCGGCCCTTAGACCACCCAGGAGCTGGTGGATACTCCCCGAGAGAGAACCTCGGTATGGCACCCTTCCCTCTATCCCCTCAGGAACAAGTTTAAGGTTACTTTCTATGTCGTCATGATAATAGCGGTCTTTGCTTCCAAGCTTCATCGCTTCCAACGATCCCATACCGCGATAGACTTTGTATGTCCTGCCCTGAAAAAGAATGGTTTCCCCGGGACTCTCCTCCGTTCCCGCAAAAAGACCTCCGATCATGACGGTATGAGCGCCTGCCGCCAAGGCTTTGACAATATCCCCGGAATATTTTATCCCGCCGTCGGCGATAACCGGGATATGGTGCTGAGCGCAGATCTTGAATGCGTCACGAATCGCGCTCATCTGCGGGACGCCAACCCCGGCAATGATCCTTGTTGTGCAGATCGAGCCAGGCCCAACACCGACTTTGACGGCGTCAACCCCCGCCTCGATCAAAGCCCGTGCCCCTTCGGATGTCGCCACATTTCCGGCGATCAGTTCGCAGTCTGGAAAATCGGCTTTGGTTCTGCGAACGGCATCCAACACCCCGGAAGAATGTCCGTGCGATGTATCGATGACGATCACATCGGCGCCGGCCTCGAGTAAGGCATTCACCCTCGCTCCCCGGTCGACTATTCCAACAGCTGCGCCTACCCTCAGTCTCCCCATGGAATCCTTACAAGCGAGGGGATATTTCTTAATTTTTTCAATGTCTTTTATTGTAATAAGGCCGGTAAGGTGATAGTTGTCGTCAACCACGAGCAGCTTTTCAATCCGGTGTTTATGGAGAAGTTTTTTGGAATCTTCCAGTGAAATATCCTTCGAGGAAACCGTGATGAGATTTTCATGGGTCATCACGTTGGCGACGGGCTGCTCAAGGTCGGTTTCAAAACGGAGGTCCCGGTTCGTCAGAATACCGACCAGCCTTTTATTTTTCACGACGGGAACCCCCGAGATCCGGTAGCGGTTCATCAACTCCAGGGCGTCATGCACCTTCTGTTCGGGTTCTATGGTAATGGGATCGACAATCATGCCGCTTTCCGATTTCTTTACCTTATCCACCTCCATGGCCTGCCGCTCTATGCTCATATTCCGATGGATGATCCCGATTCCGCCTTCCTGTGCTAGACAGATGGCTGTCCGGGATTCGGTTACGGTATCCATGGCTGAGCTGATGATAGGAATATTAAGACCGATGTTGTTGGTCAATTGTGTGGTGGTATCTACATCCCTGGGTAGTATACTGGACTCCGCCGGAACCAGCAGCAAGTCATCAAAAGTCAACGATTCTGCAATATGATCTTCTAACATTGGACCCTCCGCTCAAGTTAGGTTTGAGAAGCTCTCCGCTCTTCGGGTGAATGCTGCCTCCGGGATTCGTTTGTCCACACCAAGGGATATGAGATATGATTTAGAATCAGTCGATATTCCCCGCTCCGAGCGTCATAATCGATATATTCACAAAACTGATAATAGGCGGGCCTGGAAAAACGCGCCTCGTGTTGGCCATTTTTTACCAAGCAATACAATACATTATCCGCACCGATCCGGAGGGGCGTGTCAATGCTTATCCTCTCGCTGCTACCATCGTTGAGCGATACATCGAGGGTGGGTCGCTTGGAATTATCGGAAACACTAATGAAAACGCCTCTGATGACATAGGGAGCGTCTTCGACTCGAACCCCGCAGCGGTCATCTTCTATCTCAATCGAGTAATCGCCGTTGAGATCTCTTTGGAGGTATTTATAAAGATATTGAACAATATCCTTCCTTTTCATTTCTGTCCCGCGGAAATGCCAGACCCCTTCCCTATCGATTACAATCTCATGATGATCATCGCGAGTCATGATCCCTTGAATCCATATCGGCTTTCCAAACGTGCTTGCCGTCCAGTTGTTTACCCTTTCGGCGGACAAAGGTCTTGTATTCCCGTTTCGCACGGCGCTTCGCTTTTTCCCGGTTCCATGTTAGCAATAAACGCTTTTTGCTTCAAGTTATTTTCTATCACCCAAATAAAGAAATCATAAAGGACGATGGAATTTCACCGGAGACCCTGAATTTCCGTCACGGGCAAGGTCCAGATATCGATATATTTACTGTGTTTCGGGTCGTCCTCCGTCACCAGATCCATCACCCTCGAGAAGATCCCTTCAGCCAGGACATCGCGGTTCTCTTCCCTACGGAGAATCCCGTACCGGATTTGCCTGCTGTCCTTTTCAGCCAACCGGTTTAAAAAATTTTTTGTCGTCCAGATGGAACCGCTGCGAGCCAAGTCGGATAAGAGACGCGCCGAATGGAGCGAATCCCCTAAAGAGACATAGTCAACCGCGGATACAGCGGGGATTGAGCCAATAGATTCATGACCTTCAGCGATTCCGATGTTCAAGTAAAGATCGCCGCTGGACCCTTTGTTTCTTTTCCACTTGCGACTCATTTCTTTCATCAATTCCCTTAGTTCGAGTGCACAAACGAGGGCATTCATGAGATAAGACGCATCACACTCTTTCAAAAAATAGAAGACGATCCCGTTATCCGGATGTTTCCCGTAAACGCCAAAATATTTTTTCAATGATAGTGTTGTTGATCTCAACACCTGCCTGATCAGGTCGATATATTCATCCGATGGCAGTTCTGCGCAGATTTTCGCACTATCCTGGATCTCCGCGACAAGAACCGAAAAATGAAATAGGTTTGGCTTCCCGCTTTTGAGCAGCGCCCTGATCACGCCTTTCGAAGCTCGCTCCGTAGCGATATTCTCGGTTTGCGTTTCAAGAAGAGGGAACAACTCCTCGCTCTCGGTCCCATAATCGGAGACTCGGCCCCGATCGGAAGCGATCCTCTTAGGATCAGCCTGCCCATAGCGTCGAATACCCTCGGGACCGATGGGTAACTCGCCCAAGAGCTTGCATATCTCCGCCATCCGTCGTCCCTCTTGTTTATACTGCATAAGTTTTTCTATTGTGTCCAGGACCGACAAAGGGAAATAACCTATCTGCTTTGCCTTGCTGATTGTCTTGTCCTCGGGTCTTCTAATATGGGGTTGCGGAAGAATCCCCATCTTAATGTAGTTATTTAACGTTGCGCGCGAAATATTTGATTTATTAATTATCTCAACACTGCTAATTTGTGTTGTATCTTTTCCATCATTTGCGTACATTGGATAACCTCCCGTGCATATAGGGTCCCTTTTCGTTACTGCCAAACGTCATCTGTTTGTATCCTGAATATACCCTATGACCGATACTGTCAAGCTTTATTTATACTGTATAATTAACAATAGGATTTATTTTATTATAAATAATATATCAAATTATAACATATTATTGGACAGTATAATATAATGTAATATATTATATATTTTAAAGGGATTGTCAAAGAGGGTGCACATGTGTTACTATGCACCCATGAAAAGAAAAGCGCTTCTCATCAATCCCTGGATATATGACTTTTCCGCTTACGACTTCTGGAGTAAACCCATCGGTCTTCTCTATTTGGCAGCGCTCCTGCGGATCAATGGTGCGGAGGTCTATTTTGTTGATTGCCTGAATCCCTACCTGACGGGTCCCCTCTCTGCAACCGCGAATGCAAAGCCGAAAAGAAAAGCGAGCGGTGAAGGGTCATATCTCCGGCAGCCGATCAGTAAACCTGATTTTTTGAATGACTTTCGGCGAAACTTTTACTGTTACGGGATGGCTCCGCATCATTTTTTGAAATCTCTGAAATCGATACCCGTACCGGATATCGTCATGATCACATCGATGATGACATACTGGTATCCCGCTGTTTTCGCGACGATTCGTCTGGTCCGTCAGGCGTTTCCGGACGCTTCCATTGTTCTGGGCGGGAATTATGTTACACTTTGCCCGGAGCACGCTTTGCGCTCCGGAGCCGACTTTATTTTACCCGGACCTGCCGAAATTACGATACCAAAATTAATGAAAACCCTTTATAATTTCGATATGTACGTTGCTCCGGACCAGGATTGTTTGGATAGCCTCCCCTACCCTGCTTTCGATCTTATCGGTCATCCCGATCAAGTCCCGATTATGGCCTCACGAGGCTGTCCCAACCGTTGCAGCTACTGCGCATCCCACCTGATTAACGATTGTTTCCGAAGACGAGACCCCATCAAGGTTGCCGACGAAATAGAACACTGGTACACACGGCTGAAGGTCCGACACTTTTCATTCTATGACGATGCCCTTCTCGTCGAGCCTTCTGAGATGGCGATTCCTCTTTTGGAAGAGTTGATTCGAAGGGAATTGCCGATATGGTTTCATTGCCCCAACGGGCTTCATCTGCGCGATATGACCCCCGAGCTCGGAAATCTTATGTTCAAGGCGGGATTCAAGACGATTCGTTTCGGGTTTGAGACGTCGGATCGCCTGCGTCAAAGATCGACCGGCGGTAAGGTCGATAATCAGGAACTGATCGACGCCGTCGCTCATCTGAAACATGCCGGTTATCGCGGCGATGCGATTGGGGTGTATCTTCTGTGCGGCCTGCCGGGGCAAACTGTCGGAGAAGTGACGGAAAGCATCCGTTTCGTCAAATCCTGCGGGGTGCGTCCGATCATTGCCGAATTTTCACCGATTCCGGGGACCGGCCTCTGGAAAGATGCCCTGGCTGCTTCGCCCTACCCTATCGCACAGGAGCCGCTCTTCCAGAACAATACACTGCTTCCCTGTCGGAACGACTCGCTCACCTATGAGACATACCGGGCATTGAAACACATGTGCCGATAGCCAGATTTTGCTTTGCAGGGCTACCGATTATGAATGGTTCTTGATCAGCATGGTCGACGGATCGAGAAGCAGATCGGCTCGTGGGGAAGCGGAAGAAACACCCCTGATCGCTTTGATATGGACATTCGCATGCTTGGGCTGTAGCTCCAAAACAAGAGCAAATAGATCGACAAACGGTTGAAACGAGGGAGGCAGTCCGTCCAGACCAGGTTTTTCGTTACTGTGCGTATGGACGGTAAACCAGACATGCATCCCGTTCTTGCCGGCCAGCGACTTCAGGGCGACAAGTGCAGGCCGCATGGGTGAATCAAAATGGAAACCGTCGATGATGATCATCTCCGGTTTGAAAATCCCCTGTTCGCTGATGTCGTTCAGCCTTTCTTCAAGCTTGGGAACACTGAAACTCTCGACACGGAAAGTCATGATAAACCGGTGGGGCAAAATGGTATCCCATAGTTTCTTGATCTGTGCTCCTTCAAATTGGCTTGCAAGGTGATTGAAAAGCTCTCCGTACCAGAGGGTCACTTTGTTTACCGGGTCCTGCAGACTGACATGAAGCACATTCCTCCCCCTGAGCATACCGTTGAGAGCCAGTTGGACAAGAAGCGCTGTTTTTCCGACCCCGGCATGTGCAAGTACGGCGCCGAACTCCCCGGCGGGGAGGACCTCTTCCGTTTCAAAACCTAGATGCCCGAGCGGATTACGAAGAATCAGTTCCTGCTTAATCATATCGATATTCCTGTCCTTGAGTTTGAGTGTCCGCCCGGCGGGCCAGGGAATGACCAGAACGGATGCCCCGGATCTCATGCCGCGCTTTTCTTTTTCAGAGCCACCTCTTCGGCAATTTGCTCCGCGATCGATTGCGGCACCTGCCTGTAAAGGGCAAATTCCATGGTGTACTGGGCCTTCCCCTGGGTGGCTGATCTCAGCACCGTCGAAAAACCGAACATCTCGCCAAGGGGAACTTGCGCTTCGACGACGGTCATAACCCCCTCATCCTGCGCCCCAACGATCATCCCCCGTCGCTGATTGAGGAGCCCCATCACCGCCCCCTGGAACTCGGTCGGAGACTCGACAACCACCTTCATGATCGGTTCGTGGACCACGGGTTTGGCCTTGGCATATCCCTCGCGGAATGCCCCGCGGGCGGCCGCCTGAAAAGCCATATCGGAGGAGTCCACGGCATGCGAAGCGCCGTCATTGATGACGACCTTCACTCCGGTCACCGGAAACTCCATTTTAGGACCCTTGGTTAAGCTCTGCCGGAAGCCTTTCTCACAGGCGGCAATGAACTGGGTGGGAATGGCCCCCCCCCGGACCTCGTTCACAAACAGGAAGTCCTCGGGACCTTCGGTGATCGGTTCCATATAGCCGGCCACACGTCCGTATTGGCCAGAACCGCCGGTTTGCTTCTTGTGGGTATAGTTGAATTCGGCCTTCTGGGTGATCGTTTCGCGGTAGGCTACCCGTGGCTTTCCGGTTTCGACTTCTGCGCTGTATTCCCGTTTCATCCGCTCGACATAGATCTCTAAATGGAGTTCACCCATCCCCTCGATGATCGTTTCACTGGTCTCTTCATCAACGTGGGTTCGAAACGTGGGGTCCTCTTTCGTAAAGCGATTCAATGCCTTGGACATGTTGATCTGCGATTTGTTGTCTTTGGGGAAGATGGCCAGCGAGATGACCGGTTCCGGGACGAACATCGAGGTCATGGTCAGGTTTGTCCCGGGCGATACAAAGGTGTCGCCGGAGGCGCACTCGATCCCGAATAGCGCTCCGATATAACCGGAGGATATCGCCTCGATATCCTCCATCTGATCGGCATGCATGCGAACCACGCGTCCGACTTTCACCTTCTTTCCCGTTCTGGAGTTGATGATCACGGACCCCTTGGCCAATGTCCCCTGATATACGCGTACATAAGTGAGCTGGCCGTAGTGTCCGTCTTCGAGTTTAAAGGCCAAGGCCGCGATCGGTTTGGATGGATCGGCTTCGAGGACAACGAGACTCCCGTTGTTTTCAATATCAAAGGCCGTGTTTTCTACATCCATCGGACAAGGAAGAAAGTGGGTTACCGCATCCAGAAGTGGCTGTACGCCCTTGTTCTTATATGCTGACCCGACCAACACAGGCGTCAGTTTCCTCTCCAGGGTCCCCCGGCGGATGGCCTCGATGATGAGCGAATCCGGAACCGACTGCTCAGCCAAGACGGCCTCCATCAATTCGTCGGAAAACATGGTGGCAGCCTCGACCATCTCTTCGCGCTTCTTGCGGGCCTCGGCCAGTAGATCGGACGGAATATCCTCGGTCCGGACACGTTCGCCGTTGTCTCCATCGAAATAGACGGCCTTCATGGCCAGAAGATCGATGACGCCTGCGAATTCGTTTTCCAGCCCGATCGGGATCTGCAGGGCAACGGCGTTGTGACCGAGTTTGTTGCGGAGCTGGCCGATCACGCGGTAGGGATCGGCGCCGCTCCGGTCGCATTTGTTGATGAAGGCGATGCAGGGGACTTTATAGCGTTTCATCTGCAGATCGACGGTGATCGATTGCGATTGGACGCCGCCCACGGAACAGAGGACGAGGACCGCGCCGTCCAGCACCCTGAGGGATCGCTCGACTTCGATCGTAAAATCCACGTGCCCGGGGGTGTCGATGATATTGATTTCATGTTCCTGCCATTCGCAGAACGTGGCTGCCGATGCGATTGTAATGCCGCGCTCCCTTTCCAGTTCCATCGAATCCATGGTGGCGCCGACGCCGTCTTTGCCTTTGACATCATGGATGGCATGGATGCGTTTGGTATAAAAGAGTATCCGCTCGGTCAGGGTGGTCTTCCCCGAGTCGATATGGGCGCTGATTCCTATGTTTCTCACCTTATCAAGCCTGTTCGTCATACCTTTTCCTTTGTTCAGCCGATGACCGTACGGTCGCTTCCTTTGTAATAAATAAAAAATCCCTCATTTGGAGAAGTCACACCAGATGGGGGATCCACTGTGGATGACCGGGAGCAAAACCCGTAAGCTCCGCCTTGCGGGTGGAGGAACGGGCGCAGCAACAAAAAACAGCCGCCTCCCTACCGGGAAGTCTCGCCCTATCGGCGAGTCGCTTCACATTTGTGCTTTGTTTTATTATACTATGTAATTATGCGATGAATGTCAAGAAATTATTTCGGCGACTGTTACAGGAGGTCAATTCTTCCCATGGAGAATTTCTCTAAGCGCCTCGGAAAGGAGGGTCACATTTTCTCTCCGGCTGGAGAAGCCCATCAGCCCCACCCGCCATATCTTCCCCTTCAGTGGGCCAAAACCGCCTGCGATGTCAATGTTGTATGCCTCTCGCAATCTCGTGCGGATGGTTGCGTCATCTACGCCGTCCGGCACGCAGACCGTGGTCAGGGACGGCAAGCGGTGCTCGCGCTGAACAAAGAGCTTCAACCCCAGGTTCTCCATCTTTTCCCACAAATATTCGGCGATCGCCTGATGGCGGAACCAGCGGTCTTCCAACCCCTCCTCCAGAACGAGTCGGAGCCCCTCCCGGAGTCCATAGTGAAGGGTTGTGGAGGGGGTGTGATGGTATACCCGTTCATTGCTCCAGTACTTTTCGATCATCGTCAGGTCAAGATACCAATTCGGCACCCTCGTTTTCCGGCGACGGAGAACCCCGCAGGCATGATCGTTCACGGTGAAGGGAGACAGGCCCGGAGGACAGCCCAGGCATTTCTGCGAAGCACTGAATGCGATATCAACGCCCCAGGCGTCGATATTCAAAGGGACGCCGCTCAGGGAAGTGACGCAGTCGATCAGGAAAAGCGCGCCGTGTCGGTGGGCGATATCTCCCACTCCCTCCAACGGCTGAAGGGCGCCGGTGGATGTTTCCGCATGGATCAGGGCAAGCAGTTTAACCGGTCTATTATCGGCCAGTGCAGTCTCGATCTCGTCTTTGGTGAACACGCCGCCCCATGGCTTTTCAATCCGTCGCACGTTTGCGCCATAGAGCTGCGCCATCTCACACATTCTTTCGCTGAAATAGCCGTTGCAGCCGATGACAACCGTATCCCCGGGTTCTACAAAATTGCAGAAAGCGGTTTCCATCCCTGTACTGCCCGTCCCGGACATGGGAAAAGTAAGAATGTTTTTGGTTTGAAAAACAGTCTTCAGGAGCGCCTGTTCTTCATCCATCAGGGTGAGCCATTCCGGGTCAAGATAACCGACAAGAGCCGTGCTCATCGTGCGAAGCACTCGGGGATGAACGGCGCTGGGACCGGGACCGAGAAGGAGTCGGTGCGGCACATTCAGATCATTGATCGCAAGAGCCATAGTTCAACCTCATTTTTTAAAATACCTCACCCGAACATCTTTGACCAAAACGGATTTCGCATACGATGGGAAGGGAGATCATGTCAAGAATAAATTACCATATCTGAGAAACTTTCTTTCATCGAATATCTTTCTTGACAAAACCCCCTTTTCTTTTTACTGATACCTTTCGATAAAGAAACGTTAAGATACGGGAGCCCCTATATGAAAGAAACGATAAAGATCTATACGCTAAGCACGTGCGGTCACTGCAAGGCCGCCAAAAAATTCCTGACCGATCATGGTGTGGCGTACACCTGCACAGATGTCGACCTCCTTACCGGCGATGAAAGAAAGACCACGATCGAAGAGGTCAAAAAATACAACCCGGCCTGCAGCTTCCCCACTATTTTGATCGGCGAGAAGGTCATCGTCGGATTCAACGAACCCGCCATCCGGGAGACCCTGGGGATATGAGCGCGGCTGAGGTGCTTTATGCCACGCTGAAACGGATCCAGGAGCCGAAAGGATACCCATTCAACCGGGACCGGCAGAAGGTTATCGATATTTTGACTGGACTCCTCGCCAACCGTGAGCGATACGGGTATATGTGTTGCCCCTGCCGGCTTGCATCAGGAGACCGGGATCAGGATAGGGACATTATCTGTCCCTGCGCTTACAGGGAAGAGGACCTACGCGAATTCGGCAGTTGTTACTGCAATCTCTACGTTTCCCCTCCCTGGAACGAAGGAAAGATCCCAGTGGTCTATGTCCCGGAACGGAGACCGCTGGGAAAAATGAATTTCTGACAGCATAGTGCCTACAAAAGGGGTCGAGCGATGTCCCTCAGTTGGACGTTTCCCTATCCGTCACAGCGGATGCCGATTTTTGCTCGGAACGTAGTGGCGACCTCACAACCGCTCGCTGCCCAGGCGGGACTACAGATGTTGATGCGCGGCGGTAACGCCGTCGATGCAGCCCTTGCGACTGCGATCACTCTGACCGTTGTCGAGCCGACCAGCAATGGCATCGGCAGCGATGCCTTCGCTGTGGTTTGGGACGGCAAGGAGCTGTATGGCCTGAACGGCTCCGGACGTTCGCCGAAAGCATGGTCTCCCTCCCGTTTCGCCGGCAGGACTCGCATGCCGGAGCTCGGCTGGGATACGGTAACGGTACCCGGCGCCGTGGACTCATGGATCTCGCTCTCGCGTAGATTCGGCAAACTTCCCTTTGCCGATCTTTTTGAACCGGCTATCCGTTATGCGACAGACGGCTTTCTCGTCACCCCAATCACCGCGGCTAAATGGTCCACCGCGCCGAAATTGTATGCCGACTTCCCCGATTTTTCCCCGGTCTTTCTTCCCGGTGGCCGCGCTCCGCTTGCGGGTGAACGGTTCCGACCCTGGGAGATGGCGGACACCCTGAAGGAGATAGCGGAGTCTAACGGTGAATCCTTTTATCGGGGTCAACTTGCCAAGAAAATAGTCACCCATGCAGACCAAACAGGCGGCGCCATCACTTTAAGGGATCTTGCCGAACATCGCTCGGAATGGGTAAAAACTCTCGCGCAGGAATGGCAGGGCGTCACGCTGCACGAGCTTCCCCCGAACGGCCAGGGGATCGCCGTTCTGATCGCCCTGGGTATATTGGAGCATCTTGCCGTTACCCAATATTCGGTCGATTCCGCTGACTGCATTCATCTCCAGATCGAAGCGATGAAAATGGCCTTTGCCGTTGCGATGCAGCAAATCGCCGAACCGGGCTCGATGAAGATACAACCCGCTTCACTTCTCGACCCACCCTTCTTGAAGGAGAGCGCTCGCGCCATACGACTGGACCGTGCGCAGTTCCCAGCGGCTGCAGCGCCCCCAGATGGAGGGACCGTCTATCTGACGGCCGCCGATCACGGGGGGATGATGGTCTCCTATATCCAATCCAATTACCAAGGCTTTGGTTCCGGGATTGTCGTTCCCGGTACCGGGATCAGTTTCCAAAACCGCGGTCGCGGTTTCACCCTGGAAACAGGGCATCCGAATTGTGTCGCCGGGGGTAAGCGCCCTTATCACACGATCATTCCAGGATTCGTGATGAAAGCAGGCAACCCTCTGATGAGTTTTGGCGTTATGGGCGCCCACATGCAGGCCCAGGGTCACCTGCAGATGATGGTCCGCATCGTTGTCGGCAATCAGAACCCCCAAACCGCTGCGGATGCGCCCCGCTGGTATGTCACCGAAGGTTCACTTTTGGCGCTGGAGGAAGGTTTCAACCCTGCCGTCCGAACGGAACTTCAAAGGCGGGGACACCGCTTGGCCCCCGAAACACCGACTTCCGTCTTTGGAGGGGCGCAGCTTGTTTACCGCCTGCCGGATGGTTACTGTGCCGCTTCGGACCCGCGGAAGGACGGCCAGGCTGTCGGTTTTTAGATATTTCCAATGGGTGGGTTCTCGCCTTTCCGACCCGATCCGGTGACGGCGATGATTTCGGATGATTCCGATGCGAAAAGCGACTGGAAAAAGGCCATCAGGGACGGACTCGCGGCCGCCGGCCCCATCTGTCTTGGCTATATAGCCATCGGTCTGGCATTCGGTGTAATCGCCCATAAGACGGGATTTAGCCCTTGCGAGATCGGCCTGATGTCTCTCATTGTATACGCCGGAAGTTCGCAATTCATCGCTGCGGCTATGTTCGGAGCCGATGCCGGTTTCTTCCCCATTGTCCTAACGACCTTCTCTATCAACCTCCGCCATCTCCTGATGAGCTCCTCCCTTTCCCGTTATGTGAGAAATCTCACGGTCGGCCGGCTCTCCCTGTTTGCCTATGGTGTGACCGACGAAAGTTTTGCTGTGAACATGAGCCGTTTCCAAGGCGGAAAATGGGGATGGCGCCAAGCACTTATTGTCAACCATTCGACCAATCTCACCTGGATAGTAAGTACCGTAGCGGGGGGGATCGGGGGGCAATTTATCCCCAAAGGCGCCTTCGGCCTCGACTACGCGCTGATGGCGATGTTTATTTGTCTGCTCGTCTTTCAGTTCCGCCGAATTGAGCAGATCCTGGTGTCCCTCATCTCGGGTGTTCTGGCGGTCATCTTCTGTTTGATCATTCCCGGAAACAGTTACATCCTGATCGCTGCAGTTATTTCCGCCAGCATTGGTCTTTTACTCCGGAAGCGAACGCGGCGCAGGTGTGAGATAGGGGGGAATCCATGAAAGGCGCTGTTATCCCGGTTATCATCGGTATGGGCATTGTGACCTATATACCACGCTGGCTCCCGCTTTTCCTCCTTACCCGTCACCCTCTTCCCCCTTGGCTGATCGACTGGCTGGATTTCATTCCGGCGGCTATCCTGAGCGCCTTAATTCTACCGGCCATTGTCACGGGGGGTGAACCCCGGCACCTGGAGTGGGCTAAACCGGATCTCTGGGTCGCGTTCCCTACACTGATCATTGCCTTGATAACGAAATCGCTCGCCGGTACGGTCGTCACCGGTATGGCTCTTTACTGGCTGGCGGTTCATGTCTATGGATAATCGGCGATTGTTTTTGAACGAAATCCGATGTAACGTTGACAAACGAAAGGAGGACTCTTATCTTAAAGGGAGATGAAACAACAAAGGAGACGGGGGCTTTGAATACTCTCTATAAATGCAAAAAGAGAAGCAATTTCATTACAGAAATCTGTCAGGATACCGCCTGCGAGTGGCGCCTGAAAAACGAATCCTTCTACAACTGCACATGGGTTGCCTGTAATTTTGGTCCTTTTACCCTCGAAGAAGTGGGTGAAATGATGGGTGTCACTCGCGAAAGAATCAGGCAGATTGAAGCAAAGGCGCTGAAGAAATTGCAGCATAAAAAACGGAGGGATCAGCTCCGAGATTTTGCCTCCCCCTACAACGAGTGGGATATGCTGTGATAAGAAGCAAGGCTATTGAAAGAGATACTGCGCACCCGTAGATTCTGCGATGCTATCGTTGATTTTACCGGATAAGGCGGATGCCGCGTTCTCCATCAGAACTCTCCAGAGGGTCGTTTTCTTCTTGGCCGCATAAACGACAGCGGGCTTCCCTTCCATACCTGCCAGTCGACCGGCAATAAAAACGGCATCCTGAAGCCCGCCCAGTTCGTCCACCAACTTGACGGTGAGGGCCTGTCTTCCCGAAAAGATCCGTCCATCGGCGAGGTGCAGAATCGACCCTAAAGGGACTTTTCGGTTTTCGGAAACGGTCTGTGTGAACTGGTCGTAGATATCATCAACAATGCCTTGAATGAGCTGCTTTTCTTCGACCGTCATTTCCCTTGCGGGAGAGCCGATATCTTTGAACTTACCGCTTTTGACGACGGAGGACCTGACTCCGACCTTTCTCATAAGCTCCTGGATGTCAGCAAACTGCATCACCGCTGAAATACTTCCGGTAATGGTTCCGGGATTGGCCAGAATCCTGTCTGCAGCGGTGGCGATCAAGTACCCGCCCGATGCTGCGACAGCCCCCATAGAGGCGACGACTTTTTTCTTCTTCCTGAGGTCAAGGATGGATTGATAGATTTCCTGTGACGCCACAACACCGCCGCCCGGCGAATTGATCCTCAAAACCACAGCCCTGATACCGTCATCATTCGCGAATTCGTCTATCTGATCGATAATATCGGAACTGTCGATAAGGACCCCTTCTATACGAACAACGCCGATTTTAGGCCGGAGGTTCAGCGACCTGCCATCCCCCTTGAGCAGACCCAAAGCGTATATCAGGGCAAAGAAGACGACCCCCATAAAAAGCAAGATACAGAACCCTAAAATGACGGGGTGTCTTCGCATGGAGTGATCTCAGAAAAACTATTCTTCCGTGTCGAGAATCCTGACCTTGACATCGGCGAGGGCTTTGCTCAGGCTCGAGCCGACGTTTTCCCTGTTGTTGATATATTGATGAACCGCGTGCCCATCGGCACCCGCTTCATAATCTTTGATGCTCAGGCGAATCTTCCGGCTTTTCGGGTCTATGTTCTTGATCATCGCCGAAACCGTATCGCCAACGGAAAACAACTCCGAAGATGTCTTTACCCGCTTTGAACTCAACTCCGAGATATGGACGAGGCCCTCGATCCCTTCTTCTAATTCGACGAAGATTCCAAAGTCAGTGATATTGGTTACTTTTCCAGTTATGGGTGTTCCCGGCGGGTACTTGGCGTTCAGTTCCTCCCAGGGGTTTTTTTCGATCTGCTTGAGTCCCAAGGAAAACTTTTCATGCTCGACATCGATATTGAGCACCATCGCTTCGATTTCTTGTCCTTTTTTAAACGTCTCGGAAGGATTCTTCACCCGCTGTTTCCAGGAAATGTCCGACATGTGGATCAGACCATCGATCCCTTCCTCTACACCTACAAAGATTCCAAAATTGGTAATGTTACGAATCACCCCCTTGATCACGCTTCCTTCCGGATATTTATCTTTCAGTGTCTCCCAAGGGTTCGGCGTGGTCTGTTTCAGACCCAGAGAAATCCTTTTGGTTTCAATATTGATATCAAGAATCATGACTCCGATTCTCTGACCCATGGATAATATCTTGGAAGGATGCCTGATTTCCCTTGTCCAGAACATCTCAGAGACATGGATAAGTCCTTCCACCCCCGGTTCTATCTCCACAAAAACCCCATAATCGGTCAGATTGACAACCCGCCCCTCGACTATGGAATTGATCGGATATTTGTCTCTGATCGTTTCCCAGGGATTCGGCGTGAGTTGTTTAAGACCGAGAGCCACCCGTTCCTTCTCTCGGTCGAAGGCGAGCACCTGGACCCGAATTTTTTCCCCTTTGGAAAAATGGTCGGAAGGACGCGTAATCCGTCCCCAGGAGATGTCCGTTACATGGAGCAGCCCGTCGATTCCGCCCAGGTCGATGAACAGACCGTAATCGGTGATGTTCTTGATAACGCCTTCCACAATCTTGCCTTCTTCAATATTCCGAAGCGTATCGTGCTTTTCTGCTTCGTGTTCCTTCTCCAATATCGATCGCCGCGACAAAACCACATTGTTTCGCTTTCGATCGTACTTCAGGACATTGAATTGGAAGGATTGACCGACGTAACGATCAAGGTCCCGCACCGGACGAATATCCACCTGCGAGCCGGGAAGAAATGCAGGGATGCCGATATCCACGGACAACCCGCCTTTTACCCTTTCAAGCACGACTCCGCTGATGGGGGTATTCTTCTCGCACGCCGCTTTTACATCATCCCAAACCTTGATTTTCGCGGCCTTGTCCCTCGATAGAATGAGGTTTCCATCCTGATCCCTTCGATCTACGAGAACTTCAATCTCATCGCCGACACGAATAGAGATATTCCCTTGCTCGTCCCGCAGCTCTCTGGCAGGGATATATCCTTCCGTCTTCCACCCGACATCGACCATGACCGAATCCGCATTGATCTGCACCACCTTGCCGGATAGTACGCCGCCCATTTGAACGGACTGCAGGCTCTGTTCGTAAAGCTCCTTGAATCCTTGGCTCTCTTCCTTCCCCTGTGCCGGAAGATCGGAAACTGGTTCCTCGATAGGCTCTTCGACATTCCTGCCCGCACCCGGATTAGAGATTAAGTTATCGTCGTTAACCATTAAACACATTCCCCCTGGATGTTTTATGTTTTATAACTTAAGTAAAGTAACACACTGATTTTTAAATATCAAGCAATTTCAGGCGGAATGCAATGGGAATTCCAGCGCCGGTTTATAACGGCTTTCATGAGATCTACCACCTCTGAAACGGTTTTGCCGGTGGAATCAATTCTGACGGCATCCTGAGGGACAATCAGGGGCGCGATAGGCCGCTCGGTGTCCTGACGGTCCCTTATGAGCAGATCGGATTCGACAGCACATAGAGTGACGCCGTCCCCTCGCTCCAAAAGTTCGTGATACCGCCTACCCGCTCTTTCCTGTACCGATGCATCGAGAAAGAACTTGATTTCTGCGTCTGGAAAGACAACGGTCCCCATATCCCTGCCTTCCGCCACCACACCGCCTTCCGCGGCTGTATCACGTTGCAGGGAAAGAAGCAGATCACGAACAAGAGGGAGCGCCGATATCCGGGATGCCAAAAGCCCGATGCGTTCGGTCCTGATCTTCATTGTCACGTCTTCATCATTCACAATAACACGAAGATCGCCTGCCTTGTTGCAGAGCTTCACCTGCATACGACGACAGAGCTCTGCGAGTTCGCCCTCCTTGCCTGTGTATCCATTACAGGTCAGATGGTAAGCCACTGCCCGATAAAGCGCGCCAGTGTCCAGATAAAGGAAAGAAAGCCAATCCGCAAGGAGTCTGCCGATCGTACTTTTTCCGGCACCGGCCGGACCGTCAATGGTGATGATCGGTTCTTCTCTCACGGGCGCCCTCTTTTCCTGTTCTCAGCGAAATTTCTTCCAGCAAGGAGCTTTGTTGCTATCCAAGGGTAAGCGCTTGCAGCTATAACAACCCCCAGTGCATCAAACCATACATCCCAAAGCGATGCATGACGTCCGGGAACGAAAGATTGATGCCATTCATCGCTGAGTCCGTAACAGGTTCCGATCAGGATGGTCAAAACAAATGAGCGATGCTTGATGTGGCGATTCTTTTCCGCCAGAAGCCATCGGCGGATCAGACATCCGAAGAAAAAGTATTCACAGAAATGGGCGAGCTTATCCAAGCCAAAGAAGGAAGGAACATAGGGCAAAGCAGCGATGGAGGAGAACAGAAATATCAGCCACGCATAGGCCAGGACAGGCGCCCCGTAGATCATCTCGTGTCGTAAAGCGGATTCTTTCATCAGCTGGATCGTCGCCATACCTTCAAGGTCTTGTAACCGGTGCGGCCTTTCTGCGCTTCCGGGTCTTTTCCTCGCGGCCTCCTTTCAAGTTCATATCTCTGTCTTGGCGCGATTCTATACCATACGGACATTATTTACCACAAGACGCCGCTTGACCGGCTTTGTAAAAATCACGATATCGCGCTAATACTTCCCCCTGTAGTGTACAAAAATAGCGCTCCTTCCTTTCTTGCTCATCACAGGGAAAAAGTGTAATATGCTGGCGTACGGTAGACGTCACGGTTGCGGCAACCACGACACCGGATGGGATGAGGATGACTGAGCCAATCTACCATCGACATAGGAAGTTTTCGGTATTTCTGCTGGTCTTAATCCTTTTCTGGTCCTGGGATTCAATTCAGGGGTCGGCACAGGCATCGCTTTCGCTCTCCGATGAAATGAAGCTGGGCAAGGAATTCTATGATAAACTCGATAAGCTCAACGCGCTCTCGAAAAATGAACGTGCCAACGCCTTTCTCGCCCTCCTCGGCGAACGGATACTCAGCCGCAGCGACAAAGCCCCTTTTGATTTTAAATTCTCGATCATCCGGAGCTCGGCCATCAACGCATTTGCCACACCGGGCGGCTACGTCTATGTCAATCAGGGATTGATCAATCTGGTTGAGAACGAAGCCCAGTTGGCCGGGGTTCTTGCCCATGAAATTGCTCATGTCAACGGCCGGCATATCGCCGAGATCCTCAACAAAGCAAAGATCATAAATCTTTCGACGCTTGCAGCCATTCTTGCCGGGGCCTTCCTCGGCGGCAGCGGCGATGTCGCTGCCGCAATTACCAGCTTCAGCATAGCGACCGCAAGCACCCTCTCGCTCAAATTCAGTCGGGAACAGGAGGAAGCGGCTGATAGAACGGGGATAGCCTATCTTGTCGAAGCCGGATACAACGGCGGAGCCGTATACGATTTTCTCAAGATCATGAGGCGGTATGAATTCTATTCCAATTCAATTCCTTCCTACTTTCTGACCCATCCCGGAACCGATGAAAGAACTAGGTACATCGACGCCCTGCTGCAGACCACCTACACACGCAAAGGGGCGGAGAGCATTCTTGGCAATCTTAAACGGGTGCAGACGATTCTTCTCCTCGATCAAAAGATGGACGATTCGTCCAACCTCCGCCATTTCAAAGCGATTCTGAACGACAAACCCGGGGATGTTGATGCGCTCTATGGCCTCGCGGTGACGCAGGATAGAATGGGAATGGTCAACGATGCTCTCGACACCTTTCGGAAAGCCTTGCGTTTGGCCCCCGATGATCCCGACCTCCTCCGCGATTTGGGGATCGTTTCTTTTAAACTCGGGCAATTCACCGACGCAGCCGCCTTGCTCAATCGCGCGTTCGGCTTCGATCAGAACGATGCGGATACCTTGCTTTACCTGGGACGAACCTATGAGACCCTCGGCGATTTACCCAAGGCCCTCGCTCTTTACAGGAAACTCGAAGAAAAGCATCTGGATGACGAAGAGACTTTTTATAATCTGGCCATGGCCTACGGCAAAACAAACCACCTCGGAGACTCGCACTATTACTTCGGTCTGTATTTCAAGAAAAAGGGCAAGACGGACAGCGCGCTTTTCCATTTTAGGGCGGCGTTGAAACACCTGCCTCCGGAAACAGCCCAGGCACAAAAAGTCGCCAAGGAGATCGATTCGCTGAAGCGCTGAACCGAACGATGAAGCGCATCGCAGACGGGTTTTTTAAAGAATCGTTCAAACAACCCTGTGCGGATATGCTGTTACCGTCAAGGCAAATTGGTTGTGCTGTCTTTTACTCGCCGAGATGGTAAATTTAATGTTCTCCATCCTTACTGGCGGACATCCCGGGGAAAAACCATGGGGAGTAGGCGGCATGATTTTCAGTGAATTGCAGCAAAAGGGTTTTAAGGGATTCCTGGCCGTTGAAGAGGCAAAGTCCCTGTATGAATTTGCCAGGGAGGCCGCGCGTCTTGGCCCCTGTCTGGAAATCGGAAGTTACTGCGGTCACTCGGCCGCCTATCTCGGGCTCGGATGCCGGGAAGGAGGCGGGGTTCTCTTCTCGATCGACCACCACCGGGGGTCGGAAGAGCAGCAACCCGGACAGGAGTATTTCGATCCGGAGCTCCTGGACCGGGAAACGGGGAGGATAAACACCTTTCCGTTATTCAGCAAAACCATCCGTGAGCTCTCCCTCGAAGACACGGTCGTGCCCATTGTTGCCCGTTCCGAGGTTGTCGCCCGCTTCTGGAGAACACCCTTAGGCCTGATCTTTATCGACGGGAGTCACACCATCGAGGCGTCTTTCATCGATTACAACGGCTGGGTCTCTCATCTTCTCCCCGGCGGCTACCTCCTCATCCACGATATCTTTTTCGAGGCGAACCAAGGCGGACAAGCCCCCCGCTGCCTCTACAATCTGGCCCTTGCCTCCGGTCTATTTCTCGAACTCCCCATGATCCGGACGCTCGGGGTGCTAAAAAGGGTGGCGGTCGGATCATCAAGCGAGGAATTACGGAAGCGCTGGAGCCTAATGGGCGGTTGATTTCGGAGTTGTCGATAACCTGTCGTTGTGTCGATTGTGGGTCCAGTACCAGCGCAACGCTCGGTCCTTGCGCTCCGCTTTGATATAGCCGGCATCGACCAGGCTGCGGAGGGTTTTCCGGATGAGCGCCCCTTCCTCCCCCGTGACCGCTTCGATCCGCCTGCAAAGTTCCTCAAGCGTCTCGTCGTGACTTCCGTTGGCGACCCCTCGCAGGGAAAACTCGCCGGCTTTTTCGATCAGGTCCTCGGAGAGCAACCGGTACACGAGTTTCATCCGGAAATGCCCCTCGACCTGGAGGTCGATTCCCGGCGGATTGTTCTTCTCCCGGTATCCCCGGACCATCTCCTGCCAGGCCGCATCGATGGTAGACTCGAAATCGGCGACGAAGCGATTCATCTGCTCGGGTGTGAGTCGAGAGGTGCGCACAATGGCGCTGTTTGCATCGTAACGTGTCCAGTCGTCGGTCAGAATTTCTATGTCATATCTCTCCGCCTCTTCGCGAACCGTCGTACCGGGAAAGGGGGTCAGGAAGTGATAACCGTAAAGGGATCCCAGGCTGGCGGCAAACGCTCCGGTCTCTTCCAGGGTCTCGGGCGTTTCTCCGGGAAGGCCGACAATGAAGGAAGTATGGGGAACGATACCGATCTCCCGACAAAGCGAAACCGCTTTTCGCACCTGCTCCCGCGTGATCCCCTTTCGGGCAAGCTTGAGCAAATCCGAATTACCCGTCTCCACGCCGAAACTGACGCTGTCGCATCCCGCTTCGCGCATGAGCTTCAGGGTTTCACGGTCCACCGTATTCACCCTTGCAAAGGCGCTCCAGGTAAATCGGAGCGCACGGCGGAGGATCTCGTCACAGACCTCCCTCACCCTTCCTCTGTGGGAAACAAAGAGATCGTCCGCGACGTTGATCCGGTCGATCCCGTAAGCGAGGATCTGTTCTATTTCATCCACGACGCGGGGAGCCGAGCGCAGTCGGACCCTGTTCCCCACCATCCGGCGCCCCAGGCAGAAGATGCAGGAGTAAGGGCAGCCGCGGCTGGTGATGATGCTGATTGAATAGCCCAGGGCCTGATAGCGCGACAAGGGAAGGAGATGTCGGGCGGGAAGGGGCAGTGTATCCAGATCCTCAATGAACGGCCGAGGTTCTGTAACAATAACCTCGCCGTTGCGGCGGAAAGCGATACCCCGTGTTCCCTCCCATGCTGAAGGATTCATCCCCTCCGCCATGAGTTCAACGATCGTCATTTCCCCTTCCCCTTGCACAATCAGATCAACTCCCGGGAAGGCTTTCAAGGTTTCGGCCGCGGTAAAAGAGACATGAGGTCCTCCCATCATGGTGACAAGCGAGGGCCTGTGACGCTTGGCTGTCGAAAGGATCTCGACGGCTTGCGGGAAATTCAGTGTCACGGAGGTTGTACCGACAACCTCCGGTCGGAACTCATCCAATTGTGCCTTTAGTTTTTCGGGGGTATACCCTGCAACGAGATAATCAAAGATTCGCACATCCGCCCCCGCCTGCTCAAACGCAGCAGCCACATAGGTCACACCGAGCGGCGGTGCAGGCGCCTCTTCAAGCGGATAGGGCGGGGCAATAATCGCAACTCTCACTGGCGACATCCCGAATACGGCATCGATCGTCTCACCGATCAGTCTCCCTTGTGCGGGTGGATGAGCGAGCGGATCCATCCCATCCAGGTATTTCTCTCCAGCAAATGACGGTCGATCAGATCGAATTGAGCGGCAAGCTCCCCGGGATTGGCCAGCCAGTCGGCGCGTGTTTTTACAGGCCTCCCCGGGTCAAGATACTTTAAAACCGCGGCCGGATTTCCAGCCGCCACGGCATTGGCGGGTATATCCCTGACAACAACGGAGCCAGCGCCGATGACGCTATTTTTTCCGATGCGGACCCCTTTACAGACGATAACGCTGTCTCCTATCCAGACGTTGCTCCCGATCCTCACCGGGTCGGTGTTGCCGATGGCCAGGCCGCGATCATATACGCCGTGCCAATCCGAATCGGTGATAAAAACCCCTTGGGCGAGCATGCAGTTCTCTTCGATAACGATCTCGGTGGCAGCGCTGATCCGCACCCCGGGACAGAGGAGGGCAAAGTTCCCGATCTCGATCCTTCCCCTCGCCTCCAGATCAGACCAAACGGTGATGCGAACCTTACGGTCCGGCGCGGCGATCACCGTGGCATAACTGCCCAGCGATACCGGCCCCCCGAAGACCTCGACGTGCCAGGGTTTCATAAAGCTGCACCCCCGGCCAAGATGGGCAAACTGCGGCCGGAGAAAATGGTTTGCATACCACCTCTGAAAATTCAGGTCGAGGCGTTTGAGGATATAGGGGCGATGATCTCTCCGCAAGCGTCAAACCTCGAAACGGCTATGGTAGGGATGTTCCCTTTCAGCAGAGGGACATCGATGCGAACTCCCCATCCCCCCCTCCGCAATCCCGCATCGCTCCCAGTAGCGATGGTTGAAAAGCCCGCTTGCGGGTGTGAGAGCATGGAGTGCGTCATAGGCCAGAAGGACGGCCGCCGTCGTCCACGAGGTTTTTTCCTCCGGCCAGATGACGCCATCAGGAAACGTGACCCCCATCCAATAAGATCCATCCCCATAGTTCTTGTCGGAGATCCAGCCGAATACGATGGCCGCCCGCTCATGTTCCCCGATCGCCATAAGCGCCAGAACCAGCTCCGAGGCCTCGGCAGTTGTTACCCACAGATGGTCGCTGACACAGCGCACTCCCCAACCGGGTACAACAAATTTATCCCAGGACCGATCGATCCGCTTCCGCGCCTCTTCACCGCTGATGGCTCCGCAGAGAACAGGATAATACCAGTCCATCGAATAGCGCGATTTCATCATGTTAAACAGGTTGGGACGGCAGCGGATCGCATCTCCCAGCCTGTTCAGTGCGGCACTCCACACCGAACGGCGCTTTCCCAGAACCTCCGCTATCGCAATCGCGCACTTGAGGCTCATATAGACCGAGGACGAACCGGTCAGAAGCGCCATCCGATCGACGACCCCTTTGCCGTTTCTCGCCCAGTGGATTTCTCCGGTATCCGCCTGAAGTCCGACAGCGTAATTGACGCCCGCTTTAAGCGTGGGCCAGAAGCATCTAAGGAAGCCGACATCGCCGGTAATCAGGAAATGATGGTAGACTCCTACGGCAATATAGGAAGCGACATTACTGTCGGTCGTGGTGTCCACAGGCGCCCCGTCGTGGGTTGCCGACCACCAGCTTCCGTCCTGAAACTGGGTAGAAGCCAGCCACGCGTAGGCCTGTTCAGCTTCCCTATAGCGACCGCCGATACTGAGACCCATCGCGCTTTCTACATGATCCCAGGGATCCGTCTTGCCTCCTCTGGACCAGGGGATTTCGCCGTTCGTCTTCTGAAGTCCGGCGATGAACTCCGTCATTGATGAAACATCAACTGGGGAAACGACGTTCCGTGGCGAGCGAATGGGTTCCATCAGAGGTATCCTTTTTTCATATAGAAGATGATGCTCTTGCCGATCAAGGGGTTCAGCATACGGTCCAGTGTTTCCGTCAGAACCGACTTGTGGATGATACCCCATTCGAGAAATTTCCGGTACGCCTTCACGAGCGGGAAATCCTCATTTTTATGTCCCACAAGACAACGGAGCCACCAATAGGGGGCATGCAAGGCATGCCGATAACGTATCCGCCGGCAGACTGCGCCCGCCTCATTGAGCAAGCTGAGGAGCCCACCTTTTCTGTATATCCGGATATGACCGCCCGGTTCGCGGTGATATGCCTTGGAAAGCGCCCAGCAGATCCTCTCCGGCAGAAAACGGGGTACCGTGACAACCAGATCACCCAATGGTTTCAAGACACGGAGCAGCTCCGCGACGGCGGTCCTACTGTCGGCGACGTGCTCCAGGACCTCGGAACAGATCACGACGTCAAAGCAGTCGTCTGAAAAGGGAAGCCTGGTCACATCGGCACGGGCGACTATCCAGTCGCCCACCTTTTCTCGATCCATCAGGGAAAGAAATCCCTTTGTTTTAAATAGATCATCCCAGTTCAGATCCACGCCGACACAGGCCACCCCGGTCTTTCCGATCGCCTCGCAGAGGTGGCGTCCGCTGCCGCAACCGGCATCGAGCACGCGCATCCCGGCCTTCAGGGAAATTTCTTTAAAGTCAACGGTGAGCATCGATCGCCTCCCGATAGACGCATACGGTTTTCTCCGCGGCATGGCGCCAGGTCAGTGAATTTATCACCCTCGCAAGTCCTGCCTCCCCCATGCGCCTCCGTCTTTCCGGGTCATCGAGCAGGGTAACGACGGCCCGCCGGAGCGCCTCCGAATCTGCGGGCGGTACAAGAATACCCGCGTCTCCCAGCACCTCGGGAAGCGCGCCTCCGGATGTACTGATGACCGGTACTCCGCATGCCATCGCTTCGCCGGCCGGCATGCCAAAACCCTCATAGAGGGACGGGATCACTGCCATGGTCGCCTCTGCATAATACCGGGCAAAATCCTGCTGCTCGATCCGACCGGTGAAGGAAACGACATCTCCGAGAACCAATTCCTTTATCAGTTTTTCGATCACCCCGCCCTTCTTCGGTTGACCGATGACAAGAACACTGATCTCCCGTTCTCTCCGGATCGATGCAACCGCCTCCAGGAGATAGCGAAGGCCCTTCATGGGTGTGTCTGCGCTATTGGTGACCAGGAGCTGATTGTGAGCCCGTCGGACACCCTTCAGGGGATAGAAAAAATCAGTATTGATACCGTTCGGAACGACACGGAACCGCTGCGGTGAAACACGGAAAGCCCTGCCGATGTCTCTCCGCGAACACTCGGAAACGGTAATAATATGGGAAAGCCGACGGGAAACCCTCTTCTGCATCGCCACGAAAGCATACCAGCGACGGACCTTCAGTCTGCCCAGAAAGGATCCTGCCGCGCGTATCTCCGTCTCGCGATCTACCGTAATCGGATGGTGTATGGTGCTTACCGTCGGGTATCCCATCGCGGCGATCCCCAGCAGTCCATAGGAAAGGCTCTGGTTATCATGAACAATATCGTATTTTATATTGCATTTGCGAAGATATCTTCCGGCTCTGATTCCGAACGTGAACGGCTCTGGGAAGCCTCCCGCACACATACTGATGAATTCACACTGGTTCACGAAGGAGGCAAGTTCGCGAATGTTTGTCACCTTGAATAGATGGTCGGGATTATAGAGATCAAGGCTTGGCAGCTTGTGTAGCCCTATTCCATCCGTAAGCGCCGGATAAGGGGGCCCGGATAATACGTCGACCTGGTGTCCGAGGTTTCTTAGGGCCTCGCTGAGGTATTTGATGTAAATCCCCTGGCCGCCGCAGGTCGGGTTTCCACGGTAGGTTAGAAGACAAATCTTGAGTGGATCACCCTCTTTTTTCTGCTCCATATCCGCTCATCCATCCTGCCTCAAGGCGAAAGACCCTATCTCCGACCGAATGCGCTTACTTACATCCGGCCTGGTGAATTAGCAAATAAAATGTTGCTGCATTTGACAGGTCGTTCAACCTATGGAATAAGTGAGTTCCATTAAGCAACCTTCGCGATGGTGCCGAGAAAACGATGAAACAACCGAACCTTATTGTTTTTGATATGGATGGAGTGCTTGTCGATGTTTCCTTGTCCTACCGGGAAACGGTACGGAAAACGGCGCGGCTTTTTCTTCAAGGGGCGAGGGGTTTTGAAAAACTCCCCGATCCTCTGTTTTCGCTGGTCGATTTGGCCAGGCTCAAGCAAACAGGCGGATTGAACAACGACTGGGATCTGACCTTCCAGGTTCTGAGTCTCCTGTTTGCCTTGATAAAACCACCTGTCGATCTGGCGGCATCCGGAACCTCCCTGCGCCATGCAGAGGTCGTCAAAGGGTGCGACGTATCGGGGCTGGCCGATATCCTCAAAGCCTCTTCATCCCCCCTGATGGATCTTTTCATGAGATACGGCCGACGAAAAGACCGCTTAACGGCTGAATGGTATAAAGGAGACGTGGGTACCGGAAATATCATCAAACAGCTTTTTCAGGAGATATACTTGGGGCGGACCCTTTTTCCGAAAATACACGGATTTGAGCCCAGGGTTTGGAAAAAAGAAGGTCTTATCAACGAGGAGCGGCTCCTCATCGATGACACGATCCTCAGAGATCTGGCCGAGGAACACTTTTTGGCGATTGCCACCGGTCGACCGCGGGTGGAAGCGGATTATCCGCTCGATCATTTTGCCATCAGGAAATATTTCCAGATGGTCATAACCCTGGATGATTGCACGCAGGAAGAGGAAAGGATTTTCAAAGAACGGGGCGAACGGCTCTCCCTCAGCAAACCCGATCCCTTCATGCTCGATCTGATACCCCGTCGGGCCGGCAAAGGTTTCCTGCGGTGTTATTACATCGGAGATACACCCGACGATATGCTGGCTGCCCGTTCCTCGCAAACCGGCTACCGGGCCCTGGGAGTGGTCCTTTCATCGCCGGATCGAACGAGCCTTCGGAGCGGGCTTTTAAAAGCCGGGGCCGACCATATCATCGATGATTACTCCAATCTACCGATGCTGATCAGCGCGTAACGCCCGTCAGGCACCTCCCGGCGAATTCCACCATCTCCCCGGTTGCCCTTGAGAATTGTTCCGCAGTTTTTACCAGCGACGGATGCGAGTTGTACTCATCCCTTGTGTATCCGTCTTCCGCGTAAGCCCGCTCGAAATAGGGAATCTTCAACAGCTTGTCCAAGACATCCTTGGGGATATCCCGATCGATGCGGTCTTTGACAAAGACGATGTTTTCCTGACCGGGCAAATGGATCACCTCATCGATAAACGACGGCGGACAGGTGACTACGATCCCCGCGCCGGCTTTTTCCTCGAGATGCCAGAGCCGCATCTGACCGTCCACTTTCGGTCCCACCCTCAGTGAACAGGAGAGGAGCTTGCTCGGATATTGCCTTTCCTTGATCAACCTGTATGCCTTCTTGAAGATGGCCAGTTCCGCCAAGCGCACATCGCCCTCGGAAAGTTCGATTCCTTTTTCTCGCGCAAAATCTCTTAACCCCCCCAGGTCCCCGTAGCGGGCTTCCATATGGGTGATGACAGACCGCCAGCGGGAGAGATCGCGGTTGTCTTTTCTGGCTTTCTCCAGACCCCGCTGTACCGATCGGGCGCAGTCCATCAGTTGCGGCAGGACGAAGCTCAGCGTGTTATTGGTGGCAATCCCCTGGGAGGTGAGGCTCTCGATCACCTCGTACCCCTCCTTTGTTCCCGGTACTTTTACCATGACATTGGGGTTGATGGCAGCCAGTTCTCCAGCCTGCTTCAGCATGGCTTCCTTGTCGAATGACTTCCGCGGATCCACCTGCCCCGATAAAAAGCCCTCGCGAAAGCCCGTCCTTTCAAACAACGGCAGAAACATGTCGGAGCCTCGTTTCACCACCGACTTGTAGAGAAGCCAGAACAGCGACTCCTTGTCTATTCCGGGATTCTCCCTTATCAGCCCTATCGCTACTTCCCGCCAATAGGGCTCATCGTTCTTTATCGCTTCAAGCGACAAGGGGGGGTTGGTAGTGACGCCGCGAAACAAGGACGCCTCGGGTTTTTCCCCGTCGATCATCCGGCCGAACTGGCGGTTCAGGGTTTCTCTATCGCTTTCCTGCGCCTTGGCAAGCATCTTCCGGCACCAGCTGTCAAAGACCACGGGTGACGAATCCCACCAGATCTCCATCCCCGGACTTATCGCGACCAGCCTCTCCAATAGATTGATTTCTTTCATGCGCCTCCTTTCAATATATAACGCTTCATCACAATCGCCGTGAGTGAGCCGATACAGGCTCCCGCGAGGACATCGCTGAGATAATGCGCAGACAAAACGAGACGGCTGAGGGCGACGACTGCAGCAAACAGAAAAAGATGTACACGGTATTTCGGCCAGAAAATCGAGCACGTTACGGCGATGGCAAAGGCGGTCGTCGCGTGGCCCGAGGGAAATGAATTGAACTCATACCCGATACGAAAGGGATCGAAGCCGTAAAGACCTCGCTCGAATAACATTTTTGGACGAAGCCGTCCGACCAGAACCTTCACGATATTGATGACAATCCCGGAGAGCGCGATACCGGAAAAGAACAGCAAAGCGTAATCCGCGTAGCGGCGGTGCCGCCTGATCCAGCGATAAAAAACAAACATACCAAAGGAGACGACCAGGTAGGTTGTCGATACCCCCGCCTTTGTGATCCATTCGAATATGTCGCGGGTTTCCTGGCCCTGGGAACGAAAGAACCGGGCAACGGGGACATCGATGAAAAAATAGGAAATGACGATGAGCAGAAGGGCCCCGACAGAGATACGCCCGATCCGCCGGTTTGTTTCCATTCATCCATCCTCGGAGGGTTTAAACGCTTTCATGACGCCGGCTTTATCTCAATACCGCGGATGTGTCAATGGATTGATGTGATTCGTGAGCGTTTTTCTTGACACACAAGCCGATGTATGCGATTTTTTGAAGATGAATCGTTTGATTAACCGCTATATTTTAAGAGAAATCGCTACCGCATTCGTTATGATTGTCTTTGTGTTGACCTTTGTGCTCCTCATGGGGAAAATCCTTCAACTGATGGATTTGATGATCAACAAGGGAATCCGGTTAACGACAATCGCGCAAATCACCCTTTTTTTGATGCCCTCCTTCCTCATTTTCTCTATCCCCATATCCCTGCTGATCGCGATCCTCATCGGGCTGGGCCGCCTCTCCGGTGATAATGAGATTACCATCCTGAAGATGTCCGGCGTCAGTCTCTATCAGCTCGCCGTTCCGGTTGCCTATGCAGCCCTTTTCGCTTCGCTGTTGACCGCGTTGACAACATTCTTTCTCGTCCCATACGGCAACATCGCGACAAAAAATCTTCTTTTTGATATGGCGAAGCAGAAAGCCAGTATCGGCATTCGAGAGAAGGTGTTCATCGACGATTTCCGGGGCATCCTCCTCTATGCGGAAAAAATACCGATCCACGGAGATTTCCTGGAAGGGGTCCTCATCTCTGACAACCGAATCATCCGCGAACCGAACATCATCGTCGCCCGAAAAGCGTATCTCATATCGGATATCGACACTCGGGCAGTCACCCTGAGGTTGGAGGACGGCAGTACGCATACCGTCGATACCGGTCTGAAGAATTACCGGAAAATGGATTTCCGCTTATATGATGTCCGCCTCGATCTCGCGGAATCTATCACCACAGACCTGAAAACCGGTGAAAAATCCAGTATGGACATGACCGTTACGGAGCTCACTGCCAAACTGAGGGGCCTTGGAACCAATGATCAAGCATATCGGGAAATCCAGCTTGCGCTCAACAAGAAGCTGACAATCCCCCTATCCTGCCTCATCCTTGCTTTCATCGGTATGCCTTTCGGTATCCGGGCGCACCGTGCCGTACGGTCTCGAGGATTCGCGATCGGCGTGGTCCTCATCCTCATATACTACCTTCTGAGCCTCAGCGGTGAAGCGCTTGCCGAAACCGGTCGGCTTTCACCCACCGTCGGGGCATGGGCCCCCAATGTGATCTTTGCGATCGCTGGAACTCTGTTCTTCGGTTTCGCGGCGCGGGAGCGATCCCTATGGGTGCACAGGAGCTTTTTTCCAGCCCGTGCATCATTGTCCGATGAAACCGTAAAGAAGGCAACAAGACCCTTATGAGAATACTTTACCGTTACCTGTCTTATGAGTTCGCCAGAAACGTCGCATTCATTACCCTGTGCCTGATCTTGCTATATCTCATCATTGATTTTTTCGAAAAAATCAGGATGTTTCTCAGCAACCATGCCACTTTTCAGCAAATGGCCGCGCACTTTCTTTTCCGCATCCCCATGATCGTCTCGCAGATGCTCCCGGCTGCCGTCCTTCTTGCTTCACTGATGACCTGCGGTTACCTGTCAAGGCACAGCGAGATTGTGGCCATGAAGGCCAATGGAATCAGTCTATACCGGGCCTCGCTTCCGATTTTGACGATCTCCGCCGCAATCTGTATGCTGGTCTTTTTACTCAACGAGTGGATCACCCCTTACACGAACGAGCGCTCCGAATATATCCGTTTGATCGAGGTGCAAAAGCGACGGTCATTGGGGACTTTCAAGCAGGATCAAATATGGTACCGGGGTCAAAGGGGCATTTACAACATCAAGCTCTTCGATGCCCAAAGCAACAAGCTCCACGGCATCGCCATCTATTACCTGAACCAGGATATGCAATTGCACAGGCGCCTCGACGCGGAATGGGGCGAATGGAAGGATGGGCGCTGGATATTCCACAATATCCTCCATACCAGGTTTCCGACGGGCGAATTTCCGGTGCTGGAGAGAGTGACCCAGCAAACGATCGACCTTCCCGAAAAACCCGAGGATTTTAAGGTTGTTCAGAAAGATGTCGAGACGATGGGTTATTACGATTTAAAGCGGTATATAAACAAGCTTCATTCGGAGGGTTATGATGCAACCCGGTACATCGTCGACCTCCATGGGAAAACCGCCTTTCCGCTGGTCGGGATCATCCTTGCCGTGATCGGCATTTCCTTCTCGCTCAGGTCCGAGCGGAGCGGCGGTATTGCACAGGGCATCGGGATTGGACTGATCATCGGGTTTTCTTATTGGCTGATATACGCCTTCGGGATGTCGCTAGGCCGGTCGAACGCGCTCCCCCCGATGCTTGCCGCCTGGTTCGCAAATATCCTCTTCGGCATTGCATCGCTCTGGCTGTTTGTGCGCTTAAAAACCTAAACAAAAGGATGATTTATTCTGTCTAACCTAAAGATATAATAAAGAATCAACCCAGCAACATATGTCATGGCGCCCGACCAGATGACATCCGAGGGGAAATGACCCCCCTGGATCATTCTTCCCACTCCCATCAAAACGCCATAGGAAAGCCCCAAACAGAGAAAGAAAATCGCCCACCTCCTTGAAGCCCTTCTGAAAATGAAAAAAGGCGCGAATAAATAAAACCCCACCGCGGCATGACCCGAAGGGAAGGATTTACCCTGCCCCGACGTCCCTTTCTCCCAGGCATGATGAAACGGTTCAGTGCCGCCGAAATTCACAATATCGATCGGACGCGGCCTGCCCCAGTGATCCTTAAATAGGGTGTTCACGATCAGTCCCGGCCCCAGTATCATGAAAGTAACTAGGAAAAGCCCGACTCTTCGATATGCGAAAAGTTTTCTCTGAAAATAACTCCAGACAAAAGCGAGCAGGCCGACGACGGATAAGAGCAATGCGGGGACGTTTCCGTACTCATAGAGCAAATACCAAGGATTTTCCTTGCCTAAAAACCAGCCGGATAGGGGCGAATAGAACCAGCTCTCGATCGCAATATCGGCGTTTGTCAGATATAAGGCGGCAGTCAAACAAATAGCCGCGCTTAGAGGTATGGCAAAATCGGTGGCGATTCTTATTCCCATTCAGCCTCGTCTTGCTTTACCGGTTAATACCGGTAATAATCCGGCTTGAACGGCCCGTCCACGGGTACGTGAAGGTAGTCTGCCTGTTTCTTCGTAAGCCTGGAGAGCTTCGCCCCGAGACGCTGGAGATGCAGACGGGCAACCTCTTCGTCGAGTTTCTTCGGCAGGGTATAAACATCCGGCTTGCGCGCTTTAGCGGCGAGGTCGATCTGGGCAAGGCACTGGTTGGTAAAGCTGTTGCTCATGACAAAACTGGCATGACCTGTCGCGCAACCGAGATTCACCAAACGCCCCTCGGCCAGGATGATGATGGATTTTCCGGATTTGAGGGTCCATTTGTCCACCTGCGGCTTGACGGTCCGCTTGCTGCACCCCGGGGTGTTCTCCAGGTAATGCATATCGATTTCGCTGTCAAAATGCCCTATATTGCAGACAATGGCTTCATCCTTCATCTTTTCCATATGCCGTCCGGTGATCACGTCGCAACAGCCCGTCGCCGTGATAAAGATATCTCCCCTTGCCACGCTCTCGTCGATGGTTGCCACTTCATAACCCTCCATCGCCGCTTGCAGTGCGCAGATCGGATCGATTTCGACTATGATGACGCGTGCACCGAAACCCCGCATGGATTGGGCGCACCCCTTGCCGACATCGCCGTACCCGCAGATGACAACCGCTTTACCGGCTATCATGATGTCCGTGGCACGCTTGATCCCGTCGGCAAGCGATTCACGGCAGCCATAAAGATTATCAAACTTGGACTTGGTGACCGAATCGTTCACATTAATGGCGGGAAACAGGAGTTCCCCCGCTTTCGCCATCTGATAGAGGCGGTGAACCCCGGTGGTCGTCTCCTCGGAAACCCCCCGGATGTGGGCAGCGACTTCCTGCCAGTGGCGGGGCGATTTTTTGAGGCCCTGGGCAAGACGTTCCCGGATGATCTTCATCTCCTTGTTTCCCGGAGGTTGAGCGAGGATCGAAGGATCCCTTTCCACCCGGACACCCTCATGAACAAACAGCGTCGCATCCCCGCCGTCATCAACAATCAAGTGCGGTCCGGTGCCGTCGGGCCAGGTCAGGGCCTGTTCTGTGCACCACCAGTACTCTTCCAATGACTCTCCCTTCCAGGCAAACACCGCTGCCGAGTTCGCCTTGGCAATCGCCGCCGCGGCGTGATCCTGTGTGGAAAAGATATTGCAGGAGGCCCAGCGGATATCGCCGCCCAATGCCTTAAGCGTTTCGATGAGCATCGCCGTCTGAATGGTCATATGCAGACTGCCGGAGATCTTCAGGCCCCGCAGGGGTTTTTTCGGACCGTATTTTTCGCGTATGGCCATCAGTCCGGGCATTTCGTTTTCAGCAAGATGCATTTCCTCCCGACCCCAGGCCGCCAGTGATGGATCCGCGATCCGGTACAATAATTTTCTATCGCCCTTCAAGAATTTCATTGCCTTCTCCTCTTATACTGATTCGACCCTGTGACGACCATCGCGCAACGCGCATCCGGTAATCACGGTCTGCTTTCGGTTACGGCTGCCGGCTTCAGCCTCCCTGCGGTTCCATGCGGAAGAGGCGTTACTATACCGGCAGAAATGATCAGGGTAAAGGCCTCTTCCACCGTCATGTCGATTTCGATCGCTTCATCGCACGGAACCAGGACGAACACACCTGTGGTTGGCGTCAAAGCACAAGGAATATAAATCCCGAAGCAGGGCTGGTCCTGTCGCAGGCGTTGCTGGATTTCACCGTTGGGGGTTCCGGTAACGAAGCCAATACTGTAAATCCCGGGACGGGGATATTCCACAAGCACCACTTTTTTAAAACTGTGCGCCTTGTCCATGAAGAAACTATCGGCGATCCGCTTGATCGCCTGATAGATGCTTCGCACAAAGGGAATTTTCCCTACGATACGCTCGCCAAAACCGATAAGCCGGTTACCAAAATAGCTGGTAGTCACCAGCCCGCAGATGAAGATGAGAAAAACCGTAAATATCACGCCGAGACCGGGTATATGAAAACTGAGAAGGTGATCCGGTTGATAATCGACGGGAATGATCTGGAGAAGCCTGTCCATCCCGGTGATGATGAAAAACAGGATATAGATCGTGAGTCCCGCGG
>Ga0233425_10000817_pt1 | contig 75763 bp, 85 predicted proteins | sample Watercolumn_Towu_2_FD_181712 | JGI IMG/M metagenome (GOLD analysis project Ga0233425, IMG submission 181712) | Freshwater microbial communities from Lake Towuti, South Sulawesi, Indonesia - Watercolumn_Towuti2014_140_MG | ecosystem: Environmental > Aquatic > Freshwater > Lake | place... | reverse complement strand
AGATGAAAAAAGAAATGGGGATCCCCGAAGGCCACCCCCATCACTATCCGATGATGTTGGGGTACCCGAAATCAAGGTATTTTCGCCTGCCCGAGCGCAAAGCGCCGAAGATCAACTGGAGGTGATCGGCGGCGCTGCCGTTCATCAAGGTTCACGCTCGATAATCGTTGCCACGCCCTGGCCTCCGCCTACGCAGGCGTTTGCAAGACCGTAGCGGCCGCCTTTCGCCTGGAGGATCCGGGCCAGGGTGCCCACGAGGCGAATCCCTGTGGCGCCCAGGGGATGGCCGATCGCCAGACCCCCACCCATCACATTGACCCGCTCGGGATCGATGGACAGTTCCTTGATGCAGTTGAGGACCACGATCGCGAACGCCTCGTTGATCTCCCAGAAGTCGATCTCTTTAGCCTCGAGGCCCGCCGCCGCCAATGCCTTGCGACTCGCCGGAACCGGCCCCGCCCCCATGATCGTCGGATCGACCCCGGCAAACCCGATCGACCGGATCCTGGCCAGCGGTTTGAGCCCTTTCTTCCGGGCCAGATCGGCGGACATCAGGATGATCGATGTGGCAGCGGCGTTTAGCGGGGAGGAGACCGCCGCGGTGATGACTCCGTCCGGCCTGTAGGCCGGCTTGAGATCCTTCACCTGCTCCAGCGTCGTGTCGCCGCGCACCGCCTGATCACGGTCAACCGTCATCATCTTCCCGTCGCCCTGCTCCGCTTCGATAGGCAAGATTTCATCCCTGAAGAAGCCCTCATTCTGGGCCCTGGCCGCGAGCTGGTGCGAGCGGACGGCCCAGCGATCCATCTCCTCCTTGGAGCAACCGCTCTGGGCAAAGAGCTTCTCGGCCGTGAAGCCCATATTCATCGTGGTCATCATGTCCCAGTGTTTGTATGCCGGATCGGTGAAAAGGTGCATATTGGGCGAGATAGGACCCTTTTCTCCGACGACGCCGCCCATCGCCACCCGGGTCATATGCTCCATGCCGCTGATCATCACGGTGTCGGCAAACCCCATCGCGATTTCCATGAAGCCGATATGGATACCCGCCATCGCCGAGCCGCACTGCTGGTCCACGAACTTGGCGGCAATGGTCTGGGGGAGATTGGCAAGGAAAATCGGGAAGCGGCCGCCGTAGCTCCACTGTTCGTTCACTCCCATCGCCGATCCGACGATGAAATCGTCGATCTCCTCCGCCTCGATCCCAGTCCTTTTGATCACCTCGGGAAGCAGCCTGGCGAGCAGATCGTCCGCCCTCAGTTTATGAAACCAGTCGCGCGGGGGGTCGCTGGGGCGGCACCGCGACTGGGCGGTCCGCAGGTATCCGACAACGACAACATCTCTCATGGTTAGCCTCCTTCAAATCGATACGACTGATATCATTGGTCGACTAAGGCATTGCTTTTTCGCGATCGGAGTATATGAAAAAGGATCGTGTGCGTCAAGAGGATAAGAATGCGAAGGTTTACTGATTACGCATCAAAGTCATGTATATATTCAATGACACTTATCCTATTGACTTCAGGAAGGATCGGAGCCCCCTGTTGTTCCCTTAGTGTTTCCTTCCAAAACCGCACTTTTCATATGATTATCCGCAAATCCAAGAAAAAAGACCACCGAATTATTTTCTTCATTGTGTGGGTTATTCCATGTCGCGGGTCATTCAATTGACAAACAAGGACGTTTGTATCACATTGTAATCATGAAAACGCCGGATTTCGAGCGGAATGTGTCGGCCAGGATTCCCGCGGGGAGGTTGGCGATCAGGCTGACCAGGGGCATGAAAAAAAAGATCAGGCCGATCGCCGCAATGGCAGGGGTCCCGTCGGAATTGACGATGACATGCTTGTAGAAGATGCCGAAAAACGGCGAGCCGCTTCCCAAAGCGACAAAGAAAAGAAAGAAAAGCGCCTTGAGATAGAGCGACTGTTTTTTGATCGGGTCCATCTACCCGAGCTTGACCTGGGAGTCCGGGGCTTTTGCCAGAACCCACGGCTTTCCCGACTTCAGCAGGGCGCTGTTGAGCGGATGGGGGATCGTCTTGCGGACCGTTTCGGCAACCGCCAGAACCGCGTCCAGATCCACCCCGGTTTCGATGCCGAGCTCCGTGAGCATGTTCACCAGATCTTCGGTGGCGATGTTTCCGGCCGCGTTGGGTGCGTACGGGCATCCCCCGAGCCCCCCGATAGCCGAATCGAACTCGGCGAGTCCCGCCTGCATGGCCGCGAGGATATTGGCCAGCGCAAGGTCCCGGTGATTGTGAAAATGGGCAAGCCACTGCACGTTCGGATATTTGTCCAGCAGGCGAGCGACCGTGTCGTACACCTGTCTGGGGTTGGCGAAACCGACCGTGTCGGCGACACCGATGCTATTGATGCCCATGGACACGTATCGATCCACGACCTTCTCGATCTGCTCGATCGGGACTTTCCCTTCGAACGGGCAGCCGAAGGTGCACGCCATGCCGCCGCTGACATCGATCCCGCTTCCTGTGATCATCGGGACCAGCGTCTCGAACTCCTTCAGCGACTCTTCGACGGAGCGGTTGGCGTTTGAGCGGTTATGGGATTCGCTCACCGACATCATCAGGTTGATCTTGTCGGGTTTGAGGGGGAGCGCCCGCTGCACCCCCCTGAGGTTGGGCGCCAAAAGGCGGTAGGAAACGCCCGGACGACGTTCGATCTTCACCATCACCTCGTCTGCGTCCGCCAGTTGCGGAACCGCCTTCGGATGGACGACGGAGGATACCTGGATATGCTTTAACCCGGCCCTCGCCAGTGCGTTGACGATTTCCACCTTCTTTTCGGTCGGGATGAACTGCTTCTCGTTCTGGAAACCGTCGCGCGGTCCCACCTCGACCACTGTGACTTTATTGGGGAGCTTCATGGGGAATAATCCTTTCCTGGTTAATATGTCCAGCGGGCGGAGGGGTCCTGAAAGCCGGATTTTGCTTCGACATCACAGAGGGCCGATGATCCCCTCTTTCTTCAGCGCGTCGATCCGGCTTTGCTCAAAGCCCAGCGAGCGGAGCAGCTCATCGCTGCCTTCACCCAAGGGGGGCGGATCGTTGCGGAGGGCGAAGTCGTAGCCGTCCATCCGCAGAGGGATCCTCGGAAGTTTTGTCTTTCTTCCGTCCGGAAGGGTCGTTTCCAGCAAGCCCCCCGACTGATTCAGATGGGGGTCGTCGAAGAGCTCTTCGGGACGGGCGATTGGGGCGAAGGGGATGCCCGCCTCTTCCGCCTTTTTCATGATCTCGGCGCGGGTCAGTTTCGCGAGGCGGTTTTGAAGCTCCAGCATCAGCCGGTCACGCTCGTCCACCCGGCTGTTGTTGGTGGCGAGCCGGTTGTCCGTCCTGAGATCCTCGTAGCCGAAAGTCACACAGAACCTCTGCCAGTGGGCATCGCTGGTGATCCCCACGAACACCTGCTCCGCATCCGAGGTTTTGAAAAGGTCGTAGACCGACCAGGACCGGCCCCGCTCAGGCATAGGAGGGACAGGCTGGCCGGTGATCGCGGCGACGGCCATGTTCTGGGCCATGAGCATCGCCACCGATTCGAACAGGGTGGCCAGGACATGCTGACCCCTGCCGGTCCGCTCCCGTTCATAGAGCGCCGTCACGATGCCGATCACCCCGTAGCTTCCCCCCATGATGTCCAGCACCGAAGCCCCTGCCCGCAGCGGCCTGCCCGCGGGTCCGGTCATGTAGGCGAGCCCGCCCATCATCTGGCACACCTCGTCGAGCGCGGGTCTTTTTTCATACGGACCCGGCATGAAGCCTTTCAGCGAGCAGAAGATCATGCGGGGGTTTATTTTGCTCACATGGTCGTAACCGAAGCCCAACCGTTCGATCGTGCCCGGAGCGAAATTTTCGACCAGGACATCCGCGGTCTCAACGAGGCGCTCCATGATCGCCTTTCCTTCGGGTCTTTTGAGGTCCAGCACGAGACTCTTCTTGTTCCGGTTGAAGGCCGGGAAGAAGCCGGTGCCGAATCCCTTGATGCGGCGGGTGTCGTCCCCTTTGGGGGCCGGTTCGATCTTGATCACCTCGGCCCCCATGTCGGCCAGGACCATGCCCGCGGTCGGCCCCATCACCGCCAGCGATAATTCGAGAACACGAATTCCCGTCAATGGCAATCGATCAGTCTGCTTGTCCGTAACTTCCATGCATATCTCCTACATGTGTCATCCCCGGATCACCGGGTTAAAAGCACCGGGATCGGGCTTTTTCGGATCACCGCGGAAGTCGTGCTTCCCAGGAGAACCTCCCGAAGGCGGTTGTTGCCGTACGCCCCCATGACGAGAAGATCCACGGTGCCCTCCCTGATAAACTTGAGCAGCTCCTTGTCTTCCTTGCCTTTGAGGAAGATGACGGTGCTGTCGATCCTGTGGGCTTCGAGGGATTGTTCCGTCTTCTTGGCCAGCTCGGCGCCAAGGCTCTGATCGTCCGTGATGATGACGACCGTCAGCGGCCAGGCAGCCCGAGCCGAAAGCCCGGCGGCCAGATTCAGGGCATTTTGCGCCGGGGTGCTTCCGTCGTAGGCCAGGGCCATGCGTTTGATCTCCCGGAAGCGCTCGGGCGTGACCAGGACCGGTTTGCCGGAGCGCCGGACCACGGCCTGGGCCGTGGAGCCGAGGATTGCACCGCTGCCGATATGAAAGTGCTCGCCCCGCTGGGCCAGGAGGATCCAATCGCAGCACTTGCGTCCCTCCTCGATGATCGTCTCGTCGATCACGCCCGTGATCTTCTTCGTCTCGGGACGAATTCCCGCCGCCTCGCACTGCCGGCGGAACTCCCCGAGAATCGTTTCGGCCTTGGCTTCGAGGCTGCTCTCAATGGCGGGGAGAAACTCCTGGTAAGGGGGGAGGCCGATCGATCCGGAGATGTCGGTGAAGACGGGTCCCTGCATCAGGCGGATGTCCACGACGTGCAATCCCGTCAACTGTGCACCGAGTATGGGTGCGATGGTTATGCCGTAAGCGACGGCCGTCTTGCCGAAATCGGAACCATCGACGGGGATGAGGATATTCTTGACCATAGCGCCTCCTTTCTTGATGTACAGAAACATAAAAGTTTTATAGACGAAGCGGGTAATTTTTCATAAGCCATCTGCCGCGAGATTGCAACAGAAAAACAGTGCGCTCAAGCGCCCGTTTTCCCGCTTGACCTGCGCTATCGCTTGTGAGAGAAGATGACCGATGCGGGAAGAGATCGGCGAGAAGGCGGTGGTGAGTACCGGTACCGATGGTTTTTTGTGAAAAGAGACGTGGGGCGGCAGTAATTCACCACCGGCAAAAGGAGAAGGAACGATCGGGATTCGCCGGCATTGTTGGTGAAAGTCCGGCGATGCAGGAGATCCTCAAGACGATGGAAAGGTTGCTGACACCGATGCAGCCATTTTGGTAAAGGAAAGGAGAGCTCCATGTTTGGAATGGGCATGCCCGAACTTCTGATCATCCTGGTCATCATCTTTATTATTTTCGGTGCCGGAAAACTCCCGGAGATCGGCACTGCGCTCGGGAAAGGCATCCAGAGCTTCAAGAAGGCGACCCGAACGCCCGATGAAATTGAAGCCCCGCCCGCTGAGAAGAAATCCAATACTTCGGAAAAATGAAGAAGCGGACGAATTGTATCAGCAGGCAGTTCATCGAGATGCATGCAGGAGGATCTGTATCTTTGCATAGGAACGAGATATCTGTTGTAGGATGTGGTGTAAACGAATCCTCTCGTCATTGGCATTATTGCAGGAGAATGATACTGATCCGTCTGTTTCTGGCGTCTTTCGGATTTTCTCGAACGAGCAATTCTTGATCGGCGTAACCGACGACCCTGGCAATCCTGCCCGGATCGACCCCGTTGTTTTCCAGCTCCCTTCGCGCCGCGGAGGCGCGTGAAGTGGAGAGTTCCCAGTTCGTTTTTTGAGCCGTCTTAAAAGGCGCCGAATCCGTATGCCCCTCAATCACAATGCGGTTTGGCTTTTCTCTGATATTTTCGGAGACCAGCCGCATGATCTGAATCGCCTTCTCGGTGGGTTCATCACTGCCCAATCGAAATACTTCGCTTCCCTCGTTATCGACAATCTGTATTCTGAGACCCTCCATCGTGGTGTCAATCAACACCTGATTTTTCATCGCCTGTAACTTGTCTTCTATCGCCGTCCGCATCATCTTTGCCAGCTCCTGAGGCGTCGCCTTTTTTTCCGTGCTCATCCGGAGGGACTCTTTTTCCGGTGACCTGCCTTTGCCGATCTCCAGTACGCCGACTGACTTATCCAGAATCGAGGTCCCGGACTGCTGGGACTGATCCTTGAGGAGGCTGAAATTCGAAAAATATTCGGATACCGCGATTCTTCTTTCCGGTACGACCATAGAGAGCAGCCACAGGAGAAGGAAGAAGGCCATCATCGCCGTTACAAAGTCCGCATATGCCACCTTCCACGAACCGCTGTGATGTGCTCCATGCGATTTTTTATTTCTTCTGCGAATCAGGATTTTTGAATGGTCTTCCATGATTATTTCTTTTTACGAAGCGCTTCTTCGACCTCGGTAAATGAGGGCTGGACATTTTCCGGGATCACCCGTCGTCCGAATTCGACAGCCACTTTCGGCGCCGACCCCCCGAGAAAGGAGATCAATGCGACCTTAAGGACATTGAGGTATTGCAGTTTCTCCCCGGCGCTGTGCTCAAGATTCCTCCCCATTGGACCGACGAATCCGTAGCAGAGCAGCACGCCAAGAAACGTGCCGACCATGGCGGCGCCGATACTTGCTCCCAAGACTTCGGGCGGCTCTTTCATTTTGCCCATCGTCAGCACGATCCCCAGCACGGCGGCAACGATACCGAGACCCGGCAGGGCATCGGCCACAAAATTGACTGCCTTGGACGGGGACAGGAGTTCCTCCTGATAGGTTTCCAGTTCCGTATCGATCAGCGCCTCCAGTTCGTATGTCGCAATGGTCGTGGTCATCACGGTTCGCAGCGTATCCACGATCAGTAGAATCGCACGATGATTTTTCAATATCGTCGGATATCTATTAAATAAAACACTCTCGCTCGGAGCGTCCACATCGGACTCTATGGAGACGAGCCCCTGCTGCCTGATCTTATAAAACACCCCGTTCAACAGCATCAAGGCATCGATATAGTCTTTTTTGGAGTACGACGTACCAGAAAAAACACCCATGACGGCGCCCAAAGTCGCCTTGATGATTTTGAAGGGATTGCTGATGACGAACCCGCCGATCGCCGCGCCGCCGATAATCAGGAGCTCAACCGGCTGGAAAAGAACGGAAAGGTTACCATGCTCCAAAAGATAGCCGCCGATGACAGACGATAATACGACGATGATCCCGACGATAACAAACATTGATCCCTATCCTCTTTTCTCCCGAATGATTTCCCGCTCCCGCTCAAAAACGTAGCGGACAATCTCATCCTGGACGGAGAGGTCCATATGGATGTAACGGACCGCAATCAAATAGGAGCTGTCTCTCCGTACCGACTTCACCACTTCGCCATAGATGCACATGGCAACCGGCCGGTTCCGGTTCAGCATCAGCTTGATCTCCAGGATAGATCCAGGGGCGATTGCCTGCGGCAGCAAAAAGCTCAGCCCCCCCCCGCTGATATTGACCGACTTGTAAGGAAGACCAAAAAATCCTTCGCGCTGCAGGGTCATCAGGCGGATGATCGTATCGAGCTTTAGGTTCAGTATCTTAAGCCATTCATTGGAGACGTGGTCATGGTCGCCCATCTCCGGAATCGGCTTCAATTCCGTAGAGGCGGTATCCCCATAAATTCGCGCCTTGATGTGATCGAGACCGTCATCCGAAACCAGTCGGTATTCAAAAGGGATATAGGCACCCACCCGTGAAAATTCACGTCTCTGTGCTTCTCCTTCAATCATCCGATCTACCTCCATAAGGTCCATCCTTAATCACCATGAACGCCGTCCGCCGGATTACATGCACTGTGAACTATGCAAGCGAGATGCCATTGAGCCCTATCGACTATTTAATAATGGTTGCCGATTTACGGCACGCCCTTTGCTTGGAAGCACAGTCAGCGACGATGAACCATCGTGACCGATCGGAGGATCTGAACACCTTGTTCCGTAGACGGGAAAAATGGGGCGCAGTACAAATGGGCAGGGAGCGCGTCCCGCATGCCCTGCCACAAGAGAGGGTTAACTTCGCATCGAGAGGATTTTGTTGAAAAAATTTATCTTTGCACTCGTATATATATCCTTCATTTCTGCCACAGATGCCTATACGCCGCTCGATGGGGTTAAGGCAGCGACAAACCTGAGAATCGCCGAAGGTCAGCAAAAAGCTTCCAAACCATCGTCGGATATGACCAAACCGCTGTCGGACTCTCTCCAATCCGTGTCGGAAAAACCTGAGCCCGCCTCAGGCAATATCCGGGGAGATGAGTTAGAAACCGGCATACGGAAGTATCGCGAGCGGAAATATGCGGAAGCGATCAGCGCCCTTTCCAGACACCTGAGTCTTGTGCCGGACAGCCAGCAGCGGAAGACCGCCCTGCTGATCATCGGCAAGAGCTTGGAAGAGATGAACAGACCGTTGTCCGCGCTGAACATATACGGCCGTGTAACGGAGCAGAACCCTGATAGTCCGGAAGCATTGCTCGGTATGGTCGCCATGGCGGACATCGGTGTCGCGCTTCCCGGCTTGAACTACCGCAGCGGCAAGAGAGGGGCTCAGTATTTCAGGGATCCGGTCGCTGCTTACGATATCGCGCTTTTCAACAACGTCCCGTCGCCGATCGTCGAACACATACACCTTCAACGCGGTCGCTCGCTTTGGAGATCGAAGCGTTACGAACAGGCCCATCGACAATGGAGGGAATTGCTGAAGACATATCCGAAGACCATGCACCGGCAGGAAACCATAGGCTTCATTCGCGAGTGTACGGCTGTTTTAATCGATCGCTACAGCCAGTCGGAAGACCATATCGCGGTCGCCGATCTTTTCCTGCAAGGCTGGAAAGAGGGGTTCATCCGCACAGAGGATGTCGACATCCTGTCAAAAGTATGTATTTCCCTTTCTCGTTTAGGACTTCAAGATGATTCATTGAATATACTTAATGCCCTCAGAAAGAGCGCTTTGGGTAATTCTCCTTTGCACATCGATAAGATCGATAGAATCGTTTCGGAGGCGGATAAAAGAAGGACATCCCGATCGTCGGAGCCGAGGTCGGCGGATGCGAAGTGGAGCCAATTCCAGTCGGGCCGTCAATATCTTAGAGCAAACAGGCCGGCATTGGCGGAAAAACCCCTGGCCGATTTGAAAATCGGGGGGGGCGATCCATTCTGGTCCAAGATCGCCGACTATGCGCTCGACGAGTACCGTTGGGCGCAGAAATATCAGGGGCAGATCGGGCAATGACGACCGGCGCGTACTTTGATATCTTCGAGAGCATCCCTTTGGGGGTTGTGGTGATAGATCTCAACGGCCATATCCAGACCATGAACGGATTTGCCAGGACAATCCTGAATATCCCCGACACCCCGATAGAAAACGATCACATCGCCCTTTTGGCTCCCTTTCCCGTTGGCGCTCTGCTGAAGGATGACCCTGCCGGAGAGACGGGTGAGGTGAAAATCAGGTATAACGACAAGATACTGGCGTTAACAATGGCCCGCTTGAGAGGAGAAAGATCGGAACCGCCAAGGGCGGTGATCGCTTTGAGGGACGTCACCGAAACGGAAAAAAACCAAGCCACCGAGAAGAACCACAAAAAGCGTACTCTTATCAGCGAACTTTCCGCCGATATCGCCCATGAAATCAGAAATCCTCTCGGCAGCATCGAACTCCTCGCCTCGCTGCTAAAGAAAGAGTCAAAGCGGGACAAGGATGTCAACCGAGCCAATCAGATCATGGCTGCGGTGAATCATGTGGAAAAGGCGATTGCCGGCCTCATCGATCGGGGCAGTAAGGACAGGCTGGAGATTGCCCATGTGAATATCCACGACCTCCTGAAAGAGATCCTGCTGTTTTCCGAGAGCATCATCGACGGGGGTGCGGTTTTCTTGTCGGCCCGGTATGCCGATGTCGAACCGGTCGTCGAATGCAATGCCGACATGATGAAGCAGGTTTTTCTCCACCTTATTCTCAATGCCCTGCCGGGCGACGGACGCCTCGATATCATGACCTGTTACGACGAGGAGCGCCACGCTATAGAAATCCATTTCATCGAAAAGAAGGGATCCGCTTCCCAAAACAGCCAATTCGGCATCTTCCGTCGCCTGTTGCACGGGAAAGACGACCATTGGGGTCTCGGCCTGGCGATTGTCCATAATGTGGTGAATACATACAACGGGGGATTGCGGTTTGAATACCGGGAAGAGGCCGGGGCCTCGTTTGTCCTTTCCTTTCCCCTTCGTCCCCTGAGGAAGCCGGAGCCCGATGCGATCGATGAGCCGTTTGAAACAAGGAAAGACACGAATGAAGAAAAATAGAATCCTCGTCGTAGACGACGATCACTCCATGCGACTTGCCCTGTGCGAATCGCTCGAAAGCTGCGGCTATGACATCGTTGCCGCCGAGAACGGTCGCGAGGCGCTTGATCTGTTCAAGCGGGGAACCTTCGATCTCACGATCACCGACATGAAAATGCCGGGGATGACCGGCATCGATGTGTTACGAGGCGTCAAAGAATTGTCGCCAGAGCTGCCGGTCATCCTGATCACGGCTTACGGCACGGTCGGCACCGCCGTGGAGGCAATGAAGGAAGGGGCAGCGGAGTTCATCATGAAACCATTTTCATTGGATGATCTCGAGGCGGTCGTGAAGCACGTGTTGCAAACATGCGCGAAAAAACCATCGCAGAAGCAGGGGACCGTACAACCCGCCCAACGTATCATTACACAAGATGCCAAGTTCATGTCGATCATCGATATGCTGGGGAGTGTGGCCAAGAGCAAATCCAGCATCATGATTCAGGGAGAAAGCGGTACGGGAAAAGAACTGCTGGCGAGACACATACACCATCACAGCCATCGCGGCAATCGGCCATTTGTTGCCGTGAATTGCGCCGCCATACCGCACAATCTTCTCGAAAGCGAGATGTTCGGTTATGAGAAAGGGGCATTTACCGGCGCATCGCAAAGAAAGCCGGGTAAATTCGAGCTTGCCCACACCGGAACATTGCTCTTGGACGAGGTCAGTGAGATGGACATGCACCTTCAGGCCAAACTCCTGAGAGTCATACAGGAATCAGAGGTTGACCGTCTGGGGGGAATTGCGCCGATATCCGTTGATATCCGAATTATTGCAACGACCAATGTGCATCTGTCTGACGCCATAGAACATAAAACATTCCGCAGGGACCTGTTCTATCGTCTCAACGTCATTCCCGTCAAAATTCCGCCGCTCAGGGAAAGAAATGGTGACATTTTGTACCTGACAGACCACTTTCTCGAAAAATTTGCCAACGAAAAGGGAACAAAGAAACCGCTCCTCTCCGACCGGGCGGCCGCCCTCTTGAAGGGATACAGTTTCCCCGGCAATGTCAGAGAGCTGGAAAATATCATCGAGCGGGCGGTTCTGATGACGCAAGGGAGCACTATCACCGCGGAGTCGCTTTTCCTCGATGCCCCGGCAGATGGGCAAACGGTCCAAGGATCGGAATCGGCGCCGGAGTCGCACCCTGTTCAGGTCTGCCCCCCGTTGCATTCCTCGACAACCCTGCGGGATATGGAGAAAATATTGATCTGCGACACCTTAAATCGGCTGGAAGGGAACAAAACGAAGGCGGCGAAACTCCTGGGGATTAGTGTCCGGACGCTATGGAATAAAGTGAATGAGTACGAAATGGCGGACGGTAAAAACGGTTAATCTGGTATATCGTTTGCAAATAGATGCAAATAGCGGAATCAGGGGGGGATCGTGGACATTTTATTCAACAAGACGATGAATCAGCTCTCCGGCATGCTGGATTACCGGTCCAAGCGCCATAAGGTGATCATATCCAACATCGCCAATATCGATACGGAGGGGTTCAAACCATCCGATCTCGCATTTAAGCAGGCGGCAGGAAAAACCGGATCGCTTCCGATGACTGCAACGGATCCCGGACATATCGGACAGAAAGAGAACGGGGCCCTCCCCGTGGAGGTCATCACTTCGCAGGATACGGTAAAGATAGACAAAGAGATGGCAGCCCTGGCGGAGAATCAACTGATGTACAACCTGACGGTGGAGATCCTGTCCAGAAAATTCAGGGGAATCAACACCGTATTGAAGGAGACCAAGTGAGATGGACCTGATTACATCCTTTAAGATTTGCGGCTCCGGGCTCGCCGTTCAGCGGGCAAAACTGGACGTTATTTCGTCGAATCTGGCCAATGTGAACACGACACGCACATCGGAAGGCGGCCCTTACAGAAAAAAAAGCGTTGCTTTGGCGGCCGAACAAGTGGACGGGAATTTTGATTCGATGATGAAAGGGGTCGTCAGGTCCGTCAGGATCGATGAGATCAGGGAGGATCCGAACAGCATCAAGACGGTGTACGATCCTGCGCATCCCGATGCCGACGCCAAAGGGTTTGTCGCCGTGCCGAATATCAACCTTATGGCGGAAATGGCGGATATGATGACGGCAAGCCGCGCCTATGAGGCATGCGTGACGGCCTTCGATTCGACAAAGAGCATGATAATGAAAACGTTGGAAATGGGTCGGTAGCACCCATATTGAAAGGAGGGCATATGGCTGAGATCGCCGTCGGTAACAGGGAGATCGTCGCCTCCTACATTCCAAAGGAAGGGCAGACCAAGACCGGATCCTCCGGCGCGTTTTCCGACGCCCTGTTCAAGGCCGTCGCCGCGGTGAACGGCATCCATCAAAACGCCGACAAGGCCATCCAGAATGTCCAGACAGGTCGCACTGAGGGTCTCCATGAAGCGATCATCGCTCTCGAAAGGGCGGATGTTTCCTTCCGGACAATGCTGGCGGTCAGGAACAAACTGATCGAGGCGTATCAAGATGTCATGCGTATGCAGGTATAATCGATATGGGCGCAACCACAACTCTTGAAAACATCGGGCGGGGGATCGGCGCACTACCGGGCCCAAGAAAAATAATCCTCGCCGCTTTGGCTGTCCTGATCATGGCCAGCATCACCACCTTCGTCTATTTCACAAACCAGGTGGATTATCGCGTCCTTTTTTCAAACCTGACGCAGGATGATGCTTCGGCCATCATGACCAAGCTTAAGGAAAAGAAAATCCCTTATCAGATCTCCCCTTCGGGAGAAACACTCTCCGTTCCCTCGGAACAGGTTTCTGAACTGAGGCTTGAACTTGCCGCGGCAGGCCTTCCCCACGGCGGGGGGATCGGCTTTGAGATCTTTGACAAAAAGGTCTTCGGAGCGACCGAATTTGAGCAGCAGATGAATTATCGCCGGGCGCTCCAGGGAGAACTCTCCCGCACCATCGGCAGTCTCGATGAAGTCCAGCAGTGTCGGGTGCATATCGTCATCCCCAAGGACTCCCTGTTCGTGGAACAGCAGAAAAAACCCACCGCTTCGGTGACGATAAAGCTCAAATCGGGCAGAAGACTGAAGGATTCGCAGATAGACGGGATCGGGCATCTGGTCGCCAGCAGCGTCGAAGGGTTGAGCGCAAACGAGGTGATGATCGTCGACAGTCAGGGTAACATTCTATCGAAAAGACAAGCGGATTCCAAGCAAGCCCGTTTGTCGTCGTCTCAAATCGAGCATCAACGCAACATCGAACAGGAGATGGGGAGCCAGATACAGACCATGTTGGAGAGCGTGGTGGGAAAAGGAAAGGCCGTGGTAAGGGTGAACGCGGAACTGGATTTCAGGGTAATGGAAAAAACGGAAGAGATCTACGATTCCGAATCGCCGGTTGTCAGAAGCACTCAAAAGCAACTGGATAAATCCACATTACCGGCCCCGCCGTCAAAGCCTGGCGCAGGCAAGAACGAGGAGCCTCAAGGCGGACCGGAGAAGGAAAAAAGCGAGGAAACCGTAAATTACGAAATCAACAAGACCGTCAGTAAAACGGTTATGCCGGTAGGTGAGATAAGGAAGATATCGATAGCCGTGCTGGTTGATGGGACCTATCAGAAAAATGACAAGGGCGTCACAACTTATCAGGAAAGACCAAAGAAGGAACTCGAATCTTTTGAGGATTTGGTCCGGAAATCGGCGGGGTTCAACGCACAGAGAGGCGATCAGGCGGTCGTTACGAATATGCCCTTCAGCAGACCGGAGACCGAAGAGGCGGCGCCGGCAGCGGCATCATGGAAGGAGAGCATCGGACCTGCCCTCCCGATCATAAAATACGCCGCAATCATGGTCGGATTGATGTTTACGTTTCTCTTTATCATTCGACCGCTTGTAAGCAGCGTGATTACGAACGCCCATCGCATCGAGGCCAACGAACCAAAACAGATCGGTGCGGGCGCCGGGGTTTCCATTGCCGTGGGCGGTCAGCCGCCGCAGATTGCGATACCGCAACTCGAAGAGAAGGCCCTCAACGAAATCGCCCTGGCCAAACAACTGGCAGGGGCCGACTCGAAAAAGTTTGCTGAACTGCTAAGGAACTGGCTGAAATGATCAATGAAGAAAAAGCAGCGGTGATGCTCTTGTCGCTGGACGAAGACATTGCTGCCGAGGTGATGAAGAATCTCCGCCCGTCGGAAATGAAGCGCATCGGCAAGTATATGAACCGCATCACGACCATCCCCGCCGAAACGATGAATACGGTTGCCAAAGAGTTCATCGTGATGGCCAAGGAAAAAGGGGGAAGTCTTTCCATCCGCGAGGATGTCACAAAAAAAATCATTACCAAGGCGTTGGGCGAAAAAGGGGCGCAGGACATTCTGATTGAGGTCGCCAGCGGCAAGTCCTCCGATAATCCTATCGCCGATAAGATCAGGGATATGGACCCGAAAGTCTTGCTGGAATTTACCAAGATGGAGCATCCCCAGACGATCGCACTGATTCTTGCCCATATGGCGCCGGAACAGGCAGCCGTGATGCTGGACGGGTTTTCCGGCCCGATGCAGATCGAAATAGCGAAAAGGATGGCCACCTTTAAAAGCGTGCCGCACGAATTTCTGGAAGATGTGGCAAAGACGCTGGAGAAAGAACTCATATCGGACAACATGGAAGAGCTGCAGATTGGAGGCATCAAGGTCATGTCGGAAATACTCAACCGGATGAGCCGGTCCAGCGAAAGCGCCATTCTCGCTTCGTTCGACGAGGAAGATCCGGAACTGGCGGCCCAGCTCAGGGGGTTGATGTTTACCTTCGAGGATGTCCTGAAAATCGACGACAAGAGCCTTCAGGAGCTTCTCCGCGAGATATCCACCGAGGACCTATCCAAGGCGATTAAAATAGTCGACGAGACCATGCGGGAGAAGATCTACCGCAACATGTCCAAACGTGGCGCGGAAATGCTGAAAGAGGATATCGAAATGATGCCCCCCATACGCTTGTCGGAGGTGGAAGCCAGCCAGCGGACGATTCTGGATACGACCAAGAGACTGGAGGCCGAAGGGCGGATCATGCTCCTGCGGGGCAGCGAGGAAGATGAGTTTGTGTAATCCGGTGTGTCGCTATGTTTCACTTTAAATTGCAGAGCGTGCTTGATGTCCGAAAAACGCTGGAAGAAAAAGTCTTCCGGGAATTCACTCAACTGCTCACGGAGCTGCAAAAGGAGAACGAGCGGCTTCAATCCATACAGCAGCAAAAAATGACGCTCATCGATGAATTGCGTAACGTTCAGGGCAAAACAGTCAACGTCTCCGAGATCAGAATGAATGCAGAATTCGTCAAGCAATGCCTGAAGAGCGAGACCCTCCAGCAAGAGCAGGTCAGGGAAGCCGAAAGAATCGCGGAGATGAAAAAAGAAGCCCTATATGACGCCGTCAAAAAGCGTAAGTCCATGGAAACCCTAAAAAACAAGCAGCATCACCAGTATCGATACGATTTGAGCCTCATCGATCGAACCGCGATCGATGAAATGGGGATTGTCCGTTACAACAGGAAGAACGAAGAATGAAAAGAGTGATCCGTTCGTGCCATGTGGTGATCGTCGCTTTCTTGATCATCAAGATTTTCTTTCTGATGGAAGCGTTACAGATCGAACCGCTGTCAACGGTATTGTCGCTGGATGATTTCGGGCAAGCCATCGCCCAGACGACAAAATCCGCAGCCGGCGCCGCAGTTGCGGAAGTGAAAGATGTCACGGACGACCCCTTGAAAAAAGAAAGGGATCTTTTTGCCTCCCTGCAAAAGAGAGAAAAGGAACTGGATGTGTGGGAAAGCTCTCTGAAGGCCGAAGAAGCGAAGATTGCCGCCCTGAAAAAAGAGGTCATTGAGAAGATCGATGCGCTCAAGTCGCTGGAGACCCAAATCGGCGCCAAGCTCGATCTGGATAAAACCAACGACGCCAAACGTTTGAAGGAACTGGCCAAGGTGTACGAAGCCGCCCCTCCGCAAAAAGCGGCTGCGATGCTCGAAAAACTGGAGGTCAGGACGGCGGCCGGGATCACCATCAATATGAAACGCGAACGCGCCGGTCTGATCTGGGGTTTTCTCACCCCGCAAAAAGCGGTGGCCATTACCAATGAAATCGCTCGAACGAGCCGACCGGCGACCGAATAATCCCCCCTCGGTATTTTTTTCTCATACGCCCTTCTTCCATCCGGAATAACTTGCCGACCTCGCCCCCTCGAAACGCCATATTAATGTAAGTGCATGTAATCATATATAAATTATTATGGCACGAATATTGATATTTATAGCGCAGAAAGGAATCGGTATGGGAACGATGACATTCAATGCAAAAACTTCGCTAAACCTCAAAGGGAGCTTGGTCCTGCTGGCGAATGATCCGGCAAGAAAGCCGATGCAAGGGGTTCAGGCCGACAAATCCCCCTCTCCGTCTGTGACGGAGGCGGAAAAGACAACCTTCGAGGAGATGCTGATGCTCATCGGGCCCCAGCCACCGATTCCCTTTGCTCAACGGGAAGAAGCCTCTCTTTTGTTTTCCGGACCCGGACCGGATGAAAAAAAAGGGCTTTACCTGACCGAAAAGAGAGAAACGGATCTTGAGGCAATGACCGTCATCGCCTCTTCGGAAGCGATGCTGAAGAAGGTTTCAGCGGTACCAATCGCGGGTGAAATCGCTCCCAAGACCGACGGGTCTTCCGAGGAAAACGGCGCCGGCCAAAGCGCGCCGTTACGCGAATCCGATGCCGCTCCTTTAGCCCGGGCGGTCGGACCAGAGGCGGCGGGTCTTGAAGGCGAAGCAGGCGAACCCCCAACAGGAAAACCTGCCCCTGAAGGGGCGCGGGCGACTGCGTCTTTACTCCTACGTGAGGTCCATCCCCTGTCCGACCGCCATCCCGATGACCCTTCCCCTTTGGAAGGGACCGAGCGCAGTCCGGAACCGGTATTCATGAAGCGAGCGCATGAAACCTTGAAGCCGAATAACGGCGGGACGAAAGCGGACGGCCCGCTCGATGTTCGCCAAGTCGGCCCTGTGCATCACGGGCATCGGGAACGGGTTGCCGAATCAAAGGAAGGTGCGGAGGTCGCGGCGGCGGCGCCCAGAGGAACGACACCCGGATCGCCGGAACAGACCCTCTCCGGCCTGGATGCCGCGACCGGGACCGCCGGTCCGGTTCGTGATCATCGAGGTCGCCGAAACACCGCGCCAAATCACCAGACGCGGATTCCCGCCAACGCCGGCAGTGGGGATAGAGCGATGACGCAGACGACACCCGAAGGCGAGAGATCATGGGGGCCGACGGGGCAGACCTTCCCCGGCCGGGACGTCGCAACCGAGACCAAGGGGCCGGTTCATGATCATCGATCGAGCCGAAATACAAACCCCAATCACCTGACGCGGTTTTCCGTCCCTGCCGAAAGCGGGGATGCAGCGGCAGTGCAGACGACGCCCGAGCGCACGACATCATGGGGGTCGACGGGGCAGACCCTGCACGGCCCAGACGTCGAGGCCAAGACCATGGGTCCTGCACGTGACTACCAAGCGAGCCGAAATACAACCGTCGATCACACGCCGAAGCTTCCCGCGCGCGATATGTTCCCTCTTCGCATGGAGACGCCCAATGTCGGCGCCCAGCTTGAAAACCGATCTTCCGCTAAGGTCGACGCCTCTCGTATCGAGATGCAGGGCGTCATCGACCAGGTCCTGGATGCCTGGCAAGGCGTAGGGAACGATTTTGGACGGGTACGCGTGATGCTCAATCCTCCAAATCTCGGGAGCGTCGATCTTGATATCATCGTCCACGGGGAAAAGGTCGAGGTGGTCATGACCGCGGAAAACGCGACCATTCAACAGGCCTTGCAATCCCGGGCGGATGATATCCGGATCGCCCTCCAGCGTCAGGACCTCAAGGTCGAAGGTTTTCATGTGCTGCTGCAGGATAATGCGTCGAACCAACAGCAGGCAAACAGCGGCGCCGCCTTCGGGCATCACCGTGGACAATGGGCAAGACAGACCGATCCGGAAGACGGCGCCCCGATCGAGCCTTTCGTTGGCTCTGTCGGCGAATCAGGAACGGCAAGGGGATTGGTCAGTATTTTTGTGTAACGAAGGAGGTGACCGTCATGGGAAATGAGATTGCAAACGGAATAAACAATATCAGCACCAACAGCACCCTTCCCAAGGCAAGCAAGACAAAAACCCTCGGCAAGGAAGATTTTATGAAACTTCTGGTGGCCCAACTGCAGAACCAGGATCCGCTGAAGCCGTTGGACGGGACGGATTTCACAGCACAGCTGGCGCAGTTCTCCAGCCTGGAACAACTGAGCAACCTGAACACCGAATTCAAGAACATGGGCCTGAATCAAATGGCAATGAACTATGCGCAATCAGTGAATCTGATTGGGAAAAATGTCGTTACGAACTCTGGAAATTCCATTACGGTGAATGGTCCTGCCACCGAACTGAACTACAAGCTGGGCAAAGACGCGCAGAGTGTGACGATCAAGGTTTTCAGCAAGGACGGAAAGCTGGTCAAAACCTGGGAAGAGACCGCTCAAAAGGCCGGTATGAACAAGATCACGTGGGACACTTCCGATGTTCCCAAGGGGGATTATACCTTTCAGGTCACTGCGAATGATGCCAAGGGCCAGGCGGTATCGGTGGAGACAATGACGTCGGGGCTGGTCACCGCGGTACATTTCCGGAACAACCAGATCCTTGTGACAGTGAACGGGAAGGAGGTCCCGCTGAGCAACATCATACAGGTAAGTCAACCGGAGGACCCGACGGGCGAAGTGGGCGGCTTGAAACAACCGGAAATCCTATTGGACACCGTTTTTCAGACGATGAATCAGACAATGAAAATGGGGCAAAGTCTTTCAAGCAATAAACAGGGATAGGTCATCACAATCTAATCGAAGGAGGAACAGGATATGGGAAGCGCAATATCGATCGGGCAGACGGGTCTCGCGGCAAGTTCAAGACATATGGATATCATCGCCAACAACCTGGCCAATTCCAATACCCTTGGGTTCAAGGCCAGCAGCTCTTTGTTTGCCAGCATGATGAACCAGGGACTCTCAAATATGGGATCCCTCGCCACGGGACAAGGCGTCAAGGTGGCCAGCGTAGTGACCCAGTTTACACAGGGGTCGTTCGAAACCACCGGCAACGCGACGGATATGGCCATCGACGGCGACGGATTTTTCATCGTGAAGGATCCCAGCATAGGAACCCTTTATACCCGTGTGGGTTCATTTCATGTCGACAAGACCAACAATCTTGTAGATAACAATGGTTACAAGGTACAAGGCTATATGGCCGAAGAGGGCGTCCTGTCGTCTGTGCCGACGGATATTCTGTTGCAGATGTCCAAGGACGCGACACCGACGACGGAAATCAGCTTCGGGGCAAATCTCAGCGAAAACGCGGAAGTTGACGACACGTACAACGTCTCCATGAGCGTTTACGATTCGAAGGGAGGGGCCCACACCCTGTCGATCATATTTACAAAAGCCGATGTAGGCGAATGGGATTATGCCGCGACCTTCGACGGCATAGATCTGGATTTGGCCGGGACAATCACCTTCGATGAAAAAGGCGTGCTTGTTCCTCCGGATGAAGATATAGCGATTGCCATCGATGACAGCGATGAGGATATCGCCACTGCGCTCAATGGCGCCACAATCGGTGTCGATAACGAAATCACGTGGGCAATCGCGACGGACACCACCCGTAAGATCACGGGTTACACCAGCGCGTCCATCGTCAAGTCGCTCTCCTCGGACGGTTACCCCTCCGGCGACCTGAAGAGTTTGAGCGTGGACAGCAAAGGTGTTATCAGCGGCATCTATTCGAACGGCGAAGTTGCCGAAATGGCGCAGGTCAGCCTTGCGAATTTTGCGGATCAGTCCCAGCTCAAACTGAACGGGAACTATTTCGCGGAGACCTCCGGTTCCGGAAAGCCTACAATAAATGCGGCCGGATCGGGAGGCCTCGGCGATATCCAATCCAACTCCCTGGAAGGCTCCAACACCGATATCTCCAAGGAGTTCATTAACATGATTACAGCCCAGCGCGCCTACCAGGCCAGCGCGAAAATCATTACGACATCGGACCAGATGCTGACCGAGCTCATGAACATCAAGCGATAAAATACTCAAGAGGAGGACAGGGTCAGGGGATATGTTGTCCCTGACCCTGTCCGAGAATCGCCTTGACAAGGAACCTGGTTTCGTATTATCTTAGATTGTGAGAGGATTTATGTAGCATCATTCCCGGTCCGGCATGCACATGGATGTAAAGGCCTTCACAGACAAGAGCTACCCGGTAGTCCCGACCCAAAAGCGCGAACCGCCGCTGGCGCCGTCCGGAGACGCTTTTGCGGTCTTGTCTCCGTTGGCGTCCAACGAAATCATCGATTACGTAGAAATTCAAACCAATCATTATCAGCCCCTCACCGGCCCACAACCCCTATATCCGGTAAGTCCGGGCAGGTGTGAGATCGGTAAAGGGACGCTGGTCGATATATGGATTTGACGTTCGAGTCAATTGTTTGACGTTTGCCGTCGTCAACCGCTTCTCCTCCCCCCTGAAATCCCCTTATTTTCACGCAAAACACCGCGCTTGCATCTTGGCATATTCCTTGCTCACCCTTGTGACAGGCGAGACGAGGTCTCGATTGTACTTCCTTTCATCGGGGTTTTTGTGGATTTTGCAACGGTCATCGGGATTATAGGCGGATTCGGCCTTGTCATCATTGCGATGCTGTCCGGTGGTGGATTTGCATGGTTTCTCGACGGTCCCTCCGCGATGATCGTTTTGGGGGGAACCTTTGGCGCCGTCCTGATCAACTACCCGCTCTCCGACCTGGTGGGGGTGATGAAAGTGGCAAGGAACGCCTTCAGGAGCAAAAGAGAAAGGGCGGATAACGTCATTCAGCAGCTGGTTGAAATGTCAAAAATGTCCCGCAGGGAAGGCATCCTGTCGCTTCAGCACATGATCAAGGGGAACAGGGACCCTTTTCTGATCAAAGCGATCACTCTGGTTGTCGACGGTGCTCATCCCGCCCAGGTATCGAACATTCTGGAAACCGAACTTGATTTCATCGGAGAGCGTCACCGATTGGGCGCAGAAATATTTACAACCATGGGGAATTTCGCACCGGCGATGGGGCTGGTCGGGACATTGATCGGTTTGGTTCAGATGCTCATGCAGATGAACCATCCCGGGACGATCGGTCCTTCCATGGCGGTGGCGCTTATTACCACATTTTACGGGGTCATCCTGGCGAATCTGGTTTTTCTTCCCATCGCGGGCAAGCTGAAGACCAGGAGCTCGAGGGAGTTATTGATTAAACAGCTGATCATCAACGGCATCCTTTCCATTCAATCCGGGGATAATCCGAGGGTCGTGGAACAGAAGCTTCAGTCCTACATCCCTCCGCGGGAGAGGAGGTCGCAATTCACTCATGGTTAAGCTGTCTCGACCCCCCGTGGTCAATCCTATACCGCAATGGCAAACCATCTATTGTTCCCTGATGCTGCTGCTCGTTGTTTTTTTTGTCATGCTTATCGCGTATTCCTCAAGCGCCAAGGACCGATACCTGAAAATACCCCATGCGGCGAGCGCGGTCCCCGATATCCTCTCGGCGTCGTCGCCGGACTTGCATCAGGCGATGGTGTCGCTCAAGCAGTTGGGCGCGAATTTGGGCATAGAGGGCGACTTTTCGGTCGTCAAGACGCAAGACGGTTTCAAAGCGGTCGTCCCAAACCCGGTGCTCTTCGGCCCCGGGGATGCGTCGCTCGACAAAGGGGTGTATCCGATACTGGACGGCATCAGCGAGGTTGCCAAAAGAGACCGCCTGTCGATCCAGGTCGAGGGGCATACGGACGATCTCCCGATTCGAACGGCCCATTTCCCTTCGAACTGGGAGCTCTCCACCATGCGCGCCGTCAATATCCTGCGGTATTTTCAGGGCCGCGGCATTCCGCCGGACAGGCTCGTGGCCGTCGGTTTTGCCGAATACAGGCCACTGGCAAGCAATGCGACACCGCAAGGTCGTCAAGCGAATCGGCGGATTGAAATATTTTTCAGGGAAGTTCAATGATAAGACCGGACCAGGCAAGAGAAGTCGAAGGCAGGACCTGGCAGATGAGTTTCAATGATCTTCTGACCGTCTTGCTCACATTCTTTATCCTCCTTGTTTCCGCCTCCGAGGTCAGCGTAAGCAAGGTTCGGGAGGTCTCGTCTTCGGTCGCAGATGTTTTCGGTTATTCGAAAAGCGAAGATCGACGGACCGTTCTGATCCGGGCAATCGGCCATGTGGAAGGAATCGATACCCGTCTGGTGGAGGGGGGTATCTCGATCGTCCTTCCCGAATCTCTGGTGTATCCGTCCGGATCGGCAGAGATCAAATACCGAGAGGCATTGCGGGGGGTAGGTCAAAAACTCAGTAAGACGGAGGGACCGATTCTCGTTGAGGGACATACGGATTCCATCCCTATCGCCAATGGGGCTTTCCCTTCAAACTGGGAGTTGTCTGCCCTGAGGGCCGTAAACGTGGTTAAATTTCTTGTCGATGAATGTGGAATAGATCCAAGGAGGCTGTCGGCGGCCGGATACGCCGATTCACGACCGGCGGCATCCAACGACTCTTCGGAAGGCAGGGCGCTGAACAGACGAGTGAAGCTGATTGTATCATTGAAGTGAGGGAGCTATGGCTAAAGATACTAAAGAAAACAATACGAAAGGGGCAGAGGAGGAACCGCCCGAGAAACCGAAACAAAAATCCAGGCTCAAACTGATGATTATCGTTTCCGTCGCGTTGGCGGTGGTCGCGTCCGGAGCGATCGCCGGCTATGTCCTGATGACAAAAGCGGACCCTGCCAAGCCGTTGCCCGTCAAGCCGGTTGTCGTGTCCTTCTTGCCCATGGATGCGTTCGTCATCAATATCGCCGAGACCAACGGGGAGAGATACCTGAAGCTCGTCATCCAGCTGGAGCTGTCCGATCCGGGGGTAGGGCAGGAATTGGAGCAGCTCAAGCCGCGGATCCGCGACAGCATCCTGGATCTATTGACGTCCAAAACGTTCAAGGACTTGATGGATATGGCCGGAAAACAGCGGCTCCGCGAAGATATTGCGGGGCGGATAAACAATATCCTCCAGCGGGGCAAGGTGACCAAGGTCTATTTTACGGATTTTGTGATTCAATAACGAAGCGGAGCCTTATCGTGGCAAATATCCTATCTCAGGAAGAAGTAGACGCCCTATTGCGGGGGATATCCGGCGGCGAGATCGAGACGGAGACGGTAGATCTTCTAAATCAGTCCGGGGTGATGACCTATGACCTGACCAGCCAAGACAGGATCATCAGGGGTCGTATGCCCACGCTGGAGATGACCAATGAAAAATTTGCCAGGATGTTCCGCACCACGCTGTCTTCGCTGCTGCGCAAGGTCACCAGCGTGAGCTCCGTGTCGACCGATATGGTGAAGTTCGGCGAATTTCTCAAATCGATTCCCGTACCGACCAGCATGCACCTGTTCAAGCTCGAACCTCTGCGCGGCAGCGCCTTGATCGTTGTCGAGTCAAAAATCATCTTTATGCTTGTCGATATCATTTTCGGAGGCTCGGGAAGAAGTGCATTTAAGATTGAGGGCAGGGAATTTACCGCGATCGAAAGCAGCATTATCAAAAAGGTCGTGTTGAGCGCCCTCGGCGATATCGAGAGGGCATGGCAATCTCTGGTGAATCTGAAAGTCGCTTATCAGCGTTCAGAGATCAATCCTCAATTTGTCCAGCTTGTTCCCCCGACCGATGTGGTCATTGTTTCAACCTTCGAAATCGAAGTGGAATACTCTTCGGGAACGATCTCCCTCTGCATCCCTTACTCGACGCTTGAGCCGCTTCGGGACCGGCTCCAGGCCGGTTATCAAAGCGAACAGCTCGAGGTCGATAAGACCTGGATCAATCGGTTCAAGGGAGGTTTGCTTGCTTCCAAAGTAGATGTTTCGGCCTGTCTGGGAACCACGGAAATCAATGCCGGCGAGGTGATCAATCTCAAAAAAGGGGATGTGATCCAGCTGTCTCAGTGTGTGTCGGATCCAATCAATCTTTTCGTGGAAGGGGTGAACAAGTTCAGAGGTCACCCGGTCCTGTATAAAGGCAATCAGGCGGTACAGGTTTCGCACGTCCTTTCAAACAATGAGGTAATCGATTATGGAACAGAATGAGATTGACGCCCTATTGAAAAACGGCCCGGCGGCTGAGACATCCACCCCTTCTGGAAAGGACGAAAATGACCTCCAGTGGGAGGATGTCAAAAACGAACTCGAACTGTCGCAGCACGGCAAGCCCTCCGTCGAAGTCAAGGGCGTCGCTTTCGAAGAGGTTGAAAAAAGTGAAACGGCCAAGCAACCCCTGGATATAGGTTTTATCCTGGACATACCCCTGTTCCTCACTGTCGAACTGGGGCGTAACAGAATGCTGATCAGCGAACTTCTCCAACTGGGGCAGGGATCGGTCATCGAACTGACGAAGCTGGCGGGGGAACCGATGGATGTGTATGTCAATCAGAGACTCATCGCGCGCGGTGAGGTGGTGGTCGTCAACGAAAAATTCGGGATCCGACTCACGGATATCATTTCCCCCGCGGAACGGATCAATAATCTCAGGTAGGAGAAAAAAGTGGATTCTGTAAGTTTCGCCTGGTCGTTTTTCAAAATGCTGGCAGCCCTTGCCATTGTGATCGCCATGATGGTCGGAACCGCCTACCTGCTGAAAAAGCATTTCTATCGCTCTCCCGAGGCCATCAATGGGAACCCGATGATCGACATCCTATCCATACGCTATCTTGGCCCCAAAAGCAGCATCCTGTTGGTCGATGTCCTCGGCCAAGTCATTTTGCTGGGGGTTTCGAGCACTCAGATCTCGGCACTCGGAACGATCTCAGACCCGAACGCCGTGGAGAACTTGAAAAATCACCGGCTTCAACATAAAGCCCCTCATATCTCCGACAGCCTTCTCCGCTACAGGTCGCTCCTCCGTAATATCGGCAGACCGCGAAAGGGCAAATAGGCCATGCGTCAGAAACGTCTCATTGCAACGCTCTGCCTCATGCTTATCCTGCTTGTTGTCGTGTCCGCATCCGCACAACCTGTGGCGCTTCCCAATATCAGCCTGAACATCGGCGGAAGCGCTGACCAAGGGAAGGCGTCCACGGTCGTTCAATTGCTTTTGATTTTGACAGTACTTTCACTGGCACCCGCCATTTTAATGATGGTCACATCATTTACGCGGATCGTCATTATCCTTTCCCTGGTCAGACACGCGCTCGGGGTTCAGCAGATGCCGTCCAACCAGATCATCATCGGGTTGGCGATGTTCCTCACATTTTTCATTATGGCGCCGGTTTGGCAGCAAGTGAACGAGGAGGCGCTGAAACCCTATTACGAAGATCGGATCACCGGCGAGGAGGCCCTGGCTCTAGTCTCGGCGCCGCTCAAGAATTTTATGCTGAAGCAGACCAGAGAAAAGGATCTGGCCCTGTTCGTAAAGCTGTCAAAGGAGAAACGACCTGAAAAACCGGCGGACATCACCCTTGCCGTTCTCATTCCCGCTTTCGTGATCAGCGAGTTGAAGACAGCGTTTCAGATCGGGTTTCTCATCTTTCTCCCTTTCTTTATAGTGGATATCGTCGTCGCGAGCATCCTTCTGTCCATGGGGATGATGATGCTTCCGCCGATCATGATCAGCCTGCCTTTCAAACTGCTGCTGTTTGTCCTTGTCGATGGCTGGTATCTTATCGTTGAGTCGCTGGTCCGGAGTTTTAAATAGGGGAGGGGAAAGCGATCATGAGTGTTGATTTTATTGTAGGGATCATGGCTGAAACCGTTCGGGTCGCCCTGATGATATCCGCGCCCGTCCTGCTGGTGGGACTTGTGGTCGGCGTTGTCATCAGTCTGCTCCAGGCCGTTACCCAGGTGCAGGAAATGACGCTGGTGTTTGTTCCCAAAATCGTTGCCTCGCTCGTTGTTCTGGTCGCGGCTCTCCCCTGGATGATCAATATGCTTGTATCGTTCACCCACCATCTATTCTCCAACATTCCCAATTACATCAAATAGGGGCCATGATGGGGATGCCGGTGATCAATTCGGAACAAGCGCTCCTGTTTACCCTCCTTTTTCTCAGGGTCGGCGCCATTCTGATCCTGATTCCCGTCATCGGCGAGAGGACGGTCCCGCTGCGCGTGAAAGGAGGGGTTGCAATACTGGTCTCCCTGCTGCTGATGCCTACCGTTGATGCAAGGCTTCCCGTTCTCCATGCGGAATCGGAGGCGGGGATCTTTCTTTTGGTTGTTGCCATGTGCGGCGAGGTATTGATCGGCATCGTGATCGGATTTGCAGCCAAAATCATCTTTGCAGGGATCCAGTTTGCGGGAGAAATGATCGGCATTCAGGTCGGATTTTCCATCGTCAATGTCATCGATCCGACCTCCAGTGCACAGATCTCCATCTTTTCAGAATTCCAGTACCTGATCGCTCTGCTCGTCTATCTGGCCGTTGATGCGCACCATACATTTATCATTGCCATTGCCGACAGTTACCGCTTCGTGTCCCCCTTTACCGCTCATTTTTCCGGCTCGCTCATGCAGCATATTCTCCTCTTGTCGAAAGGACTGTTCGTCACGGCGATAAAGATCAGCGCTCCTGTCATGGCGGTCTTATTCTTCACGAATATCGCGCTGGGGGTCGTTGCCAGAACGGTCCCGCAAATCAACGTATTCATTGTTGGTTTCCCTTTGCAAATCATCGTAGGGCTGACGTTCTTAAGTCTGATGTCGCCCTTTTTCGTGCATTTGGTTCAGAGGATGCTTGCCCGGCTCGGGATCGAGGTATACGCATTGCTGCGGTTGATGTAAGGCAACGTCAATTTTTTGCGCTTGCGTCATGAAATAGACGGATGAGTGAATGGCAGAGCAGACCGATCAGGAAAAAACCGAACAGGCGACATCCAAACGGCGCCAGGACGCGCGCGAAAAAGGACAGGTCGCCAAGAGCAGAGAGATGGCATCGGTCGCTGTTCTCGGGGCCTGTCTTGTCTATTTTTATTTCGGTGCTTCCGCCTTGACCGCACGGCTGATGGAAATGATGCGATCCTCTTTCCGCAAGTCGGGCCAAATGACGATCAGCATCGACAACATACAAACCCTGCTGACGGATCTTGTGTATCAGACCTTTGCGCTGCTGGTCCCTTTCCTTTTGGTGGCGGTCGTTGCCGGGTTCACGGTCAACATCCTTCAGGTCGGTATCCTTTTTTCAATGGAGGCCCTTACCCCGAAATATTCAAAAATAGACCCAATGAAGGGATTGCAGAGACTCTTTTCGCTGCGGTCGCTGGTCGAACTGGTCAAGAACATCCTCAAAATAGCAATCGTCGGATTTGTAGCTTATTTGACGATCAGCGGTGAATCCTCCAAGCTTCTGCCGCTGGTGGATCTGGGCGCGAACGATATCCTTGGCTATATGGGAGGGGTTTCTTTCAAAATACTTTCCAGCACCTGCTGGGTTCTGGTGATTCTCGCGGTCCTCGATTACGGCTATCAGAAATGGGAGCATGAAAAAAGCCTCAAGATGTCGATCAAGGAAATCAAGGAGGAAAACAAACAAACCGAAGGGGACCCTCTGATCAAGGGGCGAATAAAAAGGCTTCAGCGGGAGATGGCACGAAAAAGAATGATGGCGGCTGTCCCCAAAGCGGATGTGGTGATCACAAACCCAACCCATCTTGCCGTTGCCATCCGTTACGAATCGGAAACCATGAACGCGCCATGCGTCGTTGCAAAAGGGGCCGATTTCCTTGCCGAAAAGATCAAGGAGATTGCCAGGGGCAGCGGCGTACCCATCGTAGAGAACAAAGCGGTGGCACAAGTATTGTATAAGATGATCGCTGTAGAACAGGCCATCCCTGTGAATCTGTACAAGGCGATTGCAGAGATTTTGGCCCATGTCTATTCGTTGAAACGGAGAGGATGACGGTGCAATGGGCGAATCGATAGCCATGAAACAAGGGTCGCTTACCTCGATCACGGCGGGCAGCAGCGCGATGCTCGCGATGGGAGTCATTGTCATCCTGCTGGTCATGCTGGTTCCCTTGCCGACCTTCATCTTGGACATCCTGCTTTCCTTCAGTATCACCATCTCCATCATCATCCTGCTCATGTCGATGTATGTGATGAAGCCGCTCGATTTTTCCGCATTCCCTTCCGTGCTGCTGACAGTGACCCTGCTCAGGCTTTCACTCAACGTGGCTTCGACGCGGTTGATCCTGCTGCACGGCCATGAGGGAACCGGGGCCGCAGGAGCGGTGATCAAAGCCTTCGGAAGTTTTGTGGTCGGCGGCAACTACGTCGTCGGGATGATTGTTTTCGCGGTTTTGGTCCTCATCAATTTTGTCGTGATCACCAAGGGAGCGACAAGGATCGCCGAAGTGGCGGCGCGATTTACCCTTGACGCCATGCCCGGTAAACAGATGAGCATCGACGCCGATTTGAATACGGGTTTGATATCCGACACCGAAGCCCGTCGCCGCCGCCGTGAAATCGAAAACGAGGCCAATTTCTACGGCGCCATGGACGGGGCCAGCAAGTTCGTTCGCGGCGATGCGATCGCCGGCGTTGTGATCCTCCTTGTGAATATCATCGGCGGCCTGATCATCGGAGTGATGCAGCAAGGGATGGCGATGGCGGACGCCGCCCGGACATACATCCTGCTGACGGTCGGCGACGGTCTCGTGACGCAGGTTCCGGCACTGATTGTTTCCACAGCGGCCGGAATGCTGGTGACAAGGACCACCGCATCGGGCGAGCTGGGCGAAGAGATAAAAAGGCAACTCTTTACCCAGCCCAAGGCGATCGCTCTCGCTTCAATCGTGCTGTTTACCTTTGCCTTGATTCCAGGCATGCCCAAGGTGGCGTTTATCATCGTTGCCTCCCTTATGTCTTTTTTGGCCTACAGGCTTTTTCAATCGGGAGAAAAATCGGTGGAAGCACAGGAGGAAGCCGCTCCCGCCCCGGTCGCGGATACCCCTGCGGATCTGCTCACTCCGCTGGATCCGCTATGCGTGGAAGTCGGTTATGGACTGATCCCCCTGGTGGACAACTCCCAGGGAGGAGAACTTCTCCACAGGATCAAGGCGCTCCGGAAACAACTGGCGTCCGAATTGGGATTCATCATGCCGGCCGTCCATATCCGGGACAATCTCCAGCTTAAACCGAATCAATACTCCTTTCTGATGAAAGGGGCGGAACTTGCACGGGGAGAGCTGATGCTCGACCATCGGCTCGCTATCGTTCCGGAGGAGAACAGTCAGAAAATTTCCGGGATACCGACCAATGAACCGGCGTTTGGCCTCCCGGCGGTCTGGATCCCGGAAAAAGAAGCCGAAATCGTCCAGGGCAGGGGGATTGTTGTTGTCGATGCGGCAACCGTCATAACCACCCACATTACCGAAATCGTCAAATCCCATGCTGACGAGCTGCTGGGCCGGCAGGAGGTGCAGGCCATCATCGACGGCATTGCCGTGAACCATCCGAAAGTGATCGAGGATCTTGTCCCGAAAGCGGTTCCGCTGGGAACGCTTCAGAAGGTGCTGCAGCGGCTGCTGAAGGAGAGGGTCTCGATCCGCGACATGCTCGTGATCATTGAAACACTGGCGGACTACCTGCCGATGACGAAAAATGTGGACATATTGACGGGCTATGTCAGGCAGGCGCTTGGGCGAACCATCACCAGGCAATACCGGGACCGGGAGAATACCATTCATGTGTTGATGGTTTCTCCGGCCCTCGAGGATGTGATCAACCGCTCCATCCAGCATACGGAATATGAGTCCTTTGTCTCTCCCGATCCCGGCGTGGTTCGAAAGTTCATCGAAGGCGCGCAAAAATTGATGGGAAGTTTCACGGCCAAAGGGACTGCCCCCATTGTGCTTACCTCCGCCAATACACGAATCCACTTAAGGAAAATCATGGAACGTTTCTTCCCGAATATCGTTGTTCTCGCCCACAATGAAATAACGTCGGATACGAATATTACATCACTCGGAATGGTGGAAGTCTGATATGCAAGTCAAACGCTATGAAGCAACCAATCTGCAAGAGGCGACGGTCAGAATCAAAAAGGATCTCGGTCCGGATGCGATCATTCTTTCGGCAGGCAAGATGGCGGATAAGCCTCATATGATGGAGGTGCTCGCCGCCAGGGATGAATCGACGCCTCCTTCCCGGGTTCAGGAGCACCGATCTTTCAGCGGTAGGGAGCAGCGGCCGCCCGCTTCGCCCTCCGGCCTTGAAAAAGAAATTCGAGAACTGAAATCAGGCATCGAGGGGCTGAAACAGGAGTTGCTCTGTAGGCGCGATCTTTCAGAGCTCAAGGAAACAATGGACCTCTTATTGGATACGGTCTCGGTCCGATACCCGACCCACCTGAGGAATATCTACACAAAAATGGTGGCCGGCGGCGTCTCCCGATTCAAGGCGGCCGCACTGCTGGAAAAGATAAAAAACGATTACGCACGCGATCAGAGAGACACCTATGAAAAAAGTGCCGCCATCGCGCAAAACCTGATTGCCCGGTCGTTTGTGAAGAACGATCGGAAAGAGCAGCGTGTCAAGGCCTTTATAGGACCAACCGGTGTAGGCAAGACAACCACATTGGCCAAACTCGCCGCCCATTACAGCCTGGAGATGAAAGCGAAGGTCGGCATGATCACGACCGATACCTATAGAATTGCGGCCGCCGATCAGTTGAAGGTTTACGCGAAAATCATGGAAATCCCCATCCGGGTCGCCGCTGAAAAAGAGACATTCCTGCGCTCCATTGAGGGTTTTTCCGACAGAGATGTCATCCTTGTGGATACCCCGGGCCGCAACAGCAATGACGAGCGGGGCCTGGGTGAGCTCAGGGCGATTTTTCCCTCGGGTGTGGAAACCGTTTTGCTCCTGAGCCCTGCGGCCAGCCGGGAACATCTTCTCGATTGGGCAAATCGCTACCGAATATTCGACTACGATCGTCTCATCCTGACAAAAGTGGACGAATGCAGTTGTTTCGGATCTATGTACGAGGTTCTCGACGAGATCAGAAGACCCGTCTCCCATGTCACTACCGGCCAGAATGTTCCGCGGGATATTGAAGAGGCAAGCCCGGAGAGTCTTGCAAAGCTTATTTTCCAAAACAGGTTGAATTAATTCAAGTGCGAGGTTGATGTGGATCAGGCTGACACGCTCAGACAAATCGCCGGACAGAAAAAAACAGCGCTGGATGACGCACAGGAAGCGAAAAGAGGTGTGGGCAAAAAAAAGATAAGCGTCATTTCCATCACCAGCGGCAAGGGAGGGGTCGGTAAGACGAATATCGCAGCCAATCTTGCTTATCTGCTTGCGGCGATGAAGAAAAAAACATTGATTCTCGACGCGGATTGCGGTCTGGCAAATATCGATCTGATCCTGGGGTTGACGCCCAAATATAACCTCTACCATGTATTGAAGGGCGAAAAAACACTCAGGGAGGCGATCGTCAACGGCCCCGGCGGGATCAAGATCCTCGCCTCTTCGTCCGGGATACAGGAGATGTCGAGTTTGTCGACGGAGCAGAAGTTGACCCTTCAGGACGAACTCAACGCCCTGCAGACGCGACCGGATTTCATGCTGATCGACACCGGTGCGGGTATCAACGACAACGTCATTTATTTTAATATGATTGCCGGCGAGACCATTGTGGTGGTGACACCGGAACCGACCTCGCTGACCGATGCCTACGCCCTGATCAAGGTCCTTTACCAGCGCCACGCAAAGAAGCGGTTCAGCCTGCTGGTGAACATGGTCAAGACGCCAAACGAAGCCAGAGAGGTTTTCCTGCGGCTGGCCCAGGCGACCAACCACTTTCTCAACCTGGCGATCGAAGAACTCGGTTACGTCTCCTGTGACGAAAACCTTCAACGGGGGGTCAAGCAACAAAAGCTTCTGGCAGAGTTGTATCCCGATTCGCCGTCGGTAAGGTGCCTGCGGGAAGTTGCGGAAATACTTTGCAAGCCGAGAACGGAACACGAAAGGAACGGCACCATACGTTTTTTCAATTAAGGGCATGGATATTAAAGAGCGTGACGCACTGATCATCAAATACGCCCCTCTTGTGAAGAACATCGTCGGGCGTTTGTCATTCAAGCTGCCCATCGATCCCAAAGATCGGGAAGGGCTTGTCAATGTTGGCATCATTGGTCTGATGGAGGCGCTCGAGAAATTCGACAGCGCCAGGAATGTGCCGTTTGAAACCTATGCGCGCTACCGGATTATGGGCGCCGTATTGGATGAATTGCGGTTGCAGGATTGGGTCCCGCGCTCTGTCCGTACGAAAGACGGCAAATTGGAGAAGGCGTTCCATACCCTGCAAAAAACGCTGGGACGCCCTCCCGGCGAGGAAGAGGTGGCCGATTATATGGGGATCACCCTGGAGGAGTATTTTAAATTGCTCGATGAAACCAAGGGGATTCCCCTGATCAGCCAGGAAGATCTCACTCCCGATTATATCGAAACGCACGGCGCCCAGGACGTGCTCAGGACCGTCGAGCACGATAATCCGCTCGATCGGTTTGTGAGCAAGGAGCTCCGGCACCGGCTCAAACAGACGATCGAAGCCCTCCCTCCGAAGGAAAAGCTCGTTATTTCCCTTTACTATGACGATGAGATGACTATGAAGGAGATCGGTGCGGTCCTTGATCTTACCGAATCGCGAGTTTGCCAGTTACACGCCCAGGCCATCCTGCGCCTTCGAGGTTCGCTGAACGGGTGATGCCGGTGAATGCGGGGGTGCGATGTCGCGAGCTTATTCGTTCGGCAGGCACGAAAAGTTAAAGCGGCGCAGTGCTTCTGCCGATCATAGATGTAAGGAGATCATGAAATTTCCATAAAGGGATCAAAATGGTTAATGCCATTGAGCGACAGGTTCTCCAATCGCAAGTGATCGAGCGGATCCAACAGGTCCAGCAGCGGCATCCCGAGATGCAGCAGCAGTATTTCAACGTTCAGTTCGAGCAGGAGCGGCGAAAATTAAAGAAAAAGGTGAATGAATCCGATAAGATTAGTCATGTAACCCTCAGCGAAGACGAAGGGAAGAAGCAAGCGAAAGACCATCCGCAGGAAGTTGCGGTGGAACAGACCGCGGACGAGACAGTGCCGACCGAAATGGATCAGCACGATCATATCAATATCAAGGTGTAATCCCGCGATGCCAACCGCAATCGCACCGCCCCCGAACCGCCGGCATATCCCCGATACGCAGAAAGCGGAGGAGCTTTCCAGACCGACGCCGATACCTCAGCTCGTGCTGGGTGAAAGGCTCCAAGTCATTGTCCGGGGCGACAGCCATGACCGCAAGACCCTCTTGCAGATAAAAGATTTCACCCTCTTGGCCGAAACCCCCTTGCCGCTGCAAAGCGGCGAAACATTGACGGTTCAAGTCGATCAGCTCCATCCGGCCATCGTGCTGCGTACGATCTGCGCTCAAGACGCCGAGATTTCAAGGATGAATGAATCTCTGAAGTTTTATCGGTCCAATCCAGGCGCGCTCAAGGAGGTGATCGCCGCGCTGAAGGCGCTGCCCGGCGAGGGAACGCCGACTCCGCTATCGCCTTTCCTCTCCAGGACAGAGAAGCTGAACCTTAACAAGATACTAAGCAAGATCATCGTCACCCCAGACAATATCACCGATCCGCTGTTCATCAAGGAGTATGTTGCCTCCCTCGGCCTGAGCGGCGAGCGGAGACTGATGAAGGCCTTGTCCGATCCGGCTCTTCTCGATGGAAGGAAAAGCGACGCCACGCTCAAGGAAGTCCTCCTGAAGCTGTCGGCGGAATGCTCGGCGATGCAAGGGGCTGCTCACGACAATGACCAGGACGGCTGCAGGATCGGGAAGCTCTCCGATTTCGCCGATCACGCCGCGACAGTCATCGAATCGCTGCAGATCGTCAATGTATTGGCACAGGAGCAGGATGGTCTCTATATGCTCCAGATCCCGGTTCAGTTTCCCGACGGGATCCGGATGCAGGAGCTCTTTGTCGAAACCGACCGGGACAGAGGCTCGCGGAAAGACGACAAACAATGCCGTATCGTCCTTTTTCTTGACATGGATGCACTGGGCGAGATTGCCATCGACATGGGGCTCAAGGGAAAGACTCTCTGCTGTACCGTTACATGTCCCGATCAAGAGGTGCTGGGTTTCATGCAGCCGCTTCTGCCGGCGCTGGGGCAGGCGCTATCGGGAACCGACTACGCCGTCGGCGTTCTCCAATGTATACTGGATCGAAATATCGGGTCTTGGAAACGGAGTTTTCTCCAGGACCTGGCTCTCTTCACCCGGAACTCCATCGATGTGACGATATGAAAACCCCCGAGATGACCGTTGCCGCCGCGATAAAATACGACAACCGAAAGGATGCCGCTCCCAAAGTCATTGCCAAGGGCATGGGTGCGATAGCGGAAAAAATCATCGAACTGGCCAGAGACCATCAGGTTCCGATCAAAAGCGATCCTGTCCTGGTTCAGATATTGAGCAAGCTGGAAATCGACGAGCAGATCCCCATTGAGCTGTATAAAGCGGTCGCCGAAATTCTTTCCTTTGTCTATTCGGCCAACAACCGGTATCGAGACGCTCGGCATTGAAACACTGGAAAAAAATTCCGGAAGCTTCCGCCGCGTTTCGTTCACCTCCGAAGTCATTATTTTGCAACCTGCCGGTATCGCGCGAAAAAATAGGTGTGGCATATGAATTGCAAAAAATCGTGTAAAAGTCAGGGGAGCGAAAGATGGCTTATGATGTTTCGTTGATGGCTGCGGCGATGGATCAAAAGATCCAGCAGTTGCAGCATGTCACCCACAATCTGGCAAATGCCTCCACCCCCGGATTCAAGGCGGAGCATCTTTTGATTTTAAATGTCCCCCGGCAGGAAGGCGAGCCGGGGACCGGCAACGACACCCTCAAAACGATGATTGTCGATTTCGAACGGGGGATCTCTCAGAGAACCGACAATCCGCTGGATCTTGCTCTGCAAAATGACGGCTTTTTCGTCGTACAGACCAAGGACGGACAGGCCTACACCCGTAAAGGGGATTTTACCGTCAACGGGCTCAAGCAGCTGGTGACCCAGGCCGGAGATCCGGTCGTTGGGGAAGGGGGCGCCATAACCCTTGGAAGCGGCAAAATTAGGGTCGCCGGGAATGGTTCGATTTTCGTGGACCAAAATGAGGTCGGCCAACTGAAAATAGTCGACTTCGGCAATCGTCAGGCGTTGCGAAATGTCGGCGGCGGCCTCTATGTCGACGATGGTGCGGCCGGCGTGAAAAGGGTGGATCGGCCCGAGATTGCTTCCGGTTCGATCGAATTATCCAATGTCAACGTCGTCAACGAAATGGCGCAGATGATCGAGATTCACCGCTCCTTCGAAGCCTATCAGAAGATCATCCAGATGCTCAGCGATCAGGACAAACTGTCGGTGAGCCGTGTCGGCCGAGTGTAATTTGGACCAGAGGAGGCGCATATGATCAGATCATTATTTACCGCGGCGACGGGACTTACGGCACAGCAGTTCGAGCAGGACGTCGTCGCCAACAACCTGGCAAACATCAACACCGTCGGATTCAAGAAGTCGAGGGCCAACTTCCAGGACCTCATGTATCAGGTCCAGACCAAGGCCGGCGCGACCTCCGGGACCGGTGTCCAGCTTCCCAGCGGCATCGAAGTCGGTATGGGCGTGAAGCCGATTTCCACCCAGAAAATCTTCAGTCAGGGAGATTACCAGCAGACCGGAAACCCTTTTGACTGGGCGATTGAGGGAGACGGTTTTTTTCAGATCGACGACGGAAACGGCGGAACCGCCTATACGCGTGCAGGGAGTTTCAAGATCAACAAGGACTCGAATATCTGCAATTCAGAGGGGCTATTGTTGACACCGGCGCTCAGCGTTCCGCAGGGCACGGTGGTCATCACGGTGGACAAGTCCGGCCAGGTCACGGCCACGGACAGCAAGGGGGCGATGACCCAGGTCGGACAGCTGCAGCTTGCCACCTTTGTCAACCCGGCCGGACTGACCAGTATGGGCCGAAATCTCTACGCCAAGACCGACGCCTCAGGCGAGGCCAGTGTCGGTAATCCGGGGGTCGAGGGCAAAGGGACCATTTCACAATACTTCCTCGAAATGTCCAACGTCAATGTCATCGACGAGATGGTCAAAATGATCACCGGGCAGAGGGCTTACGAAATCAACTCCAAGTCGATCCAGACCGCCGATACGATGCTCGGGATCGTCAACAATCTGAAGAGGTAGGGATGTGAAAAGATTTGTTATGCCGATAGCGCTGGTTTTCGCCCTTTCGCTTCCTGCCGCGGTATCACAAGCAGCCGACGCCGAACCTCTTTTTCACAGTGCGGTCCGGGAGTACATCGAGGCCAACATGCCCTGGCCGCCTGGGAGTGTGCGCGTGGACTTCCTGTCCGAGGAAAAGGAGGCCGCTTCGCAAAACAACAGGGGCCTCATCCTGCGTGTCGAACCTTCAGGCAATCAGGATTTCATCGGCGATACGGTATTTCTCGTGAAGTCGTTCAAGGGGGGAACCCTCGTGAAAACGGAATCCGTCCGAGCGCGGATCGAAGTCCTGCAGGATGTGGCGACCGCGGCGAGGATGCTGCCGGCCGGAACGGTCCTTGCGCAAAGTGATATCAGGATCGTCCGCCGATGGGTCCGCCGCATTCATCCGCACGCGTTGACCGAAGTCGAGGCCGTATCGGGAAAGCGCCTCACGATACAGGTCGCCTCCGGTGTTGAAATCCTTGCCACCATGTTGAAAGAGGTTCCGCTGGTCAAGAGAGGGAAAATGGTCAAAATCGTTTTCGATAGCGGTCCCATGCAGATCGTTACCGTCGGTCTGTCGGAGGAGGACGGCGTTGCCGGCAACATCATCCGGGTAAAAAATATCACCTCCAACAAGATCATCTATGCCAGAGTCCTTAGCGAATCCGTGGTCGGAATCAGATTTTAGGAGACGCCATGAAAATCACAGTTCTGCTTGGCTTGATGATCGCAGCATTGTTTTGCGGCTGCTCATCAAGGACCTACGGTACCAATCCAAAAGACATACAAGCGCGGGCGATAATGATGCCGACCGAGATTGTCAAGCCTGAGTACACCCCCGGTTCGCTCTGGCCGGGGGAAAACAACCGCAACATGCTCTTCACGGACAACAAGGCGCGAAGCATCAATGACATCGTGACGATCATCATCGAAGAATCCTCGAGTGGTCAAAACCAGGCCAGTACAAATACCAGCAAAAACAGCGCGACAAACGCCAATATTACCGCCCTGCTCGGGCTCAATAACTCGATCCTCAACTCCAACGCCAATATGGCGGGGAAACTTGCCGTGGGGGGCGATACCACCAGCACGCTCAAAGGGGCCGGAGATACCTCCCGCGGAGGGACTCTGCAGGCGCGCCTGACCGCGCGGGTGGTCAGCGTGCTGGAAAACGGCAACCTCCTTATCGAAGGCAGGCGCCAGGTAACACTCAACGCGGAGGACCAATACCTCGTCATCACCGGCGTGATCAGGCCGGAAGACATCGCGTCGGACAACTGGGTGCTTTCGTCCAACATCGCCGACGCAAGAATCCTTTACACGGGCAGCGGCGTGCTGGCCGACAAGCAGCATCCCGGCTGGATGACCCGCGCCGTAGATTGGGGGTGGCCTTTTTGATGAAGAAAAAATGGCTGGTATTTTTCATTGCTTCGGTTCTGTTGATTCAAACCCTTCCCCTTTGGGCCGCCAGGATCAAGGACATCTCCGCCATCGGAGGTGTTCGGGGAAACCCATTGGTCGGTTACGGCCTGGTGGTCGGGCTGATGGGGACGGGCGACGACCTGAAAAACGGCTTCACCATGTCAACCATCGCCAATATTCTCAGCCGGCACGGCCTTTCGATGCGGGACAAAACCTTGAAGGCAAAAAACATCGCCTCGGTGATGGTGACCGCCACCCTTCCTCCTTTTGCCAAAGCCGGCAGCAGGATCGATATCACCGTCTCTTCCATCGGCGACGCGACAAGCCTCTCCGGGGGACAACTGTTGATCACCCCCTTGCGCGCGGTCGATGGGGAAGTCTATGCCTTGGCCCAGGGATCCCTTGTGCTGGGCGGATTTTCCGCCGGGGGCGCAAACGCTTCGATGACCAAGAACCAGACGAACGTCGGGATCGTGACCAACGGTGCGCTGGTGGAAAGGGAAGTGAAATACGATTTCGGTCAGAACCGAAAATTCACGATCAATTTGTTTCAGCCGGATTTCACCACGGCAACGAAACTGGCCTCGACGCTTGCAAATGCCGTCAAGGGGGTGGAGGCGCGGACCGTCGATTCCGGGACGATCCTCGTGGGACTGCCCCCTGCGTTTGAGGGCAATATGTCCGAAATGATTGCAATGGTGGAAAATGTCGACATCCCGGTGGACTCGGTCGCGATCGTCGTCGTCAATGAAAAAACGGGCACGGTAGTGATGGGTGAGAATGTCCGGATTTCCACCGTCGCTGTCGCCCACGGCAATCTGAGCATCCAGATCAAGGAGACCGCCAATGTCTCACAGCCTCAACCGTTCGCGCCGCGGTCCCCCGACGGGGCCAAGCCTGTGACGGACCGAAAAGACGGCACAACCGTCGCGCCCGGCGGACAGACCGTGGTCACCAAAGAGACCGCTCTGGCGGTCCAGGAGGAAAAGAAGCAGTTGATTGTGATCCCTCAAGGGGTCACCATTCAAGATGTCGTGATGGGTCTTAACGCCATCGGAGTCACACCCAGAGACCTGATCACCATTATTCAGGCGATCAAGGCGGCCGGCGCGCTCCAGGCGGATCTGAAAATTATTTGATGATGGATAAAATACCCCCTCATATGCCGGGCCATATTGCCGCCGATGCGTCGACGACCGGCCGACCGAGCGATCCGGCCCAGGCAAAAAAAATCAAGAAGGTGGCCGCGGATTTTGAAGCGATGCTGGTTTTTCAACTGATGAAGACCATGCGAAACGCGGCGCCAAGAAACGGATTCCTGAAACCTTCACAGGCGCAGCAGACTTACGAAATGATGCTCGATCAAAAGGTGGCGGAGGAACTGGCCAAAAAGGGAGGGGGAGTAGGTCTGCAAAAGATGTTGTACAATCAGATGACCCAGCGCAACCCCGAGAAGGATTAAAGTTTCTCACGAAAAATGACGATACCTCTGGTAAGAGAGATTCAGGAGGGAAAAAGCATGGTGACTACGATTAAAGAGACAGCCGTACAGGGGCCCCAGCAGTATCAGAAGGGCGAGCCCGTCAGGAGCGAGGGAGACAAACCCCTTGGCGGTGCGGCGGCGATTGCCACCGAACGGGTTGATCTTTCAGCGAAGGCAAAGGAGCTCCAACGGATCAGAAAGGTTCTGGATCAGGTTCCCGATGTCCGCGAAGACAAGGTTCGGGAGCTGAAGACGCGGATCGCAAACGGAGAGTATGCCGTCAATTCGGGAAAAATCGCGGACAAGATGCTGGGAGAGTCGCTCATCGACACGATCGCTTGAATGGGCGGGGGGATTTCCGCAGAGGCCGTCATTCCACGAAGGATAGCGCCCGCCGTGCGCGGGCTGTGAGCCACATGAAAGACGCCGTGAACAAGGATATTGAGGTTCTGTATACATCGCTCTACCTGGCAATGGAACAGGAGTATCAGCGGTATCAGGAGCTCCTTGAAGCCATCGAAGATGGGACGAGCACCCTGATCTCCTGCACCCCGGCGGAACTCATCGATTTCAATTCAAGAAATGAGAGGCTGCTTCTTTCGGTGAATATGGCTTCTGACATACGTCTGAAGGCCATAAAGGAAATCGCCTCGTTCCTCCGTCTTGACGAACCCGTGACCATGGAACAACTGATCTTTTATGCCCCGGGCAGAGCCCGGCAAAATCTTATGGATTACAAGGAAAAGTTTGCCGACCTGATCCGCAAGCTCCATTTGGCAAACAGTCATCACCGGGCGCTTATCGAGGCATCCCTTTCCTATATTAACAATACATTGAATTATATCGCTAACCTGACATGTTTCAACCCCAGTTATGACCGATATGGCCAGGTCGGGGCCGGAAATTTGCAAAGCAGGTTAATATCGGAAGCGGGATGACCCAATGCCCGCGGAAAGGATATTAACATGTCGATCAACAGCATCCTGTTCACCTTGAGAGACGCCCTCACCAGCAGTCAAACGGCTATCGACATCACGGGCGGCAACATTGCAAATGTCAATACCCCGGGCTATAGCAGGCAGCGAACGGATTTGAACTCCGTCGGCAATGTCCGTGTCGGCGCTGCGAGCGCTCAGATCGGCGTCACGGTCAGTCGCATCGAACGGCTCTACGACCGCTTCGTCGAATCCCAGATCATCGACCAGCAGCAAAATATGGGCTACAGCGACACGCTTCTGCAGGGGCTCCAATACATCGAAGTGATGATCGATGACACCCGGGGCGGCGGGATCGGTGATCAATTGAGCAAGTTTTGGTCCTCCTGGGGGGACCTTTCCAAGAACCCCGGGGGGATCGTGGAGAGGAGCGCGTTGCTTTCCGCGGCGGAGAACCTGACCGGTTCGCTGGTTTCCTATAAGCGGAACCTTGACTTTATCACATCGGACATGATCCGAAACATCGCGGATACGGTGACCCAGATTAACGGGAAAGTTGCAGAAATAAAAGAGTTGAACACGAGAATCATCGAAATGCCGGGCGACAAGGGGGACAAGAATGATATTCTTGACAAAAGGACACAGGCATTGAAGGAACTGGGGGTGCTGATCAACATTGCACACGTTGAAAACGACAACGGAACGGTCAATGTGTACCTCTCCAACGGCGAACCGCTGCTGCAGGAGACACTGGATCAGACGCTGAGCGTCGTGCCGAACGCGGACGGCCAAAGCGATATCTACTCCTCGATATCCGGAAAAACAGTCAAAAGCGCCCTGACCGGAGGCAAGCTTGGGGCGCTGATCGAACTGCAGGACGCGATCATCCCGCAGTATATTCAATATATCGAGACTTTTACCGATGCGCTCGCAGATCGTGTCAACGAACTCCACAGGGGAGGTTTTGACGCGTATAACAATACCGGTCTGGATTTCTTCGAAATCGCCGATGCCGACGACAGTGCGGGGACCATCAGGGTCAATACCGCTCTCGCCGCCGATTTCAATCGGATCGCCGCCTCGACATCCGTCACCGGAAACGGTGAAAACGCAAGTCTTATCAGCGCCGTCCAGAATGAACTGCTCATAAACAACCAAACCTCGTCTTTGAGCAGTTTTCTGGCCGCCACGGTCGGACAGATCGGCCAACAGGTCTCCTTGGCCAAAACGAACAGCGATCGCCAGAGTGTCATCGCCAACCACCTCAACAACCAGCGGGAATCGGTATCCGGCGTCTCGATCGATGAAGAGATGATCCGGCTGATCAAGTATCAGATGGGATACACCGCAGCGGGTAAAATGGTTTCCGTGGTCGATGAAATGCTCGACACCTTGATGGGTCTCGTAAAGTAAGGAGCTCACGATGCGCATTACGGACAATATACGATTCAATACGACGGTGAACAATCTGTTCAATGCCCAGTCTCAGTACAACGACCTGATGGAAAAAATGGTGAGCCAGAAAAAAGTGAACCGGGCGTCGGATAGTCCAGTCGCCGCCACGAAGATCATCGACCTCCGACAGGGGATTGCCGCCAACGAGCAGTACAGGAAGAACATTACGGACAGCGATGCTTGGATCTCCATGACCGAATCGAAACTTTCCGGCGCCTACGATCTGCTCGTCAAGGCGCGCGAGATTGCCCTGGGTATGGTGACGGCAACGGCAAACGCCGCCGGCAGGAAAATAGCCGCTCAGGAGGTGCAGTCCCTCATCGACGAGATGGCAGGCCTCGCCAACGCAAAACACGGGGATCGATACCTCTTCTCGGGCTCTAAAAATGGGACCATTCCTTTTTTAGCCGCCCCCGGGGAGCCGAGCATCGAGGCCGCCGAAAAAGCGGGAAACAACGCTTTTGAAGGAACAGCCGTTTCTTCCGGAACCTATTTGGGTACCTCAAACAAGACCTACGTCCTCAAGATCACCCGGGAGGGTTCCCTGGCCGCGGCGACCGCGCAGATCTCGTCAGACGGCGGCAGGACATGGAACGGAACCGACCTCGATATGGATGGAGGCGCGATCGCCCTGGGGGATGGCGTCGTCCTTACATTTGACGATGCCGCCGGCGCCGAGACCTTTGGAGTGAACGATATCTTCATCGTCAACGCGACCGCGGAAGGGTATTATCGGGGCAATGACGACCCCCTCTCCTTGACGATCAATCGGGGGATGGACATGACCTACAATATCACCGGCGCGGAGGCCTTTACCGCTGCAGGTCAGACCGGGATCGACATTTTCGCGACGCTCAACGATCTGAAGGAAGCCTTGGCCGGAAACGACGTTCAGGGCATTTCCGGCCAATTGGAAAACCTGAAAAAAGCACAGGATCAGATCACCCTGAACCAGTCCCGGTGCGGGACAAAGGCAAGTCATATCGAAATGGCGAAGAACAACCTGGACATCCTCAATGAGAAACTGATATCCCTGCTCTCCGAAACGCAGGATGCCGATCTTGCCGAATTCGCGACCAGACTCTCCATAAAGGAGGTCGCCCTGCAGGCCTCCTATGCCATGGCCGCCAAGATCGGCGATACGACGATTCTCAATTTCCTGAAATAGTCCGGAGGGGGAACAACATGCTGATCCTGACACGGAAGCTGGGAGAGTCCATTGCGATCGGCGATGAAATCAAGATCACCTTCCTCGAGATGGCGGGAAAGCAATTGCGCATAGGGATAGAGGCGCCCAGGCATGTCCCGGTGCATCGCGCCGAGGTCTATCAGGCGATCCAGGAGCAAAATGCTCAGGCGTCGGCGTCCGATATCCGGATCGAGGATATATGGGAGCGGATTGCCCGGGGATGAACGGACAGCCGTTGGACGATAGACCCGAAGTGACGCCCAGCTTCGGAAAAAGGGATTGGAAACGGTAAACAGGAGGTGTCAGCCGTGGATATCGATACGACACGCTTTGGCAGGATCCGGATAAAAGAGTCGGAACTGATCGAGATGAAGGGGCACATCCTCGGGTTTGAACGCCATAAACGATTTGTCTTGCTGACGGTCGACGACAACCCTCCGTTGATGTGGTTGCAGTCGGTCGATGATTCCGCGATTGCCTTTGTGGTCGTCAATCCCAGGATCGTCGAACCGGACTATGCTCCGGCCATTTTCGACGGGGATCTCGGTTTGCTTGAGATCCGGCGTACCGAAGAGATCGCCCTGCTGGCGATTGTTACCGTCCGCTCCGCTCCGATCCGGGCAACGGCCAATCTCAGGGCTCCAATCCTGATCAATGCCGAAAAAAGATGGGCAACCCAGACCGTTCTCGATGATCCCGATTACCCAATCCAGTATGATATTCTTGATGGCAAGGTCGATTTTAAAAGGGGATGGTCTGCGAAGGGGTCGCTCGGCGGGAATCGGCTGGAGCGAGTCCACCCCTCATGCGCTGCGGGATGACTCGAAACACGCATCAGGGTATAGGGTTCAATGTCGCGGCGATTCGTCGGCTCAGGTCTGTTTGTCGAAAATCATGCCGGCCAGATCGTTGATGCTGTTGTAAAGCTGCTGTATTTCCCTGGAGGGGATTTCACGAATCACTTCTCCGGTTGCCTTGTCGGAAACGACAACCGCAATTCTTTCCCCACGATCTCCATAGCGCGAGAATTCCAGACTGACATTCATCCTTTGAATCTGGGACTGAATTGCCTGGAACATCGCTTTGACCTGTTCGCTGTTTACCGCGGCGTCGCCTCCTGCCGCCTTCTGCGCGGTGACGTTAAGCCTCGGAGCGGCAACGGCGACCGAAGCCATAGTCATGGCGCTGTTCGTATCCACCGTCGCAATGTTCACCTCTTACACCCCCTCTCCCTTTTTCTTCCCTTTACATCTCTTATCGACATTTTGAACAGAAACTTAAATTATGTCCGGACGTTTAAAAACCTCGCCATGGGTTCGGAATGACGGTTGTATCCCCGGAGGCCTTCTTCTTGATCGCGGAGGCTCTGCAACTCTCGTTTCACCTTCGTCAAGCGCTCCGTCGCTGCAAAACAGCAGTCTCCATTCGCTGAGAGGATCCGCCGGATCTTTTCATCCATGTCCGAGGATATAGACGCCGTGCCCCGGGCGATGATACCCATGAGATGGTACGGAACGGTCTTCCGATACCGGCCTGCCTCTCGATCCAGACCGTCGATCACTCCGATCAACGTCGCTCGCCGTTCGATCATACGGGCCGCAACCGCCATCTCCTCGGCTTCCAGCGCTTTTTTCAGAAGCAGGGTTAGGTCGAGGAATTCGGTATAGGCATCGAGCTTTTTCTTGAGGATCTGATGGATTTCTTTCAAAGCGTCGTTTGACATATGTGATCTCCCTGGACGCTACCCTTCAATGTCGTCATACGCTCCAGGCACGTTCAACAGCAACCGGTCCGACGCCCCGGGGAAACTCCGGACAAGGCCCGCCCGCCCCAGCGCAGCCTATGGGGGTCACAGAGGTCTTCCACGCGGACTCCAGTTCTTCCAGCATCGTGATCACCCGATCCATCGTTCCGCAGTCCCGCTTCAGATCCGCCTCGGTCAGCATCTGCGCCATATAGAGGTACAACCCCCGCAGGTTCGCCGCACACTCCCCCCCTTTTTCAAGATCAAGGGAAGTATTCAATTCATAAATGATATCAATGCATTTTTGCAGTGCCCTGGCCTTGGCCTCAAACCTTCCGGCCCGGTAGTGGTCACGGGCCAGTTTCAGGCTTCTGATCGCTCCCTCGTAGCACATCAGAACCAATTTCGACGGATTCGTCGTGAAGATTTGCGTCTGCTGATAGGATTTGACGACATTCTGATACATGATCTCTCCTCGCTTTCAGTGAACTTGAACCCCTATCATAGTGAGTTATTTTTTATACCACCCATCGGACGCCGCTTTGACTTGTCCCGTCAGCCAGTTGCTCTGGCTCTGGACCTGCTGCAGCGCCAGCTCCATCTTTACAAATCGATCGATCATCAACTGCCGCTTGCGTTCCAGGCGGGCCTCCATTTCATCGATCTGTGTCTCATACCCTTTGATGTTTTCCTGGATGGACTGCTGTTTATACGCGATATATCCTTCCAGGGAATCGGTAATATTGAACAGCGAACGGTCAAAGAGCTCCGCCACGCCGAACGTCAACTTGACCGTTCCCGCATCGACCCCTTCGGCCGAACCCGTGTACATAATCGACAGGCCGTCCACGTTGGCCTCCCCGCCGTCACCCTTGAGTAATTGCCCCGAACCCGTCGCCGCCTCCCCGTTGATTGTCCCGGCCACGTCCACCCCGTTGTCGACCGTCTGGTCGCCGCCGGTCCACAGAAGGTTGTTCAACTGATGGATGGTGAAATTGTTCCCCGTACCGTAGCTGTCATGGTTCAGGACCAGGTGGTTTCCCGAATCGGCGGATGCGGTGATCGCCATCGCATAGCGACCCTTCTGCCCGCCCGCGTTGGTCGTCAGGACTGTCCCGAAATCGAGTGCGTGCGCCAGTGACATGTTGAACGCCAAGGCGATGCCGCTATTCCCCTGGGTTTTGTCCGTCACGACGATTCGGCCGGAGGCATTGATCGCCGCGGTGACTTGATTGCCGAAGGCCGTCTCGACGGCGGAGAGCAGGCCCTGAACGGAATCCGTAGCAACATTGGCAATCGTATAAGACCCGCTGACGCTGGCGCCGCTGCGGGTGCCTCCCGAAAAGGAGATGACGTCGCCGTTGACCAAACCGGCCGAAACACCACCGCTATTATAGACACTGTTCCATTTCGTCGATGCGGTGATTTCAGCGTTCTGAAGGTCATCGGCGTATAACTGTTGGCCCCCCGCGAGCACCTGTGTATAGGCCGTTGCCACCTCGCTGTTGATGGCATTGACGATCTGGGTCATGGACATTCCACCGGTCAGGCTCATGGTGGCGATACTATCCCCCTCGGTGATCGTCAGCGTCTCGGCGCCGCCCAAGCTCGTGTTGTCGGACGGCAAAGATGTGCTTCTTGTGGCCGCCGTCTCGATATGGACCGTGTATTCGCCCTGCTTTGTTTTGATCCCGTGGCCGATATATTCAAGCGTCCCGACACTTGTCGTCCCGCTGGCGACGAAGAGCTTCTGGACGTCATTGAAGTTGGTGGTCAGGTAGCCGCGCAGCTTGGCGCTGTCGACGGAAAGCTGCCCCGTTTTGTCCACACTGACGCCGACCAGCCCCAGAGTCGAGTAATCCGAGGAGACGCCCCAGACGTTCCCAACCAGGACCGATGTCAGATCGGCTTTCACGGACGCGAGCGTCCCGTCGCCGAAGAGCAGTCCCCCCGCCTGTTTTTTTGTTTCGTCATATGAGGTCTGCGCATGGATATAGGACGAAATGCTGTTGTAACTGGAAACAAGGGCATTCACCTTCTCGATAAGGGCATCTGTATCCCTGCCGATATTGAGCGCGATCGTCGTTTCGTTGTCTGCTTTGAGCAGATCGAGCGTGATGCCGGTAATGATATCGTCGATCCTATTGCTCGATCGTGTGACGGTCACGCCATCCACCGTGATCGATGCATCGGAACCGGCCGCGACCTGCCGTTTCCGGGTAGCCGCAACCAGAGTGCCGTCCGCGTCAAACTTCAGCGTATCATCGGCCGCTCCCCCGAAATTTTTCACGCCGATGGTCACCGCAAGCGGACTCGCCCCGGGGGTGTTGTCCGCAACCATCACCCTGCCGTCGCCCGTGATCGAAGCGGTTACATCGCCGAAAAGGCTCTCGATCTTGGCGAGCAGGTCTCCGACAGTGGTCGTATCGGAAATGGCGAAGGTGTCATCCGATACGGCAATACCGTCCGTGTCCGTGCCTCCCAGATGGATGTAATCCGTATCCAGGTAGCCCGTATAGCCGTCGATCTCCTTGATCAGGGTGTCTGCGGTAACGACTGCGCCGCCGGTTGTGTTGGCCACATCCCCGGCAACGCCGACCGCGTCGGAGACGCCTCCCTTGATCATCCCGAGCGTTTCCAGAATGTTGTTCTTATCGGTATAGGTGTTGGCGCCCCCCGATACCATGAGCCGATAATAGGTTTGGCCGCCGTCCGTCTCGCTCGTGATCGATGCAGTCAGGCCCGCGGCGGCAAATTTCGTCTGCAGGCTGTCCAGCGTGTCCGTGGCGAGATCGATGGCGTCCACCGCCTGGCCGTTGATGACGATGTCCCCTACACCCGAAGTCTGGGCGCCGGTGAGGCCGAGGAGCGATTGAATGGAAATGGTCGTGCTGCCGAAGCGGTCTGTACGGTCGCCTCCGGCCAGATGGTTCTTTGCCGTCCGGCTCGTATCCGTGAAGCCGAGCCGGTTGAGAATATCGGAGCCCCCCCCGTTGAGCAGGCCGATCCCGGCAGCCCCCGTATGGTCGCTGGTGAGGACAAGCCGGTAATCGCCCGTTCCATAACTGACAACGCCGGCCGTGACGCCCGTCGGATTTGCACCGGAGTTCGCGTTGTTGATCTTATCCTTCAGGCTGGTCAGCGTGTCGGAGGCCAAAATCGTCAGGATCTCGCCGTTGATCAGGATGTCGCCGGCGTATCCGGCGCCGAGCGCTCCGGACAGGGTTGTGAAGGAGCCGGAAGAGATTTTCTGGGCCGCGGCCAGATTGTTGACCTTCACCGTGTACGAGCCGATGGACGCCGTCGTTGAAGGGGTGACGGTCAGCAGGTCGGAGGCTTTGACCGTCACGCTGTCGGTCGTCATGGACGCCTTGAATACCCCGAAACCGTCGGCACGCTTCAGGGCGCCGGCAGCCGTCTTGAACGCCAGCAGCTTCGTATTGAAGGATTGCCATTCGGCCAGTTTCTTTTCGGTAGTCGTCTTTTTATCGGATATCAGATCAACCCGTTTATGGTCGATGGTTGCGAGCTGCGTGACCACGCTCTGCCAGTCAAAACCGCTCGAAAGACCGCTGATCAGGCTCGTGCTCGATGACATACTGTCTGCCTCCTATGTCCATTATCGGAAAATTCTGCCGGAAACTTAAATATAATGGAATGATATAGCAAATGCCCTGCCAAAAAAAGACCCCGCATCGAGCGATGCGGGGTCTTGCAAAGGGGTTTTGGGTGGATTATCCTTTCAACAGCGCGAGCACTTGCTGCGGCGCCATGTTCGCCTGGGCCAGCATCGCGGTGCCTGCCTGGACGAGGATCTGGTTCTTCGTGAAGTTCGTCATTTCCGCCGCCATATCCACGTCTCGGATGACCGATTCGGCCGCGGTGAAATTCTCCTGGGTGATGGAAAGGTTGGCCGCCGCGTAACCCAGACGGTTCTGGTAGGCGCCGAGTTCGGCGCGGCTTGCCGCCAGGTCGCTGATCGCGTCGTCGATCGTGTCCAGGGCTGCAAGCGCATTGGCGGCCGAGTTGATGTCGCCGGAGGCCAAGCCGAGAGTCCCGGAATCGATATTGTCAATGGTGACGCCCAACTGCGATTGGGTCGTGTTCTGGTACCCGATCTGGAAGGCAGCCGTGGCGCCTGCGTGGACGGTTGGATCATCCGCGGCCAGTGCCGCGCCCATCGTGTCGGCCACCGCGGCGCCGGTATACCGGAAACTGATCCCGAGCTGCGAGAAATTGATCTGCCCGGCCGTTCCGCCTGCATCAACAAGTGTCTTGGTTTCGGTCACGGTGCCCTTGGTGATGGAAAGTCCGTTGGACGTCGCGGAGTAGGTGACCGTGTAGGCGCCCGTCGCGGCGTTCGCGACATTGGCGTCGTAGACATTGGCGATGGCCTGCCATTCGTGGGTTGTATTGCCGGCGCTGAACGTTCCGTCGGTGATGTTGGCCCCGGCGTACTTCGTCGAATCGGCGATACGGTCGATTTCCGCGACCAGCGAATCGTATTCGTCGGAGACCTTGCTCAGGTTCGAGCCGACATTGGCAGACGCGGCCTGGGTTGCCAGCTCCTTCATACGGGTGAGGATGTCGCCCACGCTGTTCATCGCGCCTTCGGCCGTCTGCAGAAGGGCATTGGCTTCGGTGATGTTTCTCTGCGCGACCTTGACCGAAGCGATGTCCGCCCGGAAGCCCTGGGAAATGGCCAGACCCGCGGCGTCATCCTTCGCCGAATTGATCCGATAACCGGAAGAGAGTCTCTCGAGCGATTTGCTCATACCTGCGTCGGATATCCCGAGGTTCCTCTGTGCGTTGATTGCCGCCATGTTGTTCTGAATTCTGAATCCCATGATCTTAATCCTCCTTGATTTAGTTTTTTATTTGGCATCCTTGCCAATCATTGGTTGGTGAGTGTCTTGTCGGGAGACCCCGTTACCGTTCGCCTCCCCCCTTGCCGCGATCCGAAGTCACCTCCTTTCCTTTTTGTTTCGCCTTGCCTCTTTTGACAAAGGTATCGGTACGGAAGTGAGAAAACTTTAGTTTTTATTTGGACGGGAAGGTTAATCGAGGAAACGACGCGATGCTTGAGCGGTTTCAGGGCGGGGGTCGGCGTCTTTCAGCAGCCGATCGAATCTCGGGCGATCAAAGCCGTCGGGGGCGATATCGAGGGCCAAACGGAGCGCCGATTGAGCCAGCTCCCAGTGCCGATGCCTGCAAAACATCTCTGCAACATCATAGGCGAGCAAGCCTGGATCCGTAAGAGACGGATCTTCCTTACTGGCGGTCGAACCGGCTTCACAGACCAGGCGCAACCACTTCATCGCCTTTTCATCGGCCCGTCGATCCAGATAGAACCGGCAGATTCGAACAGCCGTTTCGAGGGGATGCTGCGCGTGATTGAGGGATTCCTCAAAATACCGGTCGGCCGTTTCGATGTCCCTATCGGTGAAATGGACGAGTGCCAGACCGAAGAGGATCTCGTGTTTTTTGAGCAGGCTGTGACAATACATGGTTCCGACCAATGACGGGTCCTCGGTCAGGGCCGAATGGATCTCGAGATATCGGTGCGATAGGAGCCGGCACCGGTCGAGGGTCTTGGTCCTGAAATAGAGGGTCGCAAGCAAATGCGCCATGTCCAGATGCAGGGGGAAGGTGTCAAGCGCCTCCAGGCCAATCCTTTCGGCATCCGCATATCTTCCCAGGGCATAATACCCCTGCGCCACCGTATGATATGCCGTCAAAAAGTAGCCGTTTTGCAGTTTGTCCCGGCGCATGATGTCGAGGGCTCTCTCGCCGTACGTTACGGCTTTGTCGAATTCCCGATGCATCGAATAGGAGGCGGCCAGTTGAAAGAGACTGTAAGCGTCTTGCGGGTCGGAATCGATGATCTCCCGCAAGAGCGTCGTGGTCCGTATGTGCTTTGCCTCCATCTGCCGCGGCGCGAGATCGTAGCCGTAATGCCTGATCCGGATGGCGCTATACCCCTCTTTGCCTTGCGTCTGAAGCTGGTTGTGGACTTTTCGCTCAAATCGCATTCCCATCCCGGCGCGGAATAACCGGATCAGATTGAAGACCCCGTGGACCGAACCATCCTTTTTGATGTCGTGAAATCGACAATGGTAATAATCGGCTTCGCCCTGTTGAATCGTTTCGCGCAAACGGCGCCCATCCTCGGCAAACAGCTCCTCATCGGCATCCAGTTGAAAAATCCATTCCCCCGTCGCGTAGGAGAGCGACTGGTTCCGATGCTTGCTGAAATCGTTCTCCCAGGGGTGGTGGAAAATTCTTGCCCCGAAACCCGCGGCGATTTCGACGGTCCTGTCGGTGGAGCCGGTATCCACTATGACGATCTCGTCCACATGCCGACGCACGCTTTCCAGGCAGCGCCCCAGACAGGCCGCTTCATCTTTTACGATCATGCACAGGGATAGCGATGTTTGTTTTCCTGATTTTGCTCGGCGCATCAAGCTCCGTCCCGCTTGAAAGTGATGATAAGGATCCGGCGCCTCTTTTATTGAGCAAGAGGCTCTATGGGCCTTCCTATGTAATCGAAGATGCCCTTCCACATCTTTGCGGCCTCGTCTTTCTGTACTCTTGAAGCCGATGCGAGGCGTCCAATGATTCCAGACCGGGCTGACTGATCGAGGAGGGTATCGAGCGCCTCCTGCAAGCGTTTCCGGGCGGCATCCACTTCCACGACGCCTTCCGGATAACCGTAGTCGTTAAACAGCTCTTGATATTTATGAGACCAGCCCACGCCGATCGAAGGGACAGCCTGGGATAACGAGCCGATCAGGGAATGGTAACGCGACGAGACCACCGCCGCGGAGGTCGCCAGAATTCCTTTGAGCAATAATGGATCGTTTTCGATCGCGATCTCACACGGGCTGTCGAGAAGACGGTTTACGCGTTGCGCTATTTCAAAGTCGCCGTATCCCTCATGGATGAGGAAAAAAGCGCGCCTTCCCAGCGCCCGGCTCGCCAGGACGGCGTTTTTCAGGAAATCGATGTAGATGGCGCCGTCATTTGGCGTTGTCTTGTCGAGCATCCGTGCATTGGGCACAATACAGACCTTGTCCGCGTACAGACCCGGATCCCGCGGATGCTCGGCTTCAAGCAGAATCGTGAAGTCAGGGGCGACGCCGATCTTTGCATCGTTGCCGACCACAGACCGGACATGCGCCAGCGATGTGCGATCGCGCACAAAAATAAGATCGACAGCGGCGACGATTCGCTCGAACCATCTCCGTATCCCGGGGTTTTGAAACGGACCGAATGCCTGGGGTAAGAGGATCGTTTTTGCTCCGAATGCCCTGAGCCTTTCAAATTTACTCGCCGCCGTTCTCGAAAAATCGGCGCCCCATTGGTCGGAGTAGGCAAACCCGGACGTGTCGAGAACCACGTCGATGTCATGATATTCTATCAATCCAGGCATGATGGGCAACATGTCAAAGTCGAGAAAACGTTTCATCTGGGGCATCGGGGCGGCTGCGACCTTGGCATCAGGACGATATTCCCGGATTTTTTTCATAACGGCCATCATCATCAACATGGCGCCTTTGTTTACAAAGCCGCCGCCCATGATCTCAACGATAAAGTGGCGCTCGGAGATGCTTCCAAAATAGGGTTCGTATTCGCCCAATCGCACGGCAGCGGCGTGCAGGAGCCCGTCTCTTTCCCGGCAGAGCTCCTGTTGCAGCGTACGGATCAGCATTGCGGCGCGTTGGGGATCATCGGCCGGCGGCGCCGGAAATATCGCGGAGAGTTGATCCGCAAAGGACGGAAGCTGACCGCCAAGTCTCTGCCATTGGGTCACGTGGGCATGCCAGTCTTTTATCTTTTCATCCATGGCTTGTCCGATGCCGACCTTATTGCAATCAATCACCCGCGCCTCTAATATCGCGCTTTCAAGACAAAGCTTGACCAAATTCTTTCCTGCCTGCGTTCTCACCAGCAATACGGAGTCGCCGTTTAAGGGATCCGCTTCAACGATGCCGTGCGGATCGCCGACCGCGATATCGCTGAGCATGTTGAGTTTATCAAAACAAAATCGACAGCGAAGCGGGGTGAATTGATCCTTTATCCGCATCCTTTCGGTGCTTGGAAGAACTTTTAGCCCTTTGTTATTTGCCGAAATGGTGACGTCTCCGGGATATCCTGTCCGCGATTTGTCCCTGAATTTGAATGCGGAAATCTCTGAACCGTCAAGATTGGCTCTCCTGATGAGATAGTCGACGGCGGCGTACGTCAATGTCCGGTCGCAGAAAAGCCCTACGGTCATGGTGATCTGTTTTGCCGTATCGGGTTGCAGGGTCTTCAGATTTTGGATGGCGTGTATGTGGCAGGGCAGACCCACAACCGCCAGTCTCTCGGAAGGCCTCATCACGGAGTTAAGCCCTTCAAATAGCGGCATAGGGCAGTATATTGACCCTTGAGAAGCCAGCAACGTTTCCCTGCTCCTGGCAATCATGGCGCGGCCTCTCGGTTTGTTGGCGCTCCAATCCAGCGTAGCGACAACCACGCCATCCGCCTGACCGGCTTCAAGGAGTTTGCAGGCAATCGCGGAGGCAACGCCGCCGCTTTGTCCCCCGGATCTCAGATCGTTGTCGACTGCATGCGCGACAAGGGTTTCAAGACAAGGGCCTTCAAAGGATTTGTGTTGGGAGACAAACGCCTCAATGCCGTGAATCGAAACCCCCGGGCACACCGATAGACAATATCCGCACACACGACATCTGCTTTTGTCGATCCGGGGGATTAACCTGCCGTCCGGTGTTTCGAGGAGCTCTATCGCCGTCATTGGGCAGATAGCCGTGCACATTCCGCAACCAAGACATAAATGTGATTGCACGGCAGCTGCCACGGTATGCTGTTCGGACATCATTTCCTCAGGTCAGGTGCTTTCGAATGAAGGTCTGAAGCCGGAGACCTTCTTGAAAATCGGGACTGCCCTTGAGGGCGTCTTTCATTGTACTGTCGGCCGATGTCCAGTCCCCCGCCTCGATGTAGGCCCTGGCCATGTTGTAATGGAGCGCTTCGTCCGCGGGACGGACAAAAAGGGCCTTCTTGAACGTAGCGACGGCCCTCTCGAAATCCTTTGCCACTCTGGCCTCAATGCCCGATGTGTTGTAGATTTCAATAAGGGTATCGGCGGCCTCCTCATCCTTTTCCGCAAGGCTTCTGGCGGTGTCGTAATCCCCTTTTTCCACATAGAGCATGATTTCCTGAATCCGCCGATGGAGGTCATCCGACCCTTCACCCGGCATTGCCTCGGTTTTCCGGCTCTCCATCACCGTCGCGATCTCCTCTTCCTTGATCTGGATGAGCTGCTTCATGAAATCGAGCGCCGTTTCGGTATCGCCGTCCTTGAACGTTACCGGTCCGTAGAGATGGCGAAACGCGGGCGAAGCGGCAAGCGCGGCTTGAAATGCGTTGATCTCCAGGTTTAGCTTCTTCTCGTCGACGGGAAGCATTTTTGTCTTGAGCTTCTTTTCGAGGACATCCCTGAACCCCGTCAGACACGAATAGATATTGTCCTTCTTAAGGTGGAGCCGACATTCCGTCAGCTTCTTGGTAATCCTTCCCGCATCCTCTCGATTGATCTCCCCCGCCATGTGAATCCTCCCGATGAGCACCGGACTTATCCGGATTCATTATTCATTCGCAAATATCGAGCCATTTTCCCAAAACGGGCAAAGCGCTCCGCTTGGAGGGTAAGCGAACGAAGGAGCAATCGCTTTAAACGATCATTTGGCATGAAAATTGATCAATATCTATTGAAAAAAGTCCGCGAGGAAGGCCATGTCCATCGTACCGCACCATATCCCCCCGGTCAATGCAGGGAGCGCCGGCCGGCGCCCCCTTTCGACGCCTATGCAAACGGCTCCTCTCGCCTTCGGGGCGCTCCTGGATCAGACAATTCAAGAGGGCGCCAGGGGGTCGGCCGATGACGTACACACCCTGTCAAAGGATGAAATCCTGTTCCTTATCAACCAGATCCGCCGGCAGATGGATGTTTGCTGGATGCGGATGATTTCCCCGGATGAAAACGCGGAAAGCGGACGCCTTTCCTCGCACCCTTTCCTTGGCCGACCCGTTCTGCCGGGTGTTGAAGCGTCAATGAACCGTCGCACAATGCCGAACCATGACGCAGTCGGCGGGCGGGCCCCATCCGATGCGGTCATCTCCGATGCGGCCGGAGCGACTGGCGCCGATGGAGAAAAGAACCGTCGCGCAGCGCCGAATCATGACGGCGTCAAAGGGCAGCGCTCGCTGGATGCAATCATCTCCGACGCGGCCAGGAGCCACAACGTTGATGAGGTGCTGGTGCGGAGCGTGATCAAGGCGGAAAGCAATTTCAACGTGAACTGCACTTCGCCGAAGGGCGCGATGGGGTTGATGCAACTGATGCCGGAGACGGCCAGGGAGCTGGGGGTGCAAAACGGGTATGATCCGGCGGAAAATATCGGGGCTGGAACGCGTTATCTCAAAATGCTGCTCAAACGATACGACGGAAATGTTCCTCTTGCGCTTGCCGCCTATAACTGGGGGATGGGCAATGTCGAGAAAAGACCGGGCCAGATGCCGGCGGAAACAAGGCGATACGTGGATCAAGTCACACGCCAGTATGCCGCGCTGAAAGCCTGAGTTTCCCCCGGGGGATTTGCCCGCCATGCCTGGGGCTTCAGGGAAACAGCGACAGGCAGGTTTCGACAATCCTCGCCTCAAACTGAATGCCCTTGTTCCGATTGAGCTCCTCAAGGGCTGAAGGAATATCCATCGCGGATCGGTACGGCCGGTTGTTGGTCATTGCGTCAAAAGAATCAGCAACGGCCAATATTCGGGAAAGGAAAGGGATGTCCGCTCCCGCCAACCCCTCGGGGTAGCCTTTTCCGTCCCATCGCTCATGGTGGTGCAAAAGAATGTTTCGTTCCTGGTCCAGCAGAAAGATCGGCTGCAAGATCCGGTAACCCACCTCGGTGTGAGCCTTGATGAAGGTAAACTCTTCAAAGGTCAATCGATCGGGTTTCAGAAGGATCTTGTCCGGTATGGCGATTTTCCCTATATCATGAAGCATCGCGGCAATTTTCAGCGACTCAATCTCCCCGGCGCTGCAATGCATGGCTTTCGCGATTTTTACCGACAGCAGGGCGACCCGGGAGCAATGTTCTTCCGTGTAATGATCGCGAACCTGGATGGAGGTGAGGAGGGATTTGAACGTATTTAAAACGTTATCATATACGCTGTCGTACAGCACCAGGTTTTCCAAATTCAGGGAGGCCCGCTTGGTCAGACTGACGATATGGTTCAGATCTTTTGAGGTAAACGGGTCCAGGTGCCCCTTTCTGCGGATGCACAGAATCCCGAAGACGTTGCTGCGAATCAGCAGCGGGGCGCAGATCAGGGATGGCGCAACCTCCGGGCGTTCGATCGAATGGACCATCAACCCCCGCTTTTCGTCCGCAACCTGTTGAAAGACCTCCTTGAGGGCAGGAATGATCTCCTTTTCATAGGCTTCACGATTCGGGCTTTCCAGGATTTTTGGGGCAAACTCGCCCGTTTCTTCGTCGAACAACAGCAGGGCGCATTCCTCTCCATCGACGATGGTCAGAGAGAGATCGACGATTTTCTTGAAGATGGTTTCACTGTCGCCTTCGATATTCTCGAAGGATTCATAGATATATCTCCGTACCGATAAATCTTTTGTTTTTTCGGCAATCTTGGCCTCGAGGCTGCTGGATTTAGATCCGGCCCCTTTTGACAGTTCTTTTTCATAGAGGCAGCTCTTGACCCTATAGAGCAGGTTGTCGATACTGAATGGTTTTTTCAGGAAGTCGACAGCCCCTTTTTTCATGGCCGAGACCGTCAAATCGACCGCGGGATAACCGGTGATCATGATCACCGGTGTATCGGGGCTCATTTCCCCGAGCCTGCCGAGAAGCTCCATCCCCCCCCCACCGGGCATCTGGACATCGCTGATCACAAGATCGAAGGCTCCGTAGCGGCATTGTTCGACGGCGTCTGCGCCGTTTTCAGCTTCGCTGATTTCATAATCGCTGGTCTGGCACAGGGCGTCACCGATCAACTGCCGCATGGGAGGGTAATCGTCCACAATCAGAATCTTTTTCTTCTGGAGAACCACTTCCTCGACGTTCAATGATTGCTGCATAGCTCATCTCTGTTCACATCTTTGTGGGGCGCCAACCCGCAGGGGACCGACACCATGCGGCCATCGATCCGCCGGCGAGCGGCCGGATCGCTAAAACACGGTCCGATTCTCTTTTTTCAGGACATCCAACAGGCTGTATGAAATTTTCTTGTCCGCATCGGCCCTGCGGGAGTCAATGCCGGACATCGTCACCAGATCGGCGTATCTGTCCGTTGCGGGACTCGGCTGGGCGTCAAGGCGGACCCTTGCCTTGCTCTGCTTGTTGTATGCCTTGATGATATTGTCTATCTGGTAAGCCGATATCGTCATTTCTGACCCCACCGTTTTTAATAAAACTCTTTGAGGGATATATCGGCAGCGGCAGGTTAAAACTTGAGAAAAAAAGATGATCGGGCAATGAGTTGAAATTCAGCATGCAGAATGGCCGGTTATATAACTTCACCCCCGGTGTTTTCATCGGGAGGCGCGTCACGATCATAAAGATCCTACTTCCGGATTCCCGCCTTCGTTTCTTCAAGCTCCAGGATAAGATTGATTTCACCCATCGTGATGTCCAATCGTTTGGCGATATCCTCCCGAGAGAGACCCTCCCGAGTCATTTGTATGATCTGACTGTATTTCCCCTCAACCGAACCCGTCGATTCCGCGCCGTCCCGCACGGGGGCCAATTTCTGGATCAGGGATTCCGCCTTTTCGATCAGGATGACGATTCTCTTTTCCCTGGAATCGAGTTGCCGGGCCAGTTTATTGAGTTTCTCCTCGCTTTCCTGGACCGCCCGGAGAAAGAGGTCGGCGGAATTCTGCGAATCCGTCATCAGCTTTCTGAATTCACCGATGGTCGCGTTATCGCCTCCCGCCGGTTTTTTTGCCATACGCCGATTGAGCTGACGCAACAGAACAAGGATAATGACAAAAAAGGCCACATCGACGATGATCTGAATATGAGGAAGTGACAACATGCTTTATCCCGCCCCTCCTTATCGATGATAGGGGATCCGGATGGTGAAGATGCCGGCATCCCGGTCAAGCGTCATCTCAACATCGCTGCCGGCCAGTCTTATCAGCGTGAGCGCGCAGATCAGATTTTTCTCTTCGTCCGAGCCGCAGGCCAATGGGTCCGGAGCGACGCCGGCGGGAAACACGATCCCCCGCCACCCCTGGACCAGACTGTCGCCGATGTGACTGATGCTCACGATCACATATCGATCGTCGCTTGTCGTGGCGACACGCAGGGCCTCATTATTCCGCTTTTGCACGTTCTTGGCGGCCTCAAAGATCAGCAACCAGAAAGCAATGGAATAATGGGCGGTGACTCCGGTCACCGACGGCACATCTTTGTCCAGATGGACCTCCTTTTTGATGTTGTGCTTAAAATCGAGGTAGAATTCGGAAAATCCGAGCTCCGCTCCGATGAGAGCGGAGAGATTAACACTTTCGACCTCCCGGGCGCCGAGCGCATAAAATTTCCCCGACGCCGCGCGGAACAGGTCGTACAACTCATCGGAGGCGTCGTTGATGGCGCTGATATCGGACAGCAGTTTCCTGAAATCCGCACCGCTTTCCTTCCCAAAATCCGGATAACGGTTCTCGATTTTTCCGATGATCTCCTCCAGACGCCGTTGCATCAGCTTCGATCGGCCCATGATGCCGTTCACCGGATTGGCGAAATTATGAAAAATCCCCGGCATCAGTTCATCAAGAAAAGTGTCGACAAAGCGCTTCTCGAGAAAGTGGTAACAATCCGTTTCATTCATGCTTCGATCCCAGGATACGCGTTTTTATTGACGACCGCATCGAGTCTGCGTCACCCTCTTGGCCTCGGCGGAGCTCAATTCAGTTCGTAACGGGTAAAATACACCTCTTTGACCAGATTTGTACCGAACAAGCCGTTCAGTTCGCTTTTCAACGTTTCCTTCACACGGCCCCTCCCCTCCGGCAGGAGGGCTGCCTGCGCCGGCACTTTTTTCAGAACCCCGTAAATCACGCCTCGCACATCGGTGCGATCACCGGCGATAGCGCCGCCATTGCGATTCGTCAGTTCAAGAGCGACATCGCAGAATAGGATTCGTATATTGCCATTTTCATCCTTCTGGTCAACGACCAACCCTTCAAAAAATGCGCCCGGTGCTTCCTCCGGTGAGGGTAGGGCAGAAACATCCCGCCTCTTCTGCCCTGCGGGGACCTCCCCGTCGATACCCTGATAATAGCAGATCAGGATGCCGGTCGTCAAACCAAGAAGCGTCAGCGAGATCAAAATGAGCAAAAAAAGAGGCTTGCGCGCCCACTCGAGTGCCTTCGATGAGAAAGCGCCGGATGTTTGTTCTCCGGTGGGTCCGTTCTGTATACCTTGTGACGCGGTCGCCTCATCCTGCCGCGTATCGTCCCCGAGTTCCTCGGGGGTAATCTCCAGGATGTCAAGTTTTGCTTTTTTTGCCATTGCTGTCACGCCTTCCAGGGGGGTGACGACTTTTTACGGGTTCGTCAACCTTTCAGGACCTGTCTGCCTATGTCGCAAAAAGTGCCCGCATCTGAGTGCGCGTCGTTTTCAAATCGATTTTTTCGGCGATCCCCTGTTTCAAAAATCCGTTGACCCGGTCGATCATGGTGATGGCATAATCGATCTCGGGGGAACTCCCTTTGACATATGCGCCGATATTGATGAGGTCTTCAGCTTTCCTGTGCGTTGCAAGAATCTGGATGATTCTCTGGGCCATTTGCCTGTGTTCGTCATCGACAATATCGAACATGACACGGCTGACGCTCTGCAGCACGTCAATGGCCGGATAATGATTCTTGGCGGCCAGGTCACGGCTAAGAACGACGTGACCGTCGAGAATTGATCTGGCCGCGTCCGCGATCGGTTCGTTGAAATCGTCGCCTTCCACGAGAATCGTATAGAGACCCGTGATGCTCCCTCGCTTCTCGATGATCCCGGAGCGCTCCAGCAGTTTGGGAAGAAGGCTGAACACCGAAGGGGTATAGCCCTTGGTTGTCGGCGGTTCACCCACGGAAAGACCGATTTCCCTCTGCGCCATCGCGAACCTCGTCAGGGAATCGACCATGAGCAGGACATTTTTCCCGAGATCGCGGAAATACTCGGATACCGCAGTCGCCACGTACGCAGCCCGCATCCGTATCAGCGGATGCATGTCCGAGCCCGCAACCACCACAACGGATCGGGCCAGCCCCTCCCGTCCAAGATTTTTTTCAAGAAACTCGCGGACCTCCCTCCCTCTTTCACCGATCAGTCCGATGACATTCACATCGGCATTGGTATTCCTGGCCATCATCCCCAGCAGGACGCTTTTTCCAACCCCGGACCCGGAGAAAATCCCCATTCTCTGCCCTTTCCCGCAGGAGAGAACGCCGTTCAACGCCCGGATACCGAGGTTCATCGGCTCGGCGATGCGTCCTCTGGCGAGCGGATTGATCGGCTCGGCGTAAATGGGATAGTCTTGATCGCATTCGAGATGCCCTTGATCGTCGATCGGATTCCCCAGACCGTCGATGACTCTTCCCAGCAGACTTTTCCCCACATTCACGCTGGCCTTGCAGCCGAGGGAAATGATTTTGCAGCCCGGGCTCAATCCTTGAAGGGTATGCAGCGGCATGAGGAGCACTTTGCCCTTCTTGAACCCCACCACCTCGGCGGTGACGGGCTTGGCCGATCCGGCCGGGAATATACCGCAGAGTTCGCCGATCGATGCGGCGGGACCGTTGCCCTCCACGACGAGCCCGATAATTTCAGCGACCTTGCCGTGGATGCGGATGGGGTTCACCCGCCCCAGGAGACGATGGTACTTGGCGAAGTCAATCATGGGTTCATCACCGATTTTTCGAGGACGGTTCGGTATCATTTCGATGCGGTGATTGCCGTTTTTATTTCGTTATACTGCTGATCCAACCGCGCATCGACCTCGCCGCATATCGTTTCAATGATCGCACCGCCGCGCTGAATCGATTCGTCGTCTACAAAGGTCATATTTCGAATCCCGTCAAAGCTCTGAAGGAAGTCGTTCTTGATCTCGATCATAAAATGAAAATCCTCCGGGTGAACCCGGATCTTCATATTTTCCCGGTCGCTGATATTCTTTATTGCCTCCTTAAGAACACCCCGGACCACCTCCCTGTTTGTCGTCGCTTCGACATGGATAACCTTCTGGGCGATCGCCAGAGACAATTCAACGATCTGCGCTTCCAGGTTTTCCAAGGTGCGTTTCTTCAGAGAGGACATTTCTTTGACGATCACCGACATCGCCTGGAGGGTTTGCAGGGTCTCAATTTTTTCAAGATCGCGTCCTTTGCGGATGCCTTCCGACAACCCTTTTTCATATCCCATCCGCTCGGCGAGACCGATTCTCCCTGCATACGCCTGATTGCCCCTCTGCGAATCAAATCCATCCCCCGACGGGGCGCCGTCTAACTGCGCCCCGTAAAACTTCACTTCCTCCGATTTGATCACTCTACGATAGGATAATTTCATATGCGTTCACCCGCTTCCTCCTGCATGCTGCCGATATCGTTGCAACTAACATACCACCTTTCCGAAACCGTCACCCCTGTATCCTGTCGTGGATAACAAATGGCGCTATGGCACTTATATTGCAAAATAACTCGTCATCCAAAGAAGGAAGGCCCCATGGATTCGACCTCAGCAACAGGCAACCGAAGGGAATACCCGCGGGTAGACGTCTATATCCCGCTGAAATGCCGCCTTTTGGATAAGCAGGACTATGGGCATGTGCAATCAAGGATGTCAGCGGATCTGTTGTTGGCGGATTTCAAGCTGATGCCGCCTTTGGCAAATCATCCCTGGAGGGAATCGCTTGATGTCTTGAATCGGAAACTCGATGCGATCATCAAAACGATGGGTCTGCAGCACGAAGGATTTCATTCCCTGCCGTTTATGTTTGTTTCCCTCAGCAGGAACGGGATGAGGTTTTCGTCTCGGCAGGGTTATTCGCTCGGGGAGATCCTGGAATGCAAGATGATCCTCAGTCTCGATCGATCGGCGGCGATTTGCACTTACGGCGAAGTGGTCCGGGTGGGCAGCCAGGGCAACACCTATTTTATCAATGTCCGTTTTACCGCGATCGATGAGTCGATCAGGGAGAAGATCGGCCAGTTTGTTTTCGAGACGGAAAGAAAGATGATCAGGCAAAGAAAAGGGGATGACTGATCATGATCGTCGCATCCCCATTATCCACGGGTGATCCGCAACGTTACGATTCCTTCGACCCATTGTCCATGCAGACATCCACATAAAAGGCGCTTCCCGCCACCGCAAAGGGGATGATGATGCTCGGCCCTCCGAGAACATGGAGAATCGCATGGTCCTTCCCGGAGACCACCGTAGGAATCGCCGCCAAGATATTATAGCCCTGCGACTCCAGCTTTTTTCTGGCCACCCCCGAGATCATATTTGTGATCTCTCCCACCGCGTCCCGCACCTGATCGTTGATGTCCGCGTAGGTCTCACCGAGCATGTTGGAAACGATCATGAGGATGCTCTTTTCGCTGAAACTCAAGGCAAGCGAACCGCGGGCGGAACCTGTCAGCCCGATGATTCCCGACACATCCCCTTTGGCGTGATTGTCCGTCTTGACATAAGGTTTGCCAACGGTCGGCTCCACCATGGCCATCGTCTTGAGGACCTCTGCGGTCCCCTCTAAAAAGGGGTTGATAAATTGTACGTCCATGATCATTCCTTTCCCTGACTGTTTTCAAATCTTTTCAATAATCTTGGTGATTTTGTCGTTCAGGACCTCGGCGGTAAAGGGTTTGACGATATAATTGCTGACGCCTGCCTTCACCGCGGCAATCACATTGTCCTGCAGGGCCTCGGCGGTCACCATCAGAAACGGCGTTGACTTCAAATCCTCGTCGGATCGAACCGCTTTGAGCAATTCCAGCCCCGTCATGTTCGGCATATTCCAGTCCGAAATGACCAGATCGATTTTAGCGGATTTCAAGGTGCGCAAGGCGAGGATGCCGTCTTCCGCCTCGACAATATTTTCATACCCCACCTGTTTCAAAAGATTTCTGATCACCTTCCGCATGGTCGCAAAATCGTCGACCACCAGGATTTTAATATGCTTATCCATATCACTCTCCTCGCATTACTTGCCCTCGCTCAATTCGAACAGCCCTTCCGGATCGAGAATCAATCCGACCCGGCCGTTTCCCAGAATGGCCCCTCCCGATACCCCTTTGACATGCTTCAAGGAGGATCCCAGGCTTTTGATCACCACTTCGGCTTTGCCTATCACCTCATCGACAAGCAGGCATTTCGTTCGATTTTCCCCCTCGACGACCACGACGATCGCCTCCCAGGGGTCTTCCCGTATGGGTTTGCCGCCGAAAATATCGGTCAACCGGACCAAGGACAGCAATTGGCCCATCACATTGATGGTCTCTCCCTTGTCGACGACGCGATTGTACTGCTCCCGGGAAGGCCGCAGCGTCCGGCGGATGGCCATTGTCGGGATGATATAGACCTCCTGCCCCACCTTGACCATCATCCCGTCGATGATGGCCAGGGTCAAGGGAAATCGCGTGATGAATGTCGTTCCCTTGCCCGGTCTGCTTTCGATATCCATCTTCCCGCGCAGTTTTTCCACGGACTGTTTGACCACATCCATCCCCACGCCGCGACCCGAAACGTCGGTGATCTTCTCCGCGGTCGAAAGACCGGGCAAAAGAATCATCCGGTATACGTCCTGATCGGACAGATCCCCGGCGTCGGAGATCATCCCTTTTTCGAGGGCCTTATCCAGGATTTTTTGCTTGTTCAATCCCCGCCCGTCGTCGGAGATCTCGATGACGATATTCCCCCCTCTATGATAGGCCCGCAGGCTGATTGCCCCCTTTTCCGTTTTGCCCGCCTTTACTCTATCCTCCGGTATTTCAAGCCCGTGATCGACCGCATTGCGGACCATGTGAACCAGCGGATTATAAATCTCATCGACCATATTCCGGTCGATCTCCGTCTCTTCTCCGACCATTTCGATGTTCACGATCTTCCCCGAGCTTTTGGCGAGATCCCGGATCAGCCTCGCCATGCGCTGAAAGGTTTGCCGGATGGGGATCATCCGCAGACCCATCGACGTCCTTTGCAAACTGGAGGTAATTCTATAAAACTGGCCGATATCGCGCTTCAGACTTTTATCGGCGTTGATCTGATGGCTCAGGTCCTGCTGGATCATCGACTGGGTAATCACCAATTCGCCGATCATGTCGATCAGGTCGTCGAGTTTATGGGTGTCGACCCGGAGGGTCGATGTCTCCGTCGATTGCTCCGCCTGTTTTCTCAGGGCCTGGGAGACCTGTCTCGGCGTTGCCTTTCCTTCCTTGATCAGGATCTCTCCAATCTTCTTGGTCGGCGGCTCTTTCACGACCGTGAGCGCCTGATCGACGTCAACCTGGTCGACCACTCCGTCGTTGACGAGGATTTCGCCGAGCTTCTTTTTCTCGGGGGCCTCTTCGCTTCCCTTTTCCACGGCCTGGATCCTTCGCAGAAGGGCGGCCAGGTCGACCTGAAGCGGGGCGGGCGGACGGCCGTCAATCTCGTCCTTCACCCGCAGGATAAGGGTTTTGAGTGCATCGGCGCCGTCCAGAATCACATCGATGAGCGCTGGTGCAACGCGCAGTTCGTTGTTTCTCGCCTTGTCCAGGAGGTTTTCCAGATTGTGGGCGAGATCGCGTATCTTTTCCAGGTTTAGAAATCCGGCGACGCCTTTGATCGAGTGGAAGGGTCTGAAGATGGCGTTGATGCAGTCCATATCCTCGGGATTCTGCTCCAGAGAGAGAATATTGACCTCGATTTCATCTATGTATTCCAGCCCTTCCGTCACAAAGTCCGCTGCAAGGGCGAGATCCGAAATTTGGCTCTTCTCTTCGCTTGACGGCGCCGCCTGTTCACTGGCGACGGGGATGGGCGCCATCCCACGTGTGACCGAAATGCCGGTAAGCGCGGCAATGGTCTCCAGAAAAGGCTGAACATCGACCTCGGCGACATTGCCCTGTACGCCGCGCTGGGTCATTTCCTGCATCAGGCCGATGCCTTTCTCAAAGGCGTTGAAACCCGCCTCTTTGTCTGGAAGAGTGTCGAAGACCATCTTTTCCAGCAGGTGGTTCAGGCCCGTCCCCACGGGGATCAGCGGGTCGATCGAAAGGGCTTCGGCCGCCCTGATGATCTCCTCCAGGCTGTTCATGAACTTTCCCGACGAAGGGATGTCGATCTCCCTGCGATCGAGGAAAACGAGGTCGGAAGCGAGCTCATCGATCAGTTTGCTCAGTGCGCTATAATCCATGGATCACACCATCCTCATCATTTCCGCGGCGATTTGCTCCAATGGCAAGACCTTGCCGGCCGCTCCCATTTTGATGGCCTCCTTCGGCATTCCAAAGACCACGCAGGAATTCTCATCCTGGGCGATCGTATTGGCGCCTTCCCTCTTCATCTCCAGCAGCCCTTCGGCCCCGTCGACCCCCATCCCGGTCAGGATCACGCCGATGGCGTTGGCGCCCGCGCTTTTTGCGGTTGATTTGAAGAGGATGTCGACCGCGGGACGCTGGTGGTGAACCATCGGGCCGCTTTTCACTTCCACATAATACCTGGCGCCGCTCCTGCGCATGACCATATGAAAATTCCCCGGGGCGATCAACGCCACGCCCGGAACGACAGAATCGTTGTCCTTGGCTTCCCTGACCGTCATTTGGCAGAGTGAATTCAACCGTTCCGCAAAAGCGGCGGTAAAATTCGCCGGCATGTGCTGAACGACCATGATCCCAGGGGTGTTGGCAGGGAGTTTAGTAAGGACTGCCTTCAATGCTTCGGTCCCCCCGGTCGACGCTCCGATCGCAATGACTTTATGGGATGTCTGAGAAAGCGCCTTTAGTGGAACGCCGTCCAAATCCGACCCTTCCCTGTCTTTTTTGACCACCTTCGCCCATGCCGCTCCCCGGATCTTGTCCGCCAGTTGGGAACTCATATCTCCCACGGTATAGGCGCTGCCCGGTTTGGCGATCACATCCACCGCGCCGATTTCCATCGCCTCGAGCGTCAATTTTCCGCCCTTTGGCGTCAAGGAGCTAACGATAATGGTGGGCAAAGGAAAATATTTCATCAGTTTTCTCAAGAATGTCAAACCATCCATCCGGGGCATTTCGATGTCCAGGGTGATCACATCCGGATGAAGGGCGACAATTTTATCCCGGGCGACGTAAGGATCCGGGGCCGTCCCGATCACCTCGATATCGGGGTATTTGGAAAGCTCCTCCGAAAAGATCTTCCTCACGAGAGCGGAATCGTCGACAATGAGTACTTTGATTTTTTTCATAAGAGTTCCGGCGCGGTCAAAACCACCCTCAGATTACCGCCCTCCGCCGCAAAGGTCAGATCCATCCGATGCTCCACAGCCTCCGCGGATTGATCAAGATTTTCCGGAATCATTTCAAGAACCGGGAGCGTAAGGTCAAACACCCTCTCCGGATCGAACCTCCGGAGAAAATTCCCGCAGATCATGTTGAGCGACTCTTTGACGCAGTCCGCCATGATGGGCGGATCGACCGGATCTTCCTGAAGATTCAGCATGTTCCTCGCCATTGCCTCGGCGATGCCCCTCGAAAGAAAAATCTGGATCCGCCCCTCGGCGGAACCGCCGAAATGGATAGTCGCCGCTATCTGGTAATGTGCGCCGTCGCCTTTGACGGGTTCGAAAAAGATGTAATACATCTTCTCGAACACTTCAAAAATCGCCCTCGTCAGCATCTCTCGAATCATCTTGATATTCGCCATCGGCTCCCACCCCTATCACGTCGTGGAGTACGCTCCTGATCTCCTCGGGCAAAAAGGGCTTTTTAATGAATCCCTTTGCACCCCCGTCCCGTGCCTCCTTCATCCGCGCGCTGCTTCCTTCCGTCGATACGATGATGACGGGAATGTTCCGGTAAAGTGCATCCCGTCTCAAGGCCTGCAGCAGCTCCAGGCCGCCCATCTCCGGCATGTTGATATCGGAGACGATCACATCCACCCAGTTGCCCTGCAGGCGTTCAAGGGCTTCACGGCCATTTCCGGCCTCCATGCATAGGTTCATCTTAAATCCCGAAAGGGCGATGATCTTCTTGATCACGGACCGCATGGCGCCTGAATCGTCGACAATCATGACATTGAATGACATAGTTCCCTCATCGCAGATCTACCCGATCCGCAGTACATCATGGGCCTTCCCCAGATCGTCCAGCAGCGTGATAAAGCTCTTTTCCAGATCGGCCATCCTGAGATCGAAATGCCGCATGATATCCTCCAGCCCTGTATATGCCAGGGCGTCGACGCCGCCTGTCAATCCCATCATCAGACAGGCCTGATCGGATAAATAGACCAGCGAAGCATAGGCGTTGCCCTCTTCCTCAAGCATATCGGGCCGGTGGTGATACGCGATCGCATCCCTGATTTCTTGAGGGAAGTTCCAGTGATCGGCGATCCTGCCCCCGAGGTTGGCGTGATTGATCCCGATGAACTCTTCTTCGGCATCGAGGAAGGAACACTTCCTTTCATTGACGCGACCGATGATCTTTTGAAAATATTCCCAGACATACTCCCCCATGATCACCTTGCCCACATCGTGCAGAAGCGCCGCCGTATAGAGGACCGGATCTTCCCTGTCTTTGATCATCCGGCTGAGGATCTGGGACATCAGGGCGACGGCTACGGCATGTTCCCAGAAATCCCTGGCTTGCGAAGCATACCCCTTGCCCCCCTTTTGGTAGATTTTCGAGATGCTGGCCGTCTGCACCACACGGGTCAGTTGCTTCTGGCCGAGATAAACGACGGCGTCTTGAATGGTCTTGATTTTCTGACGTGACCCGAAATAGGCGGAGTTGCTGATCTTAAGAATATTCGCCGCGATGGCCTGATCGTTCTTGATCACGTTGACCACATCCGCGACAGCGTAGTCCGGATCGCTGAGCAGCTCGGACACCCTCTGAGCCGCTGCCGGAAAGGCGGGAATCAAATCCACCGATTTGAGTATGCTGTCGATGATCATAGGTTCCTTACCGTGCCGTTCGAACTTTTCAGGATACACCTTCCGCTGGAAAGTTCGAGTCTTATGGTCCGGTTGAAATTTCCCCCCGTGTCTTCGCTGTCGATCAGTACGTTGTTGCGCCAAAACATCTTTCGCATCGCCATGATGTTCTTCTGTCCGATGCGGAAATAGTTTGTATCGTCAAGAATATTCGCCCCGCCGGCGACCTTCACCACCATTCGTTTTTTTTCCGCTCCATAGGCATAGCATGCCTTGAAAAGGGCGATTATTCCAGTGTCGGCAAACATGGCCGGCGTCGCCTTCGCCTTATCCGCGTCCAACAGGGAATCCGGCAGCATGAAGTGCAGAAGCCCCCCGACCCGCGCTTGCGGATCGAAAACGGCGACGCCGATGCAGGATCCAAGGGCATAGGTCACTAGCGCATCTACCGGATTGTTGCTCACCTTCAGATCGGATATCCCCACGATAATGTCATTCATAAGCCGTCATGCCTGTTTCCGGTAGACGCTGGGTTCGATGTATTTCAAGTCGTGGGATAAGCCGGTCAGACTCTCGGAATGGCCGACAAATAAATGGCCCCCTCTGTTGAGGCACTGATAAAACCGCCTGACCAACCCCTCCTGGGTCGGCTTATCGAAATAGATCATCACGTTTCTACAGAAAATGACGTCAAACCGGTGATGGGGAGGCGGCGTATCCATCAGGTTGAATCGTGAGAATTCAACCATGTCTCTGATGCCTTTTTTGACAAGGAACTGACCGTCGCAGGTTCCGAAACCGATTTGAAAATATTTCTTCAGCATCGCGGGAGGAACATTGTTCATCCTCTCTTTGCCGTATATTCCTTTCGCGGCGATCTTCAACACCCTCGTAGAAATGTCCGTTGCTATGATTTTAACGCCTCCGGACAATCCGTTTACGGATTCACAGACGGTCATGGCAATCGAATAAGGCTCTTCCCCCGTAGCGCATCCGGCGCTCCAGATCTGAACCTTGCCCGGCAGAACCCCGTGGTTGGATGAGTCGACCATCGGTTTCATGATGCTTCGCAACTTCTGAAAATGGCTTTCTTCCCTGAAAAAGTATGTCAGGTTTGTCGAGAGTGAATTGATCATTGAAATCAACTCCGTCCCGTCATCGGTGGTGACATGACGGTAATACTCCGCGAAAGAGTTGAAATTCCCTTCTCTGAGGCGTTTTCCCAGCCGGGCCTTGACGAGCTCTTTTTTGCCTTCGTGGAGATTGATGCCGCATTGCTCGTAAACAAGCCGGCTAATTCTTTCGTAATCAACGTCCTTCAGATCAGACGACATCATCGTGACAAACCCTTTCCCTCCAAGCGGCAACGCGAATCTGCGGCATAATCTTTCAAGATGTATGCCAAATCATCGTTGACGACCCCGTAAAAAGTCCGGATGCTGCGCTCAGGCTTCATCCTTCGTCTAATACTCAAGGATGGAGGGCGCGGGTTTAATGGTTTTTGACGGATCGGAGCAACTGCCTATTGTTTTCGCCTTTGGTTTGTCCTATATACAAAATGAAATGTATTTTTCATCCGGATCGATCTTGCATGACGCTACGGTGGGAGTCGTATGAAGAACGCAAAAATATTGATCGCCGAGGATAATCACCTGAGCCGCCAAAACCTTTCAGAGTTACTGACAATGATCGGTTATGACGTCGCTGCTTTTGAAAACGGCAGACAGGCCATGGATGCACTGGTGCAGGACAAATACGACCTGATCATCACCGATTTGAAAATGCCCCAGACAGGCGGCCTGGAACTGCTCAAATTCAGCAAGGAGATGCATCCCGACCAGGTGGTCATTATGATTACCGGATATGGATCGGTGAACACCGCCGTGGACGCCATGAAGTTAGGGGCCTTTGATTATATTGTAAAACCGCTTAAGGATGATCTTGTCAAGCTGACCGTCTCCCGGGCCCTTTCGTTCGCCAAACTGAAAGAGGAGAACGTGACCCTGAAGGGGCATCTCCGGGAGAAATATAATTTCAGCAATATGATCGGTTACAGCGATTGCATGAAAACCGTCTTTGACATGATTGAAAAAGTTTCGGCGTCCGACAGCACCGTACTGATCGGCGGCGAAAGCGGAACGGGAAAGGAACTGGTGGCAAGGGCAATTCACTGCAACAGCGACAGGAAGAACCAACCGCTCGTTCCCGTCAATTGCGGTGCGATCCCCGAGGAGCTTCTCGAAAGCGAGCTCTTCGGTCATGAAAAAGGGGCCTTTACCGGCGCCATCCGCACCCGCATTGGCCGTTTCGAGTTGGCCCAGGGGGGGACGATCTTCCTCGACGAAATCGGCGATATGAGCCCGGCATTACAAGTGAAAATGCTGAGGGTGATACAGGAGAAGGAATTCGAACGCATCGGCGGGATCAAAACCGTCCATGCGGATGTCCGGATCATCGCCGCGACCAATCAAAATCTCGAAAAGGCGGTGGCTGAAAAGCGATTTCGTGAAGATCTCTTCTATCGGATCAATGTGATCCCGATCCATCTCCCGCCGCTGCGCGAACGGGGACCCGATATCGCCATTCTCGCCAATCACTTTCTGTCAAAATTCGGCAAATTGAAAAAGAAGCCAGTTTCGCGCTTTTCGCCGGATGTTCTGCGCTACTTTATGCACTATCCGTGGCCGGGCAACGTGAGAGAATTGGAAAATCTCATCGAAATGCTTGTGGTCATGAAGGAAGAGGGAGAGATCGGCGTCGGCGATCTCCCGCCGAAACTTCTCGTTCAGGGAAACGCCCCACCCCCCCCCTCGTTGTCACTGCGCATCGACTTACCCGCGGACGGCATCAATTTCAACGATATGGTAAGCCAGTTTGAAAAGGATCTCCTGCTTCAGGCCTTGTGCAAATCCAGCGGCGTTAAAAACAGGGCGGCCAAATTGCTTAACCTGAACCGGACCACCTTGGTTGAAAAACTAAAACGTTTTCATATGCTGGACGAAAGCGTGACGATCGGTGAGGAGTGAGGAACGCCGGGAGTTGCGCCGCGTTTTTTTGTTTAGCCGGCACGGAACCCTTCAACCGACGGGATATCTTCTTTCCCAGCGGTCCAGTTTTTCAAAGGCATTTTCAACCGCCTTGTCAATGACATCCAATTGGATAGGCTTGGAGAAAAAGTCATCGAAGCCCGCTTCCCGGCACTCTCCGACTTCAAAAAGATACGCCCAGCCGGTCATCGCATAAATGATGGTGATCGGCTTCGCCCGCTTGATCCTTCTGCATAGTTCAATCCCGTTCATCCCGAACAATTTCAGATCCAGAAAAATCAAGTCGATATCGTGGAGCTTCAGGATATCCAGCGCCTGCTCGCCATCCTCGGCCAGATGGACCTGATAGTCCGGACCGCTGAAGGCCGACTGAAAAAGTTCACGGATGGAGCGCTCATCGTCCACAATCAGCAATTTTCTTTCCAAAGCAATCTCCTTCTCGGGCGTTCGCCAATGTAATGACGCACTCTGTTCATAATCTTGACGTTGGCTTTTCAGGTTCATCTCTTTTTGACCGTCCTGTCTCAAGGTTTGCGTTTCTCTGGTTCATAGTGCTGGTAATGGCTAACCGTTTTGGGGTTTTCCAGATCGTCCTGCGGCATGTTGGACAGCATCTCGGCGGTCGCGAGGTCCAGCTTCAAGCGCTTGATCTGGGTCTCAAGAAGGGGGATGCGTTTCTTGAGGAGTTGCCTCTGCGATATATGCATGAAGGGTTTTTCGCTCAGTAGCTTGACGATCTCGTCCCTGCCGGCCGTCAGTTCACGCAATTTCTGCCGGATCATCGCTTTCTTGCCCGCCCAGTCGTCCGGCGTGGGGCCGCCGGGCGGAGGGGGTTGATTTGCGGGCGCGACGGGATGAACCAGGGTTTTTTCATTGATGACTCGATATCCATTGATCATTTTGGATGCTTCCACGGATCGCTTTATGCAGACGTCGACCACGAAGGATCCATGATCGGTCTCAAAGGGAATGACGATGCTCGGGCTCTTGAGGATATGGTTGATCGTGTGGTCTTTCCCGTAGACGACCGAGGGGATGGCGGCATAGACCTGCATGCCTTCCTTCTCCAGATAGGTTCGCGCCGCGCCGGAAATCATATTGGTCATTTCGCCTACCCCGTCGAATACCTCCTGATTGGCCTCGGCATAAGACTCTCCCACCATTGAACCGATCAGGTGGCAGATACAGCTTTCCCCGAAACTCACCGCCAGGGAACCTATCATATCTCCGGTGATTCCGATGATGCCGGAGACGTCCCCGTGGGCCGCCGTGGTACGCTTTAGGTACACCTTACCGGGGCGGGGCTGCACAAAAGCCATTTTCTTGATCACCTCGATCGTTCCATTCAAGAAGGGGTTTATGAATCTGACATCCATACAACGATGTACAATCAATTCGCATGCCAAAACCACTCTCCGCATAAAAAACGATATCGCCGGCCGCCTTTTTTTAACACCCGAAAGGTGTATTGCCCGATGCCGGAAGGCGGGGAGGGAGCGGCGATACCCTCTTGGCATTACTTTTGCAATTATTGGCAAACAAAACTTCAGCGATGAGCTGGCACAAAGGAAGGAGCGGCGGGAGTTGAGGAGATCACGAGTCATTGCATTGAACCTCTTTAAGGAGAAGGGAATGAAAAGGATCGTTACGGCAGTATGTCTGGCAGCACTCATGATGGCGGTTGGCGGCGTCGCGGTTGCGGCCGAGTTCGGAACGCCGACCGAAGCGGAGGCGATGGTCAAGAAGGCCGTCGCCGAGATCAAGGCAAACGGGCAGGACAAGGCCTTTGCGGAATTCACCAATCCAAAGGGGAAATTCATCGACAGGGATCTCTACATTACCGTCTATGACCTGAATGGAAAGTGCCTTTCCCACGGGGCCAATCCCAAAATGATCGGGAAAGACCTGATCGATCTGAAGGATCCCGATGGTAAGTTTTTTGTGAAAGAGAGGATCGAGATCGCTAAAACGAAAGGCGGCGGATGGCAGGATTACAAATTTACGAACCCGGTCACCAAGAAGGTCGAACCCAAAACGATGTACTTTGAAAAGACAGGCAACATCATCGTGGCCTGCGGGGCCTATAAGAAGTGATTTATCGGAAGGAAAGGCGGAAGTGTGGCGCATTGAACATTCAACTTACGGAAGGAGGAGACAATGAAAAGGATTGTTGCGGCAGCATGTCTGGCGGTATTGATGATGGCGGTCGGCGGTGTCGCGGTTGCGGCGGAATTCGGAACGCCGGCCGAAGCGGAGGCGATGGTTAAGAAGGCGATTGCCGAGATCAAGGCGGCGGGGAAGGAAAAGGCCTTTGCCGAGATCAACAACCCGAAGGGGAAGTTCACCGACCGCGACCTCTATATCTTTGTGTACGACATGGCAGGCAAATGCGTGGCCCACGGCTTCAACCAGAAGATGATCGACAAGGACCTGGTCGAAATGAAGGACCCGGACGGCAAATTCTACGTCAAGGAGCGGATCGAAATCGCCAAGACCAAGGGGAAGGGCTGGCAGGATTATAAATTCACGAATCCCACATCGAAGAAAATCGAAAACAAGACGGCCTACATCGAAAAGGTCGACAACCTGATCGTCGGCTGCGGGGTTTACAAGAAATAACACCGGGAGCGGGCCGGGTGGCCATGGCTCCATTCGGTCCCGCTCCTCCAACCAGATTTAGGGAGTATCTCCATGAAACGGTTGTTCTATAATCTCAAATTGTCAAGGAAGCTCATGATCGGTCCCACCGTGGTCATCGCTTTCCTCTTGATTTCAGGCGTCGTATCCTATCTGAGCCTTGTGAACCAGAAGGCCGCCCTGGAGGAGATCTTCGGAACGCGGTTCAAGACCTTCGACACCAGCGCCCGGCTCATCAAGGACGCCACAAACGTCCACGCCAACCTCTACCGCGTGATCAGCTGGGCGACGGCGAATTTCGACGCCAAGAAGATCGACCAGCTCGGGAAGGAGCAGGTCAAGACATTGGAAAAGGCCGTGAAGACGGTGGAGGCGGCGCTGAAAACCGAAGGGCTGACCAAGGAGGAGATCAGCGAGTACAAGACCGTCATGACGGCGCTCACCGCCTACCAGAAGGACGCACTTTCCGCGATCGACCTCGCGGGCTCGGATGTGAACATGGCGACGATGTTCATGGAGACGGCGGAGACAAAGTTCCAGCTCCTCTACAAGGAACTCAACAACCTGCTGGAACTGGAAACGCGGCTCGGGCAGGCGACCTACGACAGCTCGATTAAGAATTTCAACACGGCGCTTCAGCTCTTCATCGCGGTCCTGATAATCGCTATCGTCGTATCGATGCTGCTGAGCCTCCTCATCGCCAGGATTATCGTTGCACCGGTGAGCAAGGCGATCGGCGTCATCAAAAAGATCGCGGAAGGGGATCTGACGCAGACGATTGCATTAACTTCGAATGACGAGATAGGAGCGTTGTGTCAATCCGTCGACACCATGCGTCAAAAAATGGGAGAGGCCGTGGGCGGCGCCGTGGAGACCTCTCAGAACCTCTCCGAGGCGGCATCGGAGCAGGCCGCCTCTATCGAGGAGACCTCCTCTTCGCTCGAAGAGATGTCGTCGATGACCAAGAGCAACGCCGCCGGCACGGCCAAAGCCAACGGGCTGATGGCGGGCGCCATGGAAACGATCGAAAAGGCGAACCACTCGATGAGCAGGCTGACGTCATCCATGCGGGAGATCGCCAGCGCAAGCGAAGAGACCCAAAAAATCGTGAAGACGATCGACGAAATCGCTTTCCAGACGAACCTCCTGGCGCTCAACGCGGCGGTCGAGGCCGCCCGGGCGGGTGAAGCGGGGGCGGGCTTCGCGGTTGTGGCGGAGGAGGTCCGAAATCTGGCGCTCAGGGCCGCGGAGGCGGCCAGGAACTCGTCCACCCTCATGACGGATATTGTGGGGAAAATCCGGAGCGGAGAGCAACTGGTCAAAACGACGAATCAGGAGTTCGTCGAGATCAAAACGAACTCGCACCAGGTCGTGGAGCTCATGGGGGGGATTGCGGCGGCCTCCAGAGAACAGTCACAGGGAATCGAGCAGGTCAACACGGCGATCCTGGAAATGAACACGGTCACGCAGCGGACCGCCGGGAGCGCCGAGGAACTGGCCGCCGTCATGTCCATCTTTGTGACCGAGGGCAGCCTGAGCCGCGGTGGGAAACCCTCGGGGAACGGAAAATATCGGCTTCCCTCTCCATGAGCGACTGAAACGTGAAAATGGCCATCTGTTTGGCATGAACATTGCTCTATTATCGTTAAAAAGAGAGGCTCTTTAACAGAAACATGGGACGGTCTGCGGTGTTCGTCAATCGTTTGTGAAGGCGGAATCGATCAGATAAATACGAAAGGTCCATCGGTGAT
>Ga0233425_10000816_pt1 | contig 75837 bp, 42 predicted proteins | sample Watercolumn_Towu_2_FD_181712 | JGI IMG/M metagenome (GOLD analysis project Ga0233425, IMG submission 181712) | Freshwater microbial communities from Lake Towuti, South Sulawesi, Indonesia - Watercolumn_Towuti2014_140_MG | ecosystem: Environmental > Aquatic > Freshwater > Lake | place... | reverse complement strand
GAGAACGAGCCGAAGAAGTAGCTACCCGACGTACTTTCTGTACACCTTGAAATAGTCCAGCTTGCCCCCGGCCATGTCCTCGTTGAAGATGAGCTCGAGGCCGCCCTCGGCGTAGCGCTCGACCTCGGCGGCGACGTCGTCCTCGCTGACGAGGTTCAGGTTCTTGTTTATGGCGTTCAGGGCCAGCATGTTGTACTTGTCGAAGTCGGAGAACGACTGGCGGAACACGACGGGGCTTTTGAGCTCCTTTTTGCGGTCCTGCGAGAGGCCCACCGCCGCCGCCAATGCCACGACGTTGTCCTTCGAATCTATGCGGTGCTCCTTGTAGGCCTCGTCGAGTCTCCTGGCGCTCTCCTCGTCGATGTGGAACGTGACCATCTCAGTTCACCTCCTGGATCTTCGAGTACTTCTGCGCCTGGTCGTGGTCCAGCATGAACTTGCGCTGGACGTTTGAAAGGCTCTTCCAGTCGTCGGGCCTCAAATCCTCGTCCGTCACGAGCAGGACGACGTTCTGCGCCAGTTCGGGTATCTTCTCGATGAGCCTCGTCTTGTGCGTCTGGTCCAGCCGCCCGAAGGGGCTGTCCATCATGAGCGTCCCCTCGTGGGTGGCGTCCTTGAGCCCGCCCAGAAACGACAGCGCCATCACGTGCCTCTCGCCGTCGGAGAGCTTGCGCGCCTCGACGAGGTCGCCGCCCTCGGCGCGCACCTTGACCTCGAAGCTCTGCGGGTCTATCGAAAGGCCGATGAACTCCCGGGGCTTGTTCGTTATCGAGGTGTAGATCTTCGACGAGCGCATCTCTATCTCGGCGCGCTTGGCCTCGGCGCTCCGGTCGATTATCTCGTCGAGGGCCTTCAGGGCCCGGTTGGAGCGGCCTATGGATTCCAAAAGATCACGGCTGGCCGAGCTCTTCTTCGAAAAGGATATCTCCAGCTGGCGCTCGAGCTCCGAGACCTGGCGCCGGGTTATGTTCAGAACGTCGCGTATCTCCTCGAGCTTCGACTGGACGACCGCCTTTTCCTTCGTGAGCTGGGTGAGCTTCTCGAAGACCTCCTTCTCGCGCAGGTTCTGGGCCGAGTGCACCTGCATGCTCTCGGTCTCGCGCTCCAGGGCCTTCGAAACGCGGGTGCGGTTGTCGTCGAGGTAGCGCCGCTTGGCCTCCAGGCCGTGGACGTTGCGCGCCTCCTCCTCGACCGAGCGCGCCTTCGACATTGCCGTCGTGAGATCGGACTGCGTCCAGGAGTACCGGTCGGTCTCGATGACCTGGATGGTCCCGAGCGCGCCGTTGAGCTTCTCGAGCACCTCGTCGATGTGCCCGAGCCCCTCGGCGTCCATCTCGTTGCCGCAGATGCAGACGCCCGAGCTCTTGAGGTCCTTCATGAACTCGACCTGGTCCATGAGCCGGCCCTGCTCTATCCGCTCCTGCACGGCCTGCTCCTTGACGCGCCCGACGGTCTCCACGGCCCCGCGCACGTACTTGCCCAGTATGAGCCACGGCACCTCGGCCTTGAACGCCTCCTCCGTGGCGAGGTTGGCCGACTCCTCCCGGTCGAGCTCCAGGGAGAACTCCTCCAGTTCCTGAATCCGTTGCTGGATTCCCCGCAGGTCGTCGAACTCCTCCAGGTTCCGCTGGTGCTGGCGAATGTCGTTGTTCAGGCACTCGAGCTGCGATTCGTGCTCGTTGAGGCGGGTGACCTGCTCCACCGCGTTGCCGCGCAGGAGCTTGAGGTCCGCCTCTATCTTTTCCGTCTCGGGCGACGACTGGACGTCGCGCAGGTCCTTTTCGAAGTCCTTCCGGACCTTCTCGATGTCCTCGCGGGCCTGCCTGAGGTACGGCAGTCCGAGCGCCTTCTCGACCGTTTCCCGGTTGTTCTCCTGGGCCTCGGCGTAACGCGAGATGGTCTCGCCGTCGAAGAAGAAGAACGAGGCCACGTCCTCGGGGAATAGCTCGTAGAGCATCGAGTTGTCCTCGCCGAGGTCCGTCCCGTCGACCTTGAAATGCATCTCTTCTTCGAAATCCGACTTGCGCGAGGGGTTGGGGATGTGCGGCCGGGCCCGAACGGACCGGTCCACCTCGATGTGCCGGCCGTCGTGCTCGAAGGCCACCTTCACGCGGGCGAAGTTCTGGCCCTCCCGGCGGGCGGTGTTGTTCACGATGGCCGGGTACTGCGTCGGGACGAGGCGGTCGTGGCGCTTCTCCTTGCCGTAGAGGCACCAGAACACCGCCTCCATGATGGTCGACTTGCCGCGGCCGTTGTCGCCCTGGACCACGACGACGTTGCCGGGGCCCTGGGCCATCGTTATCCGGTTGGGGCCGTGGAAGACCTTGAAGTTCTCAAGCTCGAGGGACTGTATGAGCATCCGCGTCACACCCCGCCGAGGAGCTTCCGGAACTCCTTGAGCCGGGCCGTGCGGACCGGCATCGTCTTTTCGGCCGAGACCATCTTGAATAGCATCTCCTCGCTGACCTTGTGCTTGCGCGAGACCTCGGCGAGGATGGCGGGGTCGACGAGTACCTGGGGCATGGCTAGCTAATCGTTATGCATGGATAAAAGGATGGCGCAGGGCGCAAGGCATGAGGCGCACGGCCGGAAGGGGCAAGGCGCAGGGCGCAAGGAGCAGGGTGCAAGGGGGATAGGGCGGGACGAGCGTGCGATGCCGCGCATGCGGTCCAAGTGCCGGAGGCTCTTCACGAGTGAAAATGGCGCAAGTGATGTACCCGGATACGATCTCGACCGAGAGGGAGCACCAAGTCGCGGAGCTGCTCCGGCCCCGCACCCTTGCCGCTATACCCTCCGTCCCTTCCTTGTGCCGCGGAACACGGCGAAAATGGCCACCATGCCCAGCACCGGCCAGGCGATGTCGGAGAACTCGGGGATCATCAGGTTCTCGTAGCCCTTGGTGGTGTTGGCACTGTCGTACCAGATGCCCGTCGGATTGCCGGAGTAGTCCCGGTATCGGGCCCGGGAGGTGTTTTCGCTGACGTTGGCCATGTCCGAGGGCCAGTAGCGGTCCCGCAGGTTGCCGCCGGAGTCCAGAAGCTGCAAATCCTCGATGCCGGTCCAGTTCAGGCCTATGCTGTCCACCGTTGCATAGCTCCCGTTGGCGAAGGTCACATTGAACTCCTGCGAGAGGTGGCTCCCGGAGGAATTGTAGAAGACCTTGAGCTTCCAGCCAGTGGCCGGGGCGGACGAGGAGTTGAATATCTCCACCCAGCTCAGGTTCCCCTCGCTCCGGGCGAGCTCGTTTATCACGACATTCTTCAAGACTTCGTTCGCCGCGCCCTTGGTCGGCGAGGCGGTGTCGTACCAGGTGTCAGTCGGGAAGCCGTCATGGTCCAGGTAGCGGGCGTAGGAGTGCCCGTCGGAGATGTTCGCTGGCGTCTGGAAGTCCACGGCGGCGCCGCTTTGGTCCACCAGCGTGAGGTTGACGACGTTGCCCCAGTCCAGCGTGAGGTTGTCGAGCACCTGGATGGCCCCGGCCGTCATGTTCACGCCGAGGTCCAGGGTGGCGGGCGAGCCGGAGGAGGTGTAGTTCACCCTGAGCCTCCACCCGGAGGCGTCGACCTGGGTGGGGTTGGCGAGCTCGACCCAGCTGAGCGTGCCGTTCTCCCGGGCGTACTCGTTTACCACGACCTTTGGCAGGAGGTGGTTGTCCGAGCCCGGCGAGGGGGTGTTCTCGTAGTACCAGTAGGCCGCCGGGTAGCCGGTGGCGTTTATGAAGCGCGCATAGGACTGGTTGTCGGCGGCGTCCGGCCCGATGGTCGGCCAGTTGGACAGATAGTCGAGCCAGTTCCCGCTATCGTCGTACAGAATTATTGTGGTGGTCTCCGACCAGTTCAGGGAGAGGTCGAGGACGCAGTACGAGGCGTTCAGGAGGCTGGCGCTGTAGTAATATGCACGGGAACCGGTGGTGTAATTGTATGTCCAGACGGTGACGTTTCCGTTTGGCATGTAGAGGCTGTCGCGGCTGAAGAGCTCCACCCAGGTCAGGTTCCCGTTCTCCTTGCCCAGTTCGTTGATGCGGACGGCCGGGTACCGGCGGTTGGCCGCCCCCTTGGACGGGTTGGGGTCCATGTACTTCGTGGTTGTCGGCAACCCGTCCGCGCCGGCATACTTGGCGATGGAATAATTATCTGGAAGGTCCGGTGGGCCGCCGTATATTGAGTCGAAATAGTTGTCGTTGTCATCATAAAGATATATGTACGTGAGGTTGGTCCAGTTGTAGCTGAGGTTGCCCTCCAGGACGAAATAGGCGTCGGCCGGGACGGAGAAATTGTAGATTAAAACAATCGCGTACGAGAGATCGTAGAACCTCAGCTGGAAAGGCGGCAGGGACCCGCCGCCGGGGTGCAGGATCTCGACCCAGGAGAGGTTCCCGCCGGCCTTCCCGGCCTCGTTGACCCGCATCACGGGGTAAACGTAGTTCGCAGAACCCCGTGTCGGGCTCGGGTCGCGGTAGAAATCCCACCGCGGCAGCCCGTCGGACCCGATGTAGCAGGCGAAGGACCAGTCGTCCGGCACGGTGGCGATGGACTGCGGGACATATCTCAGGTTGAGGATGTTGTCGTTGTTGTCCGTCAATGTGAGGTAGGTTTGGGAGCTTTGGTTGAAGAGGCTCCAGTCCATCGAGATGTTGCCGATTTCGAAATAGGTCTGGTTCGCCGGGCCGCGGGCGGTCTCGCAGAGGGACGACCATTGGTATATGGTGTAGTTGTAGTACTGGACCTTGAGCTTGCAGCCGGGGATGGAATCGTTGTTCGGGTTGTATATCTCGACCCAGGAGAGGTTCCCGGCCGCCCTCCCGGCCTCGTCCACGTACATCCTCGGGAACCGGATCCCGTTTCGGGCGCCCTTGGAGGGGTCCGGGCCCAGGAACCACATCGGATATGGCTTCCCGTCGCCGTCCACGTACTTCTGGTAGGACCAGCCATCGGACATGTTGCGGGCGGCGCCGGTGAGGAAGCAGTTATCGATGTTGTTGCTGTTGTTGTCGAAAAGGTCCATTCTCGATATGTTGGTCCAGTTGAAATCGATGCCGTCGACAATCAGATAGGTGGAGTTCGACAGCGAGAAATTGAATGCCCCGATCACAGCGCCGGTGGCGTTGTAGACCCTGAGGGCGCAGTCGGGGGCGGTGATTCCGTCCGGGTTGTAGAGCTCGGCCCAGCTCAGGTTCCCGCCCCCCTTCCCGAGCTCGTTCAGCCGGAGCGTCGGGAACGGGAGGTTGGCCGAGCCATTCGTGGGGGCGGCGTCGATGTACCACCTGTACTCGACCGTCCCGGGGCTGGACGGCCTGTATCTAGCAAAAGAGGAGCCGTTGGAGATATTCGGCAAGCGGTTGCCGCCCGAGGAATAGAAGGAATCGATGTAGTTCGCGTAATCATCGTGCCGGTCATTGAGGTAGAAGGTCCAGTCCGAGCTCCAGTCGAGGCCCAGGTCGCTCAGCACATGGAACGACCCGTTGGACATCGTGAAATTGAACTCGAGCTTCCTTGCCCCAGTGCCGTTGTATATATTCAGGTAGCAGTTCGAAAAATCCCCCCAGGACGGGTTGGCGAGCTCGAGCCAGCTGATGTTGCCGCCGTGCTTCTCCAGCTCGTTGAACCGGGACAGGGGGAACCTGTGGTTGTCCGAGCCCTTCGTGGGGCTGGCTTCGATGTAGTTCTTGTAATTGATGTCGGGGAAGTAATCGACGTCGATGTATCTTGCGACCGAATGATTGTCGGGGATGTCCGGGAAGCCGTAGGAAGAACCGAAGGAATCCAGGCGCATTGTCTCGTTCTCGTCGTAGAGGTACATGTAGAGATCCTGGCTCCAGGTCAGGTTCATCCCCTCGATGACGGCATAGGAGCCGTTGGGCGCCGACAGGTTGAACCGGCCCAGTTTGCTCCAATCGGTCATGTTGAACACGACGAGATGGGTCCCCGGCGGGATGCCCGTGGGCGGATCGTAGACCTCGAGCCAGCTCAGGTTCCCGCCCTCCTTCCCGTACTCGTTGATCACCACGGCCGGCAGGAGATGGTTCTGGGAGTACTGGGTAGGGCTCCTCTCCTCGTACCACAGGTCGAGTGGTATGTCGCCGGAATCCCTGAAGCGGGCGCGCGAGTTGCCGTTGGCGAGACCGGTGAAATTGGTGAAGTTGTCCAGGAGACCTCCGGACCCGTCGTACAGGTCTATGGAGACCAGTTCGTTCCAGGGGATGCCAATCCAGACGACGTAGTAACCGAATGCGGCGGCGGGGACCGAATCGTTGGTCTGGTAGGTGTAGCCCGATGAGTAGTAGCTCGTGATCAGGTAGCAGCCGGAGAGGTCGGTGCCCAGCGGGTTGTACACCTCCACCCACCCGAGCATGCCGCTGTCCTTGAACACCTCGTTTATGACCGCCGTGTGGTACTGGCGGTTGGCCGTTCCCTGCGTGGGGTTGACCTCATCGTACCAGATGTCCATCGGCTTGTTGCCCGATGTGCGGTATCTGGCCCGGGAATAGTCGTCGGAGAGGGCGGAGAAGCCGGCGAAGCTGTCGACGGGGTTCCCCTCCGAATCCCTCAAGACGACCTCCGTGAGGGAGCTCCAGCCGAAAGCGAGGCCGGTCACGACCTGGTAGTCATTCCCGGAGCTGTTGATGTTGTAGTTGCTGGAACCGTTGGTCGAGTATACGGTCATGTTGAGATCGGAATACGCCGTCGGGCCGGGGTTCCAGACCTCGACCCATCCCAGGTCGCCCCCGCTCTTGCCCAGCTCGTTGATCACGATTGCCGGCTTCTCACGGTTGTTGGCGCCCTTCGTGGGCGAGGTGTCGTTGTACCAGACTGCCGCTGGGGTGTCGTTCGAGAACCTGTACCTTGCCCGGGAGGAGCTGTCGGCGAGCCCCGAGAAGTACGAAAACGAGTCCACGATGTTGCCATCGGCGTCCTTGAGGCTGATGTCGGTCAGGTTGGACCAGTCGAGGCTCCAGTTGTCGGAAACGCCGAACCCGCCCGCCGACAAACCCGTCAGGTTGTCCGGGTGCTCGCCGTCCGAATCGGTGACGGCCAGCGCGTAGTCGAATACCTCGCTGTCGGACGGATTGTAGACCTCGACCCAGGCCAGGCTCCCGTTGTCCTTGGCCACCTCGTTTATGTCCGCGTCCGGGAACAGGCGGTTCCGGGAGCCCTTCGATGGGCTGGATTCGGTGTACCAGGTATTCGCGGGGTTGCCGACAGAATCCCGGTACCGGGCCCGGGAATAGTCATCGGCAAGGGCAGAAAGGTTGGTGAACCCGTCCACGAGGCTGTCGCTTGCATCGTAGAGGCTTATATTGGAGACCGTGGACCAGTTCTCCCAGAAATCGGCGGTACCGTTGGAACCGGCATCGATATAGAAATCCTGGGTCGAATTGCCGCTCGAGGTCGTGACTTTTACATAACCGGAGAAATAGCTGGATGTGGGGTTTTGGACCTCGACCCAGTATAGGTACCCGCTGGACTTGAAGACCTCGTTGATGACCGGCTTGTCCGTGACGCTGTCCCGCCCGCCGTATTTGGAGATCAGCGCGCCCGCCGTCGCGTCCGAGCCCTGGAGGTGGACTGACGAGGAGCTGTCGACCCGCGTGACCCTCGCGCCGAATGTGGTGTACAGGCGCGCGTCCTCCCGGATATCGACAGTGACGAACAGGGCGAGCGGTTTCCCGGGCGCCACGGTCAGCAGGGGGTTCCCGGTGAACGTCGCCCTCCCCGCGGCGAACCGTGCGACGGCGGTGATTTCCCGGTCGGAGGGCCCGGGCCGGCCGTCCCCGTCGGAATCCCCGAAAAGCCTCACGGCCCCGATGTCCCGGTCGGGCGCCGTCCCGGTACGGGCGATCTCGATGCCCGCCACATCGGCCGGCCCGCCGTACGTTTCGAGCTCCAGCCGGATCAACGGATTCCGCTCGGAACCCGCTGCGATGGCCGGGCGTGAGATGTCCGTCTCCCGGACGTTCAATGCCCTGGCGTCCCGGCCAGCCCCTCCGGCCTCCAGGGCCCCGTCCGAGCGGTCGGCGGTGCCGGTCCAGTCCTCGGCGATAATTATCGACCGCAGGCTGCCGTTGTAGGCCAGGCCTTTGACGGATGATTCGACCTCCTGGCCCCCGGCGGCGGCCGCCACGGCCGGTCCGCCCTCCCGCCAGCCGTCCCGGTAGGAGAACGAGGCCGTCCTCAGCACCCGCCCGTTCTTCCCGACGACCAGGGCGCAGAAATCGGCACCCATCAGGGGCCGGCCGTCCGCGCCAACGACCGAAAAGCCGGTCGAGTTGTCGCCGTCCACGTCGATGAGGATATAGAGGACGTCCGAGCCTACGTCCCTCGGCTGGGCGACCGGTCCGCCCCCGGTGCCGGAAGGGCCGGGAAGGGACCTTTTCACGGGCGGCACCGGCTGCCCGCCCAGCGCCTGGCCGGACACCCTCGCATAATAATAGAGCGTTGGTTCCATCGGATAGAACCCGGCGACCTCCTGCAAATCGACGTTCGGGTCGTTGTACGGGATCCGGGCGCCGCGGTCCACAAGCCCCGGTGTGCCGACGCCGGGGTCGCTTCCAGCGTCTCCGGTTCTGTCCAGCCGGGAGTTGAAACCGGCGGTCCCCCGGGAAGCCTCCCAGTCCCCGAATGCGCCGTCTACGGCTATCACCCCGGCAGAGTACCCCGCGGTGCTGAAGAGCCGGTTGGAGAACGGCGAGACGGACACCTGGGCCGGGGCCCCCCCGGAGCTGGCGGCGACCGACCGGCTGGAGGTGATGCCCATCCCGAAGGTCCCGCAAACGCCGGTCACGTTGACCGTCAGAAGCAATCGGGAGCCGCTGGTCAATGTGCCGTTGATTTGGGTGAAAGTCACCTGGTTGCCGAATGTCCCGCCCAGCCGCAGGCTAACCCCTTCCAGCGTGGCCATCCCCCCGGTCGAGGCGCCGAACCTCTGTACGGTGAGGGATTCGAGGGTCATGCCCCGGCCATGGGCCTCCAGCTCCAGGGCAAGGCTCCCGCCGCCGGGAGCCGGGACGGGGGGTTGCTGGCGCACGCTGAGCACTCCCGGGCTGGGGCCTATGGAGAAATCCGACCAGTCCTCGGCCCCGGCGGCGTCCCGCATGTAGAAGAGGAGGGAGGCGCCTGAGCCGGCGGACAGCGGGGTGCCGGAGTACCAAAGAGAGGATTCAAGCTCGGAGCCGGCCGCCGCGGCGAGCGGCGTCCCCAGGGCGCTCCAGCCGCCGTAATCGTCGGGACTCGTGCCGTTCCATACCGAATATGTGGTGGCGTCCACCCTGCCGTCGTGGCCCTGGACCTCCAGCTTCAGGTCGGCGTCCAGAATCCCGCCGGGGCTGTTCACCCGGTAGCCCTGGCCGTCTTGGTCGGCATCGACGAAGACCACGAGGAGGTCCAGGCCGCCGTTTTGGCCCTTGAGCATGCTCCCGGAGACCTTGACATAGACGGCCAGGTCGGATTCCCGGGGGCTCGCCCCGAATCTTACGATGTCGACGTTCCTGTCCGCGGGCGTGGCCAGGGCCCCGCCGGCGGAATACCTGTTCGAAACCGCCGCCCAGTCCCCGAACTGCCCATCGATGGAAACGCCCGGCCGGGGTAGGGTGAAGTAGAACACCGGGATGGTGAGGAGAAGCGCCAGGAGCACGGCCCCGAGCGCGAGCCGTCTCTTCCGGTTGGCCCTGCGCCTCTGCGGCACCTGCGTATCCAGGGCCAGGCGCCGGCCGTTGGTCAGCCCCCGGCCGTTTATCAGGCCGTTGCCGTTGACGAGCCCGCTGCCATTAATGAGGCCGTTGCCGTTGACCAGGCCATTTCCGTTGGTGCGGCCGGCGCCGTTGACCAGGCCGCTGCGCCGGCCATGCGGCCTTCTCCCGTTGGTGAGGCCGCCGCCCTGGCCCTTCCCGTTGGTTAGCCCGCCGTTCGTCAAGCCGCGCCCGTTCGTGCCACCGCGGCCGTTGGTGAGGCCATTCGCATGGGAGCGGCCATTGGCACGGCCGGTGCCGTCCGGGGCGGTCTCACCTACCGGTGGAGGACCGTTCCGCAACGACCGCACGCCCCGGTCGGCCGGGGTGACCGGCCTGCCGGCGGGGACGGCCTCGGCGAAAGGGACGTAGGAGTCCTCGGAAGCGACCGGTTCGGCGACGGGGACCTTTCTCACCTTGCGGTAGAGGACGAACAGCAAGGGCGTTGCTTTCGGGATTCGCGTAGGCATCGGGAATGCTCACTTCAAGCGATATCTGCTGAGAAACGGCGATAGTTTCAGCGCTTTATTAACTTATTTATTCATTGTTCGCAGGGATATTGGCGCTTTTCGTTATGGATTACTATTTCTCGATATCCAGCAGCGCCACCTGCTCCAGGGCCAGGTCCGCCAGTTGCTCCGGCGTGGCGCCTCTTGCGGGAACGCCCAGCCGCTCCAGTGCTCCCGCGCCGCCGGCCGCTTCCTTCTCGGAAAGCGGCGCCAATCCGAGCGCCTTCAAAAGGTGCGGCGCTGAGGCGGCCGCGCCCGGACCCAAGATGACGGCGGCCACGCGCTCCGTCCTGGCGGTAAGGCCCATGACCGCCATCGCTTCCTTTATCTGGCGCCGGCCGGAGGCATAGAGCAGGAGCTCGACCGCCAATGAGCCCGAGCGCATCGAGCCCCGCTCCCGCGCGCGAAGGGCGTGCGCCGCGGCGCTCCGGAGGTGGTCGCCGTCGAATACCGAAGAGGCGTCGAGCAGTTGAATCTCGACTCCGTGCGCCGCGGAGAACGCCCGCGCCGCCGAAAGCGCCGCGGCGACGTCCAGCCCCTTTGCGGGCCGCCCCCAGACCACCGCCACATCGGTTCCCATCGCCCCGCCATCCCCCTCAGCCGAAATAGGTTTTTCCATCCGACGAGCCCGCATTGTAATCTTCGTCGGGCTCGTCGGCTTTTGAAACGCCCAGCTGGGAGAGGATCTGCTCGGCGACCTTGGGGCCTATTTTCGGGACGCGGGAAAGCTTCTCCGGGTCGGAGCGCGCAATATGCGCTCGGCTCTTGTAGCCGTTCTGGAAGAGGTTGCGCGCCCGGACCCGGCCGACGCCGCGCAGGCGCACCAGGTCGAGGAGCTCCTCCTTTATGCCGTCGGCGACGCGCCGGTTGAGCGTGTCGAGGGCGTCCACCGGGCCGCAGCGCAGGAGACGGGCGAGCTCGCGCATCGAGTAGAGTATCCAGCGCCCGGTGTCCACCTTGGCGCGGATGTCCCCCGGGCCGATGTCGTAGCGCGTCGTCATCTCGTCCTCGCCCTTTTCGTCTATCCAGTCCTGCAAAAGGCAGGCGAGCTTGAAATCGGCCAAAAACCACTCGTACTCGCCCGGGTCGTCCGGGGGAGGCGATATCAGCTCCGGACGGGCCTTTTCCACCGCGGCGTCCAGCCACTGGATGTCGCCCTTGCGAAGGTACATGCCGATTCGGCGCAGGTCAGGCGTGGAGGCGGCCACCGCCAGGAAGGCCACCGGGGGCCTTTCCCGCTCCCCCGCCTTCGCCAGGGCCTCGCGCATCACGCGGGCCGAGAGCGGGTCTATGTACAGCTCGGAGACGCGCCGGCCGTAGGGCGTGGCCGCAAGCCGGCTCCCGTGACGCTCCACGAGCTTCTCCTCGACGAGGAAGTCGAGCGCCTGGCCGACCATCTCCTCGACGCGGTCGTCTATGGCCTGGTGGGCGTAGAACGTGCCCCGGAAGAACTCGTGCAGCTCGGCCGCCGTCGAGGCGAAGACGGCGGCGATGGACGAGAGGGCGTGCTCCCGGAAAGCGCCCTCCGTCCCCAGTTTTGAATCTATCGGCTCCGGGCCGCCCAGGAGGTATTCGGTCAGGATGATGTCGCGATCCGATTCCGTTTTGGCGACGATGACGGCGTCGCCCTCCTTGTCGTACTTCGGCCGGCCGGCGCGCCCGGCCATCTGCTTTATCTCGTGGACGGGGATGAAGACCTGCCCGGCGCCCGCCTCGTAGCGCCGGATGTCGCGGATGATGACGCAGCGAGCCGGCAGGTTGATGCCCGCGGCCAGGGTCGGCGTGGCCACGAGGAGCTTGAGCTTCCCGGTCCGGAACCCGGCCTCCACGGCCTTCCTCTGGGGCGCGGTCAGCCCGGCGTGGTGGAACGCCGCGCCCGCCCGGGCGCAGTCCGCCAGGCGCTTGGCCATCGACGTCCACTCCGGCTCGGCGTCCTCAAGCTCGCCGGCGGTCGCCCCGGCGGCCTCGCAATCGGCCTTCTGCAAGAGGCCCGAGACGAGCGCTCCGGCCTTGCGGGCCATCGCCTCGGCCGATTTCCGCGAGTTGACGAAGACGAGGCACTGCCCGCCCCCGGAAAGCACCTTGCGTATGAGCGGGAACGAGGGCTCGGCGTCCTCGCCGACCTCCATTTTCTTGTTGTCGGAGAACTGGACCGTGCCGTCGAAGAGTACGCCCTCGCGCAATTTCACCGGGCGCCATTCGCTGGAGCGGTGCTCCGCCCCGAGCCACTGGGCCATCTCCTTCGAATTGGACACGGTCGCCGAGAGCGCCAGAAGCTGCGCCTTCGGTTTGAGCTGGCGGAACCGGGACAGTATCACTTCCAGCGTCGGCCCGCGCTCCGGGTCGCCTATCAGGTGGACCTCGTCGGCGACGATGACCGCAAGCTCGGAGAGCCAGCCGGCCCGGTGCCGGAGAAGCGAATCGGCCTTCTCGGAGGTGGCCACAACTATGTCGTGCTTGTCCAGCCCGGCGCCCGGGGAATCATAATCGCCGGTGGCCACGCCGATGGAAATGCCCAGCGGCTCGAAGGCGCGCAGGTCGTCCGCTTTCTCCGAGGCCAGGGCCCGGAGGGGAACGATGTACAGCGCGCGCCCTTTGGCCAGGACCTTTTTAAGGATGGCAAGGTAAGCCACTAGCGACTTGCCGCTTGCGGTTGGCAATGCCAAAACGAGGTTCTTCCCGGCCAGCGCCGGCCCGATGGCCTCCGCCTGGGGCGGGTAGAGCGCGTCGAGCCCCTGCTTTTCGAGAAGGGCGACCAGCTCCGCTGGGAGGTCGAGTTCCCGCAGGCGGCAGGGCCGGTCCATGGATGCTCCAGCACCGATGCCGGATATGAGCCTTGCGCAGGGGTGGGTGAAAGCGGGAAGGGGGAGACGAGCGGGAAGCGGGAAGAAGAACGGGGTTAGATCCCACCCCACCCCACCCCTTCCCGCTTCCCGCTCGTCCCCTTCCCGCTCGCCCCCTTCCCGCTCGCCCCCTTCCCGCTCGCCCCCTTCCCGCTCGCCCCCTTCCCGCTCGTCCCCTTCCCGCTCGCCCGTTCCCGCCCCTCCGTCGCCCCAACCATCCCAAAATGTATAAATAACGGTGAAAAGCTATGTCTCATCCAGACGGGAAGAAGAGGGCATCCGGATGAGAAAAACCTGCCTGGCAGTGGTCGCCGTTCTGCTGATTTCCAGCCTGGCACAGCTTGCTCTGGCCTCGACCGGCGAGGGCCCGGCCGGGCCCCGCGGCGCCCCGACCGCGGTCATCTCCGAGCCCCGCAACGGGGCCGTTTTCATCATTCCGGCGCAGGTCCAGTTCGTCGGCTCGAACTCCACCGACCCGGACGGCGACCGGCTGCGCTACAAGTGGAACTTCGGCGACGAGTACGGGACGGAGTGGGGCTTCAACCCCAACGCCACCCACACCTACGTCTCCCCGGGCATAAGGATCGTCAACCTGACCGTCAACGACAGCGCGGAAGAGGACCGCGCGACCATATTCATCCAGCTGGTCGCCATGCCGGACCCCGGCAGCGTCAACGTCCGGCCCAATGCGGCGATTGACGGCAACAAGACCGCCTACACGGAGGAGGTTGTCTACTTCACCTCCCTTGCCACCGACAGCAACGGCGACAACCTGAGCTACAGGTGGGACTTCGGCGAGGACCGCATGGTCAACCTCATCAACCCGGACGCCGAGGGCAAGACGGTCACCCACATATTCAACACGAGCGGCAACTACACCGTGACGCACTGGGTCCAGGAGACCAACACCACCGAGCGCTACATCAGCAACCTGGCCACGGTGTGGGCCAACATTTCCGACCTGCCGGTCTTCCCGCCGGCCGCCGACGCCGGGCCCAACATCAACGCCCAGGTGAACACCGAGGTGACCCTGAACGGGGCCGGGGCCTCCAGGAACCCGGACGGCCGCATCACGAAGTTCGAGTGGGACTTCGAAAACGACGGCGTATACGACTGGACCTCCAACACCACCGGGAAGGCCAAGCACATCTACACCGTTGTGCGCGCCTACGTCGCCCGGCTGCGGGTCACGGACGACCGCGGAGGCACCGCGGAGGACATCACCAATGTCACCGTCACCGCCCCTCCGAACAAGCTCCCGGTGGCCAACGCCGGGGACGACAAGACCGCCTTCGCCGGACAGGCCGTCGGCCTGCAGGGGACAGCCACGGACGAGGACGGCCAGATAGTGAAATACCAATGGGACTACGAGGGCGACGGCGTGTGGGACTACGAGAGCCCCTCCTCGGGCATGGGGAGCTGGACCTACCAGGCCCCCGGCACGTACGAGGCGCGCTTCCAGGTGACGGACGACCGGGGCGGGCTCGCCGAGGACACCGCCACGGTGACAGTCGTCATCAACCAGCCCCCGATGGCCGACGCCGGCGCTGACCAGTCCGTCAACGCCGGGGATATCGTCCAGTTCGACGGCAGCGGCTCCCGCGACCCCGAGGGCGGGCGCCTCACCTACTCCTGGGACTTCGACGACCGCGACGGCCTCAAAACGGAAGCCTCCGGCCCGATGGCGGACCACACCTACCCGCGCGGCGGCGAGTACACCGTGACGCTCACCGTGACGGACGATTCCGGCCTGGGCTCGAAGGACACGGCCATCATCACCGTGACGCAGACGGCGGGCGTGTCGCTCGCGGTGAACCCCCGGACCAAGGGCCTGAAGCCCAACGAGGAGGGCGTGTTCACCGTGACGGTCCAAAACACCGGCAACGGGCGCGACGGCTTCGAGCTCCTCGTCTCCGGGGAGAACTACCGCTGGGCATCGCTGGACAGCGCCGCGGTCGCATTGGACGGGGGCGCCTCCACGACCGTCACTCTGCGGGTCACCCCGCCGGTGGACGCCGCCGCGGCCTCCCAGGCCAAGCTCACGCTGCGGGCCGTCTCCGGGTTCGACCAGAACGTCCAGGGCCAATCCCTGATCACGGTCACGGTGCTCCAGGTCTACAATCTCGCGATCTCCGTCCCGGCCCCCAAGCAGACCGTCGAGGCCGGGAAAAGCCTCTCCTTCACCGTCCAGCTCACGAACAACGGCAACGGCGACGACAACGTGAAACTTGCGGCCTCCGGCGCGGCCGGCAAGTGGGCCACGCTCACCCCGGCGCAGGCGACGGTGCAGAAAGGCAACCCCAAAACGGTCACCGTCAAGCTCTCCGTGCCCAGGGACGCCGCCGCCCAGGACTACATGCTCACGCTGACCGCCACCTCGGGCGACAACACCACCTTTGCCATGACCTCCGTCCAGCTCACCGTGACCGCCCAGTCCGGAGGGGGCTTCCTCCCCGGACCGACGGCCACGCTGGCGCTGGCGGCGGCCGCGGCGGCCGCCTCTGCGGTCGCCCTCTGGCGGCGGCGAAGGGAGTTTTGAGCGGGGCCTCCGGACCGGCCCGGGCCGGCCCCGTTCCCCGGGAGGCCCGCAGGTCCCCCGGAACCCCGGTGCCCCTCACGAAGCGGAATGCGTGTAGAAATACATCATCTGCCCGGTGTCCATCGAGAACGCAGAGGTGTCCGCGCCCCTGCTCAGCATGATTCCGTAGCCGGCGCGCTCCGTCGAGGCGAAGAGGGAGGCCAGGTTGATGCCCGGATAGGACGGGTCGGCCTCGAGCTCCAGGGAGGTCCCCCCGGCCCAGCCGACGGCGCCGTTTTGGAAGAATACCCGGGCGGTCTCGGGGTCGGCCTGCATCCGGCCCTCGGCCGAGGCCATCGTGAGAAGGCGCGAAAACCCGGCCTCGGCGGTCCGGACCTGCCCGAGGCCGCCCCCGAAGGCGCCCGAGACGGTGTACTGCTGGAGGAGGTCCCGCGTCACGTTGACCCAGTAGGACGAGGTGGCGTTGGGCCAGGAGAAGGTGAGGTTCCAGGTGGCTGAGCCGGGGCCGAACTGGCCCTCGTAGTATTTGGCGGCCACGGCGTACGATCGGGGGTTCTGGGACAGGAAATCCCGGAATGTGCCGTCCCTGGCGGAGGCCTCCTGCTGGGCCTGTTCGGGGGTGAAGCGCAGGCTGTCGTTGCCCGACCCGGCGGCCGGGACGTCATTGAACGGCGAGTGGAAGAGCCCGGGCTGGAGCGGGGACGGGTCGAACGCCTGCGGGGAGGCGTCCACGGCGCCTGTCCCGGCCTTGAAGCTCGTCATCGTGGCCAGGTGTTCCGTCGAGTAGGAGTTGTCCCCGCTGCGCCCCTTGACATGCACCAGCGTCGAGGTGGGCAGGGAGGCTGAGCCGCTTATCCAGACGTTCATGAAGAACTCGCTGAAGCCGTTCCTCTCCAGGAAAGCGCTTTCGGCCGTGAGGTTGAGCCCGAGGCTCGGGTAGCCGCCGACGTTGCGCACGCCCATCCGGGACCAGTAGTAGGTCACGTTGCCCGAACGGTGCTCGCCCTCGGAAGGGCCTTCGGACTGGGCGAATGTCCTGCCCCGAAAGACGTCCTCCGGCTGGAACTGGGCCGTTACGCCGGCGACCCCGGGATGGGATCGGAGTGTATCCGTGGAGTTTAGGCTGGTCGGCCCGGCGAGCGCGGAGAACCGGAGGGTGGTGCGGGCGCGGGAGCGGGCCTGAAAGACGCCCGCCGTGGCTGCGTCGGTGTAGGAGTCCTCGTCGTATTCCAGGTCTCCGCTGAGCTGGAGCGTCATGATGTCCGTGACAGCCTTTCCGTCCAGCGCGAGGTCCTCGCTGCTCGTCGTGTGGAGGGCGCTGTGGTTTTGGCCGAAGCCGTCCTCGGCGCGCAGCTGGGCCCGGGTCCACTGGGTCAGGGTGCCGTTGAAGTTGAGCCTGACCTCGGTGACGGCGAGCTGCCGCGTGCCGACGTTGACCTTGTAGAGGTAGGTGTCGGGGTTGCTGACCACCGCGGAGCCGTTGACATTGTAGCCGGCGCGCTCGTCTATCATCCTCGCCGGAACGGTGACCGACAGGGGGGAGATGCGTATCAGCGAACGGCGGGGGGCCGAGCCAGTCCCGTCCTGGTCCCTGACCGTGAGGGTGACCGTGTAGTTCCCGGCGTCCTGGTAGAAATGCGTCACGCGCCTGCCCGACGCTCTGGCGTCGTCGCCGAAGTTCCAGTCGTACCGGTCGATGCCCTTGCCGGTGGTCGTGGACCTTGCCCCGTCGAACGAAACGAGCGCGCCCGCCTCGGCGGAGGCGGGGAAATCCGCCCGGGCGGAAAGGGCCGTCCGGGGCGCCAGGTAGTAGTAGCCGGCGAGGCCGGAAACGATGAGGACGAGGACCAGCGCCGCGGCCGCCGGCCCCCAGGGCCGCTTCCGCGGCGGGGGGCCGGGCCGCGGCCGGACCGCCACCTTCTTGAGCCGCTTCTTCACCACGGGCGGGGCCCCGCCTTCCCGGCGCAGGGCGCCTCCGCCCCTTTCCCGGGCCTGCCTTTCCGCACGCTTCATGGGCACCCGGCTTGCGGGTGTGAAGTAGCCCAGGTACGGGCGGGGCTCCTCCCCTTCGGGCTCATCGGGGTGGTCCTCTCCGCCGGACGGCCCGTCCTCCGGGGGTTCCCCTTCCCCGTCCCGCGCTCCCGTTTCTCCGGCGGGCGGGCCGTCCTCCTCGGCCTCGACGACGTGCACCATCTCTTCGGGGGGCTCCGGGCGCCTCCGCGGCCTTGCGGGGGGTTCGGAGCGCGCCGGCGGGGCCCTTTTCACCTTCCGGGGAACGGGCCTGGGCGCAGGAGGGGGCCGCTCCTCCCCGCCGACGGAGATGCCGCGGGGCGCGTCGGGGCGCTCCACGGCGATGGAGAACGTCCGTACCTCGTGTCCGGGGGCCCGGCGCCGGGCCGCCGGGTAGCGCATCTCCGAGTGGGGGTGCTCGGGGCGCGAGGGCTCGCCGGGCGCGGCCGCCGGCGCCTCCGGCGCCCGCTGGACGAAATGGGAGTGGAGGCCGGGGCGGCGGGCGGCGGCCGGAGGGAGCGGCGGCTCCCGGGCCGCCGGTGGCGGCGCGATCTGGGCAGGATGCTGGGCCGGCGGCTGCGGTGCCGCCGCCCGGGCCGGGGCGCCGTGGATCTGGCTCCGCATGAGCTCGAAGCGCCTCTCCTTGAATTTCTCAAAATCGGTCTCGAGCAAAACCTCGAGGGCGCTGACGTCGAAGCCCATGGCGCGCCAATCTTCGAGCTTTCGGCGGTAGCGGGCCTTCTCGGCCTCGATGGATTCACCGGGCTTTCCGCCGAACACCATGCGTGGATATTATGTGTCTGTGTTTATATATTCCTTGTGGGAAACCCCGCTCCAAAGAGCGGGGTATCAACGCTATGCCATGGTGACGATACCCCGGACTGAAGTCCGGGGTTTCTAGCCATCATGCCGGGCTTGCGGGCCGCCGACTTGCCTATTGCCCCTTTCAGGCCTGCTTCTCCCCTTCGGCCGGGGGCTGCTCCGCGGGGGAGCCCTCCGGGCCGGCAGACGCAGGCGGTTCCGGCGCTGGCGGGGCCGGCTCCGGGGCGGGCGCCTCCGGCGCCGGGGGCTCCTGCGCACCGGTCATTCGGGCCTGCTCCTCCTCGGTTATCGGCAGGCGGGCAGGGGAGCTTGCCCAGGCGGGCTGGGACCCGGAGACGCCCGGCTGGGCGTCCGACACGCCGGATTCGGCCGAGTACTGCGACTGGTCGTACTGGGGCTCGGCCGGGGGCTGGTAGGCGCTGTAGTTGGTATCCGGGGGCGGCGGGGGCGGCTGGTAGTCCTGGGGCGCTCCGCCATACATCTCCGCCGCCGCGGCCGCGCTGTCGACCGGCTGCGGGGGCGCCGCCTCGGGCGCCTTGGGCTTCCGGCGGCGCATCACCATCACGGCCACCGCCGCGACCACGGCCACGGCGGCCACGACGCCGAGCAGGATGTAGGTGGTCCGGCCGCCCATCGAGAATCCCCCGGCCGCGGCTGGCGCCACGACCTCCACTATCAGGGTCTGGTTGGTGTAGCTGTACCCGTCGTAGATGGAGAGCTGGATGTTGTGGGTGCCCTCCTTGAGGCCCGACGAGGAGAACGACGGCTGGGTGCTCAGCGTGCGGCCGGCCTCGGACCACTGGTAGACCAGCGGGTCTTCCTCGGCGTCGCGGGCGCTCACGCTGAAGTCTATCCTCTTCCCCGTCGTGAAGTCCTGGCCGGAGGCGGGCAGGAGCGTTATGATGCGGGGCGGGGTGTTGGGGGTGATGGTGATGGTCACCTGCTTGGCCTTGACCGTGGCGGTGCCGTCCGACACCTCGAGCACTATCGTGTGGGAGCCGGGGGCCAGCGCCTTTGTCGAGAAGGACTTCTCGGTGCTGAGCTCCTTCCGGCCGTCGAGCCAGGTGTAGGTGAGCGCGTCGCCGTCGGGGTCCCGGGCGGAGCCGGAGAACTCCACCTCGGCCGCCTGCATGAACGTCTCGCCCGTCTTGGGCGAGCCCACCTTGACGTCGGTGGGTTCCCGGTTCTTGTTGAGGACCGTGAAGTTCCAAACCCGCGTCACGGAGTCCGTGCCGTCGTCCACGACCACCTTGAGCACGTGCTTGCCGGCCGAATTGAAGTCGGTCGATAGCGGGTAGCTGTTCTCGTTCCACAGGAGGTCCTTCCCGTCCAGGTACCAGGTGTAGTTGAAGGTGTCCCAGGTCTCGACCGTCGTGACCGTGACGGAGAACTCCTGGCTGTCCATCTCGGTGAGGGTGACCTCGCCGGTGGGGCTCGCCGCCTTGATGACGGGCGGGTCGTTGACCACCACGACCGTGACGCGCACCACCACGAAGAAGTCGCCGAAGCCCTTGTCGTCCTGGGCGGTGAACTTGATGTCCTCGTAGAAGCCCGAGAGGTTCGGCGACGGCCTGAGTGTGGCGATGTTCGTGTTGGGGTCGATGATGACCGTGATGCGGGTCTGGCCGCTGGCCAGGATGGTTATCGGGTCGTTGTCGAGGTCGTAGAACGTCCCGGACAGGTCCAGAGTGGCGGTTTTATCCTCGTCGACGCTGAGGTTGCCCGGGTGGAGCTTGACCCGCGGGGGCTGGTTGACGTGCTGCACGGTGATGTTGCACTGGGCGACCGCCGAGGCCCCCTCGTCGTCCGTGGCGGTGAAGCGCATGTACACCGGCCCGAAGAACTCGATGGGGCCGGTGATGGTGACCTTGCCGTCGGCCGCGATGGCCACCCTCAGGGAGCCGTTGTCCTGCACGGCGTAGTCGAGGCTGTCGCCGCCGGGGAGGTCGTTGTCGTAGAAGACCTTGGAGAGGTCCACGGAGACGTCGGTGCCGCCCTGGAGCATCTTGATGTCGGCTATCTTCTTCTTGACGAAGGGGACGTCGTTGACCGCCCTGACCGTGACATTTATGGTGAGGGAGACCCGGCCGCCGAAGCCGTCGTCGGCCGAGACCGTGATGGTCTCCGCCCCGTGCCAGTTGGCCAAGGGCGCTATCTCCAGGTTGCCGGAGGAGGCGTTGTAGGCCACCGCGAGGTTGGTCTGGCCGGTCGAGGTGAATGCGAGGGCGTCCCCGTCCCGGTCGCTGAAATGGGCCCCCATCGGGACGGCCACGGGCGTGTCCTCGTCGGTGGCGATGTCGTCGAACGGGGCCAGCACCGCCGGGTAGTGGTTGGTCGAGGTGAACGTGAGCTTGTAGGGCACGTAGGCCGTGTCGTCCGTCGTCGAGCCGCCCCGGAAGGCTATTATCGCCGACACGCTGACGAGGTAGGTGGAGTCGGCCGCGGCCGCCCCCAGGTTCACGGTGGCGGTGGCGGTGGGCTGGTTGTTCACGACGTTCCAGTTGCCCACGAGAAAGCCCATGCTGGCGTCGTAGACCGAGATGTTGAATATGTCGGTCCCGGTGGTCCGGTCCACCCTGGCGCTGAACGTGTCCCCCTGGAAGACCTGGTAGGTGTACCAGTCATAGTGGTCCCAGCCCTGGTCGACCGAGGCGTTTATAACGGCGTTGTGGCGGGCCCGGGTGCCGTTCCGGTTGTCATTGTTGCCGTCGGAGCTCACCGTGAACTTAGAGCAGTCGAGCGTGACGTCGCCCTCGCCCTGGAAGCCGTTGGCCCGGACGTAGTACCAGCCCGTGTAGGAGGCGGCAAGCGATATCTTCTCGCTGGGGTCGCCGAACCAGGTGAGGTTGTAGGTCTCCATCTTCTGGGCGTTGAGCAGGTCCGTGGCGTACAGGTCGAAGTCGTTGGCCGCGCCGGCGGTCATGTTCACCCAGGCCGCCTCGCTCTTGCCGCTCACGTTGCCGTTGAGCCATATCCGGTAGTAGCGGTTGAACGCCAATCCGTCGGAGTCGCTCAGGTAGGTCTTGACCTGCACGCCCGGCGTCAGGGCGGGCGGGTACTCGACGGTGGCCGTGAGGTTGTAGAAGTCGGTGCCGGACTGGGTGTTGACCTCTATGTATATAGTATCGTTGATGATGAACAGCTGCACGAAGCTTCCCCGGGCGGTCCCGAGGAGGTTCTGGTTGCCGTCGTAGACGTTGAGAAGGAGGGAGTTCGACTGGTTGGTGTAGCTGAAATTCACCGAAAGCGTCTGGCCGGAAAGAACGTTTATCCTGTAATAGTCGGACGGGTCGTCGGTGTCGTTGACCTCCCCGGTGGCCTTGACCCCGCTGGTCAGGACCGTGGCCGTGGCAAAGCTGTTGTCGCTGTCGGCGGTCCGCCCGGAGGGGCCGCCCAGGGCGGGGCCCAGGGCCGCCATCGACCCGGTGACCATCATAATTGCCAGCAATATAACAGACCTATTCCCTTTCATCGGAACACCACTTCTACGCGACCATCGGCTCCTATATATTAATAATTTGTTGAATTGTCCCGCGTATATAAGGCAAGGCGGGCAACGACAGCGTGAAGGGAGAAGGGGGAAGGCCGAATTGCGCATGAACCTTTGTCAACCCTGCCCGCACCCTTCCCCATTCACCCTTGACCCTGCACCCTCGTCATCCCCGCCGCCTGCGCCACACGGCTGCCGCGGCAGCCACCGCCGCCGCGACCGCCAGGAGGGCCGTCTCGGTGCCCGGTATGAACCCGGACTTGGGCGGCTCCTCGACCTTGACGATTATCTCGTCGGATTCAACAGAGGAGCGCCCGTCGGAGGCGTTGATCTTGATGTAGTGGAGGCCCTTGGAGAGCTTCATCGTGAAGTTGGCCGAGCGCGAGAGCACCCTGGAGCCCTCCCGCCACTCGAACGTCACCGGGTCGCCGTCCGCGTCCGAGACCTCGGCGCTGAACCGGATGCTGTCGGTCGTCTTGCGCTTGGACTCGGCCCCGGGCTCCTTTATCGTTATGGTCGGCTGGGAATTGGAAAATATCGTCACGTTTGCGACCGTGGTGTCGGTGCCGTCGAAAACGTGGACGGACACGTTGTGCCGCCCGGGGGAGAACTTCCAGCTCATGGAGCGGGCTGTCCCCATCGTGGCACCGCCGTCCTTCCAGGTGTAGGCCAGGTTGTCGTGCTCGGCGTCGTAGACGTCCGCCCGGAGCAGGGTGAGCGCCTGGTCGGACACCACCGCCCCGTCCCGGGGCGAGGTGATGGTCACCACCGGCGGCTGGTTCTTGTTGAAGACCGGGATGTTCCAGGCCTGGGTGAAGGTGAACTGGCCGTCGCCCACCTCGACCGATATCTTGTAGGGCAGCTGGCGCGAGCTGCTTGTGTCCGTGGCGAAGGTGAAGCTGGAATTGGTGGAATTGGCCTTTATCCCGTCCACGTACCACTGGTAGGTCAGCGAGCTTTCGGGCGAATCTATGTCGAAGGGCTCCACCCAGAGCGTCAGGTTCTCCGTCTCGTTGATTGTGTATTCGAACGTTGCGGGCCAGTACGAGCGGAGGCGCGGGGCGTCGTTGACGGGGTCCACCACCATATGGACCTCCAGCACGGCGCTGAGCCCCCCCGTGTCGGTGGCCCTGACGAACACCGTGTCCTCGCCGCTCCAGTCCGCCTCGGGAGTCACGATGATGCGGCTTTCGGCGCCGATGGTGCAGTTGGCGTGGACCCCGTTCTCGCCGGTGAAGGTCAAAACGTCCTTGGCGTAGGTGGTGTCCTCGTCGTAGAAGAAGTCCCGGGCGAGGAAGCTTTGGTTTGCGGTGTCCTCGGGCGTGCGCATGTCTATCCGGCTCGCGCCCTTGAGGACCGGCTGGTGGTTGGTGTGGTTGACGGAGACCGTGAACCTCATGGCTGCCTGGAGCGGCGGCTTGGCGCTGTCCCGCGCGTAGAGGGTTATCTCGCGGGTCCCGAGGAAGCCGTGGACCGGGCCGAACGAGAGCTCCATCGTGGCGTTGTCCAGAAACATCGGTATGCTGCTGTTGCCCTTCCACCAGTAGTAGAGCGAATCGCCGTACGGGATGTCCGGGTCGTAGAATGCGTCCGAGATGTTCACGTATTGCACCCGGTCCTCCTGGAGCGTGAAATTGGCTATCTGCCTGTTTATGCGGGGCGCCTGGTTTTTGTTCCAGACGGTCACCCAGACGTCCACCCTGGTCGTCTTGTTGTAGATGTCCCAGGCGGCCACGTTGACCTTCTCGGTTCCGGACCAGTCCCTGGCGGGAGTGACGAGCAGGCCCCCGTCCGGGTTTATCTTTGCGCTGATGTTGGCGCTCCCAGTAACGTTGAAGAACATCTGGTCGCCGTCGGGGTCCTCGAATGCCGTGTTGAGGTTGAAGATGACCTTTTGCGTGTTCTCGTCCGTTGAATGGTAGTTGCCTCCCGAGAAGACGGGGCCGTGGTTGATGTCCGCGGGCGAGCTCAGGGTGAGGGTGTAGCTCGCGTTGGCCGGGGTGCCGGAGAGGGCGCCGTCGGCGTCCAGGCCGAACTCGGCCAGGGTTATCAGGAAATAGCGGTTGTCCATCCCGACCTCGTGGGTCAGCCGGACCTTGTCGGTCCAGCCGAGGCCGGGCACGAAATTGGTGGCGTTGGTAACCGGCGTGTACAGGTTGTTGACTATGTGATAAAGCCACATCGTGTACTTGCCGCCTGTATGTTGGTTCAGGGTCATGTTGACATCGAGCGTCTCTCCCTGCATCAGGAAGACCTTGTAGAAATCGTAGTGGTCGTAGGCCTGGTCGACCCAGGAGCTCACGGGCGTGTTGTTGAGCTTGGTCGCGGTGGTGCCGATGTTGTCGTTGTCGTTGAGGGAGGACTGGAGCACGCCCATGGAGATGGTGTAGGTGCCGTTTCCCGAACGGGCCCAGACCTTGACGTAGTAGCTCCCGGTGTAGCTCGCCGCGGCCGTGATCATGTTTCCGGACTGGTGGTCGAGGGAATGGTTGTAGGCGTGCTGGGCGAGCTCCGTCCACAGGGCGAATATGCTCACGTCGAGGACCATGCCCGCCGTCTTGGTCACCGTGAACTCGGCCACGTCGTTGTTCAGGCCGTTGTTGGTGCTCCCGGCCATGGCGAACGAGTACCAGTCGCAGGGGTTGTCGCCGGCGCGGGCAAGCGGGCGGTCGACCACGCTGGTGCCCGGGGCGATGACCGCGGGCGTCTCCAGGTTGAAGGAGAGGGTGTAGTCGCCGCTCCCGCTCACCGCGATCACCGATACGTAGTACGGGGTGGCGGACTTCACCGCCTGGAAGGATATGGACTGGTACCGGCTGTCGATGAACGATCTTTCGAGGACGGCCTTGTTCTGGTCGAAGAGCTCCAGCGCCATCTTGCAGTTCGGGTAGGTCGGGACGTAGATCGAGACGCTGAAGACCTGCCCCGAGACGGGCGCCTGCATCGTGTACAGGTCCAGCGGGTCGTCAAGGGGGTCCACGCTGCCCGGGTAGGACTGGCCGCTGGTGCAGGATGTGGCGTTGCCAATGTCGTTGTCGTTGTCCTGTACTCTTGCCTTTGCAGGCCCCGCCCCGGCCGGGGGGGGCGATGACGCGCCCGCCAGCACAAGCAGCGCAAGAGCTATGGCCGATACGCGCCGCGCGTTCATTTTCATACCCATGTTTCATCCATTGGATAATATATGTAATTTGTGGGACGGTGGAAGGGTTCTTAAGCCCCGTCCCCCGGACGCCGCCCGGCCCGGGAGCGAAGGGCCTACCACTGCAGTTCCGGGGGCTTCAGGGGCGCCGGCGCCGGACGGGCCTTCCGGCCCCGCCTCATGAGCACCATCGCCGCCGCGCCCGCCGCGATGGCCACCACGGCCACGACGCCCAGGAGCATCGTGATGTCCATCCCGGCCGGCTTCGGCTCCACCACCTCGATGGTCACCGTGTTGTCCGCCCAGGCTATGCCGTCCGACACCGAGACCTGTATCCGGTGCTTCCCGGGGGAAAGCCCCGAAAGCGTGAAAGACGAGTTCGTGCTCAGCACACGGCCGTTCTCGGTCCAGCAGTAGGCCAGCACGTCGCTGTCGGCGTCTATCGCCTCGGCGCTGAACGTCACCGCCATCCCCTTTTCGAACTTCTTGCCGTCCACCGGGTTGAACGAGACGATGCTCGGGCGCGAGTTCGCCTTCACCGTGAGGCTCACCACCGGCGACCTGACCGTGGCGTTCCCGTCGGAGACCTCCAGGACCACCTTGTGGATGCCTATGCTCAGGGTCAATTTGACCGTCCGGCCGCTCCCGAGCTCCACCGGGCCCTCCAGCCACCGGAAGGCGAGCTCGTCCCCGTCGGGGTCCGTGGCGGACCCCTCGAAATTGACGGGCGCGCCCTCCTTGAGCACGTCGCCGGGCCGGGGCGACAGTACGGCCACCTTCGTCGGCTCGCGGTTGAGGTTCTTCACCGTGACGTTCCAGGTCATCGCGGTCGCGAGCTCCCCGTCGTCCACCGACACCCTGATGGCATGGTCCCCTGCCGAAGTGTAGTTCGTCTTGTAGACGTACGTGGTGGCGCTCGTCTGGACCTTCTGGTCGTCAAGGTACCAGGTGAAGTTCACGGCCGAGCCGCTCTCCGTGTCCTGCGCGGCCACGCTGAAGTCCAGCGTGTCGCCCTCGGTCAGCGTGACGCTTCCCGGCGGGCTGAACGCGGTTATGCGGGGCGGGTCGTTCACCGGCACCACCGAGACCTTCACGACGACGTAGTTGTCCCCCAGGCCCGAGGAGTCCTTGGCCGAAATCTTGATGTTCTCGTAGAAGTCCGAAAGCTCCGGCTTGGGCCGGAAGGTGGCGTTCAGGTCCCCCGGCTGGGTCAGCACGTCGATGTTCATGTTCTGCGAGGCGGTAAGCGTTATCGGGTCCCCGTCCGGGTCCCAGAACACCTGCGTGAAGTCCCAGCCGAGCGTCTCGTCCTCGTTGACGAAAAGCTCCGGCGGCGGGTTCTTCACAAGCGGGGGCTGGTTCACGTGCCTGACCGAGACCTTGCAGATGCCGTTCGCTATGTTGCCCGCAAGGTCCGTGGCGCTGAACGTCATGTTCACCACGCCCCAGTAGTTCACCGGCGCGGTCAGCGTGACCTTCCCCGCAGACGTGAGGTTCACCCAAATCGACCCGTTGGCGAACACGCCGAAGGACAGCTTGTCGCCCGGCGGGTAGAGCGTGTCGTTGTCGAAGAAGAAGGCGTTGAGGTCGAACGGGCCGAAGCTTTTGGCCTGCTCCATGTTCACGTCCGCTATCGGTTTCATGAGATAGGGCGCGTCCTCGACAGGGAGGACGGTGACGTTCACGAACGCCGTGGTCTGGAAGGAGGCGTCCCTGGCGATGACCTGGGCGTTCTCGGTGCCGTACCAGTTGGGGGCGCCGAAGAGCTGGAGCTCTCCCGTGGTCTGGCAGTACGCCCCCTGGATGTGCGGGGCCGAGACCGTTATCCTGAGCGCGTCGCCGTCGGGGTCGCTGAAGTAGTCGTTGGCGTTCACCGTGTAGCGCTCGTCCTCGTTGACCGTAACGGGACTGAACTGGCTCTTTATCTGGGGCGGATGGTTCGGGGTGCTGAAGTTTATCCAGTAGGGTATGATGGCGTCGTTGTCGTCGTAGTAGTTGGAGACTGCCATCACGACCGCGTAATAATAGTCGTTGGCGGGCGCCGAGGGGGCGGTGATGTTCAAGTAGCGGGGCGGCTGCTGCATGCCCGGCGGCGTGGTGTCGTCGCCGGTGATGTACCGAAGCTGGGAATCGAATATCGAGAGGTTGAAGAGGTACCGGACGCCCTGCTGGGAGACGTTCACTATCAAATTGTCCCCTGCGATGACCGGAACCCGGAACCAGTCGTAGTGGTCGAAGCTCTTCCCGACCACGCCCTGCACATGGGCATTGGCCGCCACGGCCGTGGCGTTCAGGTAGTCGCTGTCGGCGTCGCACTGGACCGTGTACTTCCCGCAGTCGACGGTGTAGGACACGGCGCTCTGGTAGGTGTATATGCGGTAGTAGTACCAGCCCGACTGGGCGGCGCCGGCGCTGATGTTCATGCGGGAGCTCGACGAGGACGACCCGTTGAACTCGTGGGTTCCGTTGAAGTTGAGGAGGTCGTAGAAGCGCTTGCCCATCGCCTGGTTGGAGGGCGACTTGGCGGCGTTTATCCACACCGCCTCGGCCTCCCCGCCCTGGTTGCCGTTGAGCCAGATGCGGTAGTAGTCCGTCCGGTGGGCGTTCCAGTTCAGGCTCCCGGAGGCGGTCTGGCCCGGCACGAGCTGCGGCGGGGTGGCGACCGTCACGGTGGCCGTGTAGGCGGAGGCGCCGCCGTTGGAGCGGATGCGGACGTAGGACGTCCCGTTGGCGGAGCACAGCCCGGTGTCGCCCCTGGGGCTCGAGCCTCCGGCAGTCTCGCCGATATGGAAGATGCTCTGCAGGAACGAGGTGTAGGCGTTGATGCGCAGGTCGCAGTTGGCATTCGAGAAGCTGACGTTCACGGTGAGCGTCTGGCCGGCCAGGGCGTCTATCTTGTACCAGTCGAAGGTGTCGTCGGCGGCGTCGATGCTGTCGCTGACCGGGACGCCGCTCGTTACCGGGACGGCCTGGTCGTAGGAGTTGTTGTTGTCCGGCGTGCGGGCCCCGTCGGAGAGGGCCATGCCCGGGACGAACAAGGCGACGGCGGTCAGAAGCAGCACCGAAAGGATGGACTGGAGCCTGTTCACCGGTCTCACCGTGAATGGAAGAAGCCTGCAAATATTAAATGGTTCTGGTGCGGGTGGATCCGGGGGCCGTGAGCCGGGAACCGTGAGCCGTGAGCCGTGAGCCGTGAACCGGGAACCGTGAACCGGGGACTGTGAACCGGGGACCGGGGGATGGGAACAGGATGGACCGCCGTTGTTTTTCGGTTCACGGCTCACGGCTCACGGCCCACGGTTCTCCAAATACCTATTAAACACAAGCGCGATACCGGCACGAGAGGAAGGAACGGATGGCCGCGACACCCATCGCCGAGGAGCTCGCGAAGAAGCAGAAGGAGATCTCCGTTGCGGAGTTCTTCGAGCGCAACAAGCAGCTTCTGGGCTTCGACAGCCCCACGCGGGCGATGCTCACCGCCATAAAGGAGGCGGTGGACAACTCCCTGGACGCCTGCGAGGAGGCCGGAATACTGCCGGACCTCCTGCTCGAAATGAAGGAGCAGGCCAAGGGCGAGTACTTCGTGGCGGTGCAGGACAACGGCCCCGGCATCGTCAAGCAGCAGATACCGTCCGTGTTCGGGCGGCTTCTGTACGGCTCGCGCTTCCACGCGATAAGGCAGTCCCGGGGCCAGCAGGGCATCGGCATCTCCGCCGTCGTCATGTACGCCATGCTCACCACCGGAAGGCCGACCCGCGTCATATCGAAGATCGGGCCCGAGTACCCGGCCATAGCCATGGAGCTCATCCTGGACACCAAGAAGAACGCCCCCGACGTGCTCAAGCAGGAGGTCATACTCTGGAAGGACCCGCGCGCCAAGGTGGAGGACGGGCCCGCCCGGGAGGTCGCTCACGGCACGCGCGTCGAGTTCGTCATCAAGGCGCGCTACATCCGCGGGAAGCAGTCGCCCTACGACTACCTGCGCTCCTGCGCCATCGTCAACCCGCACGCCAAGATAGTGCTGGTCGAGCCCGACGGGACCGAGACCGTTTTTGACAGGGCCACCGAGAAGATGCCGGCCAAGTGCGTCGAGATAAAGCCCCACCCCGAGGGCATCGAGCTCGGCACGCTCATCAAGATGGCCAAGGAGACCGAAGCTTACAAGCTGACCTCTTTCCTTGTCAACGATTTCTCCCGCGTGAGCCTGGACAAGGCCCGCCAGGTCGCCCAGAAGGCCGCCGTGCCCGAGAACATGAAGCCGAAGGAGCTGGACCTCGAAAGCGCCAAGAAGATACTGGCCGCCTTCAAAGAGGTCAGGCTCATGGCGCCCCCCACGGACTGCCTGTCGCCCATCGGGGAGACGCTCATCCGCAAGGGCATGAAGAAGGACGTGTCGGCCGACTTCGTGGTGACGCACACACGGCCGGCGTCGGTCTACGCCGGGAACCCGTTCCAGGTCGAGGCCGGGCTCATGTACGGCGGCGCGCTGAACAAGGAGGAGCAGGCGACGCTCTTGCGGTTCGCCAACCGGGTCCCGCTGCTGTTCCAGCAGGGCGGCTGCGCCATCACCCATGCCATCGAGGGCATCGACTGGAGGCGCTACGGCCTGGACCAGAAGGGCGGATCGGGCATCCCGTCGGGTCCGGTGCTGGTCCTGGTGCACGTGGCGTGCACGAAGATACCGTTCACCTCCGAATCGAAGGAAGCGGTCGCCGACGTCCCGGAGATAATGACCGAGGTGGAGCTCGCGATGCGCGAGTGCGCCCGCAAGATGCAGGTGCACATCAAAAAGCGCGCCCGGCTTGCCAAGCTCAAGGAGAAGGAGGAGATAATCCGGCAGCTCCTGCCTCTTATTGCCAAGAAATCCGCCGACCTTCTGGGCCGGCCCGTTCCCCCGATAGAGCCGGTCATCGCCAAGATAATGAACAGCGTGCTCATCAAGGAGGAGATCCAGTTCGACGAGAAGAAGAAGCTTCACCACGTCAAGCTCGAGATAATAAACTTCACCCCGACGCGCAAGAACTTCAAGCTGCTCAGCGTGGTGCCCGCCGACGCCCTCGTGCCCAACGTCTCTCCCAAGCCGTCGTCCATGGAGAACCACATCATCACCTGGGACCTCAAGGGCCTCCAGACGGTCGAGCGGCTGGCGCTCGGGTTCGATTTCATGGGGCTTGACAAGGACGACTTCGACGAGTGCGAGCTCTATGTCAAGGACATCGACCCGGAGCTCGTCAACGGCGCCGAGCCGTGGGACCCCGAGGCCTACGAGAAGAAGCAGAACGAAAAGGACGAGGACGAGGAGGAGGAAGAGGATTTGCCCGACGAGAACGGCGGCCCCAAGGGCGGGGCGTCCTGCGGCAAGGGAGGCGATGACTGATGGCCCCCCGGAAGAAGACGGCGACGCCGATGGTCAGCGAGGAGACGCTCCGGCACGGCAAGGAGGTCGTCTCGTCGCTCCAGGGCGTCGCAAAGGAGGTCTACGACAAGATCGCCGCCACGCAGATACCCTCGATAAGCCTGCCCACGCGGACCAAGGGCAACATAGTGTTCTCGGACAAGGAGCAGGTCTGGAAGTACGGGACGCTCGAGACGCAGCGGACGGCCAAGACGCTCGAGGGCGCCTACATGCTCGCCCGGACAATGTACTCCGTCGATTTCATAAAGCAGATGATAGCCGAGAGCAAGTCGTCGACCCTCCGGGAGATGTACTACATCTCCGAGGGCTGGGGGCTTGCGAAGTTCCACGCCCAGGACGAGAGCGACAAGCTCATCGAGGACCTCGAGATAAGATCGCGCCAGATGCGCGAGGAGCTCCGGCTTCGGCCCGAGGAGAACGGCGCCTCGATAATCGGCAACATCACCATCGAGGAAGTGAACCGCAAGGGCGAAAAAAAGAAGTTCAACTGCCGCGACGACGTGGGCGACGGCGGGTACGGGATACCCTACAACGTCGAGAAGGAGAAGATAAAGTTCGTGAACTGGGACGCCAAGTTTGTAATAGCAATTGAGTGTGGCGGTATGTTTGATAGGCTCGCCGAGAACGGCTTCGACGAGAAGGAGGGCGCCGTCCTCGTGCACCTCAAGGGCCAGCCCGCCCGGTGCACGCGCCGGCTCATCAGGCGCCTCAACGACGAGTGCAAGCTCCCCGTGGTGGTCTTCACCGACGGCGACCCGTGGTCGTTCCGCATCTTCGCCTCCGTCGCCTACGGCGCCATCAAGACCGCCCACATCTCGGAGTACCTGGCGACCCCCGAGGCGCAGTTCGTGGGCGTGACGCCCTCGGACATCGAGAACTACAAGCTCCCCTCGGACAAGCTCAACGACCAGGACATCCGGGCGCTCAAGGCGGAGCTCACGGACCCGCGGTTCAAGGGGCAGGTCCTGGCGCACAAGGCCGACGGCCGGGACATCATGTGGGAGGACGAGATCAAACTGCAGCTCGAGATGGGCAAGAAGTCCGAGCAGCAGGCCCTCGCCAAGTACGGCCTGAACTTCGTCACCGAGAACTACCTGCCGGAGAAGCTGAGCGAAATCGGGGTGCTGTGAGGGCCGGGCAATCGGGGCAATACAGGGAAACGAGGGGACGAGCGGGAAGCGGGCAGCGGGAAGGAGAAACGGAAACCCATCCCGCTTCCCGCTCGAACCCTCCCCGCTCGTCCGGAATTGCCCGCCGCGGCTTCATTCGCAACCTTTTTAATGTCCGAAAGCCGATAACATGAGGCCCTGAAAAGGCGCCGACGCGCCCGGGGAGGCCGTACGATGCTCGATCTCTTCAAGAAAAAACCGACGCCAGAGGAAATGACGACGAAGATCGCGATAGGCGAGGCAAAGCTCGCCAAGCGCGAGGCCCAGATAAAGGACAAGCGCGACAAGGCCCGCGCCGAAGCGAAGGAGGCGCTGTCCAAGGGCGACGAGCGCGGCTTCCGCGTGGCGTCCAAGGAGTACGGCAGCGCCCAGGGCCAGCTCAACACCGTCGGGACCATGGTCGAGATGTCCCAGACTATGAAGAACGCGCTGTCGGACCAGCAGGACATTGCCGAGATAGTGCAGATAGGCCAGGAGCTGGCCTACGCCCAGAAGGCGATGGGCTTCGACACCGAGAAGATGGAGCAGGCCATCACCAACATCCGCTCCGCCGTGGACAAGGTCAACACCACCTCGGAGATTCTGGGCATCCAGATGGAGGCCCTTACCAACTCGCCCGAGTCCTCCAAGGAGCAGGAGACGCTCAAGGCCGAGCTCATGGCCGAGATGAAGGCCGAGACCGGCAAGGAAGAGGAGATAAAGGAGAAGATAAAGAAGGAGAGGGAGCTGGCGTAGGGAAAAGGCAGCAAGGCAACAAGGCAGGAAGGGAGCAAGGGAACGGGCTCGTTTTCCCTTGCTCCCTTGCTCCCTTGCTCCCTTGCTGCCTTCCCGCCTTCCTACCACACCATCGCCCCGCTCAGGAAATCCTTCGCCTCCGCTGTCTCCGGGCTTTCGAAGAACTTCAACGATGGCGCCTGCTCGACCAGCCTCCCGTTCAGGAGCAGGCCGACGCGGTCCGCGAGGCGCCTGCCCTGGGGCAGGTTGTGCGTGACCATAACGACTGTCCCGCCGGCTTCTCGGAAGCCCCGGACCGCCTTCTCGAGGAGCAGTATGTTGGCCGGGTCGAGGTTGGCGGTGAACTCGTCGAGCAGCATCAGGTCCGGCCGGAGCACCGCGGCCCGGGCGAAGGCGAGCCTCTGGACCTCGCCCCCGGAGAGGGTGGAGGCCGAACGGCCCGCCAGGCCGCCCAGCCCGACCCCCTCGAGGGCCTCCATCGCCCTCCTGCGGGCCTCCTCCTCCTCCACATCGCGCAGGCGCAGGCCATAGGTGGCGTTGCGCAGAACGGTTCCTCGAAAGACCACCGGCTTCTGCAGTATCATGGCTATCCTGCGGCGTGTGGCCAGATCCCGGTCGCCCCCGGCGTCCACCGGTCTGCCGTCCAGGAGGACGCGGCCCGCGGTCGGGGCGTCGAGAATCCCGGCCAGCCGGAGCAGGGTGGTCTTGCCCGACCCGCTGGGTCCCAGAAGGCCGAATATCTCGCCCCTTTGGACCCCGAGCGACACGCCGTCGAGGGCGGTGACGTCCCCGAAGCGCCGCGCCACGTCTTCAAACGAGAGGAGGGCGGTCATTTGGGCCCTCTCTCCTGGAAGTAGCCAAGGACGTAGTAGATCCCGAATGTTATGACGAGCAATATCGCACCGAGCGCCGCGGCGTACTCGAAGTTGCCCTGGCGGGTCTCCTGGACCACAGCCGTGGTGAGCACTCGCGTGTGGTACTGGATGTTGCCGCCCACCAGCATGGCCGCCCCGACCTCGCTGACCGCCCCGCCGAATGCGACCATTATCCCGGTCATGACGCCCGAGCGGGCCTCTCGCAGGGCGGTGGCCCGGACCTGGCGCCGGCTGGCGCCCAGCGCGCGCGCCGTGTCCAGCGTCGACTGGTCCACATCGGCGACGGAGCTCAGCGTGATGCCGGCGACGAGCGGGACGACCAGTATGAGCTCTGCCATTATCATGGCCTCGACGGTGAAGAGCAGGTCGAGGCCGGCGAATGGGCCCTTGCCCGAAAGCAGGAAGAAGACGATGAGCCCGGCGACCACGGGCGGGAACCCGTAGAGCGTGTAGAGCACGGTCTTGGCGAACCGCCGGCCCCGGAAGCGGGTCAGGCCCAGCCAGCTGCCCAGGGGGATGGCGAGCAGGCTGCCTATTATCGTCGCCAGGCCGGAGACCAGGAGGCTCCGCAGCGTGATCTCGACCAGTTCCTCGGGCGGTATCGGCACCGTCTCTCGCCCCGCTCAGCCGGCCCCGACGGCTTCCCGGCTCATCAGGCTGCCGGTCTTCTCAGGCGGCGTTGGGGAAGAACAGCTGCTGGTCGTGCCTCTTGTACTGGGCGATGATGTTCTGGGTGTCCGGGCTGACGATCCATTCGGCGAACTTCAGTCCCATCTTGGTGTTGACGTGCTTTCCCGCCGAGCCGTTCACCGGTATGACGCCGTACTGGTTCTTAAGGTTGGCCGGGTCGTCCTGGAGCAGTATCTTCAGGTTGGGCAGTTTGTCCACCATGCTCCACCAGGTGGCCGAGTCCGAGAGCGTGTAGGCCTTCTTCTCGTTGCAGGTGGTCAATGTCTCGCCCATGCCCTGGCTGAGGTTCAGGTACCACGTGTCCGTCTTCGGGTCCGGCTTGATGCCGGTCTTGTTCCAGTACCCGAGCTCCTTGGTGTTGGTACCGGAGGCGTCCCCGCGTGTGCAGAAGATGGCGGTCCCGTTGGCCCCCGCCCAGGCGATGTACTTGAATGCGGTTATCGTGTTGTTGAGGCCGGTGATGTTGGCCGGGTCGGAGCCCGGGCCGACGATGATGAACCAGTTGTACATGACGTCCTTGCGATAGAGCCCCCAGCCGCCGGCGACGAAATCCAGCTCGGCCTGCTTGGAATGCACGAGCAGGACGTCGGCGTCGCCCGTCTTGCCCAGCGCGATGGCCTGTCCCGAGCCGACCGATATCACCTTGACATCGACGTTGTACTTCTTCTCGAACTTCGGTATCAGGTAATCGAGCAGGCCGCTGTCCTGCGTGCTGGTCGTCGTGGCAAGTATCATCTTCTCCTTGCCGGCCGGGTTGCTTATGCAGGCCGACATGGCCAGCGTGGCCGAGAGCAGGACGACCAGCGCAACGGCCAGGAACATCCGGGAACGCGGAGCATTGGACAACCGATGTGTTTCTTCGGACATATCGAACCCGGTGACGGGATGTCCGCGGCTGTATATGAAGATTCCGCAGCGGGAATGGACGGACGGGCGGGCAGAGGGCAGCGGACGGATGAAACGGTTCCTGCACGCTACACGCTGACCGCTGTACGATGTACGCTGAACGCCCGTTTCCCCGCCTCAGTCCGCCTTCTCCGCCCTCTTTTCCCCGGCGCCCTTCTTGTCTATCTCGATTTTGTACTCGAGCACCACCTTGGGCTTGACCGAGTTCCTGACCACGGCGTACTTGTCGGCGAGGTCCATGCAGCGCTCCACGGCCGGCACGTCCTCGTCGGAGGCGACGACGGCCCGCGGGTGGAGGACTATGCGCTTGAACGCCATCCGGGGCATCACGCGGTCCATGATGCCGTTGCAGGAGCACTCGAACTCGCAGAGGCGGACCTTCTCCTTCTCCGAAAAACGAAGGAAGGCGAGCGTGAAGCTCATGTTTATGGCGGCGACGAAGGCGTCCTCGGCCGTCAGCGTGCCCGATTCGCCCTGGAACTCCGGCGGGGGCGAGAAGACGGCCTTGAAGCCGTTGCCGCAGGCGAGCTTTCCCCGGTGGCCCTCGGTCCAGACCACCTTCGAGCTGTATACGTACAACGGCGCCCCTCCGGTTCTATGATGGGCCGGCCGGTTCTTAAAGGATTCGTCCGCCCCGGGGCCGGCTCACCCCTTCTTCCGGTACCCGCCGATGTAGAACTTGAGCGCCACGAGCCCTATCGCAAGCACCACCGCGCCGAACACCCAGGCCAGCGTCCCGTAGTACGGCGGGGGAGGGATGTACTCTCCGGAGCGGTGCACCCGGACCTTGACCGATGCCGTTGTCGAAAGGCCCTGCCCATCCGTCGCCGTCACGGAGACCTTGATGGCGCCGCGGAAATCCGAACCGCGCGCGTCCACGAGCATGTAATGGCCGAAGACCAGCGATATGCCCACGTCGTCCGGCCGGTCCGCGGCAAGAAGCCGGAAGGAAAGGTTGGCCGGGAAGGTCTCGTTGTCCGTGAAGTAGCGGGACAGGTCCAGAAGCTTCGGGGAGGCGGCCGCGGCGTCCGCCCGGACCTCCGGGACGGCCCGCGCCCGCGGTGGCTCGCCCATCATGAACGTTATGTTCAGCCCCCGGAGCCTGAGGCCCCCGCCCGCGGCCGACACGGTCAGCGGCACGGGGTCGTCCCCCGAGGCCGAAAGCGACCGGAGATGCCCCACGAGGGCCTCCTGCAGGTCGACGCGCTCCGAGAGGCCGTAGACCACCGAGAGGGAGGCGAGCCGCACCACCCCGGCCGAGCCGGCGGTGACCTTCAGGGGTATTTCAATGAAGCGCGCGCCCGCCTCCCGGGCCTCCAGCCTGCCGGCCAGCGCGGCCCGAAGGTCGACGCGCAGCCCCCCGGGGGGGGCCTCCGGCCCGGACCAGTCGGGCGTTCCGTCGGCGCCGATGTCCAGGCCCACGTTCGCCGGGGGGCCGTCCGTCCAGCAGAGAGCGACCGCCGAGCCCGAGCCGGCGCAGGCGAGCATCCGGCCCCCGGCCGACCAGTCGACCGTGTTGATGTACGCCCCGGGCGAGAGGTCCGTGCGCCTTCCGTCGGATTCGTCTATCACGCTCAGCGACCCGCTCCCCGCCGCGAATATCCTGCCCCCGGCCCGGTCGCGGACGGCGGAGCGCATGTAGAAGTCGGGGGACTCCACGGAGAGCACCGTCCGGAGCTTCCCGCCGGGTGAGGGCTCGAGCAGGGTCGCTCCCCCGATGAAGTAGCCGGAGCTCGGGGTCTGGGCCACCAGCACGCCGCCGGATTCGTCGACGGAGATGGAGGCGACATTGGGGCTCAGGAGGGGCGATTCGGAGAACGGCGAGAGGAGCTCCTGCGCCCCGGTGGCGATGTCCAGGACGAGCAATCCGGCCTGGGAGCAGGCCGCATAAAGGGTCCGCCCGTCGGGCGAGAGGGCAAGCTGGCCCACCGAGGTCGAGGGGGTCTGGATGCGGGAAAACGTCCCGTCGGGCCGGACCTCGTAGAGGCCGGTGATGCCGGCGCCCGAGACCGCCAGGAAGGCCGTGCCGTTGACGGCGGAGGGGGCGACGCCCCGGAAGGAGGCCTGGTACCAGTCCGGGGGCAAGGGCACGGACCGCACGGTGCCAGCCGGGAAATCCACGGAAAGGTCGAGCTCGACGAGCTCCAGGGTGCGGCGGTCCCAAAGGCCCCAGCCGGGCTCGCACCGGAAGCCGCCCGCCGCCGCCGCCAGCACGCGGCCGGTGACGGGGTCCCGGGCCATCGCGTCCACCCGGCCGCAGTCGATGGTCAGGCGCCTCCGGCCGTCGGGGCCCAGCACCGCCAGGCCGTTCCGCGTGCCGGCGATCATGTCGCGGCCATGCGCCAGCACGGCCGTGACCTGCCCCGGGACGGGGGCGGCCGGCTCGGGGAGCTCCCGGGCGGTCCCGGCCTCGAGGGCGAAGTCCAGCTCGAAGACCCCGATGGTGTTGTAATAGGAGGCTGCAAGGAGCCTCTGGCCGGCCGGGTCAAAGTCCCAGTAGCGCAGGCTGTCCCACCCCGCGCCATAGCCCGAGAACGTCCTCCAGGACCGGTCCTGCGCGTCGACGAGGATGAGCTCCGACCCGCCGGCGTTGCGCTCCCCGAGGGCGCACAGCAGGCCGCCCCGGCGCTGGAGGCCGCTGACGCTCCGGAGCTCCTCGAACGCCGGGACGTAGCTCACGCTCCCGTCAACGAGGGACATGGCGATGACGGCGTGGTTGTTCATGTAGCCGTTCACAGAGCCCCGGCCGCTCAGGCCGAGGAGGATGCTGGATTGCTCGGGCCACCCCAGCATCGACGCCACGTTGCTCGTCACGCTGGTGTCGGTAAACACCCTCGCGGTCCGGTCGTCCAGCCCGAAGACCGATACGGACTTGGACGGAAACGAGGGGCCGCGGCTTGCGAGCATCAGGCGCCGCGCAGCGGGGTCGTGGTCCACCGCCACCGGGTTTTCCCAGGCGGCCTGGGGGAAGGCGGCCCTGTCCACCCGGTCCGTCGCCCCGCCATCCAGCTCCCTGACGGCCGCCCAGCCCGCGCCCGCCACGGCCAGGTGGCCCCGGGAGAACTTCATGGCCACGAGGGAGGCGGCCTCCGGGCCGGTGAAGAACTCCTGCTTCTGCCCGTTCGAGAGGTTCACCACCAGGACGCCCTCTCCCGGAAGGAGCAGGGCGGCCCGTCCGCTCTCGCCGTCGTACTGGATGTCCGCCACGTATGCGTTCCGGGAAAGCGCCGGCTCCAGCCGGAAGGTGCGGAGAACCGCCCCGGTCCTGCTGTCGCGGCCGGTGAAATCCACGGCGCCCCCGGAGGCGGCGGCCTCGAGCACGGTGCCGTCGGAGGTGTTCCAGAAGACCCGGGGGGCGGACGCCTCGGGCGAGTAGATCCTCGGCTGGAGCGGGCCCGGGGACCCCGATATCACCAGCGAGGCCTCCTTCACGGCCGCCCCGGCTGGCAGAACCAGGCTCTTTGTGGGGGCGGCGCCGCCCCCTTCGGGGATGGTGAGACTGAGGTTCTCCCGTCCGCCGGAAAACCCCCTCTGGCGCCCCATCTCGCCGACTGCCGGAAGGCGCGCTCCGAAGTCCCAGACCGTGGTGGTGCCCAGCCGGAGGGACGGCTGGTAGGGGAATGCCCCGTCGGCGCCCGGGAGGCCCTCGACCAGGAGGGCGGCCGAGGTCGGCACGGCCTTGCGGGGGATGGACAGGCTGGTGTTGTTGGAACCGCCGTCCGGCCCGAAATAGAATGCCGCCTCCGGCGAGCCGTCCGGGAACTGGGCCAATGTGAGCGGCACGGCCCCCCCGGCCGGAAGTCCGGCGAGCCAGAGCATTCCCAGCAACGCGAGGCACGCCGCCGTCCTCCGGCGGCCCTGCGGCCCTGTCACGGCTCAATTATCGTGTTGTCATATATAAATCAATGGCGCAGGCGGGGGCGGCCCGGAGCCTACATGCGCAGCTTGAACCTCTGTATCTTGCCCGTGGCCGTTTTCGGAAGTTCGGGGACGAACTCCACCCAGCGCGGGTACTTGTACCTGGCCGTGGTCAGCTTCACGTGCTCCTGGATCCTGGCCGCGAGCTGGTCCGAGGCGGCCACGCCCGGGCGCAGGACCACGAAGGCCTTGGGCTTCACGAGGCCGTCCTCGTCCGGGTGGCCGGCCACCGCGCACTCGAACACCTCGGGGAGCTCCATTATGGAGTTCTCCACCTCTACCGGGGAAACCCAGATGCCGCCCACCTTGAGCATGTCGTCGGACCGGCCCTGATAATAGTAGTAGCCTTCGGCGTCGCGCGAGTACATGTCGCCGGTGGAGAGCCAGTCCCCGAGCATCACCTTGGCGCTCTTCTTGTGGCGGCCCCAGTAGAGCACCGCCATCGATTCGCCCTTGACAAGAAGGTTTCCCACGGTGCCGTCGGGGACCTCCTGGCCCCTGTCGTCCACGATGCGGGCCTCGTAGCCGGGGACAATCTTCCCCGTGGAGCCCGGCCGCACCTCGCCGGGGCGGTTGGAGATGAAGATGTGCAAAAGCTCCGTGGAGCCTATTCCCTCGACGAGCTCCTGGCCGAAGGCGCGCTTCCAGCTTTGGAATATCGCCGGCTGGAGGGCCTCGCCGGCCGAGACCGCTATCCTCAGGAAGGACAAATCGGGCTTTCCCGCCTCCGCCGCGGCCAGCATCGAGGCATAGAGCGTGGGCACGCCGAAGAAATGCGTCGGGCGGTACCTTTCCAGGACGGCGAACACGGCCTCCGGGGAGGGCTTGTCGGGGTAGAGGACCGAGGCGCCGCCGTGGCGCAGGGGGAACGTGAGGCTGTTGCCCAGGCCGTAGGCGAAGAAGAGCTTCGAGGCGGAATACACAACGCTGTTTTCGTCGATGCCGAGCACCTGCTTCGCGTAGAGGTCGGTCGTGGTGAGGATGTCGTGGTGCAGGTGCACCGTGCCCTTGGGCCTGCCCGTCGAGCCGGAGCTGTAGAGCCAGAGGGCGATGTCGTTTTTGAAGGTCCGGGCCGGGGTGTGGCTCTTCCGGTAGCAGGAGATGAGCTCGCGCCAGCCGTGGACGCGCGGGAGGGCGCTCACCCAGGAGAGGTCCTCGTCGGCGCGCGGGACGATGACCACCGCCTTGAGGTACCGAAGGTCGTCGAGGGCCGGCGCCAGCTTCCGGTAGTGCTCGGTGCTCGTGACCAATATGCGCGAACGGCTGTCCTCGAGCATGAACCGTATGTCCTTTTCGGCGAGCATCGGGTTGACGCACACGGGCACGGCCCCCAGGCGCATCCCGCCGAGGAAAGCGCACACGAACTCGGGGCAGTCGTGCAGGAGCACGAGGTAGCGGTTCTCGATGTCCAGACCGAGGTCCGTGAAGGCGTTGGCCGCCTGGCTGACGTTGTCGAGGAGCCAGTTGTAGGTCAGCCGCTCCTCGCCGTAGAAGAGGGCCACCCGCTCGCCGCGGCCCTTCCGGACGTTCTCGTCGACCAGCACCTCGCTCATGTTGAGCTCCACGGGTATGCCGGCGTAGAAGTCGTTCTCCTCGTCCTCGTCAGCGTCCGGGGCCGCCTCCTTCGTCATCGGCTCTCAATCAGGGGCGGGGTTTTTATTGTTAACGGTGCCTGGCGCGACACGACATTGCGCGGCCCGCTTCGGGGCATCCCGATGGACGCCCTCGCCGGGCTTCGCAAAAGACAAATAGCGGCCGGAGCAATGCCTCAACACATTTCGCGCGGGGGTGGCCGAGCCTGGTACAGGCGCGGGACTTAAGATCCCGTTCCGCAGGGAGCCGCCGGTTCAAATCCGGCCCCCCGCACAAATTACCCCATTGGGCAAATTACTCAAGGGGGCCGGATATTGAACCTTCAGGTTCATCGACAATTTCGAGCGAAGCGAGAAATTGGAGAGAGGAGGACGGGCATGGAGTGCATTGTCGTCCTCCGAAAATCCGGCCCCCCGCAAAACTTTCTTCCAGAAAGTTTTATCAAAGAATGCTGCGCGGGCGACCGTCGCATGGCTGCGACGGTCGCCGGCTCGACGGCTATGCCATCGAGCCGATTGCTCGGGCCGCCTGAGGGCGGCCCTCGCACGAAGGGGGGCCGGTTTGAACCCTTGGGTTCTTCGAGGATTTGGCCGGGGCCAAATACGGGAGAGGAGGACGGGCATGGAGTGCATGGTCGTCCTCCGAAAATCTGGCCCGGCGCAAGAATTTCATTTTTTGACTGCGGCGTCCGGGGCAATTCCGCCTGTGAAACCTTATATATCATGTAATCACAATAGCGTGAGCGTCCCGGACGGGGAACATACCCATGCTGCCACCCTACGCGCTGGTCATGACGGCCGCCCTTTTCAAGAAGAAGGTCAGGGAGGTCGGCCACGAGGGCCCCGACCCCAAGGCCCGCGAGAAGGCCATCCGGGATAAGGTGGTCGACGACCTGCGCGCCCGCGAGGACGCGTTGCGCGAGAAGGAGGCGGCCATCGCCGCCCGGGAGGAGGAGCACGGAAAGAAGAGCGCCGAGCTCGCCCTGAAGCTGCAGGAGCTCGCCGTCCGGGAGACGGAGCTCAAGGGCAAGTACGGGGACGGGGCCGCGCCGGCCGCCGCCGCCCATCACGGGCTCCCGCCGGACCACGACCGGCTCGAGGAGCAGGAGAAGCTCGTCTCGGCCCTGGAGCACCGCCTGGCCGGCGCCCGGGCCAGGCATGAGGAGCTCCGGCGCGCCGGTTCCAGCCGGCGCCTCCACGACACCATCTCAGCCTACCGCACCAGCGGCTATGTCGTCTCGCGATTGGAGAAGCTCAAGGACCTGGCCGCCTCCGAGCTCGAAAAGGAGCTTGCGAGGTTCGAGCGTGACGCCGCGGCGCTGGGCCCGCTCGCCGCCCGATGCGACGGCCTCGACCGGGCCGTCGGGAAGGATGCCGAGGCCCTTCGCGCCCTCTGCAACGACCCGGACGCCATCGCCGGGATCGAGAAGGGCATCAAGGAGCTGGAAGAGCGCGTCCTGGCCCGGCGGGCGGAGGTCCGCAGGCGCATCGACCGCTGGAAGGGCGAGGGCTGGTCCGTGGCCCGCTTCTCCGGCCTGCAGGACGCCGCCCTGTCGGCCCTGGAGGAAACGGCCGCCAAGTTCGAGGAGGACCTCGAGGTCCTGCGCCATTTCACCGCGAAGGTCGACGCGCTGGACGCCGCCGACCGCAAGGCGGCCTCGCGGCTTGTGCCGATGCTCAAGGACCCGGAGAACATCCCCGCCCTCGAGAAGGAGCTCCAGGCATTCGAGAGGCAGGCGGGCGCCCGCGTCCAGCAATTCCTGGAGCTTTTCGAAAAATGGAAGGCCGAGGGCTTCCGGGTGGAAAGGCTTGAAAAGGCCCTCTCGGCCGACCAGGCCACGATGCGGTCGACGTTCTTCCAGTTCGAGGAGGACATCCGGCGGCTCCGGGCCCTGGCCGAGCGCGCCTCGAGGCTGGACGTGAGCTTCGCCACCCGGGTCGCAGGCCTCAACCGCGACCTGCACGACCCGGACCAGGTCCGTGTATTGGAGATAACGGTCAAGGAGCTGGAGGAGGAGGCCGAGAAGAGGAGGGCGTCCGCCGGCCGGCGCGCCCATGCCCCGCCGCCCAAGGTGGTCCAGGCCGCGAAGGGGGCCCCGCCTCCGAAGGAGCCGGCGCACGAGAGCGCCGCGGTGGCTCCGGCGGCCCAGGCCGCCGGGCACGCCGCAGCGGCCCCGAAGGCCCCGGCGCCCGAGCGGGCGCCGGCGCAGAAGACGCACGCGGAGCCTGCTGCGCACCCCTCGCCGCCCGGATCCGCCCCCGGGCACCATGCCCCTCCGGCGCCGGCCGCTGCCCCGGCCCCGGCCGCAGGGAGCCCCGAGGCGGAGCTCGCCGCCGAGATGGCGGCCGCCGAGGCGGCCATCAAGGAGCTCCAGGACAGGAAGATAGACCCCTCGGCGGCCTCCAACCTTCTCAAGCTGGGCAAGTCCTTCAACCGCAGCAAGAACCTCGCCAAGGCGCTCCAGTACGCCCGGAAGGCCCGCGAGACTGCCGAGTCGCTGAAGAAGTGAACGGACGAAAAATCCGGTAAGCCGGTAAACCGGTAAACCGGGGGACGGCTGGCGCAGCCGTTCCCGGCATCCCGGTTTACCGGTTTACCGGCTTACCCATGCTTCTTCACCAGTTCCGCCGGCGCCCCGGCAAGTTCCACCAGCGCCTCCGCCTCCATGAAATGGAGCCTGCCCGGGACGACTATGCTGTGATGGGGCGCTCCAAAGTCCTCCTTCGCGAGGTCCGCCAGGCGGCCGGCCCGCACCACGGGATGCCCGGAGCCGGCGCGCGCCACCGCGCACACGAGCGCCTCCGGGCCGAGTATCCCGCCCTTCTTCCGGCGCTCGAGCTCGGCGAGCACCGCGAGCCCCTCGTTGGCGGTCATGAGCCTGCCCTTGTCGGCCTGGATGTCCAAAAGCACCAGGGTGTGCAGCCCACGCGACAGGTTCTCCGCTATCATGTCGTAGGGGCTTTCCGGGAAGTAGCCCTTGTCCGGGAAGGGCAGGGTGGTGATGCGCCCGAACTTGTAGTGCTGGAGCCCCAGAAGGCCCGGCACGGCGGTGAGCGCCGAGGCCCCGTGCACGATTGAGACCGGGATGCCGCGTTTCCTCGCCCGTATCCTCAGCTCCGAATGCGTCGTCGCCGAGAACGGGTCTCCCACCACGAGCAGGCAGGCGTCCGAGCGTTCCGCGGCCTCGAGAATGCGCTCGCCGCTTTCGACCTCTTCCCGGCCCAGGACCGTCACCTTCCTTCCGAACACGGATTCAAGCTTCTCGACCGATGCCCCGCCCGGCACGGCAGTGTAGAATTCGGCAAAAACGGCGTCGGAGGACCGGACGGCCTCGAGGGCCTTGAGGCTGAGGTCGCCCTCGTCGAAGAGCCCCAGGCCGATGAACTTCAGGGCCGTCCCATCACCGGGCGCGAATCGCCTTCCGGGTAGCTAATGGTTTTGTAAAAAGGAATATATGCGGTGCAGGTGGATGCCGTAACGATGCCCAGGTCCCGTTGTCTCGCGGTCCCCAAAAAGCGCGCCCAGGAGGCGAAGGCCAGGCTGTCGGGGCTGGGCCTGCTGCGCAACGACCTCCGGCCGGGGCGCGACGGGGAAACGGTCTACCTGCCCATGAAGGACGGCGGGTTTGCCGGCGAGGGCCGGGTCTGCGAGCACGATTTCGAGCCTGCCGGCCGGCCCGCCCCCAATTACCGCGAGGCGGCCCGCGTCCCGCCGGAGGCGAGGAAGCTCCTGCCCAGGGCCTTCGACGTCATCGGCGCGGTCATCGTGATAAAGATCCCCGACGAGCTTGCGCAGTACAGGGGCGAGATAGGCGCGGCGCTTCTCCGGGCGCGGCCCGAGGCGCGCTCCGTGACCAGCGACCGCGGCGTGAAGGGCGAGGACCGGGTGCGCGACCTCGAGGTCATCGCAGGCGAGCCGTGCCTCGAGACGATCCACGTCGAGCACGGGCTCCGGTTCATGCTGGACCCCTCGAAGGTCTACTTCTCGCCCCGCCTGGCCACCGAGCGGCTGAGGGTGGCCGGCCTCGTGAAGGAAGGCGAGGCGGTCCTGGACATGTTCGCCGGCGTGGGGCCTTTCGCGATCCATATCGCGAAGAGGGCCAGACCCTCCGTGGTCCGGGCGGCGGATATCAATCCCGCCGCCATCGAATATTTGAAAGCGAACCTCAGGCTGAACAAGGTCTCCGGCGTGGAGCCGATCCTTTCGGACGCGCGGGAACTGCCCGGGAGGGTGCCGCCGGCGGACCGCATCATAATGAACCTGCCCCACAGCGCCTTCGATTTCCTCCCCGGGGCGCTGGAGATGCTGGGCCCGGGAGGGACCGTTCATCTGTACGATATCATCGCGCGCGACAAAAAGGCCGAAAGGAGGGAGGCGGTGGAGGCGGCCGTGGAAGCGGCCGGGCGGAAACCCGCGTCCTGTCATCTCCGATTGGTCCGTGGCTACTCGACGATGGAATCGCATTTCGTGTTCGACCTGCGCGTGGACTGATTCTCAGGTCCGGACCAGCGTCATCTGGAAATGGTCGCCCAGCGAAGACCACGGCCCGGCGCCCCGCAGCCGCGCATCGGCGCGTTCCAGCATCTCCAGCAGTGCCGGCCGGCGGTCGACGGGCGCGGAGAGCGGCTGGGGCGGCAGGAGGACGGGAAGCGCGGCCACTTCTTTGGCGCGGAACGCGGGCGCCATGGCCGCGGCGAACCCCGACGGCGAGTAGTACCGGGTGAACACCGGCCGGCCGGCGACGCGGGCCGGGCCGTCCCGGAGGCGCCGGCCCGCAAGCGCCGGACGGAGCGTGAGCAGGCCGGCCGCCATCTCGAAAAGGCAGGTGCGGTTCATCACGGACACGAAGAAGGGCGCACCGCGGGGCAGGACCGCGGAGAGCCCGTCGCGCACCGGGGCCAGCGCGGGCTCGCAGTTGAGCGCACCGAACGACGAGTAGGCGCCGTCGAAACGGCCCAGTCCCGCCGCAAGTCGCGGCAGGTCGCGGGCTGCGGCCATTACCGTCGAGACCTTCAATGCGGGCTCGCGCCCAAGCTTTTTTCTCAGGATGGACAGCGAGGCCTCCGACGGGTCCAGCCCCACGACCTCGACCCCGCGGCGCGCCAGGGCCAGCGCCTCCTCGCCGGTGCCGCAACCGATGTCGAGGACGCGGCCGCCCCGGCCGAAACTGCGGAGGAGGGGCTCGAGGCTTTGGGCGCGCGCCCTCCTCCCGGTGGGAGTCTCGAACAATGCGTCGTACGACGGCGCCAGGGCGTCGAACGGGGTTCCGGCGCTCATGCGCCCTCCCTCGCCAATCCCAGCACACGGTCCGTGGCACGGCGGAACGCGGCCTCGAGCGCCCTGGCAGGCGGGACGGTCCGGCCCAGCCTCCTGAGCAGGCGCTCCAGGTGGGCCTTTCCTATCGCAGCCTTGTAGAAGCTCTGCGGGTACGGCGCCTTGTAAAGCACGCGGTTCTCGCGGCTGGACCGCCAGTGACGGTCAGCGCCGCCGGGCCTCCCGCCTATCTCGTCGTAGAACCGGGTCCCCTCAAGCGGGTAGGTGACCGTAAACGAGAACTCCTCGGGCTCGCCCTCGGCGAGCAGGTCGAGCGTGGCGCCAACGTCGCGCGCCGACTCGCCCGGATAGCCCAGCATGAGGAACCAGTGCTGGGCGATGCCGGCGCGTCGCGTTGCGGCGGCGGCGCTCCTCGTCCTGCCGAGGTCGGCGCCCTTCGTCATGGAATCGAGCACCGCCTGGCTGCCCGACTCCACGCCGTAGTAGACAAGCTTGAACCCGGCGCGGGCCATCGCCCGGAGCATTTCCGGGTCGACCGTGTCCGTCCGGGAGAGGCACTCGAAATCGAGCCCGGGATGCTCCTCCTCCAGCCGGGCGCAGAGGCCCATCATCCATTTTTTGTCGAGCGTGAGGACGTCGTCGGCGAACCGGACGCGCTCGACGCGGTATTTGCCGGCGATTTCGCGGAGCTCGGCCATCACGTTGTCCACGCTCCGCCGGCGAAGCGTCCGGCCGAACACCGGCTTGGAGCACCAGGCGCAGTCGAAAGGGCAGCCCCGCGAGCAGATGACGCCAGTGCTGGTGTAGCCATGGGCTTTTCGCCACCGCGCTGCGTAGCCATCGATGTCTGCGAGCTCGCGCGCCGGGAAGGGGAGCGCGTCCAGTTCGGCGATGCGCGGCCGGGGCGAAGTGCGGGCGACCGCGCCGTCCTTCAGGTACGCGATTCCCTGGAAGCCCGCCAGCTCCTGGCTTTTCCCCTCCCATTTTTCCAAGAGCTCCGCGACCAGCTCCTCGCCCTCGCCCGTGCAGACGAGGTCGAACGGCGGGAGGTACTCGCCGGGCGCGCAGGCGGGGTCCGGGCCTCCGGCGACGGCGCTGATGCCCCGCGCCTTTGCGATGGATGCCAGCGTCCGGGCGTTATCCCTGGCGAGCATGGTGCTGTAGACCCCGACGAGCCGGGGCTTTTCCCGGTCGAGGAGCGCCTCGAATCCGGAGTTGTCCGATGTGAAGGTGCAGTCGTGGAAGGCCACGGAGCGGCCCCGGGATTTGACGTACGCGGCGATGTAGAGCGGCCCCAGCGGCGGGTAGGGCCTCATGAGCCGGCGCTCGCGCCGGTCCTGCGAGAGACGGTAGGCGTTGGCGAGGACGAGCTCAGCCATCGGCGGCGCCCTCCTTGAGCTTCGCCGACCAGTAGGCGGTCCGGCCGAGGAACATGTCCCCGTACTCGGCGCTGGGCTCGATGGCGGTCCCCTCGAAGAACTCGTTCCAGGAGGTGACGGCGACGAGCGCCGGGCCGCGGGAGACGGCCTTTTCCCAAAGGCGGTCGTAGAGCGTTCTTCCCCCGATGTCGGCCGGGACGACGAAACCGTTCTTCCTGAGGGGGGTGTCGTTGTAGGCGGGCATCACCGAGAACACCGACGGGAACCCTCGTTCGGCGCAGACCCGCTGGAGGTCGTCCTCCCGCGCGCGCCACCGGGCGAGGTTGGCCTCCGCGCCGTCGGTCCTGAACGCGGGCCAGGCGAAGGCCGGCGAATAGAGGTAGAGGGAATCGAACGGCGCGGAGGTGTTGGCGTCCAGCACCGGTGTATCGTTGGAAAGGCCCATGACCGCCCCGCCCACGATGAAGAGCGGCCCGCGGCTCTGCTCCAGGCTCCAGCGGAGCGAATACCAGAACTCGACGAACGTTCGGTTCAGGTCCCGGTGGGGGCGCGCCGGGAGGCCGGCGAAATAGGCGTCGAACGCAAAGATCGCCGGCCGCTCTCCCAGCCTGAGCATGCTGGGCGACCGCCACACCTCGCCCGGTATTGAGGCGGCCAGGTCCAGTATGGCCTTGCGCGATGTCTCGTCCAGCGGATACCCGCGGTCCCCCGGCAGCCCGCGCTGGAAGTTGACCATGCCGAGCTCCAGCATCACCGCGAACCTGAACCCCTCCATCCGGCACACGCGGGCGAACGCCAAGAGCTCCTGCGAATCGTAGCCGTGGTACGAGACGATTGCCACGTCTATCCCGGCCTGCTTCATCTGGCGGATGTGAATCCTGGCGTACGCCGGCGAGTTCGTGTAGTAGCCGGCCTCCGGGGTCTGGCTCACGTCCTTCCAGTTGCCCTCGCGCTTGGCCGGGTCGTGCGTCGGGTTGTTCCACCATAGATAATAATATGTCCCGACCACCTGGCCCTTCAGGGGCGGCAGGGCCGGGTACTCCGGCTCGGCCTCGGACGGCAGGAGGAGGGCGCTTCCCGCCGCCGGAGCCAGGAGGAGGCTCACGGTCAGAATCGAGGCGGCGGCGCCGATGCCCTTCCTGCCGGCCACGGGCGCGGCCAGCCGGCGCAGCATCGCGCGGAGCTCGGACACGCCCTTCTTCCCTACTTCCTCGACGCCGCCCATCATGAGAATCCACGCCGGCGCGACCGCGATGGCGGCCACCACCGCCGGAATTATGAAAAGCAGCCGCTGGCTGACCAGCGGGCCGGGCGTCCAGGCATAATCCCCGAACATGCGCGCCAGCGCCGCGCCCGTGTCCGGCGGTATGAACGTCAGGAAATGGAACCCGATGACAATGCCGGCCACGACGCCGCCGGCCGTGAGGGCCAGCGCGGTCCGGCGCGCCAGCGCCGCGATGGCCGGCGAGGCTCCCGGGTGCCTCCCGTAGAGCGTGGCGAACACGAGCGGGAGGACCAGGTACTGCTCGTTGACGACCTTGTTGAAGAGCATGAGGGCGAAGGCGATGCCGGCGAACGAGAGCAGCACGTCCGCCTCGCCGCGGGCGCGGTACGCCACGAGGTAGGCCAGGAGCAGCGACGGCGCGAGCAGCGCGACCGACAGGAGCGAGACCTCGCGCAATCCGACGACCGGAAGCGAGAGCCCCAGGAGGTCGTTGAGGTAGTGCATGTAATATGGAAGCCCCACGAGCGACATGCCCTGCGGGGGACGCGAGAGGTGCACCAGCAGGACCTGCCGGAGGAACCCGTCCGGCGACTGGACGAGGAAGGGCAGGCTGACGGCGGCCGCCAGAACGGCGGCGCCGGCGAGGAACCGGGCGGCGCCGGCGCGGCCGCGCTTTCGGGCGGCCCAGAACAGGGCCGCCGGCAGGAAGAACAGCGGGAAAAGCTTCATCAGGGCCGCGGCCCCGAACGCCGCGCCCGCAAGCCCCGTCTTCCCGCGGCGCAGGAGGAGGAGGCTTCCCAGCATGAACATGACCATCAGGGCGTCGAACATGCCCCACACCGCCCCGATGAAGATGAGGAACGGGTTGAAGAGCAGGAAGAGCTCCGTGCGGCCGACGGCGCGGCCATTGCCGCCGAAACGGGCGGAAAACCGCGCCAAGAGGAGGTTCCCGGCTATGAACGGGAGCTTGAGACACAGCCGGAGCAGGGCCGGCGTCGAGAACGGCAGGAGAAGCCCCACGCCGTAGGTGGAGCTGAACATCAGGGCGGGCAGGGGCGGGTAGGCGTACCACTCGGGGACGGGCGGGACGTCGTAGATGTTGAAGATGTACGGCGGGGCCGAGACCGCCGTCTGGTACGGGGTCGTGCCGCCCAAGAGGTCACGGGCCGTCCGCTCGAACACGAACCCGTCCCAGTCGTGGATGAAAAGCGCCGCGAGCACGCACTGGACGACGAACGATATCGCGTACAGCGATGCCCGGTCGGAAAGGAGGGGCGTGCGGGGCTCGCCGGAGACCGCCCAGGTCCACCGGTCGTTGGCGAGAAAGCCCCAGAGCACGGCGGCCGCGATGCCTATGAGGTTTGCAGGGAGGGGGGGCATGACGCGGACCATCGCCGCGAGCACGGCGATGTTGATGGCTATTCCCGCCACCCCGACGACATGGTAGCGGCCCAACCGCACGGGCCAGGAGGCGCCCCGGCGCTTCCAGGTCCAAAGATCGTTGAGTATGAAATTGTGAAGAAGCGCCGTCTCGGCGCTCAGCCCCGCCGAGAGCAGGGGCGGGAGGCCGGCCCAGAGCAGCGCGAGGAATATTCCGGTGTTCACGGCAACGCCCGCGGCCCCGAACGCGCTGAACCGCAGGAACCGGCTGGAGACGGCCGCTGCCAGCAGGCGTCCGCCCGGCCCGAGCTGGCGCAGGAATGAGGCCGTCTGGGCAGTCGAGAGCTTCGAGCTCCCGCCGGCCCGCTCCGAGAGCTCGAACGGGACCTCGGCCACGGGCGTGCGCGCCGGCGAGAACCGTAAAAGATCGAAAAGCACCTTGAACCCGGGGCGTTCGAAATACCGGCCGCGCCTTTCGACGACGCGCCGGAAGTGGGCCGTCCGGGCGGCGAAGAGGCCGCTCAGCATGTCGGACGAGACCGCCCCGCCCTGCCGGCGGGAGGCGGCCCGCGCAAGGGCGTTCCCGGCTCGCGTCTGGAGCTTGCGAAAGCCCCGAAGACCGGCAGTCGAGGTGCGCACTGCGACCGCGATGTCCGAGCGGGCGAGCGCCGAGAGGATGCGCGGGACCATCCCGGCGGGGTGCTGGCCGTCCCCGTCCATCACCGCCACCCGGCCGGTGGCGACATTGGCAAGCGCCGCGAGCACGCTGGCTGTGAGGCCGCGGTCGGCGCTCCTCTCGAGAAGCGAGACATTCGGATGCCCGGCGGACCAATCACGGACGATATTTCGCGTCCCGTCGGTCGAGCCGTCGTCGGCGACGATGACCTGCGCCATCGGGGCTTCCCGGCCCAGCCCCTCCAGCACGCCCCGTATGGCCCCGGCCTCGTTGAGCACCGGGATGATGACTGTGGCGTCGGCGCCCCTGTCCCCGGAGCGCGCCGGCCCGTCATCCACCGGCGCCACCCCCGATAATCTCGTAGAGGCGCACCTCGCCCTCGGCGTGGAGAAGCCTGAAGAATGTCCCGTTGTCCAGGTTGTGGAAAAGCACCGAGCGCTCGTAGAACGGCCGGATGACCTCGACGTTCTTCGGCCACTGCGAATCCAGTATGTGCGTGGCCCCCTCGGCCCGCGCGTGCTCCACCGCCTTTTCGAGCGGGACGTTGTAGGTGCCGAGCATCCGATAAGAAGTCGCCGCAAGGACCTCTCGCTCGATGTAGTAGATGCGCGGGTCGAAAGTGACAATCGTCGCGTTGGCCGGGAGTTCGCGGTCGACCCATTCCCACATCCGCCAGTCGTCGCCGAACCGGCGGGCCATCGCCTGCTCGAACGAGGGCGCAGAGAGGCCGGCGGCCATTTCGGAATCGTCCCTCTCCTCTCCGGGATACCCGACGACGAGAAGGGTGGGGAAGGACGGCAGGAACAGCATAAGCGCCATGCCCGCCGCCAGGGCCCGGCGCGCGGTGGCGGCGCGCCCCGGCCGCGACGCGATGAGGCCTGTGGACGGCCCCTTGGAATCGGTGACAGAGGGCACGGGGCGCGCAACCTCACGGCGCGCGAGGAAGTGCAGGACGGCGAACATCGGCCCGATGGCCGACGCAAGCAGGAGGAAGCTTATGGCCACCCAGCGGGAGTGGCGGTCTCCGTACACTCCCGGGACCAGAAAGAGAATCACCGCAAGCGAAGCTCCCGACGCCAGCAACGCGCCTCCCGCAACGAGCATCGAGCGTCTATCCCCCCGGGCCGCCTCCGATACGAGCCAGGCCCCGGCAATGGCGAGCATCGGAAAGGCGGGGAACATGTAACGTATGTGGCTCCCGCGGAACTGGAAGAAAAGATACGCGAGGAAATACAGGACGGACGCGGAAACGAATAGTTTCCACGCGGCCGGTGCCCCGCGCAGCGGCCGTGAGAGGACCGCCGGGAGCCCGATGACGAACGGAAGGGCGCTCAGGAGCTCCAGCGCCTCATACACGCGGGCCTTGGCGAAATCCGGACCGGAATATGCCGGGAAGATGCCCAGAAGCTCCAGGTTCCGTCCACCCAGGACCTCGCGGAAGAACGGATAGATCGGGTTGCCGAAAAGGAGCTGGTTGCGGCCCAGTATGATGGCGGCGGGGATCGCCCAGGCGGCAATGAAAAGAAGGGCGGAACCGGGCCGGCGGCGGAGCATGAAGGCGCCGCAGACGGCCATCACCGCCCCCATCACGAATCCGTTGTATTTTATCAGGGCCGCCGAGCCGAGCGCGATGCCGGCCAGGACGAGCTGGCCCCGGTTGTCCTCCTCCAGGCCGGAGAGCAGGAGCGCCGCACCGCAGAGAACGGCCAGCGCCACCGGCACCTCTACGAAGAACTGCGTCGTCCAAATCGGGAGCTCCGGCAATGACAAAAGCAGGAGGGGCGCCACCGCCGCCGCAAGGCGGCTCCCGGAGTGGCGCCGGGCCTGTTGCGCGACTAGCAGTCCGAGCAGGATGAACGAGACGGGGACAAGGGGGCGGGCCCACAGGTCGTTGGTTGAGCCGTCGAGCAGGTACAGCCAGAGCTGTTGCGTTTCGAAGAGGTCCGGGAAGGCCCGCGCCCACTCGGTCCAGGCGGGGCCGGCATCCATCGGCAGCGAGCCGGTCCGGAAGGCGTCGCGCGGAATGACGGCGTGGTAGGCCAGCCCGTCGGTGTTCATCACCGGGAGGCTCATCGCCTTGAACAGGCCGAAAACAGCGAAGAAGGCGATGAGAGCGGCAGCAGCCCCCAATGCCGGCTCGCGGCGCAGGACGCCTGCCGCATGCCGGGCACGCCGCAGCAGCCCGGTACGCCAGGGGGCCAGCCGGGAGCGGACCGGCCAGAGGAGCGAGAGCGCCGCCAACGCCGCGCCGGCCGACACGGCCGCGGCGAGCGCTCCCGTGAGAGACGCGCCCAGCGCCTGGTTGGCGATGACGAGGACCAGGTTCACGCCCCCCCAGCCGCCCACCCACGCGAAGGCGGCGCCCTCGATGACCGAGGGTCGCTTCGCAACTCGCAGGTAGGCGGCGCCGCCGGCGGCGAGCACCGCCAGCGTTCCGGCCGCGCTCAGGACGAACACCGGCTAGGCCTCCCGGCCCCTCCAGGGGGTTCCGGGGAGCTCCAGCAGGCCGTAGGGGTGCTTGAGGAGCTCCTTGCGCCGGGCGCAGGCGCGTGATTCCGGGTAGGCCTCCCGGTACCCGGCCACGAGGCTGTGCAGCATCCCGACGGCCCGGCGCGACAGGCCCTCGCCGAGGCCGGCGCGCGCCAGTCCGCCGAGCACCCCGCTGACCAGCCGGCCGTTCCCGGGCGGGGCGAGCTCCTCGGCGGGGTGCCGGGCGGCGATCTGCGGAAAATAGGAGAGCAGCCAGCGGTTCCGCGCAACGACCTCGTCGAAGTACCGGGAGTTGTGGATGGGCCGGGAGTTGAGGATCTCGAACGCCAGCGCGGCGTCCCGGCGCGCGAACGGCCGGGCCTCGGCGCGCTCCCAGATGACGTTGATGCAGATGCGCTTCGTTATGAGCGGTAGAGGCATCGGATGGGAGGCGGCCGCCGCCCCGGCTCCGCCCAGGCTGCCGTTCCCGTTGCCTCCCCGGGCCGCCCCGAGGCCGTAGCGGCCGGCGAGCATCAGGGAAGCAAGGTAGGAGAGGAACTTGCTCCCGTCGCGGACGAAGAGGTTGAAGTCGATGTCGTCCCCGCTGCAAAGCCCGCCCGAGGAGAGCGAGCCGGCGACCGCCACGCACTCCACGGTCGGGAGGGCGCCGACGAGCTCACGGGCGTAGGAGCGGGCCAGCCGTGCGAAGGAGCCCTCGAGGCCCGGATGGCTCGAGAGACGCTCCTGCGTGGCGTGCAGCAGGCCCTCGCTGCCCCTGAGGCAGGCCAGGCCGTCCCGGAGGATGATGCGCGATTGTCCCGAGATCGCCTCGCGGACCACGCCGGCCGGCTCCGGCCCGCCGAGAAGCAGGCAGGGAAGCCTGTCGACCGGGAGGGCGTATCCCCGTAGGTGGGCGAGAGCGAGGGTGTAGCCGGCCCGTTGGGCGATGGTCAGTCCGGAAACCTCGTTATATCCAAGGGACAGCACTTCGTCCAAATTAATCCAATTCAATGGATATGTCGTATATATCCTTTGTTCCAAATAGTGCTACATTCGGGCCTAATGCGGGCGGGGCAATCCATGGGGCGCTCACTGTATCGCAATGCGGGCGTCCAGCACCTTCGGCTCCCGGCCCTTCTCGAAAACCACGAGCGGGTTGATGTCCATCTCCCTGATGGCGGGTATGTCCAGTATCATCTGGGACATGCGCTGGAGGAGCTCCGAGAGGCTCTCCAGGTCCACGGGCTTCTCGCCGCGAGCCCCGTCCAGTATGGGGAAGCCCTTCAGGGAGCAGATCATCTCGCCGGCGTCCACGTCGGTGAGCGGGGCCACGCGGAAGGCGATGTCCTTGAGCACCTCGACGTAGACCCCGCCGAGGCCGAACATTATGACCGGGCCGAAATTGGGGTCGGTCGTCATTCCCAGGATGGTCTCCTTCCCGCCGCGCACCATCTCCTGGACGAGGACGCCTTCCATCGAGAACGAGGGGTTCTTCTCCTTCAGTGCGGAGAAGGCCCCGGTGATGTGGTCGAAGGCCGCACGGACCTCGGCGTCGGTGCGCAGGTCGGCCCGCACGCCGCCCACGTCCGACTTGTGGAGCACGTCCCTGGAGAGCAGCTTCAGGACCACCGGGTAGCCGATCGTGTTGGCCGCCTCCACGGCCGCCCCGGCGTCCCGGCAGGGCACCGAGCGGGGCATCCCGAAGCCGTAGGCCGATAGCACCGTTTCGACCTCGGACGGGGAAAGCCACTTGCGGCCCTGCTCCCTGGCCTTCATGACGACGGCTTCGGCCTGGTCGGCCTTCGCCTCGAACCGGTGCATCTTCCCCTCGGGGCGGTTGCGCATGAGGCTGTAGCGGTGCATCGCTGCCAGGGCCCGGGCGGCGGATTCGGGGAACATGTAGACCGGCAGCGTGCAGTCGCCGGAGCGGGCGCGCCTCTGCTCGCGGGTGCTCATGAACACGCCCAGCACGGGCTTGTCGTGGCGGCCGCACGCCCGGTGGATGGCGGCATTGACCGCGGCTGCATCCGTCATCAGCGGGTGGACGAATATCACTATGACCGAATCGACGTTCCTGTCCTGCAGGACGGCGTCCAGCACCGTCTCGTACATGTGGGCGTTGCCCTCGGCGAGCATGTCCACCGGGTTGTTTATGGCGGCCGCCGGGACGAGGTGCTCCTTGAGCGTCCGCAGGGTCCGCTCCTCGAACTGGGCCATCTCGAGGCCGTGCGACACGCAGGCGTCCGTGGCCATGATGCCCGGCCCGCCGGCGTTGGTCACCACCGCCACCCGCTTTCCGGCCGGGAGGGGCTGGCCGGTGAAGGCCTTGGCGTAGTCGAGGAGGTCCTCTATGGATTCGACGCGCAGCACGCCGCACTGGTGGAATATGGCGTCCGTCAGGACGTCGCCCTCGGCCAGGCTTCCCGTGTGGGACGATATGGCCCGCGCGCCCGCGAGCGTGCGGCCGGACTTTACGGCCACGACCGGTTTCTTCCGCGAGAGGCTGCGGGCTATGCGCGTGAACTTCCGGGGGTTGCCGAAGCTCTCGATGTACATGAGCACGAGCTTGACCGAGTCATCGATTTCCCAGGCCTCGAGCAGGTCGTTGGCCGATATATCCATCTTGTTTCCCATGCTGACGAACTTCGAAAAGCCTATCTCGGCCTCCTTGGCGTAGTCCAGGAGCGTCCCGCAGAGCGCCCCCGACTGGGACATGAGGCCGATGGAGCCGTCGAGGGGCATGGTGATGGCGAAGGTGGCGTTCATGCGCACGTCGGATTCGGTGTTTATCGCGCCCATGCAGTTGGGGCCGACGACGCGTATGCCGTACTTCTTGGCGATGGCCGCCACCTCGGCTTCGAGCAGGGCGCCCTTCTCCCCGACCTCCTTGAAGCCGGCCGAGATTATGATGGCCCCGCGCACGCCCTTCTTGCCGCACTCCTCCATTATCTGGGGCACGATGCGCGCCGGGACGACGATGATGGCGAGGTCGACCGGGTCCGGTATCGCCGTAAGGTTCGGGAAGCACTTCATGCTCAGGACCGTGTTGGCGCGCGGGTTGACCGGATAGACGGAGCCCTTGAACTCGTAGGTGACGAGGTTGCCCAGAATCTCGCGCCCCACGCCCCCGCGCTCGCGGGAGGCGCCTATGACGGCTATGGACTGGGGCCGGAATATCGCATCGAGGCTCTTGGACATCGGACGCACCTTCCGCAGGTTATTGGCGAGGGCGATATAATCGTTTGGCACGGAAAAACCGTGAACCGTGATCCGTGAACCGGGGGCGACGGATCTTGGGGTACCGGTGCCCCAACCAGCAGGTCACCATGGTTCACGGTCCACGGTTCACGGATCACGGTTCACGGTTCACGGATTTGATTTTTTTTCGCCTCGCGCGCATACAAATTAAATAACCGTAAGGCGTTTTACCATGCGAGGGGGGAAAGGGGTTGGGCAAGGTTGCAATCATCGGCGTTGGTCAGACCGTTCTTAAGCCGTTCTCGCCCGAGGTCTCATACAAGGAGATGATCTTCGAGGCGGCCGTCAAGGCCTACGAGGACGCCGGGGTGGAGCCGCGCAGGGACGTGGAATCGTTCATCGGCGTCTCGGAGGACTTCTGGGAGGGCACGAGCATCTTCGACGAGTACCTGCCCGACCAGGTCGGCGGCGCGCTGCGCCCGGTGTGCACCATCGGCAACGAGGGCCTCGCCGGCATAGCCAGCGCGGCGATGCAGATAATGACCGGGCAAATCGGTGTGGCCGCGATCGAGAGCCACAGCAAGTTCTCCGAGGTGGACCGGCCGCTCAAGGTCATGCAGATGGCCTTCGACCCGATACTCAACCGCCCATTGGACTTCAACCCGCACCTGGTGGCGGGCCTGGAGATGGCGCGCTTTCTGGATGGTTCGGGCGCAAAGCGCAACGACTGCGCCCGGGTGGTCGCCAAGAACCGGCGCAACGCCATCGCCAACCCGTACGCCGCCTATCCGGCGCGGGTTACCTCGGAGCTCGTGCTCCGTTCCGGAGAAACGTTTGCCCCCCTGCGCAAGCTTGAGATGAGCGCGCCGGCGGACGGCGCCACGGTCGTCGTCCTGGCCTCGGAGGAGAGGGCGCGGAAGCTTTCGGACAACCCGGTCTGGATAGACGGCATGGGCTGGGCCAACGACACGCCGACGCTCGAGGCGCGGGACTGGGCCCGGGCGCGCTACGCCGAGTGGTCCGTCAAACAGGCCGTCAGGATGGCGGGCTGGGCGGCGAAGAAGGCGGACCTGTTCGAAATCGACGACACCTACGCCTACAAGGAGATCCAGCATGCGGCCGCGCTGGGCATATGCAAGCCGGCCGACTATGCCAAGTTCATAACGGGCGGAAACCCGCCCATCAATGCGTCCGGGGGCAGTCTGGGCTGCGGCCACGTGCTCGACGCAACCGGCATTTTCCGGCTGGGCGAGGCCGTGGAGCAGTTGAGGGGCCAGGCCGGACGGCGCCAGGTCAGGGGCGCCAAACGCGCCGTGGTGCAGTCCTGGCGGGGTGTGCCGACGACTGCGGGCGCCGTGCTCATGCTGTCCAACAACGACGGAAGTCCGGCGCCGGCCGGAAAGGGGGCGGTCGCATGAGGCGGGTCTGCGTGATAGGCGCCGGGATTACCAAGTTCGTGCGGCGGGCCAAGGAGACCGGCAAGGAGCTGTCGTTCGAGGCGGCGCGCATGGCGCTGGATTCGGCGGGGATGGACATCAAGGACATCCAGTGCGTGGCTGAGGGCACGGCGCCCGACGCCTTCGACGGCATGCACATGAAGGCCGAGTACCTCTCGGACGGCAGCGGGGCGTACGGGAAGCCGTACACGCGCTCGTACGTCGGCGGGGGGACGGGCGTCTTCACCGGCGTGCACGGCTGGTGGCACGTCGCCTCCGGGATGTTCGACACCTGCCTGGTCATCGGCGAGGAGAAGATGTCCTCGTGCCACCCGCACCCGCAGGGCGCTTTCGTCACGATATTCGACAACTTCACCGAGCGCCAGCTCGGGCCCAACCTCGTGTGGATCTTCGCCCTCGAGATGAACCGCTACATGACCACGCACAAGATCAAGAAGGAGGACGTGGCCCTCGTGTCGGTCAAGAACCACGGGAACGCGCTGGACCATCCCTCGGCCCAGCTGGGCATGAAGATAACGGTCGAGGACGTGCTGAAGTCGGAGGTGCTTGCCTATCCGGTCCAGAGGCTGGACATCAGCCCGACGAGCGACGGGGCCGCCGCCGTGATATACTGCACCGAGGAGATAGCGCGCAGGTACACCGACAACCCCGTGTTCGTCGACGGCGTCGGCTGGCACCTGGACACGGCCTACTGGACCGACCGCGATCTCTACTATCCGAGATATGTCGAGAAGGCGGCGAAGATGGCCTACAAGATGGCCAAGATAGACAACCCGCGCAAGCAGATATCATTTGCAGAGCCCTACGACCCGTTCGACTACAAGGAGCTGCACCACATGGAGGGCCTCCAGCTCTGCGGAAAGGGCGAGGCGCCGATACTGACCCGCGAGGGCGTGACGCAGAGGGACGGCGACCTGCCGACCTGCCCGTCCGGAGGGGCATTGGGCGTCGGGAACCCCATCGCGGCCACGGGCGTCATGAAGCTCTGCGAGATGTTCTGGCAGCTGCGCGGCGAGGCGGGCAAGCGCCAGGTGAAAAACGACCCGCACACGGCGGTCGCCCAGGCCTGGGGGGACCTGATGCAGGTCGGTACAGTTGTCGTAATGCGCCGGGGGGGTGAACATCCATGAGCGGGAAACCGGAGGGGAACCTTGCGGGAACCGCACTGAAAGAGGAGGACATGAAGGACAAGAACCTCCTCAAGGAAGAGTGGAACGAGCCCGGCCTGAGCTACACCTGGAGCACCGGCGTGGCCATCGGGACCTATCTTGAAGGCCTGAAGAAGGGAAAGCTCCTCGGCGTGCGCTGCCGCTCGTGCAACCGCATCATGGTCCCGCCACGGCTCTTCTGCGAGGAGTGCTTCAAGACGATCGACGAGTTCGTCCCGGTGCAGGACACCGGCAAGATAAACACCTTCGCCATCTGCTACATCAGGACCGACGCGTCGAGGCAGAAGAGGCCCCAGATCCCGGCGGTCGTCGAGCTGGACGGCGCCAGCAAGGGCATGGGTATACTGCACCTTCTGGGCGAGGTGAAGCCTGCGGACGTGAAGATCGGAATGAAAGTGAAGGCCGTCTGGAAACCGGCGCGCGAGCGGAAGGGCGACATCACCGACATCCGGTACTTCAAGCCCTGGGAGCCGGAACCGAAACCGGCCGGCAAGGCGACGGCGAAGGCCGCGGCCGCCAAGCCGAAAGCGGCCTCCGCGGAGCCGAAGCCGAAATCGGGACCGAAGCCGAAGGGCAAGGGGGCGTGAGGGGGGAGCACCATGGGAATTGTCAAAAAGGTCGACAAGGCGGAAAATGTCAAGCTGGTCAGGGGCGACTTCCCCGTGAAGTACAAGTACACGATGCCGGCCCACCACGAGAGGTTCTTCCAGGCGCTGAAGGAGAAGGGCGCGTTCTCCGGGGCAAAGTGCGAAAAGTGCGGCACGACCTACGTGCCGCCGGTGGCGTTCTGCGAGAAATGCTTCGTCCGGGTGGAGAAGGTCGTGGACCTGAAGGACACGGGCGTCCTGCAGGCGTTCACGGTGGCGCACGAGGGCCCCGAGGGGGCGCCGCTGGACGCGCCGGCCGTCTACGGCATCGTCAAGCTGCGCGGGGCGTCGACCGTGTTGCTGCACAGGGTGCTTGCCGACCCGAAGAGATTGAAGGCGGGCGCCAAGGTGAAGGCGCAGCTCAAGCCCCAAAAAAAGCGCAAAGGCTCGATAACCGACATAGAGGGGTTCGTGCTGCTGTGAGCGCGCTCCGAAAAGCCCCTCCCAGGCCCCTGTGCCTCAAGCGCCGGCACCCGGTGGTGGCCGATGATTCGAAGTACCTCCGGGGCCGGGTCGAGATCAAAAAGCCCGGCGAGGAGACCGGCGCCCACGTGACCGAGGGCAAGGAGGAGGTCATAATCGTCCTCGAGGGCACGGCGACCGTGTACTACGGCAAGGCGAGGCTCAGGGTGCGTGAGGGTTATTCGCTCTTCATCGCCGAGAACGTCCTGCACAACGTCCGCAACGAGGGCAGGAAGCGGCTCCGCTACGTGTACGTCCGGTCGCGGGCCCCCGGCGAGGAGCATCACCACTAGTCCTTTGGCCGTGCAAAGTTCATTATCCCCCCGGGCCATACGAGACGGCTGGCGGAGGTCGGGAAATGAAGCGCATCGGCATTCTGACATCGGGCGGGGACTCCCCGGGGATGAACGCGGCCATCCGGTCCGCCACGCGCGTGGCCATAGCGAGCGGGCTCGAGATGGTCGGGATAATGCGCGGCTACCAGGGGATGATGGAAGGTGACTTCGTCCCGCTGGACCGGAGGGCCGTGGCCGGCATCATCGGCCGCGGCGGGACCATACTCAAGACGGCGCGCTCGAAGGACTTCATGAAGCCGGCGGGGCGCAAGCAGGCCTACGACAAGGTCAAGGAGGCGGGAATCGAGGGCCTTGTCGCCATCGGCGGCGACGGCACTTTCCGTGGCGCCTACAAGTTCAGCTCCGAGTTCGACATACCGGTCATAGGAGTGCCGGGCTCGATAGACAACGATTCGGTCGGGACCGATTCGACGATAGGCTTCGACACCGCGGTGAACATCGCCCTCGAGGCCATCGACCGGATAAGGGACACGGCCGTCTCCCACGACCGCGTTTTCTTCATCGAGGTCATGGGGCGCTCCAGCGGCTTCATCGCGCTCCACAGCGGCCTGTGCGGCGGGGCCGAGGCCATCCTCATCCCCGAGATGAGGGGCGAGGTCTCCGAGCTCGCCGCGCTTTTGAAGGAGAACCGCCGGCAGGGCAAGCTCTGCAACATCGTCGTGGTGGCCGAGGGCGACGAATCCGGCGGTGCGTTCACCACCGCCAACATGATAAAGACGCTGACCGGGATAGACTACCGGGTGACGATACTGGGCCACATCCAGCGCGGGGGGACGCCCACAGCAGCCGACCGTCTGCTCGCTACGCGCCTGGCCGCGGCCGCCGTCGAGGCCCTCCTGGCCGGCAAGCGCAACATGATGGCCGGGATGGTCAGCAACGAGGTCGTGCTCTCACCCTTCGAGCAGATCTGGGACTGCAAGAAGGAGCCGGACCTGGGGCTGATGAAGCTTGCGAGGCTTCTCTCCTGAGCCCGGCGGACAGAGGAGGATGGAGCGATGGAGCGCGTGAGGAAGACCAAGATCGTATGCACGCTGGGCCCCGCCACGACCGACGAGCCGACGCTCCGCCGGCTGGTGGCCGCCGGGATGGACGTCGCCCGCATCAACCTGTCCCACGGGACGCACGACGAGCATCGCTGTCGGATCAAGGCCGTGCGCGCCGCCGCCGCCTCGGAGGGAAAGGTGGTGGCGGTGCTGGGCGACCTCGGAGGGCCGAAGATAAGGCTGGGCGAGGTGGCCGGCCAGGCGGAGCTCCGGGCGGGGGAAAGGTTCGTGCTGACCACGCGCCCGGTGCCGGGTTCTTCAGGTGCCGTCTCGGTCAACTATCCGGGCCTTCCATCGGAGGTGAAGCCCGGGGAGACCATCCTGCTTGCGGACGGCGCGCTGGAGCTTCGGGTCCTCGACCGGACCAAAACGGACGTGATATGCGAGGTGGTGGTAGGCGGCGTCATAAGCTCCCGCAAGGGCGTCAACCTGCCGGCCACACGCCTCAAGATATCGGCCGTGACGGAGAAGGACCGCGAGGACATCGCGTTTGCCGTCCGGGAGAAGCTGGACTACCTTGCGGTGTCGTTCGTCCGCAGGGCCCAGGACGTCAAGGACGCCCGGGCGGCGCTGGAGGGCCACGCCGCAAGCATCCCGATAATATCGAAGATAGAGAAGCCCGAGGCGCTCTCGGCGCTGGTGAACATCATTGATGTGTCCGACGGGATAATGGTCGCCCGGGGAGACCTCGGGGTCGAGATCCCGCTCGAGCGCGTGCCGGTGGTCCAAAAGGAGATAATCCGAAAGACCAGGATGCTGGGAAAGCCCGTCATAACCGCCACGCAGATGCTCCGGTCGATGACCGAATCGCCCAAGCCGACGCGGGCCGAGACGACGGACGTGGCCAACGCCATCATAGACGGGACCGACGCCGTGATGCTCTCCGAGGAGACTGCGGTCGGCAAATATCCCGTGGAGGCTGTCCGCACGATGCACAAAATCGCGCTGGAGGCCGAAACGGCCATGGTCCAGGACTGGTTCCCGCGGGCCCAGGAGCCCGTTCATGGCCCGGACCTCCAAAGCGCCATCGCGCAGGCGGTGCTGGACGCCTCGAAGCACCCCGACGTCTCGGTCATCGTCACGCCCTCGTCTCGGGGCACCACCCCGATGCTCGTGTCGCGCCTGCGGCCCGGCAAGCCGGTGCTCATGCTCACCGAGAGCGAGCGGGTGTCAAGGAGGTTTGCCCTGATATGGGGCGTCACGCCGGTCCAGGTGAAGATGCCAAAGGACCTTGACGAGGTCTTCGAGCAGGCCGGTAAGGAGGCGCGCAGGCGGGGGATGCTCGAACCTGGGGGATTGGCCATCGTCACGGCCGGTTTCCCCATCTTCGGCACTCCCACGAACCTCATCTATGTGCACAGGCTGGAACGGGAGAAGTGAGCGCATACCGCCGGTGGTCAGTCGGCGATCCCCAGTGCCCGCCAGTTCTTCCGGGCGCGCAGTATGTCGGGCTCGAGAAGCCCGTGCTGGACCCGCTGTACGGCCGTGAACTTCCAGGGCGGCCTCGGCAGTTTCGAGACGAGAGCGCGCAGTATCTCCCGGGCGCCGTCGATGTTTCGGTCGTTGACCTCGGGGATCTCGATGAAGGTGAGGGCTCCCGAGGTGGCCGGGTAGGTGTCGTAGAGGTCGATGACGAGTTCGCAGGGCTCCGATATCTCGAAGCGGAAGACGTAGGCCACCCTCGGGAAGGGCAGCACGGCGTAGAGCTGTGAATAGGACCGCTCCGAGCGTGTGCGGCGGAACTTTGCCCCGAGCCCGTCGAGCACGGTCCGGAGGAGCGTCGAGGTGGACTGGGCCGAAAACGAGATCGCGGAGCGCCAGGCGAAGCCCCCCGCACCCCCGGAGGCCTCCGGCGCCTTCGCCGCCACCGGCGCCTTCGGCGGCTTATTCACTTTCGGGGCCTTCGCAGGTTTCAACAGCTTCGACACCTTGTGTACCTTCGGGGCCTTTGGCACCTTCGGCACCTTCGGCTCCATCAGCGCCCTCGCCAGTAAATAGCTTTTCGCCGCGTCCGCCGTCCCAGTTTCCCCTGTCTCCGCCGCCTGCACCCTGCCCGCTGCACGCGTCCAAACACCCCGGACCGAAGTCCGGGGCCTCAACGCTTTCCTGTGGTGAAACGACCTCGGATTAAAGTCCGAGGTTTCTGGCTTGCACCCTTCCGCCCTTCCACCCGTTCATCGATCGTGAAAAAGTTGTGGAGAGGGGCCCCTTCATTTCCTGTGGAGAACCGGAAAGGGGGTGCCGGCCCGCCGGTTTCCACGAGAAGGAGAGGTGGGAAATCGAGGGCACGGATGCAATTCTTGAATGGAACTTTTTTTTCGCGCGACTGCAGAAAAGTATATGTTGATGATTGTGCATCCCACAATTCCATTCCAGAAAAATCAAAGCTGAAATGGAAAAAGCCAAATCCGGAATGGAAAATCGGCGGAAAGGGGGAAGGAAGAACGGCGGAGCCGGGTGGGGACGGAAAATTCATCGAGGAGGCGCCCAGGGAGGGCCAGGCGACCGTCTTCGATCTCTACCTCGACAACAGCGTCCGCCCCGTGTTCAGGAAGGACCGCCATGTGCTTCGCCCCGAATACGTCCCCAGCAAGCTGCCCCACCGGGACAACGAGATAGACCAGCTCGCATCGATACTCGTCACCGCGCTCAAGGGCGGAAGGCCCTCCAACATACTGATATTCGGAAAGACGGGCACCGGGAAGACGGCCTGCATCAAGTACCTCCAAAAAGAGATAGACAAGAAATCCTCGGCGGACTACCAAAAGGTCCATTGCACCTACATCAACTGCCAAATCGTCGATACGGAATACGGCATCCTGGCGAGCATCGGCAACATGTTCGTCAAGGACTGGAACGAGCGCATACCATTCACCGGCTGGCCGACCGAGAAGGTCTACAACCACCTTCGGGAGAAGATGGACGAGGTGGGCGGCATCGCCCTGATAGTGCTCGACGAGATCGACAAGCTCGTCTTCAAGAGCGGGGACGATGTGCTGTACCATCTCACCACCCTGAACGAGGATTTGAAAAACGCCAAGATGAGCATCATAGGCATTTCCAACGACTCGAAGTTCACGGAGCTCCTGGACCCCCGGGTTCAGACCCGTCTGGGCGAGGAGAGGATGGTGTTCCCGCCCTACAACGCCCAGGAGCTCCTGGACATACTGAAGCAGAGAAGCGGCCTGGCATTCGAGGAGAACTCGCTCGACGAGCCGGTGATCTCGCTTTGCGCCGCTTTTGCGGCCCAGGAGCACGGCGACGCGAGAAGGGCGCTGGACCTTCTGCGGGTTTCCGGGGAGCTCGCCGAGCGCGAACGCAGCTCGAAGGTTACGGAAAGGCACGTCTGGAAGGCCAAGGACAAGATAGAGCTCGATGTCCAGATGGAGCTCGTGAAGACCCTGCCTACACAGTCCAAGCTCCTCCTCTTCGGGATAATATTGAAATCGGAGGAAAGCCTGACCATCCAGACCACGGGCGAGGTCTACGACATCTACCGGGAGCTCTGCTACCGCACCAATACCCAGCCGGTGAGCCAAAGAAGGATCACGGACCTGATTTCCGAACTGGACATGCTCGGGCTGATAAACGCCCGGGTAAGGTCCTTCGGCCGGGGGGGCCGGACGCGGGAGATACAGCTGAGCGTCAATGTTCCGGACACGAAGAAGGCGCTCTACGATGACGAGGTGGTCCGGGAGCTGATGGACTATTCCTCGTCCCAGCAGAGGCTCATATGAGCGGCTCTTTCCGGGCGTCCTTCCCGGCCTGCTTCTTCTTCTTCCACCTGGCCCAGGAATAATCGATAGCGATGGGTACTATAACCAGTATGATCACGGTTATTATCAAGCTCTGGACGCTGGTTTTCGGGAAGAGCCTCGAGTCGTGGCCGGTTATCCACAGTTTGAAGAGCCCGAACCAGGGGAGTTCGCCCTGGGCCTTGCCGACTATCCATTCAAGCTTGACCGGCTCCACCGGGACGCCGCCCTGCAGATAGAGCACCCACTGGTCGACATACGGGATGTTGTGGTCGCCCTTCGTCACGAACCCCGAATGGGGGACGCTCGAGGTGGTGGTCCGGGCGAGGATGGCCGACACTTGTATTACCAGTCTTTCCTGCTTTTGGTGGTTCTCGGCGCGGTAGCTTGTCACGTTTACATAGTATTCCGAAACGTTGTAGACCCCGATGTCCGGCAGGTCTCCGCGGAACATCCGCCGTGCGCGGTCCGAGGCGCTGGCGTTGTACTCGATCCAGGCGATTGCCCGGTGGATGACGGGCGTTTCGGCCTTGCCGTTCTTGCGGTAGACTATCACGTGGCCGTAATCGCCGTATTCCTTGAACCCGTAGTGCGGGTTCGTCCGGCAGGTGGCCTCGACATAGGTGATGATGTCGGAGCGCTCGTCCACCTTCTGGACCAATGTGAGGTCCCCGGTGTCGATGACTCCCAGGCCGCTGTCCTCGCCATGCATCATGCTGGAGGACTCGATGACCACCATCGGGGGCCAGACGCCGGAGAACAGGTACAGGCCGAGCAACAGGCCGCCGACAATGCCCGCGGAGATGGCCACGTCCTTTGCTATTCCCAAAGCGATGTTCTTTGGGGATGCCTTTTCCTGGACATCCTTCTTCCCGCTTTCCTTTTTCCCGCCCCCCTCCTTGTCGGGGGATTCCCTTTCTTCGGCCTCTTCCTGGACCTTGCCCCTGTCCTGCAATCCCGTCCCTTCCCTGGATTCCACATCGTCTTCCAGTCCGGTCCTTTCAGGGCCATTTTGTCCCCGTGCAGGCGCGGTCCGTCGGAGCTTCCTCACCGGCCGTTCGAGCCCGGGCCGCTCCGGGCGCCCTTCAGCGCCCTCCGGCCTGGAAGCGGGCTGTCCCGGGTCCGTATCCGGGGCGCCAATCCCCGCCTCGCCGGGTGTATCTGGCTTTTCGGCCATGTTCCCTCTTTTATTGGCGGTGGACTGCTTGTTGATATATATATGTTATTGTAAATAGCAATCTGCCCGGCCCGCCCCGTCCGCCCGTCGCCGGCACCCCCTGCCCGCTATTAATGAACTCCATAGGAAGCGAAGGGGTGGGGCCAGGAAAAAAGGTTAAAGGGTGGAAGGGTAACGACAATCCCGTCGTTCCAGATTCCCCCATTCATACCCCTTTCACCCTTCCACCCTTGTACCCTCCCACCCTTGTACCCTTCCACCCCTCGTCGTTTTTAGCTATGCTGAGCCATAAGCTATATAAGACCAAAAGGTTTATTATGCGCCACCGATATAATCATCGGGCCGGTGATATCAGCATGGTCCTCCAGGTGGATGCGGCGCAGGCCATTTTGGTGCTCCAGTGCCTTTACAACGAGGCCCGCCGGGCCTCGAATGTGGCGCGCGAAGTGGAAACCCGCCACTCCATCACCCATGATGAATTCATCCATATCATAGATTTCCTCGCGTTGAACGAGATGATAACCAACATCGAGAAGAACCGGAGCAACGGGGACGCCGTCTACAAGCTCACCCGGAAGGGCGAGCGCCTGCTGGAGCAACGGGCGCCGTCGATGACCCAGAGGCCGGCGCCGGCCAAGGGGAAGGGGGAGTACGCCTGCTGAACGAAGCCAGCGATGGACCGCTCTCGAACAACCCCGAGGTGGCGATGGAGCTCATCTCGGCCCTGTTCTACGGGCCGAAGCGCTCGTCGCGCATCGTCCACCAGGTGATGGAGGCCACCGAGGTCTCGGAGCCGACGGTGTACGCCACCCTCCACGAGCTCGTGCTGCGCAAGCTCATCGACAAGGAGGAGCGCAGCCGGCGCAAGGTCATATACAGGCTCACCGACGAGGGCCGCAAGATCCTCGAAAAAGAGCACTTCGTCGCCATCGACAAGATGCTCTCGGGGATAAACAACCCCGCCCGCCGCCGGGAGATACTCGTCGAGCTTCTCATGCAGGACCTCCTCTCCGACCTTCCCGCCGACATGCGGTCGGCCGTGAAAAGGGACCTCCTGCGCAGCACCGCCGCCGGCGAGGTCGAGGACCTGAGAAAGCGGCTGGCCAGGATAGCGAGCGCGCTGTTCGTCTGAAAGAGGTACGGACTTGCCTGAAATACCCCGGCAAAAGAGGACGAAGGACGGAAAGGCGCCCCCCCGCGACGAGGCCACCGAGGAGCTCTCGCGCCGGCTGGCCTCCCGGGGCCCCGTCGCCGGCGCCGGGAAGCAGGCGGGCCAGTCGCGCACGTTCGTCGGCGTGACCATCGGGCTCTCGGTCACGGCCGCCGCGGTGCTCCTATTCGTCAAGTTCTTCGCGATGGACCTCTGGTACGGCCATTTCGAGATAACCAACACGCTCCTCCTCATGATACTCGCCGTGACGGCGGTCATCGGCTTCATCGTCATCAGCTGGAACCGCTCGGAGCTGTCGCCGAGATGGTGGTCCCGGGCCGGGATGCTCGCGGGCGCCGGGGCCGTGGTGGTAATGCTCTCGCTCCTGCCGCGGGTTTTACCCCAGTTCAATGCCGTCCCCTGGTGGGCCCCGGCGATACTGCTCGTGGGCACCATGATGGCCGTGGCCGCAAACCAGCTCGTCAAGGAGAGGCTCGGGTTCTACAGCATCTGGTTCGTCGGGCTGCTCTTCTTCACGGCGGTGCCGTTCATGGAGCTCGTCATGAGGCTCCCGTTCGGGACCTACGCCTACGGGAGCTACGAGGGCGCCCGGATGAGCGCCATATTCGTGGGCCTCATGTTCCTCTTCGGCGGAGTGGCCCTCTATTCACGCGAGAAGAACCTGCTGAAGCGCATCGACCAGGAGCTCAGCGACGGCGACGCGCTGGCCAAGGCCGGCAAGCTCGACGAGGCCCTCAAGCGCTACGACCGGGCGATACGGGCGGCCCACCTCGTGGCCCCGCCGTCGGCGGTCGGCGAGGGCAAGCAGTCGCCCGTCGAGGGCTACGAGACGCCCTGGCTGAGCAAGGGCTACGCCTACATGAAGATGGGGCGCTACTCCGAGGCGCTGCCGTATCTGGATTTGGCGCTGGACGCCAACATCGCCAACGAGACCGGCTGGCTCAACCGGGGCAACGCCCTTTCCCACCTCAAGTCATATGACAGCGCCGTAACCTGCTACGAGAAGGCAATCCAGATAAACCCCAAGTCCGAGGTGGCCTTCAACAACCTCGGCTGGACATTCTACGCCAAGGGCGAGACCGAGGAGGCCATCCGGCGCTACGACACCGCGGTGGCGCTCAAGCCCGAGTACGCCCAGGCCTGGTACAACAAGGGGCTGGCGCTCCTCAAGGCCAACCGGCTGGAGGAGTCCGTGGCCACGCTGGACAAGGCCATGGCAGTCAAGGAGACCCCGCTCCCGAAAAACCAGCAGCTCTTGGCCCAGCACGCCAAGGGCAACGCCTTCTACCGGATGAACAAGCTCCCGGAGGCCATAACGGTCTTCGACGAGATCCTCAAGCAGGCGCCGGACGTCAACGTCTTCAACCTCAAAGGCAACGCCCTCATGCTCCAGAAGAAGGTCCCCGAGGCGCTTTCGCAGTACGAGACGGCCCTGCGCTACGACCCGCGCAACTCCAACGCCTGGAACAACCGCGGGAACGCCCTCCTGACCATGGACAAGAAGGAGGAGGCCATCTACTGCTTCGACAAGTCCGTCGAGTACAATCCCCGCAATTCGGAGGCCTGGAACAACAAGGGCCTCGCCCTGACCAGGCTCAACCGCCTGCCGGAGGCGCTCGCGTGCTTTGAAAAGGCGCTCTCGGTCGACCCGGACCACGTCGAGGCCATCCTGAACAAGGGCAACACGCTCTCAAGGCTCGGCAAGCACACCGAGGCCATCAAGTGCTTCGACCTTTTGCTCGAGAAGGACCCGGGCAACGTCACCGCCTGGAACAACAAGGCCAACGCCCTGGCCCGGATGGGAAAATCCGACGACGCGATAGCGGCCTATGACCGGGCCACGAAGCTAGAGCCCAACTTCGAGCTCGCGCAGGTCAACAAGGGCAACACCCTGATGGCCATCGAACGGTACGAGGAGGCCAAGCGGTCCTTCGACAAGGCCCTCGAGCTGAACCCGAAAAACGCCCACGCCTGGTTCAGCCGGGGGGCGATACTCAAGAAGCTCAAGGCCCCGCCGGACGAGAGCCTCAAGGCCCTGGACGCGGCGCTCGCCCTGGACCCGAAGCACGTGTCGGCCTGGAACACCAGGGGCGACCTGCTCCTCGAGGGCAAGAAGCTCGACGAGGCCATCGCCTGCTACGACACGGTCATCAAGCTCTCCCCGGACAACGTCGAGGCCTGGTTCCACCGCGGGACCGCCCTCTCGGCCAAGACCAAGTACACCGACGCCATATCGTCGCTGGACAGGGCCACCGAGCTCGACCCCGAATACCTGGACGCCTGGAACGCCAAGGGCCACGCCTGGCACACCGTGGGCGAGGCCGAGAAGGCCATATTCAACTTCGACAAGGTCACGGAGCTGGAACCCCGGCACATAGAGGCCTGGGACAACAAGGGCGTGGCCTACTACACGATGGGCCGCACCCACGACGCCATCAAGTGCTTCGAAAAATGCATCAACATCGACCCGCGCTACGAGAAGGGCTGGTACAACATGGCCTCCGCCTACTCGGCGGAGGGGAAGGTCAACGAGGCGCTGGGCTGCTACGAGAAGGCCATAGAGGTCAGGCCCGACTACGGAAAGGCCTGGAACAACATGGGCAACCTGCTCTTCTCTATAGACCGCTGGGACGACGCCATGAAATGCTTCGACCGGGCGCTGGCCCTCGACAGCACCTACGAGAAGGCCTGGAACAACAAGGGCAACATCCTGCTCTCCAGGGGCGACACCCAGACGGCGCTCTCGTGCTTCAACCGGGCCATCGAGCTCGACCCCAACTACGAGAAGGCGTGGAACAACAAGGGCTCGGCGCTCTTCAACCTGGGCCAGATGGAGGAGAGCCTCGAGTGCTTCCGCAAGGCCCTCCAGCTGAACAAGGACTACGACAAGGCCTGGTACAACGCCGGCTCGGCGCTCTTCAAGATGGGCAAGCCCGACGAGGCCATAGCCTGCTTCGACAAGGCCATCGAGCTCAAGCCCAAGTACGACGAGGCCTGGTACAACAAGGGGGCGGCCCTCTTCAAGGTCGGCAAGGTCCAGGAATCGCTTGGGTGCTTCAACGAGACGCTAAAGCTCAACCCCAAGCACCACGAGGCCTGGTACAACCTGGGCAACGCCAGGTACTACCTGGGCAAGCCCCTGGAGGCGCTCCAGGCCCTGGACCACGCCCTCGAGATCAACGCCGAGTACCAGGACGCCATCCGCATCCGCAACGACTGCCTCAAGGTCCTCCAGGAAACCGGCCGGATGTACGAGTACTGGCGCGAGAAGGGAAACCTCCTCGCCGAAAGCGGCAAGGACACCGAGGCGCTCATGGCCTACAACAAGGCCCTCGACCTCAAGAAGGAGGACGACCGCTCCTGGTGGTTCAAGGGCAGGCTCCAGGCGAAGATGAACCGCCACGACCAGGCCATAGGCTCTTTCGACAAACTGCTGGCGCTCAAGCCCGAGGACCGCGAGGCCTGGTACGCCAAGGCCGAAAGCCTCGTCGCCTCGGGGCGCGTGGCCGAGGCCATCATCTGCTACGACAAGGTCATCGAGCTCGATTCTCAAAACGAATCCGCCTGGCTCCACAAGGGCCTGGCCCTCATCAAGCTCGGGCGGACCGAGGACGGGATGCAGTGCTTCCAGCGCATGATAGAGCTCACGCCCGAGGACGACAAGGGCTGGCACTACATGGGATTGGGCCTCATGGCCACCGGGCGCAAGTTCGACGCCATTTCCTACTTCCAGCGGGCGCTGGATCTCAATCCGAAGTCGATAGATTCGTGGATGCAGAAGGGCATCGCCCTGCGCGACACCGGCAAGACGGACGAGGCCGTGGCCGCGTTCAACAGGGTCGTTGAAATCAAACCCGAGCACTCCGAGGCCTGGACCACGATAGGCGAGGTGCTCCTCAGAGACGAGAAGTGGGAGGGCGCCTCCAAGGCCTTCGAGAAGGCCATCACCGCCGACCAGATGAACCCCCGCGCCTGGTCCGGAAAGGGGATGATCCAGCTCCAGCTGGGCAACGCCCAGACGGCGTCCGAGGCGTTCGCGCGGGCGCTCGAGCTCGACGAGAAGCTCGGGCCGGCCTGGAACGGCATGGGATTGGCCTACCTCAAGAGCGGCAACGCCAGGGAGGCCCTCACCTACCTCGAGAAGGCCACCCGGCTCAACCCGGACTTCGCCGAGGGCTGGTCCGGCTACGGCTCGGCGCTCTTCGCCCTGGGCCAGAACGAGGAGGCGATAAAGGCCTTCGACAGGGCGCTCGAGCTGGACCCGGCGTTCGTGAAGGCCTGGGCCAACAAGGCGACGGCGCTGATGAAGGCCGGGCGCACGCCAATGGCGCTCTTGGCGCTCGACAAGGCCACCGAGCTCAAGCCCGACTATGAAAAGGCGTGGGTGGACAAGGGCAACATCCTCATGTCCGTCGGGAAGATGGACGACGCCCTGCCCTGCTTCAACAAGGCCCTGGCCATAAACCCCCGCGGCGAGAAGACCTGGCTCGCAGTGGGCCAGACGCTGCTTGCGATGGGCAAGACCAAGGAGGCCGTCGCGGCCCTCGACAAGGCGCTCGGGATAAAGGGCGACAACGAGAAGACGCACCTCGAGAAGGGGAACGCGCTGCATGCCCTGGGCCAGAACGATGCCGCCGTGCAGGCCTACAACCGTGCCATCGAGCTCAAGCCGGACCTTTTCAAGGCCTGGTACGGCAAGGGCGTGGCCTATGCGGACCTTGCGGAGTACGACGACGCGCTGGAGAGCCTCAACCGGGCCGTTGAACTGAAGCCCGACGACGACAAGGGCTGGGTGGAGCGGGGCCGGGCGCTGACCGCCACGGGCCGCATCGAGGAGGCCTCGGGCTCATTGGCCCGCGCGCTGGAGCTCAACCGCCAGAACGCCCAGGCGTGGTACTATTCCGCCCGGCTGCTCAAGCGCGCCGGCGCGCTCGAGGACGCGCTGGGTGCGTTCGACAAGGCCATCGAGGCGAAGCCGGAGTACGCCGACGCGCTCTACGAGCGGGCGATGCTCGCGATGGAGATGGACAGGGAGGACGAGGCCCAGAAATCGCTCTACAGGCTCGTCGAGGTCGACCCCAAGCACGCCGAGGGCTGGGGCCTGCTCGGGGGCATCCTACACGACCGCAAGGCCCTCTCCGAGGCGCTGGGCTGCTTCGACCGGGTGGTCCAGGTGAGGCCCGACCGGGCCTCGGCCTGGAGCCGGCGGGGGCGGATACTCGTGGAGATGGACCGGGGCGCCGATGCACTGGCCTCGTTCGAAAAGGCAATCGAGGTGGACGCCGGGTTCGAGGACGCCTACCTGGGCAAGGCGGACGTGCAGGCCAGGCAGGGGCGCTACGAGGAGGCGGTCCAGACGCTCAAGGTGGCCCTGGACAAGAGCCCCCAGAGCGAGCGGGCCTGGCTGATGACGGCCCTGGCCCTCCGGGCGATGGACCGGCCCCGGGACGCCCTCAAGTGCGTTCTCCGGGTGCTCAAGATCAACCCGGACAACGAACAGGCGGGCGGGCTCAGGGACGAGCTGGAAGCGGCCGTGAAGAGCCGGCCCCGGGACGCTCCCAAGGTGGTCCAGCCGCCCCCGGCCCAGACCATGCCCCCCCCGCAGGTCCGGGCCCCGGCGCCCGCCCCCGAACCAGTCCCTTCACCCGCCCCTGAACCTGCATCTTCTAGTAGCACTAATGTGGAAGATATGGAAACGGTTAATATGGACTGAAATAATATGACCGACCTCAAAGCGGGACGGAGGCATTCACGGTGAAGGGCCCCGGGCGCTGGACCAGGATGGCCTATCTCTGGCCGTTGCTCCAGGCCGACCCTCCCCGGCGCAGGCCCCCCGCCCCTCCGGACCAGGCCCCCGAGGAGTTCGAGACCCCGCCTGAGGGCGGGGCTCCTCCGGTTGATGAGTTCGAAGAAGCCTCCGGCGAACCCGCCGGAGCGGACGAGCCGGAGGAGTTCGAGGAGGCCCCCCAGCCGGCCGAAGGGGCTCCGCCCGTCCAAGGGCCGGAGGAATTCGAACCGGCCTATCCCGCCGGCGCTCCGCCCGAGGGCACGCCTGTGCAGCCTCCCGGGGAGTTCGAGTCCCCGCCCGGGGGCGGGGCATCGCCTGTTGTCGAATTCGGAGAAGCTCCCGGCGGGCCAGCCGGAGCGGGCGAGCCGGAGGAGTTCGAGGAAGCGCCAAAGCTGCGCATAGCCAAGCCGGCCCCGCCTCCCGTGGAGTTCGAGACCCCGCCTGAGGGCGGGGCATCGCCTGTTGACGAGTTCGGGGAAGCGCCCGGTGAACCGACCCCGGAAGCCTCCGGCGGGCCTGCCGGGGCAGGCGAGCCGGAGGCGTTCGATGTCGCCCCCGAGGAGGAGATCCAGGAGACCGCCCCGGTTTCGCTGCGGAGCGCCCCTCCGGCAAAGGAGGGGGCCGGCCGGGCGGGAAGGGGGCTCACGAACGGCCTCACGAACGGGCGGGGCGGCGTCAACGGCCAGGGCCTGACGAACGGCCGCGGGCGCATAAACGGCCGGGGCCTGACCAACGGCCGGGGCCGGACGAACGGCCGGGGGCTCACGAATGGCGGGCTCACCAACGGGCGCGGCGGCATCAACGGCCGCGGCCTCACGAACGGCCGGGGAATGGTCAACGGCCGCCGCAAGGGCCTCGTCAACGGCGCCGGGCTCGTGAACGGCCGGCGCCGGCGCGGCCTCGTGAACGGCGACGGCCTGGTCAACGGCAACGGCTTCATAAACGGCCGGGGCCTCGTGAACGGCAAGGGCCTGATAAACGGCCAGGGCCTGACCAACGGGCGGCAGCTCACCGCCGCCGAGGTCGTCCCGAGCCGCCCCAAGGTCCGGCGCAACATGGGGCTTGCCGCCGCCGCCATCGCGGTGGCCCTGCTCATCATCATCCCGGTCCTCTACTACACGCAGATCCAGAAAGGCGTGGCGATAGACGGCCTGTTCGACGACTGGAAGGGCGTGTCCAACCGGTACTCTGACGGCGACGCCCAGCCCTCGCCCGGGACGGACGCCAATGTAGACATCTCCGAGTTCGGGGCCACGGCCACGGCCACCGACCTCGCGGTCTACGTCAAGGTCTCCGGCTCGATGCTGCGAGGCGCGAACGGAGGCGTGGACACGCTCACGGTGTTCATCTCCTCCGGGCGCACGGGCAGCGGCTACCGGCTGAACACCCCCGGCGGGGTCATCGATGCCGACTACAAGCTCGAGATTTACGGCTACGACGGCGCCGTCCGGTCCGCCTCGTACTCGAAGTTCGAGGGCGGCGATGCCAACGACTACGGCGGCTGGACCTCCCTGGGCGGGGCGCGCGCCGCCTCCTCCGGGAGCGAGCTCGAGGCCTCGGTCTGGTTCCAGGGCACCGACCTGAGCCAGGGCTCGGACGCGTCGATACTGTTCTACATGCGCAACGCCTTCGGCGAGGAGGACTACTCCGACTTCACCGTGGGCCTGACCACCGGCGTGCTCGCCGTCAAGCAGCGGGAGCCGGTCGGGACCGGCGGCGGGGCGACGATGTCCCTCGAGCTCGGCGCCTACGGGCGGCAGGTGAACCTGACCTCTCTCAGGGTGACCAAGGCCGGGGGCGCCGGCGGAGGGTCGCTTGCGCTCCGGGGGGCCGGCATCGACCGCGACACCTCCTTCGGCGCCGAGGCGATATTCGCCGGCCTCGTGGTGGGCATTGCGCAGGACTCCCGGGTGCTTCTCTCCCTCGAGGCCAACGGGTTCTCCGGCGGCGCATTCGGCATGTTCGTCTCGGGCCCCAACTCGGTCACAGCCACCACCGGAGGCAGGGCCGTGCACGTGTCGGTCTCGGGCTATTCCACGGCGCTCTTCTACACCGGCGGCGCAAGCCCCGGGGTCATCTCCATAGACGGGGCGTTCGAGGACTGGGAGGCCACGCGCGGCCAGCCCGGCTGGGACGCCCGGGGCGACGGCTCCGACGACTTCGAGGAGCCGGCAAAGGCCGGCTCGCCCGGCCTCGTCGCCCGCGGCGGCAGCGTGCGCTACGGCGACGACAACGTGAACCTCCAGGAGGTAGCGGAGTACAACCCCGGCGGGGGGACCGTTTACTACTACGCCCGCGTGGCGGGCCAGGCGCTCGGCGGGCAGGTGGTCCCGGCGACCAAGCGGTCGCTTCCGGGCCCCGGAGGGGGCGGCGGGGGCAATCCGCCCGCCCACGTCGGCTCCGACGTGTTCTACGTCCTCGTCGACGACGACGGGAACAAGGCGACCGGCTTCCCGGTCCGCAACGCCGACGGCGACACCATCATCGGGGCGCGCTACTGCGTGCTCGTCGTCGGCAAGAACGGCCAGGTGCTGGATTCGAAGACCTACACCTTCAGCGCGGGCTGGACCGAGGGAGGCCCGTCGCGCATCGCCGCCGCCGGCGGGAAGAAGGTCGAGGTGGCCGTGAGCGGCCTCTCCCTGCTCCCGGGCCACAAGGCCCTGATAATCGCCGAGGACTGGACCGGGAACGCGGACCGGTCCGACATAGCCGTGGGCGCCAGCGGGCGGTCCGCGGTCGGGCCGTCGCTCGAGGTCATCGAGGCGGACGCGTCGCGCCACGCGGTCCAGGTGGGCTCCAGCCGCAACCCGATGTTCCGGCTGGAGATGGACGC
>Ga0233425_10000815_pt1 | contig 75863 bp, 51 predicted proteins | sample Watercolumn_Towu_2_FD_181712 | JGI IMG/M metagenome (GOLD analysis project Ga0233425, IMG submission 181712) | Freshwater microbial communities from Lake Towuti, South Sulawesi, Indonesia - Watercolumn_Towuti2014_140_MG | ecosystem: Environmental > Aquatic > Freshwater > Lake | place... | reverse complement strand
AGTTCCATGGGGTCAGACCCCCCCACTTGACACATGGTCCTCAATCCCCCGCAGCCATTCTTTCATCAGCGGTGACCCTTGCCGTCGGTTCCGCTCCAAGACCTTGGCGACCTGCCTGGTGCTCATCCCGAGCCTCTGCCCGATTGCTCTGTGAGAGGCCGCTGTCCATTTCGCCAGGGCCAGCACCGCAAGGCGGCGGGCGGGGTTGGCGTGCGGGCCCATCTCCACTCGCAGCAGGTCCGCAACCTCCACTCCGGCAACCCGGCATACCACAGTCAGGATCGACTCCATGCCGTCGTGCTTCGCCCGCGTCTCGCGGGCCGTGGCCGGGTCGTCGTCGGGTGTCTTCTTGGGGGTCCGGAGTCCTCCCGTCGCCAGGTCCATCTCCTCCGGCCATTCGGTGCGCTTGAGGCGTCGGTCTGTTACGAACTTCTCGATCGCAGCCGCACCGCCGAACATCTTCAGAAGCACCTCGGTAGTCAGAAACCGCGGTCGCCTGGCAAGACCGACGTAGGCTTGATGGCTCGTCCAGCAGTCTTCCTCCGGAGATGAGACCAGCCGCGCTCTAACCGGGTTCAGATGGAGATACGCGAGGAGTTCCTCCAGGTAGGCGTCGTCCGACACGACCTGGTTCCTGAAGCGGCCCCTGAAAACAGGACCGTCCCAGGAGGGGTGGAGGCGGTTGACCTCCTGCGTGTACACCCCATCGATTAGTTGCATACAGCGCGAGAGGTTGCCCAGAGCCGAGCGCAGCAGCAAGTGGTAGTGGTTGGGCATCAGCGCATAGGCGTGGACCTCCAAGCCGAGCCGGCGCACGGCCCGGTCGAGGACATCCAGGAAGAGCTCGCAGTGGAGATCCTCCTTGAAGATCGAAGCTCGCCGCGCACCGCGTTGCCAGACGTGGTGCCAAGCTCCCGGGAAGTCGATGCGTCGTGGCCTGGGCATGACACAAGTGTCTTCGGTTTGGCGCCATGTGTCAAGTGGGGGGGTCTGACCCCTTCTTCTACGGGCCGCACCGCAGGCCATCGGCAACGCTATCTGATTGACGGCGAATCCCCATCTTTTCTACCATGCAGGTCGCAATCGGGGAGGTATTCCCATGCTCAGATGCAAAGGATTGTCTGCGTCGGGGGAGGTTCGAGTTGCGCTCCTGTCGCATCGGGGGGCGGCCCGGGCGGCCGCGGTCGTTACCGTCCTGCTGCTGGTGGGCTCGGGCTGCTCGGGCAGATCCTCTGGAGGAGGGGCGCCAGCCGACTCCCAGGGGGATGAGCTGAGGCTGTCGGACGCCGCGTTGCCGGATGCGGTCGCTGAGGCGAGGCAGCAGGATGTTGCGGCCCCGGATGCGGCCGTTCCGGACACCGCGGGCCCGGACGTGTCGATTTCCGACCTGGCGTCCGGCGATGCGGACGCGGTGGACGCGGCCGCGGACCAGGAGGACGGGCACAAGGCCGATTCCGCGGACGTGGCCCCAAAGCCGAAGGAGATGCCGTTCCTGGTCGAGCCCGGGCCAATCAACGAGGACATGAAGGAGGTGTGGGCCCTCGGCTTCAAGGATGCGGAGGACGAGGAGGAGGCCAAGGCGCTCTTCGATGCACGCAAGGCTGCCATGGCCGCGCTTGCCGCGCACCCGGACGAGGTTCGCGAGAAGCTGGCCGAGGGGCTGGGCTTCCTCGACCCGTCCAACGTGCACGGGCTTGCTGCACTGGTGCCGTTGCTGAACGAGTTCGGGGACGACCCGAAGGTTATCGGCAAGCTGTCGGAGATTTCCATGGGGGAGCCTGGAGGCCAGCCTGGGGCCAGAGAGGTTCCGGACGACGAGGTCTTCCGCCGGATAGCGGTCGACGTCCTCGGGAACCTGGCACGCAAGGGCAGCGCCGGGGCCAGGGATGCGCTCATCGGGGCAGCGGGAGCACCGGACCCGTACACCGCGCTGGGAGCCGTGAGCACGGTCTACAGAGTGACGCCTGACCGCCGAATGGCGCAGCGCAAGATGAGGGCGGCCATGAGCCCGGACCGTCACTGGATGCTCTACCGATGATGCGGAGGTACACCATGAAGGCGCTGCTTGCAACGGTCGTTCTGCTGGCCGTCACCACGCCAGCAACGGCCAAGACGGTATCGGACCCGGACTGCGAACTCCCGCCGAGCGGGGCTTGGCCCACCGATGCGGAAGACCAGGGGACCTTCGACGCGAAGTACACCGCAAGGTACACCGACTTCCCGGACACCATCGACTACCTGGTCAACGGCATGCGCTGCGAGAAGGATGACTGGGACGACGGGTGGGGATGGGGCAACTGGGCCGACCTCGACAGGATGCTCTCGAGGCTGCTCAACGCTGCCTTCATCGTGGATCGGGTCCAGCTTCATGCGAAGCACTACGGCCTCGCTCTGTCGGTGAAGGGCATCCCATCGGGCGACTACGAGCGGGGCTACTGGTGGAGCTTCGTTTCGCAGTACGGCACGGACGAGTGGGAGCCGACCTGCGATACCGATGACTACAACGCGTCCTACGGGTACTCATCGGCCGACTGGTACTACACGCTGTATCCCACGGGTGCGTACAGATACTCTGCGGCCAACCGCGCCAGCACCCTGGTGCACGAGACCACGCACGAGGACGTCGACCACATAGCGGAAGACGACTGCTCACCGGCCACGGTGTCCTGCGACAGCGCCTACGGTGTCTACAACGCCAATACCATGCAGATCAACTTCCTGCTGGATGCGGTGACGACCTTCAAGACCGTGGGCGGCACCAACGGTGTGAAGAGGATGGTGGTCAAGTCGGACAGCATGTGCGGCTTCGTGCCCTATTTCTCGGACGTGGAGATGACGTCCATGATGGCCCGGGCCGAGTCGGTAGCGGAGCGCTTCGCTACCCCCGCGGTGCTTCCGCTGTGGGAGGTCGCAGCCAGCACGGCCGCTTCCATCTGGACCTGCACCGACTGTGATGCGAGCGTCTGGGACTTCGACCCGGGCCTCTGCGTTCAGACAGCGTGCAACGAGATCATCAACGACATGAACAAGCAGATCAACGCCACCAACAAGGAGCTCTGCTACGCGTTCAACGACGCGCTGACCGACCTGCAGGGGCCGGACGACGTCTACAACGCGAAGGTGGCGCTGGACTCTGCCACCCTGGTCTGCGCCGGCCCCTCCGAGGCCGGCTCGCTGGCCTACTGTGCACAGCAGGTCGAGCTTGCAGACACGGTGGCAGACCTCGACACGTGCGGGTGGCTGAACACGACCTGGAGCTCCAGCTACGGCAAGCTGGCCTGCGTGGAGACCTTCTGCAAGGAGAAGTTCGACGAAGCAGGCGGCCCCGAGTGGATGGACGGCAACGACCCGTTCGGCTGCATGGACTACCTGTGCGGGGACGCGTGCACGGCGGAGGAATCGACAGAGCTGTGCCGGTTTGCCTACCTGTACTTCGAGGGGGACCCCGAGGAGTTCAGCCCTACGTGCGAATTCAGGGGCTGCGGCCAGTTCATTCCGGGCTGCGTCTTCGACCTGTACAAGAAGGGCGAGTGGGCCTTCGGTCAGCCTGTGCCGGTTACCTGCATCGAGTCGGCTGCTGTCATGAAAGCGCTGTGCGAGAAGGCCTCCGCACTTGCGGCAATGGTCGCGATCTCGGTGGTTCCGGAGTTCGGCCCATCGCCGATGACTGCGGACATGAAGGGACCCGACGTCACCACGCCGGTGGCAGGGTTCGACGACCTGGCGGCCGAGGTCCTGGCCGCAGCCGAGACGGGGGGCGACGCGACGCACGCTGCGGTGGAGCTGACAGCGGCCCCCGAGCTTGCCGCGTACCTGTTCCACAAGGCGCCCGGCAAGATGGCGTGGCTCTACGGCGCGGACTCCTTCGAGTCCTCGGTCGGGCCACCTGCGACCTTCTCGAAGCCCAAGGAGATCGCAGAGGGGGAGCTTGCACCGGCCGGGCAGCAGGCTCTTGCGGAGCTCAAGGCGCTGGTCGGCGGCGCACCGGGAGGGAAGCTTAAAGGGTCGTTCGGCACCTTCGCGTTCGAGTGACGCACAATGGGGGGTCAGCCCCCCCCACTTGACAACTCCTCGCAGCCGATTATAGTTCGATGCATGTCGAACCGAGACACAACGGAGGCGGCACGCCTCGCAAAGCTCTTCAGGGCGCTGTCCAGCCCGAAGCGGGCGGCGCTGCTGGCTCTGCTGGAGCACGGTTGCTGCGAGGGCAGCACGTGCTGCACCGCCACGGAGCTATCGCTCTGCATCGACCGGCTGGCCGAACGGCTGGGGCTGGTCAAGTCCACCGTGTCCCACCACGTGAAGGCTCTGCATGCCGCGGGCCTGATTGCCGTGGCCAAGAAGGGGAAGCACTACGACATCCGCGTGAACCGAGAGCTGCTCGCTCGGGCCGCCGCGTTGCTGGAACGCCTGGCAGGCTGCTGTCAGACGGCATCTCCCGCACCCAAGAGAGGAGGAGGAAGGAAGGATGGAAACCGCTGACAAGGGGACGAACGGACGGGGTGACTGCTGTGCGACTGCCGGCTGCTGTTGCTCCGCTCCATCGGCAGGGCGCGGCATGCGGGTGCGCTCGGTCGTGGTCCTGGTCGTGTTGCTCGCTGCGCTTGCCCTGGTGGCTATCGCGCTCGCAAGCCGCTACGGCTGGCTCGGTGCCGCGAGATGACGCGGCCCGCACCTTCGGCCGGAGCATGGATTCTCGACAGGGTCCCGACCCCTGCCGGTGACGTGCCTCGGGTCGCAGCCGCCCTCACCGGCTCGGACCGCCTGGGGACCTGGGCCCGGAGGTGGGGCATCGGCCGGGACGACTACGCGGTGGCCCCGGGGCTGTACGCGGTCGGCGCGCCGGCCGTGGATTCCGTCGTGCTGGTGACAGCGAACTACAAGATGAGCTTCGACCGGCTGCGCCGGGAGCTGGCCGGCATCTCGGCCTGGATCCTGGTGCTGGACACCAAGGGGATCAATGTCTGGTGCGCGGCGGGAAAGGGAACCTTCGGCACCGACGAGCTGGTGCGCCGCGTGCAGGGGACCGGTCTCGACCGCGTGGTCTCCCACCGGCGGCTTGTGGTTCCCCAGTTGGGCGCACCGGGAGTGTCCGCACACCAGGTCCTGAAGGGCTGCGGGTTTCGCGTGACGTACGGCCCGGTCCGCGCTTCGGACCTGCCGCGCTTTCTCGCTTCCGGCATGAAGGCCGACCCGGAGATGCGCCGGGTCCGGTTTGGCCTTCGCGACCGAGCGGCCGTCGCTCCGGTGGAGGTCATCGGGGGCGGAGGCTACGCACTACTGGTCGCCGCGCTGTTCGTCCTCGTGGGCGGACTGGGAGCAGGCGGCTTCCAGCTGGATCGCGTGCTCTCGGTGGGCGTGCCGGAAGCCGTGCTCGTGCTGGCTGCGTTCCTCGGCGGGTCGCTCGTGACGCCCCTGCTGCTCCCGTTTCTGCCGGGGCGGGAGTTCGCTCTCAAGGGCGCATGGGTCGGGCTGCTCGGGACCGTCGGGCTCCATTCCCTGCTCTTCGGATGGCCGGAGAACCGCGGAGTCTGGGCCCTCGCCGCATGGGGTCTCATTGGCACCGCGCTGGCCAGCTTCGTCGCCATGAACTTCACCGGAGCTTCGACGTTCACGTCCGTTTCCGGCGTGCGCGAGGAGATGCGGCGTGCGGTGCCTGCACAGGCCGTCGCGCTCGTCGCGGGGCTTGCGCTGTGGGGCGTCTCCCGGTTCACCGGTCTGCTGGGCTGAAAGGAGACCATCGTGTTCGGACTCAGACATTTGCCGGGAGTCACCTCGCTGAAGCTCGACCGGGGTATCTGCAACGGCTGCAGGATGTGCATGAACGTGTGCCCCCACGCGGTGCTCGTGGCCACCGACGAAGGCCGGGTTTCCATCGCTGACCGCGACGGGTGCATGGAGTGCGGAGCCTGCGCCCGCAATTGCCCCACCGCCGCAGTCAGCGTCACCGCGGGAGTCGGATGCGCAGCGGCCATCATCGTGGGCGCGCTCACCGGCACCGAGCCCACCTGCGGCTGAGCTCGCATGGGGTCAGACCCCCCCACTTGACACTTTTCGCTCAGACCAGAGGGTGGATTGTCGGCAACCAAAGCGCTTGCACGGCGCAGCCGCCCCCACTAGAATAGGCGGTTGATCAGGTAGCAGAGCATCGGCCGGACACGCGAACTCAGGGGGAAACATGAACACGACTGGCATGAGTTGCCGCCTTCTGGCATGGGTCTTCTGCCTCGCAGGAGCCGGGCTGTGTCTCGCGTTGTCGTCCTGCGGCGGCGGAACCGCGTCCTCGGTGATTATGAAGGACGCCGCGGAAGTGACTGCGGCGGACGTGGCTCAAGAGACGGCCCCGCCCGAGTCGGACACGGTCGTGGACCTGTCCCTGGATGCCGGCGACACGCCGCTCTTCGACCTCTTCGAAGAAGCCACCGACGCCCCCCGGGGCGCCGCGTTCGGAGAGCCATGCCTCTCGAACACCGACTGCGCCAGCGGCCTGTGCCTCAACATGGACCAGGGAGCGGGCATCTGCACCGAGCAATGCTGGGAGGAGTGCCCCGAAGGCTGGAACTGCCAGGGCGTGTCCGGAATGGGCCGCGACCTGGTCATGGCCTGCGTGCCGGTCCAGTTCGCGCACTGCAAGCCGTGCTCCGTGAACGAGGACTGCGGCACCATGGGCATCTGCATCCCGGTCGAGGATGAGGGCAAGTTCTGCCACTACCCGTGCGAGGACGCGTCCTGCGCCGAGGGTTTCTCGTGCGTGAAGACCGACCACGAGCACCCCAAGGGCAACTTCAACTTCTGCCTGCCCGATACGGGCAGCTGCACCTGCTTCCTCGACCACGGCTCGCTGGACAAGGACTGCAGCCACTCGAACGAGTATGGCGTGTGCACCGGGCTGTCCTCCTGCGACCCGGCCGCGGGCTGGAGCGATTGCACCGCAACGTTCCCCTCCAACGAGATCTGCAACGGCGAGGATGACGACTGCGACGGGACCATCGACGAGGGGGCCGCCGACTTCGACAAGGACGGTCTTGCCGACTGCGTAGATGGAGACGACGACAACGACGGCGACCCGGACGAGACCGACTGCGCTCCGCAGGATGCGGCCGTCTTCCACGGAGCGGATGAGCTGTGCGACAACATCGACAACAACTGCGACGGCGTCGTGGACGAGACCGCGGTGGACACGGACGGCGACCTCACCGCGGACTGCTACGACGAGGACGACGACAACGACGGCATCGCGGACAAGGCGGACAACTGCCCGCTCGTGTACAACAAGGAGCAGACCGACACCGACCTCGACAGCGTCGGAGACGCGTGCGACGCGGACGACGACGAGGACGGCGTGCCGGACGCCTCGGACAACTGCCCCAAGCTCAAGAACGCGGACCAGGCCGACCTGGACCAGGATGCGTTGGGCGACGTGTGCGACGGCGATCTCGACGGCGACGGGTTCGACAACGACGAGGACTGCGCGAAGAAGAACCCGGACGTCAACCCCGGCGCTGCCGAGGTCTGCGACGGCATCGACAACAACTGCAACGGGAAGGTGGACGAGGGATTCCCCGACTTCGACTTCGACGGCATGAGCGACTGCGTGGACGAGGACGACGACAACGACGGCGACCCGGATGAGACCGACTGCGCTCCCTTGAACGCGGCCAAGAGCCACAGTGCGGAGGAGCTTTGCGACGGGGTCGACAACAACTGCAACGGCCTGGTAGACGAGACGGCGACAGACACAGACGGCGACGGCCTCGCGGATTGCCAGGACCCGGACGACGACAACGACGGTGACCCGGACGCGACCGACTGCAAGCCCCTCGACCCGGGCATCGGAGCCAAGGCGCAGGAGGTCTGCGACGGCCAGGACAACAACTGCAACAAGCAGGTCGACGAGGGATTCGGCGACATCGACGCGGACGGCCTCTCCGACTGCCTCGACGACGACGCGGACGGAGACACGGTGCCCAATGCTGCCGACAACTGCCCGTATGTCTCCAACAACAGCCAGGAGAATGCGGACGGCGACGCGCTCGGCGACGCCTGCGACCCGGACGACGACAACGACGGGGCCGACGACAACGAGGACTGCCAGCCCAAGAACGCAGCCATCTCGCCGCTGGCTTCCGAGGCCTGCAACGGCCTCGACGACGACTGCGACAAGTCCGTGGACGAGCAGGACGCCACGGGCTGCAAGACCTGGTACTTCGACGGCGACGGAGACGGCTACGGCCGCAACGACGGGGCCAAGTGCCTGTGCAAGCCGGAAGGTGGGTACAGCGCCCAGCTGGCCGGCGACTGCGATGACTACGAAGGCTCGGTCAACCCCGCGGCAAAGGAGCTGTGCAACGGCGCGGACGATGACTGCGACGGGCTGGTGGACGAGGGATTCCCCGACGTGGACAAGAACGGCATCGCAGACTGCGTGGACGATGACGACGACGGTGACGGCATCGCGGACTTCTACGACAACTGCCCCATGATCCCCAACGTGGAGCAGGAGGACTACGACAGCGACGGCAAGGGCGACGTCTGCGACAAGGACGATGACAACGACAACTACCCGGACGCCCAGGACTGCAAGCCGCTGGACCCGAAGGTGAACCCCGGCGCGCTGGAGAAGTGCAACGGCATCGACGATGACTGCGACGGAATCGTCGACAACCAGGACGCCACGGGCTGCAAGACCTTCTACCTCGACGCGGACAAGGACGGGTTCGGCGAGGAGCACACCACCCAGTGCTTGTGCCAGGGGAGCGGAGACTACGTCGTGACGGTGGCAGGGGACTGCGACGACATGGACGCTGCCATCCACCCGGGAGCCAAGGAGGTCTGCGACGGCGTCGACAGCAACTGCGACAACAACGCGGACGACGGCTTCCCGGACACCGACATGGACGGCACGGCCGACTGCATCGACGCCGACGACGACAACGACGGCGTCGACGACGGGCTGGACAACTGCCCGCTCGTGGCAAACGCAAACCAGGCCGACACCGACGGCGACGCGGCCGGCGACGCATGCGACAAGGACGACGACAACGACGGCTTCTCCGACATCCTCGACTGCCAGCCCCTCGACCCCATGGCCTTCCCCGGAGCCCAGGAGCAGTGCAACGACGAGGACGACGACTGCGACGGCAAGACGGATGAGGAGGGGGCGGCCGGCTGCTCCATCGTCTACCGCGACCAGGATGGCGACGGATACGGCAAGAACGGCGATTCCAAGTGCCTGTGCATGCCGCAGGCCCCGTACGTCGCCATTGTGGACGGCGACTGCGCAGACCAGAACCCGCAGATCAACCCTGCAGCACCGGAGCTGTGCGACGGAATCGACAACAACTGCTCCGGCAAGGCCGACGAGTCGTTCACGGACACGGACAAGGACGGCGTGGCGAACTGCGTGGACGACGACGACGACGCAGACGGCATCCCGGATGCAGAGGACAACTGCGTCCTGCAGCCCAACCCCGAGCAGGCCGACAGTGACATGGACGGCATGGGAGACATCTGCGACAAGGACGACGACAACGACTCATACGCCGACCCGCTGGACTGCAAGCCGCTGGACCCGAAGGTCAACCCGGGCATGGATGAGAAGTGCAACGGGCACGACGACGACTGCGACGGCGCGGTCGACGACGAGAACGCACTCGGCTGCAAGGTCTACTACATCGACGAGGACGCCGACGGCTTCGGCGTCGCGGCCCAGTTGAAGTGCCTGTGCGCCAAGGCAGGCGCCTTCACCACCATGCTGGCAGGCGACTGCGTGGACTCCGACGCGGCCGTGAACCCGAGCGCGGCGGAAACGTGCGACGGAATCGACAACGACTGCGACAACTCCATCGACGAGGGATTCACCAACTCCGACACGGATCCCCTTGCCGACTGCGTCGATACCGACGACGACAACGACGGCGTGCCAGACCCGTCGGACAACTGCCCGACAGTCCCCAACCCGGACCAGCTCGACAGCGACAAGGACGGACAGGGCAACCTCTGCGACGGCGACGCAGACGGAGACGGCACCCCGGACCCCCTCGACTGCGACCCCAAGGACCCGGGCGCCTATCCCGGAGCAGAGGAGAAGTGCAACGGCAAGGACGACGACTGCGACGGCCTGAAGGACGAGCCCGGTGCCACCGGCTGCGGCATCTTCTTCCTCGACATGGACAAGGATGGCTGGGGCAAGGACGGCGACAGCAAGTGTCTGTGCGACGAAAGCGGCAACTACCTCGCCATCGCTGCAGGCGACTGCAATGACTCCAACAACCAGATCCACCCGCAAGCCACCGAGCTGTGCAACGGAGCCGACGACAACTGCGACGGCACCAAGGACGGCGAAAACGCACTGGGATGCACCACCTACTACCTCGACGCGGACGGCGACGGGTACGGGAAACCCGGGGAGAGCCACTGCTACTGCGGAGCCACCGGCAACTGGAAGGTCACCAACAACCAGGACTGCAACGACACGGACGCAGCGGTCAGCCCGGTGGCAGTGGAAACCTGCGACGGGAAGGACAACAACTGCAACTCTGTCGCTGACGAAGAGGGCGCGGCCGCGTGCATCAACTACTACAAGGATGCGGACGGCGACGCCTACGGCGAGCCCGGCCTGACCCACTGCTACTGCGTGCCGACCGGGCTGTGGAGCGCCATCGTCGGGACCGACTGCAATGACACCAACCCGAAAGTGCATCCCAACGCAACGGAATCCTGCAACGGCATCGACGACAACTGCAACTCCCTGATCGACGAGGAAGGCGCTTCCGATTGCACCGTCTACTACGCGGATGCCGACGGTGACCTGTACGGCAACCCCAGCCTCAAGAAGTGCCTCTGCTCTCCCGTGGCAGGCTACAGCGTCACCAACGGAACCGACTGCAAGGACTCGGACGCCTCCATATACCCCGGAGCCACCGAAGTCCCGTGCAACGGCAAGGACGATGACTGCAACGGCCTGGACAACACCGGCGGCATCCTCTGGTCCGAGAGCTTCGACGACGGAGCGGCCAACGGCTGGACCATGAGCCCCAACGGCGGCAGTGTCTACTGGCACGTCGACTCGTACCGCAAGTACTCGGTCCCAAACTCGCTGGCGTGCAACGACCCGTCCGACCACAGCTACAACCACGGGGCCTCTGATACCTCCGCTCTGACCGGGTCCATCGCGATCCCCGGCAACCTGCCGCCCAACGCCCAGGTCTCGCTCTCCTTCCGGCTCCTCTCCATGACCGACCCCGTGGAGTACTGCGGCTACGACGTGCTCGTGGTCACCGTCAACGACAACGCTCCGTGGCAGAAGTGCTCCGACCAGCTCGAGCAGGTCGGCCAGTGGGAGAAGCAGGTCATCAGCCTCAATGCCTACAAGGGCCTCAACATCCAGGCGAAGTGGCGGTTCTACACGTCGGACAGCCTGTACAACAACGGCGAGGGCCTCTATATTGACGACGTGGAAGTCAGCGTGACCTGCCAGTAGCCTGGCAGCTGTACCGCAGGAATCCGGGAGGTGTCAGCATGTTCCCTGTCTTTGTTCCGTCCGGGCGCGCGCCGCGCCGGGTTCCCGTCGCCCCAGCATCACGGCCAACTGCCGCACTGCCCCTCGCATTCGGGCTGGCCGCCCTGGCCGCATCGGTCCTTTCCTGCAGCACGCCCGGAGACACCAACTTGATCGACACGGTAACAGCGGACACGGCCCCGGACGAAAGGAGCACGGCCGAAGTCGTGCTCCCCACCGGTGACGATATCGCTCCCGACGCGGACGCAGTCGCACTGGAGGAGACCCAGCCCTACGATGCGCCGCCGCAGTGCGAGCCCGGCCAGGGCTGCGCAGGCGACCCCTGCACCACCAACGAGCAGTGCCAGGCCGGCTGGTGCGTCGAGCACATCGGCGAAGGCGTCTGCACCAACGCGTGCCAGGAAGAGTGCCCGGCCGGATGGACCTGCAGCAAGGTCGCAGGAACAGGCCCGGACGTCGTCTACATCTGCGTGTCCCAGTACGCCAACCTCTGCAAACCCTGCGCGTCCTCGGCCGACTGCGGAAGCATCGGGGGCGCGGACGACCTCTGCCTCGACTACGGGGAGGAAGGCAGCTTCTGCGGAGGCACCTGCAAGGAGGAGTCGGACTGCCCCTGGGGCTTCTCCTGCAGCCAGGCCGCCACGGTGGACGGAATCCCGGTGACCCAGTGCGTCTCCCAGACCGGCACCTGCCCCTGCACCGAGAAGTCCGCGGCCATGGCGCTGTGGACCCCCTGCGGCGTCACCAACGAATCGGGCACCTGCACGGGCAAGCGGGTCTGCGCCGCGGAGGGTCTCTCCCCTTGCTCGGCCCCAAATCCGGCGCCCGAGTCGTGCAACGGCACCGACGACGACTGCGACGGAGACACGGACGAGCTCCTCGACGAGCAGGGCGGAGCACTCGTCGGAATCTGCGACGACGGCAACGACTGCACCACCGACGTGTGCAAAGCCGCCGACGGCTGCCAGCACACGGCGATAGAATCGGGAGAGTGCAAAGACGGCAACCCGTGTACCGCAGCGGACCACTGCGAGGCAGGCGTCTGCATCGGAACTCCCGTGCTGTGCAACGACGGCAACCCCTGCACCCAGGACCTCTGCACGGCCAACGGCGGCTGCGACTTCGTCCCGCAGGATATCGAGTGCGACGACGGCGATCCCTGCACCGTGGCGGACCGCTGCGACGACGCGGCCGCCTGCACCGGCGTGCCCGTTTCCTGCGACTGCACCGACGACGCGGACTGCACGGGCCTCGACGATTCCGATGCGTGCAACGGCACCCTGCTGTGCGACCTCACGGGCTTCCCCTTCAAGTGCACCGTGGACCCGGCCACGGTCGTCGTGTGCCCGCCTCCCCTGGGCCCCGACGCACCCTGCATCGAGGCAAGCTGCGATCCCACCTCCGGGAAATGCTCCGTCGTCCCGGCAAACGACGGAGCCCCATGCGACGACGGCGACCTCTGCTTCCTCGGCGACCACTGCGCACAGGGCTCGTGCCAGCCGGGACAGCCGGTCAACTGCAATGACGGCAACCCCTGCACCGATGACTCCTGCACTCCGGACGTCGGATGCACCCACGCTGCCAACTCCCTGCCGTGCGAGGACGGGAACCCGTGCACGCTCCCGGGCACCTGCGCGCAGGGGGCATGCGAAAGCGGCCCCCCGATGGCGTGCGACGATGCCAACGGCTGCACCGACGACACCTGCGACCCGTCCTCGGGCTGCAAGCACACGCCCAACGCGCTGCCCTGCAGCGACGGGAACGCGTGCACCGAAGGCGACCACTGCCAGGCCTCCGGATGCGTCTCCGGAAACCTCGTGAACTGCGACGACAAGAACGTCTGCACCGACGATGCCTGCGACCCGGCAACCGGCTGCACCTACGCCCTCAACAAGGCCCCGTGCAGCGACGGCAACCCCGCCACGCTCAACGACGTCTGCCTCAACGGCGCCTGCCAGCCCGGGGCCGTGCTCGGGTGCGACGACGGCAACGAGTGCACCGACGACACCCAGGCCCCGGACGGCTCCTGCAAGCACACGCCGGTCGCCAAGCCGTGCAACGACAACAACGAGTGCACGTCCGGAGACGTGTGCGCCAACGGGAAGTGCAGCTACTCCTCCATCGTGACGTGCGACGACAAGAGCGTCTGCACCACGGACACCTGCGACCCCCTCGCAGGCTGCGTCTACTCCCTCAACAGCGCGCCCTGCGACGACGGCGACGTCTGCACCACGGGAGACCACTGCCACCTCGGCGCATGCATCTCCTCGGGCAAGATGACCTGCCTCGACGGAAACCCCTGCACCGACGACTCCTGCGCTCCCGGAGCGGGCTGCCAGTTTGCACCCATCAGCGCAGCCTGCGACGACGCCAACGCGTGCACCACGGCAGACCACTGCGCCGCAGGAGCGTGCTCCGGCACGCCCGTCACGTGCGACGACAAGAACCTCTGCACCGACGACTCCTGCAACCCCGCCACCGGGTGCGCCGCCACCTTCAACAAGACCCCGTGCGACGATGGCGACCCTTGCACCACTGGCGATGTTTGCAAGGATGGCAAGTGCACCCCGGGCACCGCCCCCGGCTGCGACGACAAGAACGTCTGCACCGACGACTCCTGCGGGCCCAACGGCTGCTTCCACGTGCCCAATGCCGCAGCCTGCGACGACGCCAACGCGTGTACCACCGGCGACACGTGCGCCGCAGGCAAATGCGTGGGCGGCTCACCGCCCGTGTGCGACGACAAGAACGTCTGCACCACCGACTCCTGCGACCCGGCCAAGGGCTGCCTGTTCACCAACAACACGGCGGCCTGCGAAGACGGCAGCGCCTGCACCAAGTCGGACCAGTGCAAGGACGGCAAGTGCCTGGCAGGACCCACGGTGGTCTGCAACGACAACGTGCCCTGCACCGTGGACACCTGCGACCCGGCCTCGGGCTGCAAGTTCCTGCCCGGCGACTGCTGCGGCAACTCCACCATCGAGGCCGGCGAGAGCTGCGACGACGGCAACAAGCTGCCCGGAGACGGCTGCAACGAGCAGTGCCAGTACGAGAACCTCACCATGCCGCTGGGCATCACCGCGGACGACTTCGACGTGGCCCACGACGGCTCCCTCGTCGCAGTCGGACGCGAGTCCTTCGCCGTCGTCGCGGAATGCTTCGGCCCTGACCACAAGCAGCTCAAGCCCAAGTTCGTCGTGTTCAGCGTCCCCAGCGGCTGCGTCATCGAGCACGTCCACGTCGCCATGGCGGGCGCATCCAGGCACTTCGCGGTGATGATCCGCCACCAGACCATCGCAGGCGACTGGGCCAGCCGCAGGGGAACGGTGAGGGTCTTCGACTCGGCCTGCAACCCGGTGGCCGCAGCAGTCCAGTTCGAAACCGGCTCCATGGACGAGTGGAGGGACATCGACATGTCCGACGCGGGCCAGGCCACGCTCGCATGGCTGGGTGCAGGCCAGAAGCTCACGGTGCAGGCCTTCGGCGCCAACGGCGCCGCGGTTCAGCCAGCGGCACAGGCTCCGGGAGGCAGCTGCCCGGACGGAGTCCACGTCGCGGTCCGGGGACCCACCGGCGAGGGCGTAGCCACCTGCCAGGGCCACGCAGGCGACCCGCTGTACTTCTGGCTGCTCAACAGCAACGGCAGCTTCAAGGGCACCGCCACCCAGGTGCAGTCATCTCCGCCCAGCTCGTGGTACGACTCCCACGTCGTCGGCATGAACGACGCGGGCGCTTTCGTGGTGGAGTGGGCGGCCGGGAACGACTACAAGGCCAACCTCTACGACGCGGCGGGAGCTTTCAAAGCCACCCTCTCCGTCGGCAAGAACACCAGCGGCATGTCCTGCTTCGACCCGTTCCGCGACTACAACGTGGAAATCCAGGCACCGTCGGACAACTTCGTGCTCCCGTGGAACGCAGACGGAGTCTGCTACAGCGACCCGTCCCATGAGTACGTGCGCGTCTCTCCGACCGGCACCCTGCTGGCCTCGGTCAAGGAGACCTACAACATGCAGACGCTGCGGATGGACTCCAAGGCCAATACCTACTTGCTGTCGGCCAACAAGATCATGATGAACTCCGTGAAGCTCCAGTGACGGCCGAGCCACCCGCAAGCGACGACGTCTCCGCAGGTATCTCAAGGCAGGGATCAGGAGCCCTTGCTCCGGAGCCGTCCGTCGAGCCGTGGGTCATCGGGCCGCCGGGGCACTGCTCGAAAGCCGCGCCGCAGGGGTCGGCTCCCGAACCCAAGCCTTCGCCTCACTTCGCAACGAGCACGACGGTCGAGTGTTGGCCCGCAACGTAGGTGCCCTGCCCGACCCGAACCTCCGCACCCGGCTCTGTCACGTCATCGGGCGGCGGAAGAGCGGTGTCCAGGAACCGGGCCCACGCACGCGCACCGGGCAAGACGGGCAGCTCGAAGGGAAGCGACTCGCCGCTCATGTTCAGCAGCACGTGGATCTCCTGCTCCTCTTCCGAAAGCGCTCCCAGCGTGAAGGCCAGCACGCGGCATCCGGGATCGTGCCACCCCGGCGCGCCGAGCCTGCACCCGTGCCACGCGACGTCGAGGAAGCCACGAGCCACCGGCCGGCCCTCGAGGAAGCGCGTCCGCCGCAGCGCCCGGTGCGCACGACGAAACGCGATGAGGTTGCGGAAGAACCGGAACAGATCCCGGCTCGACTCCTTCAGGCACCAGTCCAGCCAGCTGATCTCGTTGTCCTGGCAGTACGCGTTGTTGTTGCCCCGCTGCGTGCGCCCCACCTCGTCTCCGGCCTGCAGCATCGGCACGCCCTGAGACAGGAACAGAATCGCTGCCAGGTTCCTCACCTGCCTGCGCCGCAGGGCGAGCACTCCCGGGTCCGCAGTGTCTCCCTCCGCGCCGCAGTTCCAGCTGAAGTTGTCCGTGAGCCCGTCCCTGTTGCGCTCCCCGTTCGCCCAGTTGTGCTTCTCGTTGTACGACACGAGGTCCGCAAGCGTGAAGCCGTCGTGAGCGGCCACGAAGTTGATGCTGTTGGACGGAAGCCTCGCAGATGGCCCGTACAGATCCTGGCTTCCCGCAATGCGGGAGGCGACCTCGCCGACAATGCCCGGCTCCCCGCAGACGAACCTGCGCACGGTGTCCCGGAACCGGCCGTTCCACTCGGCCCAGCGATAGCCCGGGAAGCGTCCGACCTGGTACAACCCTGCCGCGTCCCACGCCTCGGCAATGAGCTTGGTGTCCGCGAATGCCTCGTCCAACTCGATGTCCCAGAGCGCGGGAGGGTGCTTCATCGGCTCCCCGTCCTCGCCCCGCGACAGGATGGACCCCTCGTCGAACCGGAAGCCGTCCACGTGCATCTCCTCGACCCAGAACTCCAGCGAGTCGCGGATGAGGCGCTGCATCACCGGGTGGTTGCAATTGAGCGTGTTGCCGCACCCCGAGAAGTCCGCGTACTTGAGCGGGTCGCCTGGCCTCAGGTGGTAGTACACGCGGTTGTCGATCCCCTTGAACGAGAACACGGGCCCGAGATGGTCCCCCTCGTCCGTGTGGTTGTAGACCACGTCGAGGATCACCTCGATGCCGGCCCGGTGCAGCGCCTTGACCAGGTCCCGGAACTCGTCCGCATGCCGCGCAGGATCCGGGCTCGAGCAGTAGCGGGAAGCAGGAGCAAAGAAGCTGACGACGCCGTACCCCCAGTAGTTCCGCCGGGGCGAGCCGTCGCCCATGGTCCCTTCCATGCTCGACTTGTGGTCGAACTCGAACACCGGCATCAGCTCCACCGCGGTGATGCCCAGCTCCTTGAAATAGGGGATCTTCTCGATGAGCCCCCGGAAGGTGCCCGGCTGGCTCACCCCCGAGGATCGCGACTGCGTGAACCCCCGAACGTGCACCTCGTAGATCACGGAGTCGGCCAGCGGCCTCGCCAACGGCCGGTCCCCTTCCCAGTCGTACCGGGACTGAGCGACCACGACCCCGCGCAGCGACGTGCCCAGGTTGTCCCCGGGCCTGCAGGCATGCTCACGCCCCCAGAGCCGGTTCGATACTGCCCGTGCGTAGGGGTCGATGAGCACCTTCTGCCGGTCGAAGTGGTGTCCCGCCATCCGGTCCCCGGGTCCATCCGCCCGCAGCGCGTAGCGCATGCCCGCGACCGCGCCCCCGACATACGCATGCCAGAAATGGAACGTCTTGTGTTCCACCGGGTCGAGCTGCACCTCGAGGACCGGCGCTGCCTCGTCCCCTGCTTCGAACAGCAGCAGACTCACCGCGGTGGCATTCTCGGAGTAGACGGAGAAGTTGACCCCATGCTCGTCAGGCGTCGCACCCAGCGGAAACCGCTTGCCGGGCCCAACCACAAGTGCTCGCTTCACGATGTGCAGACCTCCAGGACCCGCTGGTCGAGCCCCCGAACCCCGGGCACCCCGATCCTACTTCCAGGACTCCACCAGCTCGACCTCGCAGTAGCCGGGCACCACGGCAAGCTTCACCACCAGGTGGTCCGGATGGAACCAGCCGTCTGCAGGGAACCCGTCGAACGGACAGTTCCCCTCCACCGGGCACTCCTTGAGCGTCACCGCGAAGTGCGTGACACCCGTCACCGTACCGAACGGCACCTCGACCGTGGCATCCGTAGACTCCAGCGTGGAATCCACCGAGATCTCGAGCGCGTCGCCACTGGTCGCACCGAACGTCATCTTGCCCGTGCCCGTGGAGACCTGCTGCGGGATCGTCGGGTCCATGGAAAGCTCGTACGGCGGGTCGAACACGTAGGCCATGCCGGGAAGCGTCGTGTCCCCCTCGCCCCACACCTCGATGGCATACGCCTTGATGACCCACGGCGTGCCCACGTCGGCATACGCAACGATGGAGGCACCACCATCCACCTCGTTGAGAGCGATCTTCATGCAGGGCTGACCGTCGTAGTCCGCGTTGGCATCTGCCGTGGCTTCGAATTCCGTCCACCCCGGCGGCGACCCGCAGTCGCTCACCCGGTACACTGCCTTCTTGCCCGCTTCGGGAGTGAGCGCAAACCACCCCTTCTCCGTGTAGTCCCAGCCCCCGGCCACCAGCGCGGTGTCGCCGCCCGCCACGTCCGGCACCCCGGGCACGTCGCCGCCCGCCACGTCCGGCACCCCGGGCACGTCGCCGCCCGCCACGTCCGGCACCCCGGGCACGTCGCCTCCCGCCACGTCCGGCACCGCGGGCACGTCGCCGCCAACCCCATCCTCGGGCACGGGAACGTCCTGGGCCGGAGCGTCGCTTCCTGCCGCGTCACCCGTCCCTGCCTGGTCGTCGGTCGAGGACAGGTCCTGGTTGCCACCGCTTCCCCCGGAGCTCCCGCATGCCCCGAGCAGGTAACCACACGCCAATACGATCACGGCCAGACATCTGAAATTCGAAGTCGTCATGACTTGCCTCACAAAGGTTCGGATCGGATCGTCCGCGACATCCCCCCCATTGTCAAGCAGGCTGAGGCGAAGTTCTGGACGCTGGCGCTTCCTGCCGCTAGTCTTGGCCTGTTGGAGGGTTCCCGCACCATGAGCCGGACGGGCCAAACGAGGTTCCTGGAAGTTCTCGCTGCCGCGCTCCTGCCCCTTGTTCCCGCGCTGCTGGCCTGCTTCCGGATCACCGATGGCGACACCGGGTTCCACGTCGCGACCGGACGCGCCATCGAGATGCTGGGCGAGGTTCCCACCACCAACGTCCTCTCGTTCGCACAGCCGGACCAGCCCTGGGTCCTCCACCAGTGGATCCCTGCCCTCCTCTTCTACAAGCTGGACGCGCTGGCAGGTCCGGCGGGCCTCATCGCGCTCAAGTGCTCGGTGGTGTACCTGACATTCCTCTTCCTCTGGCTGGCCATCCGGGACCGGCAGGGCTACGCGCCCGCTGCCCGGCCCGCCGCGCTCCTGCTGTTCGGCCTTGCCGCGGGCGCGGCGGCCAGCCGCTTCCTGGTCAGGCCCTTCCTCTTCTCGGACCTCGGGCTTGCCATCCTCCTGTTGTGCGTCGCCCGCATGGAGCGCCCCGGCAAGGGTTGGGCGCCGTGGGCCGCTGTGCTGGTCTGCGGCGTCACCGCCACGCTGCACGCGGGCGCGGTCTACCTCCTGCTCGTGACGGCCGCGCTGGCAGCCGCGCACGGAATCGCCTGGCTTGCGGGCCGCCGCGGCATTGTCTTGCCGGACATGCCCCCGGCTCGATTCCGCACAGCGCTTGCAGCGCCTGCCGGTGCGCTGGTCCTCGCAGTCGCGGCCGTGTCCGTCGAGAGCCCCTGGGGGTTGAAGGCCCTCCTCCTTCCGTTCCAGTTCTCGGCCAACGAGTACTACCACCAGCACCTCGCGGAGTTCCGGCCGCTGCCCCTGGACCTCGCGCTCTACCCCTTTGCCTGGGCGCTCCTTCTGGCCACGTGGGCTCTCGCCATCGCGGCGCTGCGGGCGGAGCGGAAGAGCCTGTCCGGCGCTTCGGCCGCGGCACAGCGACTGTTCGAGCTGCTGCTGCTTGCCGGCTTCACGTGGCTGGTCCTCAAGCACCAACGGATCGTGTTCGATGCCGCGCTCGTGCTCGCCTTCCTTGCCGCGCGCTTCAGCCTCCTTCTGCACGGCCCCGCTGCCTCACATCGCTGGTTCGCACCCACCGCGCTCTTTGCCTCCGTCGCGGTCGGGGCCGCTGCCCTCGTCGTCCAGTTCTCCGCCGCACAGCCGGGCGTGGGTCTCGACGAGCGGTTCTACCCGAAGCGGATCTTCCGCTTCGTTGCAGAGCAGGATCTGCCCGAGCACGCATACGTCTCCGATGCCTGGGGAGGACACTGGCTCTGGGAGTTCTATCCCCGACGCCGCGTGTTCTACGACAACCGCCTCGAAGCCTACTCCTTCGACTTCTACCGCAATGTCTACCAGTCGATCCGCTACGGGGAACCGGGCTGGCAGGAGAAGCTGGACAGCCATGGCATCAACACCCTGGTCCTCCGCTACTCCACGCCCGGCGAACGGGAGTTCCAGAAGGGAGCCCCCAACATCCGGGACCTGGCCTTCGCATCGGACCGTTGGCGGCTCGTGTTCTGGGACGACCTCGGCATGGTCTTCGTGAGGACACCCGCGACGGACCGCGGGTGCGCCGGCTGCAGGACGCTGGACCGCTTCAACCCGGACACCATGCAGGCAGTGGACACCGCCCTGGTCCGTGACGTCGAGGAGGAGCTCCGGAACGTCTGGCAGCAGATCCCGTCCGCGCGCAGCTGCCTGGCCCTGTCGTCGCTGCTCTACCGTGCCGGCAGGAGCGAGGAGGCAGGCGCGCTGCTGGCCGCAGGCCTGCGCCAGTTTCCCGGAGTGCCCTTCCTCGAGGACTTCGCCCTGCGCCTGGCTGCTTCCCCGGTCTTCTGACGCCCGGCCTGCAGCTCCATCATCGCACGCACCGCCACGTCGATGGCCGCGTCCACGTGCGGAGAGGTGTCGATCACCGCTCCCTGCCGCCTCGGGAAATCAAACGCCATAAATACCCGCGTCGCGTTCTTTGAGAAAGGTAATAATATCGCCAGATTCACCGTCGCCCGCCAGCCGCACCGGGATGCCCGCAGGCATCCCTCCCAGGATCTCGTACCCGCGCAGGAGCGCACGATCGGAGGAGATCCCCTTCTGGTAGTCGTGCCACGCGACCGGAGTGTACTGGTCCATTGGCAGCGGTCCCCAGGGCCCCCCGTACTTGGCCGGCACGAGGAGCGACACCAGCGTGTGGTTGACGTCGTCCGCCTTCTGCCCGTAGGTGACCAGCAGGTCGGGGTCGGGCGGTGTGACCGTGTCCATGAACGCCAGCAGCGCGGACGCCACCGCGTCGTGGTTGACCATGTGGTGCGACGCCACCACCAGCATGGGCTCCGCCTCGGCAACCGTGCCGACATCCGGCCCGGCGTCCAGCAGAACTTTCTCCGCGAGGGTGAGCGTGAGCCGGTGCCGGGTCGCAAGCTCGCTGCACCAGTTCACCTCCACGTACTTCTCGTGGATCGTGCTCCCGAGGAAGTGCAGCAGGTAGCGGCTGTCGTCCCGAAGCCACCCGATGGAGCACTTCAGCCCCAGGGAGCACCCTGCGATGAGGTGGGAGCTCATGCGGGGCAGCGTGACGATGTGATCCACGTCCCGGATGACCGACGCGATGCGGGGGGCTTCGGTCCAGTGGGAGCCCGGCACGTCCAGGGCTCCAGCGAAATACCCCTGCTCGTAGCCGTGCTCCTCGAAGCAGTAGGCCTGTGCGCCGGACTCCTCGATGGCCGCGAGCAAGCCGGTCTTCTGCATCTGGTTGCGGGTGGACCCGGTGAGCACGTCGCCCGCGGCCAGCCGTACGTACTCGATCCCCGACTGGTCGCCCGCGAGCACCTTGGACGCGCCGCGGTCGAGCAGCTCCCGGCACACTCCCCGCACCGCGGCTGGAGAGGTCACTGCGGGATGCGCGTTTCCCGAGTTGCAGGCCAGCTTCACGAACACCGAGTCGCCGGGCTTGAGCCACGACCAGTCCAGCTCCTGGCACGCCTGCCGGACCGCTCCCTCCGCATCCTGCGCACTCCGCGAGTACAGCCCCAGCAGCACGGCGTCCGCACTCGGCGCGGACGTGCGTTCCGCGGCATTCTCCCGGCCGCCCGTATCGGCAGCACCGCCCTGGTCCCCCGCTGCGGATTCCGTCAGCAGGTCGGCCGGGCCACCGGCGCCTGCGCATCGCCCGAGCAGCATGCCCGATGCTGCCGCGGACAGGCAGCGGACAAAGCTGCGACGGCTCATGCGACCGGGGCTCAACGGCTTGCTTTTCCACGACATGAAGGGCCTCCGGACTCCCGAAGCGACAGGGCCAGCATCGCGCCTGGAATGCCCCGCGGCAAGAGCAACGCGCGTCAGCGTTGCGGAGGGCCGCTCCCGGGGAGTAAGGTAGAGGCTGCAAGGAGGGGCATGCTCGTGTGTCGCACTGACTGTCGGACGGAGTCCTGCCTGGTTCCGTGGCTTGCCGCGCTCCTGCTTGCAGCGTGCTCCCAGGCCTCCGGCTCTCCTCCAGGGGGCAGCGACTCGGACGCCGAGACCTCGGACGGACGACGGACGCCGGAAGCGGAGTGGCAGGACGCGGGCAGCCAAGCCCCGTCTGGCCCGGACCTTCCGGCACCTCCCGCGGAGTCATGGCAGCCCGCGTCGACGGAAAGCGCGGACGGCCTTACCTACTCCACCGAGTACGTGAACATCGTGGTGGATGCCGCGACAGCTGACGGCCGCAGGCTGACTCTGGCCGCGGGCATGCATGGCAGGTTCTTCCCGTACCACGAGAAGAGCGCAGGGTGGGACAACGTGCTGCTCCGGCTCGACGGCCTTGCGCTCGGCGCCGCGGCCCCTCGGTTGGAGGGATTCCTCATCGCGCTCGACCCCCAGCAGCCGACGGTGCGCCTCTTCGTTGACGCGAGCATGACCGACGGCGATGGGAACCTGCATGCCGTGTTCCTCGACCTGCCGCTGGTGGCGACGAAGCAGCAGGCGCAGTTCTTCGGCATGTCGGCAGGCAGCGGCCGCGCACAGGTCGGAATGCTCCACGAGCCATCCTTCCTCTCGGCCGACCCCGGGGCAGCGCCCCTGGTCTTCGTGGACGGCATCTCGCACGCGGGCATCTCCGCACTGGCCGGTGAGATGGAGCATGGCCGCATCGACTACTTCCGGGACCCCGGGCTGGCCTTCCGGTACGACTACATCTGCGTGGCGTCCGCGGACGAGGGCTGGGCTTACGTGCGGTTCGAGGGGCACGCGCTGGACCCGGCCAGCGCAAGCGGAAGACTGCTGGAGCCGCTCCTCTCGGGCAACATGAAGCACGAGGAAACCCTGTCTTCCTCCGGGCTCGAAGTCGCCAATCCCCACGGAGTCCCCGGCGCAGCGCTGCTGCCCGGGACAGGGGCGCTGATCGCACACACAGAGGACGTGGGGCTTGCCTTCATGACCCGAGAGCTGGTAGCGGTCAGCGACGGAAAGGGCAACAAGGTCTGGGGGCTGAGGGAGACCGTGTCACCGAAGTAGGGGAAAGGAGGACGACCCATGAAGACCTGGATGACGTGCTTGCTGTTGGCCGTGGCGACCGCGTGCAGCTCGGGTGGCTCCGGAAAGGACTCGGAGTCCGCCGGCGACACCCCCGGGGACGCCGCGGCGGACGCCCTGGCCGACGCCCCCGTGTCAGAGGCCGGAGACGTCGGAGCAGACGGTCCGGGCGACGCCGAACCCGGCCCGGTCCTCCCGCTCAGGGAAATGATCGGACCGGAGGTAACGGAGAAGGTCCGCTTCGTCTTCGACAAGGGATACGAAGGGCAGATCGACGAGGAAGCGCTCAAGGAGATGGTGCTCTCCCACGTGCTGCGGGAAGCCGGGCAGTACACCGAGTTGACCGCGGCGGAGAGCTGGTGGGACGACTACCAGGATTCCGCAGAGGTGCTCTACTACAGCGCAGAGCACGAGTTCTCGCAGCAGGCGCCCTACCCCGGCCGCGTGTTCATGCCCGGCGTCTGGGACGACCTGTCCTACCGCGTCAGCGACGTGAGCGTCGAATTCGCAGACCTCTCCGGGTTCTACGCCGCGGTCGAGCAGCGCAAGCGCGTCGAGAAGGAGCCTGCCGGCACGGAGTGGACGCTGCTTGCGGCCAACGACGGGCTGAAGTGGGCGCACGACCAGTTCTCATACGCGGCCAACGAGATGGTAGTCGTTGTCACCAAGAACGATGCGTACGAGGCCACGCCCCACAGCTACTACTTCCTCGAGGAGGACTACGGCAGCGCCCGCGGGTTTTCCGGGAACTTCTTCAACGTCACGCTGGACGAGTGGCCCACGGCCATGCAGGAAGCGGAGGGACTGGAAGGGCACGACGTGCCCATCTGGATGCACTTCGCATTCCTCAACGGCGAATGGGACGAGCCGACCCAGCAGTGGCGCCTCTTCCCCAGCTACCGGTGGGGAGGCTACGAGAACGACAACATCTACTTCATCGAGGGCGTGGATCAGCTCGCACTGGGCACGCCCACGTGCAGCAGCGACGCACCCAATCCTGCATCGCACTACTTCAACGACGAGATCGAGTTCAAGAAGTGCCTCACCTTCACCCAGAGGATCCACTACGACTGGTACCGCCTGTGGCGCCATGCGTTCAACGTACCCTCCTTCCCCTTCTGGTGGAGCGAGAAGATCGACATTCGAGCGGTTGTGGTGGACCTGCGCGAGTACACGGACGGGAAGCCCGAGTACGAGGAGGACCAGGTGATCGACTGGCAGACCGTCGAGGACTCGGTGCGGGAAGCCAACCCCATGGCCCGGATCGTGCTCCAGCGCTACCTCTACACCCCGCCCCCCGAGATTCGCGACGTGCTGCTCAAGAACCTGGTCGCGGACGCGAAATACCCGCTCCACGTCAGCGTGGGCTCCCTGGACTCCAAGGGGAAGTGGCACGACCAGACCATGGACTGGCACTACCACTTCGACATCTCCGGTCTTCCCGGCATGCAGACCTGGCTCGCGGCAGCACTGGCCGAGTACTTTGGCGGAGCGGATGCCAAGGGCGTGCCGCTCCAGTACGACCCATTCGCCCGTCCTTACGTCGAGACGGGCAAGCCGTTCGTAATCCCCGCACTCTTCTTCCTCACGCCGCACGCCGCGTACCAGGGCACGCTGGGCGGCTGGACAACCAACACCGGCGACCTCATCTGCATCCTCGCAAGCCAGTTCGGCTACACGTGCGAGCAGATCCACCAGATGATGGAACAGCTGTTCGGCCAGCCCGTCGGCCCCAACATCATGGCGTGGTCCGACGCGTACTGCCTCTGGTGGGAGGTGTTCGTCGTGGACTGGACCTACACGCCGTCACCCATCAAGACGCTCCGGTGGATCCTGGACCCCGAGCCGTTCAAGGGCTTCCTGGAGTCGATCCCGGAAGTCGGTCAGTTGCTGGCCGTGGCAGCGCCCGAGCTCTTCGACATGGTGTTCGGCCGCTTCCATCCCTGGGCCACCGGGTTCCCCTTCTGGACCAAGGAGACGCTTGTCGACTCCTACTCCACGGACCTCTCCAGGCAGTTCGCCAGCTACCAGTTCGCAGAGAGCCTCCAGCACAACATCGGGTACAAGCACCAGACCACCGTGATCTTCGAGTCCCCCTACCTCGGCATGGAAGACGGGTTCGACTACATCAAGCACCGCGACCTCAAAGAGACGTTCGACATGGATGCGGAGCAGATCAACATGCCCTTCTACTCTACGGAGCCGGGCTCCCGCGACTTCACCCTCGACGCCAACTCCTACATGACCCACAAGATGGGTGCGGGCACGCGCCACATGCTCGGCCGCATCTTCGCACGCCGGGAGATCCTCGAGTTGTACGAGGCCCTCACCGAAGTCGACCCCGCGTGCTCCGTCGCGGACCCCGACTACCAGGCCGCAGTAGCTTCCTACCGGAAGGCCGCGGGCCTGGCAGTCGCCTGGGAGCACAAGGCCGCCCACGACGAGGCGCTGTCAGGGTTGTCCGCGCTGGACACGTACCTCACTGCGAACGGCAACCCCGACCGCCTCCACACCGACTGGGACGCGGACATGACGTTCACTCCGGCAAAGACCGGCATGGACATCACCCCCGAGGACCTGGACAAGGCGCTGGCCAAGATCCGCGGCCCGGCTCCCAAGCCGTAGGCCCCGATTCGAAACACACCCGCCGCACCACGTTCCCCGCCCATTGCCGAAACCCGCCGTAGCGCGGCGCGTCTCGCCCGCGGCAGACACGACTGACGGCTACCACGTGACGCGGTGGTGCTCGCAGATGCCGTAGAGGTTCCTCACCTCGTGCACACACCCGTCCTCGCCGGTCAGCTTCCCCGCAAACGTACCGAACGGCGCCTGGTACCACGAGACGAACAGCTTCAAGTCCACCGTCTCGCTGCGCAGCCCCTCCGGCGTGAACGTCAGGTCCGCCCGGCCGTCACTGGTCCGGATGCGCCAGGGCTGCAGGATGTCCGAAGGCACGTCGAAACGGGCAGCGGACAGTGCGCTCATCGTTGCGCCGTGCCAGATGCAGTTCTCGTTGTGGACGTCGTCGTCCTCGATGACGTTGTGCGTGAGGTTGGCCCCCAGGAGCTTCCCGGAAGCATCCCGCCCCGCAAACGTCGCCCACTTCCACCTGGTGCGGAAGGGGTAGTACGCGTGGTGCGCATCGAGGAGAGCAAAGTCCGTCCTGGGGTCCAGAACCACCCTCTGGTCCCCAACGCTGATGTCGCCCGTCACCGGGCACGGAGCCTTGACCGAATACATCACCCTGGGCCCGCCCAGCGGCAGCGAAACCACGAGCGGCGGCACGAGATCCATGTCGTGTGCGATCGAGAACCGCGCTGCGATGCGCTCCGCACCGCGGCTGGAGACGTCGAGGTCCACCTCGTGCTTCTTCTCCGCCAGCCGGTTGTGGATCGCCACACGATAGCCGTCGCGGGCAAACGCGCACTCCCCGTTCCAGAGATCCCGGGATACGATGGCGCGGCCCGGTGAAGCCTTGCGCGAGTGCTCCACGAGCTTGCCGGAGGAACGCTCGAACGCGTACACCCATGACACGCCCAACACCTTCGGATTGGCCACGGCAAGCGCCAGGAAGTGCGTCCGCGTCACGACCGCGATGTGCTGCCATTCCTTGAGGCGGAAGTCCCGCACACCCCGGGGCCACAACCCCAGCCCCCGGCCAGCGATGTCCAACAGGTTGATCTCACGCGGCGGCCTGCGAAACCGTCCCGTTGCCGCGACACCGCGCTCTACCAGTCGGTCGGGCGCGTCGAGTATCTCAGTCATCGGACCCCCTACCTGGCAGGAGCCGCACCTTCCGCTGGCGCACCTGCCGGCGCGGCAGGGGCCGCACCTTCCGCGGGCGCAACTGCCGGCGCGCTGCCCTCGACCGGAGCGGGCGCCGCGGCCGTATCCTTCTTCTTGACCGGGAAGAACAGCTCGTGCACCAGCTGGTCCGGCGGAGTGCTCATCGGATCCGAGAACGTCGTCTGCCCCGCGGGCCCCACGATGTCGTAGCCGTACTGGCCTGCCCACGCGGACAGGCCTGCGTACGCCTGAGGCACCTTGTCGAAGGGCCCGATCTCCACCTTCACGACGAGGTCCGCTTCGGGCATCACCTTCACGCCGATTCCCTCCCCCTGGTACTTCGCGACGTCCGGAACCGGCGCGATCGGGAGCAGCACCTCGGTCTCGTATTCATCCGGCGACTTCGCGCTCATCGGGTCCTTCACGTAGATCATCGACGGGGGCCCGAAGGGGATGAGATCGTTGGCCCCCACGAAGCCGAACACCTTGCCGATGGACATGCCGACGGACTGGTAGGGCCCCTTGTGAAGCGTGGACACCACGGTGGCCTGTCGCACGTGCCGAACCTTCGGAACCCCTGTTGCGGCCTGTGCGGGCTTGACGAAGACCGCTTCGTCAGCGACGCCGAACGTGACGGAGACGACCTCGTCCGCGATGGTCAGCTTGTCTGCGAACAGCATCGCGGACTGGGACGGAACCTTCACGCCCTCCACGTCGTGGTAGGCGACGATACGGCTCGAGTACTTGCCGGGCTTGCCCATCATGTGCCCCTCGTACTCCATGCGGGCGGGCAGCCCCGTGGCCCTGTCAAATGCGAAGAGCACGGCCATGGGAGCGCCCTCGCGGGTCACTTCCACGAGGTCCGCCTCCTTGCCGTCCAGGTCCGCTTCTCCCTTGTAGGCAAGAACGACTCCCTCGTCCTTCAGCGGGTAGAGGTTCATCAGGTGGAACGACCAGAGCATCTCCGTGGCATACTGCTTCTCGGCCGCAGGGCAGTCCGTCACGACGTCGTTGAACTTCACCCAGCAGTCCGCACCGCTGTAGCCCATGACCATCCCGCCCTCACCCACGTCCATGACCAGCTTGTCCGGGGCCTTCCAGGCCGTCGTCATCTGGTACGGATCCCCGAAGTACATGCCCTTGCTCTTGACCGTGTAGGCCCCGAGCTTCTGCCTGAGCGCTTCCAGCCCGCCCTCGGCAGCGATCGCCCGGTCCACGAGCGCCGCGGCGTCCTTCGCGGGGGGCGGCTCGGCCGGCTTCGCAGGCTCGGCCGGCTTCTCCTCTGCCTTGGCCTCGGCGGGCTTGGCTTCCGCGGGCCTGGCCTCTGGAGGCCCGGCCTCCGCCTTGGCCTCGGGCCCGGCTTCCGTGGCCTTGGGGACCTCCGCCTTCTTGACCTCGGCCGGAGCCCCTTCCTTCTTCCCCTCCTCGCCTTTCTTCGCACACCCCGCAGCCGCAAACGCGAGCACCAATGCCAGCACCACCGAAAGGCTCATCCTTCTCATGGAATCCTCCTGTTGGAGACCAGAAACGGCATAGACCATCCAGGCCGGGAAAGCAAGCGTCGGACTTGTGCGGAAGCGGCAGGACGTGGTACTGGAAGGACGGACCGTGAGACCGCGCGGCAGCCTCGACCGCCGCGCCACGGGCCGGAGACGGCAGACGGGAAGAGACGGGCACAGGCCGAGGTCCGGCACCACGAGCCAAGGCGCTGAGCCCCTGGCTGGAGCGGAGGCAGGAGATGGAAGAGAAGGAGCTGCTGCTCGACAAGAAGCCGCGGGTGCACCCCACTGCATACGTCGCGCCCACCGCGGTGCTGCTCGGCGACGTGCGGGTAGACGAGGACGCCAGCATCTGGTTCCACTGCGTGCTGCGGGGCGATGTCAACACCATCCGGGTCGGCAAGCGGTCCAACGTCCAGGACCTCGCCCTCTGCCACGGCCTGTACCAGCGCTTCGAGGTGGTCATCGGCGACGATGTCACCGTCGGCCACTGCGCCATCATCCATGCGGCCACGGTCGAAGACTGCTGCCTCATCGGCATGGGCGCCAAGGTGCTCTCCGGGGCCGTGGTGGGCGCACAGTCCATCGTCGCGGCCGGGGCCGTGATCAGAGAGGGCATGAAGATCCCGCCCAGGAGCCTGGTCGTCGGCATGCCCGCAATCGTCAAGAAGCAGCTGTCCGATTCCGAGATCGAGCTCATCAAGGGCTACGGCGCCAGCTACCTCGGCTACAACAAGGTCTACCGGGAGAAGGCCGCGGAAATCGAAGAGCTGTTCCGCGGCTGAAACCCTGCCTGCAATCCGGACGAAAGCCCCGCCGCGTGGCCCGGCAGGCCTCAGGGCCGACGGAGAGCGTAGGCCTGCCGGCGGCGCAAGTCAAAACCGCTTGCCAGGCACGCGGTTTGGGGTAATCTCCCCGAGTCGAGGGGGGGGGTGACGTGCGGCCGGTTCGCCTCAAGGGACTGATTGCTGCGTACAACGAGGTGCGCCGAGCCCTGGCGTCCGGCATACCCATCGAGCGTCACGAGGGTTTCCGCTCTCGGGTCCGCGGACTGGTTGCCGACGTGGAGCGCCTGTGTGCCGAGGCCGGCGCGACGACGCGAAGCCTGCCTGCTCCTACGCACAACGCGTACGCGTTCCTCAAGAACCTGGACCTCGACAGCCTCCCGGAACCGTCCGGTGCAGACCCCCTGTCCCGCTCCCGGGTCCCTGCCATCCGGAACGTCTCGGCCAACGTGGATTTCCTGTGCCGGCGCATGTGGAAGGCCGCACGCGAGCCGGGCGGCAACCCCGCTGAAGTCACGGCCATCCGGGCCGAGGTTCGACGCAATGCAGAAGCAATCGACAGGATCTGCGCTGCCAACAGGGTGCTGCCGGCCGAGCTGCCCCCGGCCACGCGGCAGCCCTACTGCTGGCTCAGGTTCCTGTCCGAACCGGGCAACGTCGAGGCCCACCTCCGTGCCCTGGAGCGCGCGTCGAGCGCCGCTGACGGGGTCCGCCCCTACGCCCGCGTCCCGGTCATCGTGCACCTCGTGAACATGACCTACCTCTGGAAGCGCAAGCCCTTCGCAGACGCGCACCTGCTCAAAATCAACGAAGGGTTCATCCACGGCAGCGACGCACTCTGGCAGGAGATGATGCGATACGTGTTTCCTCCTCACGCGCAACCAGAACCTTCCGCCCGCGACGCGGTGCACGACTACTCCCTGGGGGAACCCTTCCGCCAGGTCACCCTCGCCCTGGAGGCCTACGTCGCGCAAACCGCGTCGTCTGCCAGAGGCGTCGTTCACGACCTGGCCGCAAGCTTCGAACGGGTCAACGCAGCGTACTTCGGCGGCACTATGCAGAGGCCGTTCCTTCGGTGGGGACGGAGCCTGCCGAGCCTCAAGTTCGGGCACTACGAGCACTCCCGTGACACGGTCATGCTCTCAGCCACTCTCGACAGTGCCGAGGTTCCGGAGTTCGTCGTGGACAACGTGATGTACCACGAGCTGCTGCACAAGCTGCACGGAATGGAGCTGGCCAACGGCCGCCGCCTCTCCCACACTCGGGAGTTCTCTGCAGACGCGCACCGGTTCGCCCGCTTCGAGGAGGCGGAGAGCTTTCTCAAACGCCTCGCCACGAGACTCTACGGAAGACCGGTCCGGTGAGCGGCCCGAGTGAGCGGAGCCGAGGCTTGGCGCAAGATCGGCCCGGTGAGCAGGGTGCGATCGCCGCGGTGGCAGACTGGCAGGAGCCGCTCTGCTTCCGGGGCAGCCGGGGGAGCTGCGGCTGAACGCCGGTCTCCCCCGCTCCCCTCCACGCGGGCTCCTGCCACACGCTGGATCGCACCCCGGTGAGCAGGGCCAGAGCCAGTGCCAGCAGAACGCACAGGGCAGCGGAAAGCCCGCCTGGACGGGAAGCGGAACACCCACCGCCACCGCCGGAATCGCCGCTGCCCCCGGACCCGCTCCCGTCGGTCCCGCCGTCCGGCAGCAGGAAGGGTCCCGCCCCGGCCTCCGAAGCAGCATCTGAGGCGCGGCTGCCTCCCGCGTCAGGCCCTCCGTCCCCGGCCCCGTCCGCGTCATCCCCTGCCCCGTTCGCGTCAGACTTCGCGTCAAGTCCCGCGTCAGGCCTTCCGTCCCCGGCCCCGTTCGCGTCAGACTTCGCGTCAAGTCCCGCGTCAGGCCCTCCGTCCCCGAAGGTCTCTCCGGAAACGACGTCCGGAGAAGGCTCCACGGGCTCCGGCACCGGCATCTCGACCTCGGTGAGAATGCAGAGGCCATTGTCGCAGACGTGGTTGGGGAGGCACTTCATGGGCTCGCCGACGCATTGGCCGCCGACCCACGTCTCGTTCATGGTGCAGGCATCGCCGTCGTCGCACGGGTCGCCCTCTCCGTACGTGACGGACAGAGGCAGGACGACCGAAGCCGTGCCGAAGTCATTGTCCAGGAAGATCTCGACGGAGAGGGCGGCCGGCGGCGCGGGCACCGCGGGCCAGGAGAGGACGCCGGTATCCCACTGGATCGTCATGCCTGCCGGGCCGCTGCCCAGCGCCCACGCCAGCGGCCCGTCTCCGGTCCCGGTCAGCCCCGCGGACCAGGAGGTTCCGATGATGGCGACCGGCAGCTCGGTCGTGGTGATGGCCGGCAGAACCGGAGACTCGGGCTTCTTCACCTTGATGCCCGCGAAGGGGGACTCCACGAACTGGAACAGCGCTCCCTGGTTCCAGTATGCGTGCCACCAGTCGGGGTGGTAGGGGACGAGATGCTGCGTCCATCCCGCGTCGCCGGCCCACCGGGCGACCGAGTGGTACTTGCTCCCGTCCCACTGCTCCACGCTCACGTCCGAGCCGGATGCGACGGTGAGACGAACCATGTAGCGGACGGCAGGGTCGGGCGGAGCCGTCAGGACGTTGGACGAGTTGGCGGAAGCGGTCATGAGATCCGGACCGTCGGTCCAGTCCACGTAGTAGAAGAAATGAGGAAGGGTCTTGGGCTCCCAGAGCGCCAGGTTCGCGAACCCGAGCACCTCGGAGCCCGAGCCGGTCTGCGTGCTCTTGCCGTCGTAGACATCCCGGACCACCGTGTAGATGGAAGGGTTCCAGGGCGTGAGGTTCAGCCACCTGCCGATCTGTGGTTTGTAGCCGTCGCCGTTGACGCTTCCGCTGCCGCCCACGTGGTCTGCGATGGTCTTGGAGTCGATGTAGACGTTGGAGTAGAACGTCGTGGCGAACCGGTCCATGTCGAGATCGGAGAAGACGATGCCCGACTGCGCGCACAGGCGGGCGAAGTCCACGTTGATGGCCGCGTGCGAGATGTCCTCTCCGGGAGCGTCGTACGCGCCTCCCGAATAGTTCCACACATACGCTCCTGACTGGACGAGAAGCTGGCCTGCGAAGCGGTTCGCCAGGGCAGAGGCCTTCTGCAGGTACTCCGGCTTTCCGGTCGCGGAGTGCAGGGCCACGAGCGTCCTGCCCATGGCGTTCTGCTGGTTCAGCGGCATCTCCTGGCCCGCGGCGTCGAGGAACGTTGCCTGCGGGTCGAACACGTAGTGTCCCTCCCCTACCCCGGGTCCGGACTTCCAGTCGGGGTCATGGAAGGCCACGGTTTCCGCCACCCGGAGGAGATAGAGGTCGGCCTTCTTCTTGTAGCTGAACCCGTCGTAGGCCGGCAGGTTCCAGAGCTCGGGGTCTGCCAGGACCGTGGCAGCGAAGTCCGCCATCGGATAGGTGATCATGCCGCTGTGCACGACATAGCAGTAGGGTTCCTTGCCGGGCTGGTACTTGGTATTGGCCCAGCAGGCAGAGGACTTGCCGTCGAACTCGGTCACTCCTGCGATGTCGTCCCGACTGGCGAGCACCGCGTCCGCATGGTTGCAGAGGCGGTCGAGGTACATCCTGTCCCCGGTGGCGCGATACATGGCCATGTAGCCCATCATGATGTAGCTTTCGCCCCAGGCCAGCGTGGCATTGAGGTTGTCGGAGGACTTGTAGCCGTCGCCGTTGTTGATGGATGCGTTGGCTTCCTCGAACCGGGCGCGGGAAGTCGCGGGCCGGGCCAGAGCAGCGGGAAGCGCAAGAGCCAGAGCCAGGGTGAGGGACGCCGCTTGAAGGAGCACGGAAGCCACGGTCACCTCCATCGGCACCAGCATAGCACAGCCGTGGCCGTGGAAGGCAGGGCGGATTAATGGTAGGTTGCCAAGCATGGGAGACGGGGCGTCTAACAATGCGATGAGTGGGCGACGGGAGGCCGAGGAGTATCGACAGCTCGTTCGCATGGTGCTCAGGGTGTGCCGGAGGATCCTGGGCCCGGGCCCGGATGCCGAGGATGCGGCGCAAGAGACGTTCGAGCGCCACCTCGGCTCGGACTTCGAGGGTCGCAGCAGCCTGGCCACGTACCTGTACGCCATCGCCACCCGTGTGTGCATCGACCGGCTGCGCAAGATCCGCCGGGACGAGAGGCTCATGCGGGACTGGAGCGATGCGGCCAGGATGCGGCAGGCAGCAGCCGACCCGCGTGCGGACAACATGCTCCTGGTTGCCCGGTTGCTGGACAACCCGGAGCTGGGGGACGACATGGCTCAGTCCGCGGTCTGCTACTACGTGCACGGGATGACCGAGCAGGAGATCTCGGATGCGCTCGGCATCAACCGTCGGACAGTGAGCTACAAGATCAGCCGGTTCGTGGCATTGACCCGGGAACTGGTGGAGGACAAGGAGTCACATGGCTAGACCCGTGGAGTTCGCAGGACCCCGACGTTCCGTGGGAGAGTCGTGCCCGTCGGACATGCTTCTCGACTGCCTCGCTCTGGGAGTGCTGGAACCCGCGGCAGCGGCCATGGTGTCGGGCCACGTGGAGAGCTGCCCGGAGTGCAGGGCCCGCGTGGCCGACGCCGCGGCAGAGAGGCCCCACCCGAGGGAAGACGCCATCGTGGAGGGTGTCCGCCTTCGTGCGCGCCTCCAATCCCGGCGCCGGGTCGGCTCCGGGCTGCCCGCGTGGTGGCGGAGGTGGGCGTGGATCCCCACTGCGGTCACTGCCGTGCTGGCCGTCGCGCTGGGTGGCATGTTGTACGTCGCACGGCACGACATTCGGACTTCCGGAGCCGGGACCGACACCGACGCGGCACTCGGGCAATCCGACGCCGCGGGCGGCGGGGTCCGGCTCAAGGGAGCGACGGACGCGTTGTCCGTGTACGTGAAGCGGGATGGAACCGTGTCACGCGCTGCCAGCGGGGATCGGTTCCTGCAGGGGGACCACGTGCAGTTCTCCTGGTACTCCGTCGAGCCCGGCTACGTAGCGGTGTACGGCATCGACCCGGTGCGCACCACGTGCTACACCCCGGGCTCGGGCCGCTCCCCGACGCGGGTGGAAGGCGGACGGGAGGTACCGCTCCAGCCTGCAGTGGCGCTGGATGCAACTGCCGGTGCGGAGTTGGTCATGGCGCTGTTCTGCCCGCGCCCGTTCGACGTTTCGGACATGGAGAAGAGGCTCGGCGCGACCGGAGGACTTGGGGCCGCGGGGCTTCCGACCGACTGCCGCGCGGTCCTGTTCCAGATGGTCAAGGACAGCGGAAACGGGCATTGATGCGCGCGAAGCAGAAGGCCTCGGGTCGTGCGTTTCTGGCGGCAGGTGCGTGCGTGCTTGCCGCGTTGCCGGGGTCTGCTCTCGCGGGACGCCCGTGGGACGCGTTGTCCGGTGCGGGCCTCGCGGTTGCGGCCGAGGCCGATCCCTCGCAGGGGGAGGAGGTACGCTTCGCGGTGGTCGTTGGGGCCAACCAGGGTGGAGCCTCGGAAGCTTCGCTCCACTACGCGTCCAGCGACGCCGAGGAGGTCGCAGAGGTCCTGGTGGAGCTGGGCGGAGTGGATCCCTCGCACCTGGAGCTGCTGCTCTCGCCGGATGCGGAGCAGGTCCGGCTGGCGCTTCGGAGGGTGGCTATCGCTGCCGGGCAGGAGACTGAGACCGGGCTGTTCCTGTTCTACTACTCGGGGCACGCGGGATTCGACGGCCTGCACCTCGGCGCGTCGACCCTTTCCGGCAACGATCTCCGGGAACTGGTGGAGGCTGTGCCTGCGCGGGTTCGCGTCGTGATAGTGGACGCGTGCCACGCGGGAGCGCTCGTGTATTTCAAAGGCGGGGCGCCCGTCGAGTCGTTCCTCGGCGTTCCACGGGAAGCCACCGCGGTGGAGGGGAGCGCGTACCTGCTTTCGTGCGGCGCGGACGAGAAGGCGCAGGAGTCCGAGGAGTACCGCCACTCGGTGTTCACCTACTGGCTGTTGAGCGGCTTGAGAGGGGCCGCGGACTTCTCGGGCGACGGCTGGGTGACTCTCCCGGAGCTGTGGGACCATGCGCGCAGCGGGACCGCGCTGACGTCCACGCGCACCCGCGTGGCGCAGCGCCCGACCTGGGAGGTCAACGTCCGGGGCCAGCAGAGCGTCAAGCTCACCAACCTGCGGGCCAGCCAGCTGACTGCGTTTCTCGAGTTTCCGGAAGGAGGCGACTACTGGGTCTTTCGCGACGGCACGCTGGTCGCGGAGATCTACGCGCAGCTTCCCGGTCACCGGGTGGCGGTGGAGCGAGGCACCTACCTCGTGCGCCGCATTCTCGGCGATGTCGAGATCCAGGAGGGGGTGGTGGAGCTGGAGCCGGGGCAGACCGCGGTGCTGTCCCGGGACAGCATGGAAGACGTGTCGTACGTCCGGCTGGCAGCCAAGGGCCGCGGCGCCCCCAACAGCTTCCGGCAGGGCCCGGTGGCCCTGATGCAGTACCGTGGAGAGATGCTGTCCGGATTTGGCGGCCTTCTGGGAGGCGGTCTCTCGTGGCCGCTCATCACGGGCAGGCTCTGGCTGGCCCCCAGGATGCTCGTGGCAGCGTCGTCCATGGACCGGGAAGGGGTCGTGGTGGACATGACCGAGGTCCAGCTGGACGGGGCCGTTGGGCTCGGCATAGAGGCCGGGCCGTTGATCCTCAGGCCGCAAGTGGCGCTGGGGGGCCTGGTCAGCCGCCAGGCGGTGGCCGGAGCGCTGACGGACGAAGAGCCCCGCGCCGCGCTGGGAGGCCAGGCGGCCGCGGGTCTTGCGCTCTTGGTAGCGCCCTTCGACGGCCGGGCGTACGTGGAGCTCGGGGCAGAGGCCGCGACGTACCTGCTGCGCACCGAGCCGGGCCGCGGGCAGAACCCGGAATGGGAGGTCGCTCCAACGTTCCGGATCACCATGGGGTTGGGCTATGTGCTCTAGCGTTTTGCCATTTGGACGGCTCCTGCCGTCCAACAGGGACAGGAGGCTCGATGGGCCGATGAACAGCGCGCACCGCGGCGGGCCGCCCCTGCCGGCAGCGTGGATCCTGGGGGTGCTCCTTGCCGGGGCCGGGTGCGGGTCGCTCGTGGACGCGGGCACGTTCGAGAATGCCGATCTGACGGCCGCGGAGATCGGAGACGCGCTCCCGGACGCTTCGGGCGATTCGGATGGCGGGGACCCCTGGATGCCGGACGACCTTGCAGTGGCTGGAGATGGCGAGGCGGACGCGGCGGACGACCTTGGCAACATGGACGGCGACGCGCAACAGGACCTCGGCACAGGCGAGAGCCTGGAGGATCTGCTCGACCAGGAGGGGGCGGAGGTGTGCACGCCCGAATGCGGAGGCAAGGAGTGCGGCCCGGATGGATGTGGCGGGCTGTGCGGCGTGTGTTCCGGGCCACCCTCCTGCGGCGACGTGACGTTCTCCAGCAGCGTGCAGAAGGTGAACCACCTGGAGCCGGGAACCGGCGGCGCGCCGGGGGAAGCGCTGGACGTTGACGGGAATCCGCAGACCTGCTCCCCATCCCCGGGCTGTGTCGGAGGCCTCGACAACCAGCTTGCAGGCCTGCTCTCGGGTCTGTCCGACATCCTGGGCGGAGCCGGCCCCATCGCCTTCGACACGGTGCTCGAGTCCGGAAGCCTCGTGCTGCTCCTGGAGCTCGTGGACCCGAAGCTGGACGGCACGCCCTTTTCCGTGAACCTGTACTGGGGCAGCACCGTGGAGCCGAAGGCCTCGTGCGACTTCCAGGTCTCGGAGTGCACATACACGGTGCAGGCCGACTCGGTGGACCCCACGACCTGCGTGCCCCTCACCAGTCTGACCAATGCGACCATTGAGGACGGCGTCCTCGTGGCAGGGGGCGGCCCCTTCTCCTTCGACTTCGTGCTCACCCTGTCGCCCGGCGTCGAGGTCACCATTCCTGTGAGCCTGCTGCAACTTCGCGGGGACGTCGTTACCGAGGGCGGAAAGATCCGCATCGAGAACGGGATCCTGGGCGGCGCCGTGATGGAGGATATCCTTCTGGACGCGCTGGCCGAGCTGACCGCGGAGCTCTTCTCTGGCCTTCCTTTTCCTCCGGAAGTCCTGACCTCGCTCCTGAAGGACCTCCTGGTTCCGGACGTGGACCTGGATGGCGACGGCAGCTCGGACGCGGCGTCCATAGGGCTCAAGTTCGCAACAATCCCCGGCCAGATCGTCGGCATCGACGGCGGCGGAGCGCAGTCCTGCGGCCCCGACGGACAGTGCATGTAGCGGAGGGCCCGAATCAACCGATTCCCATTCAACGGGCAACTGGGTTACACTGGTGCGGTTCGTCTTCGGGAAAGGAGGACTCGACATGCGATGGAAGTGGCTGCTCCTGGCAGTGGCGGGTTGGATGGTCGTAGGTTGCGCGTCTGCGGCCGAGTACCGGCCCCAGGGTCCGGGAGAGTACGCGGAGTACCCTTCACCGGCCAAGCCCCTGGCGGTCATGTCGCCGGCGCCGCAGGTCGTGGGCGGTGAGCTGTTCGAGGAGGAGGTGCGCAAGAAGGAGGATACCGGCCTGGTGAAGGCGGGGGACAAGGCAAGCCCCTCGTCCGTGGCGGGCGACAAGGGAGGGCAGGCTGGGGCTTCCGTGGTGCGGAAGATCATCTACACCGCGTGGTTCACCGTGGACGTCTACGACGTGGAAGCGGCCGGGAAGAAGCTTGCGGAGTACGCCACGGGTGCCGGCGGCTACGTGCAGGCGGTCAGTGGCCCGGTCCTGGTGCTGCGCATCCCTGCCGAGAAGTTCGAGGAGGTGGAGCCGTTGCTCAAGAAGATGGGCCGGGTCGACGACGCGCTCACCCGCATCCAGGCCCAGGACGTGACCGAGGAGTACTTCGACGTGGAGCTGCGGCTCCAGGTGAAGAAGAAGTACCTCGAATCCCTCTACAAGCTGCTGGAGACCTCCGGGAAGCTGGAGGAGAAGCTGGCGGTGCAGAAGGAGATCGCGCGGGTCGTGGAGGAGGTGGAGCGCCTGGAGGGCCGGCTGCGGCTGCTGGCCAACCAGATCTCGCTGGCAACGGTGACGGTGACGCTGCGGGTGGCGACGTCGGGAAGCAAGCGGACGTTCCGTCTGCCGTGGGACTGGCTGGACGGGCTCGGCCTTGAAATGCTGGTTCCGTGAGGAGGGACGCACCATGACAAAAATAGCGATTGCATCGATAATCTCTTTATTGATATTCGTGGCCGGGTGCGGCACCGTGGGGCTCACCGCTCCCGACGGCTATGCGAAGCGCAAGAGCTGGCACTACGACTACATGGCGGTGTCCACGGATGCGAACGTGATCTCCCTGAGGCTCCAGGAGAACGAGGACGAGGAGAAGGGCACGCTCGACTTCTGGACCGAGGCCACGCGCAAGCACCTCACGCTGTCCCGCGGGTACGAGGCCAAGGACGAGGGCACGTTCAAGACCGAGCTCGGGCCGGGGCGCTACCTGGTGATGGTCAAGGAGCACAAGGGGGTGGAGCATCTCTACGTGGTGGGTCTCGTGGTCACGGGGGACACGATTTACGTCATGGAGGGGGGCGGCGAGAAAGGAGCCATGGAGACAGAGGTGCCGAAGATGGTCGCCGCGTTCGGCACTCTCAAGTAGCTCGGGGTGCGTTCTGTCTTCTAGCGCTCGATCTTGACTTCGACGTTCAGGAAGGCCTTCTTGCCATAGTCGACGTCCGGGGAGGTGCCGGGGCCGGACCCCGGTCCGGAGGAAGCGGAGCCGACGTCCGCGCACCCGCAGGAAGCGGAGAGGTCCGCGTTGCCCTCGAGTCCCCGGCCTGCGGACTCGGTCAGCAGGCGGACCGGTGCGTAGGCCCGCAGCTCGTCGTCCCGGGCCGGGGTCTCCGGCCCGACCGAGGCAACGACGTAGGCCAGGTCAGCGTCCATGGCCGGCCCGGTGTGCGCGGCACACGAAGCCACGGCGGAAGCTGCGGCGAGCAGAGCCAGGGCGAGGCGATTGGGCGACGTGGTCATCACAGACCCTCCTGGAAGGACCAGTTGACGGTGAGGCCCCCCTCCTGCTTGTCGTAGGAGAGGAAGTCCAGGTTGGACATGCGGCCCGACGCGGACCCATACAGGCCCAGGGCGAATCCTGCCCCGACGTTCCAGTAGACTTCGAGGCGGGAGAGGTAGAGCCTGTCCGCTCGGCGGTCGGCAGTAGAGAAGTAGCCCAACGAGTCGTAGTAGTCATCCATCTGAGCGGTGGCGCCGGCCGAGATGCCCCAGTCGCCCGGAAGGGCAAGCAGCAAGGTCAGCCCGAGGCCGATCCCTCGGCGCGAGTAGGCGGCCGAAGCATCCACCCAGGATCCGGAGAGCCCCACTCCCAATCTCAGCACATCGGCGTACGGCAGATCCGCGCCGACGGCCAGCGAATGGGAAACCCCGTTGCGGACCTGCTCGATGTATCTCTGGTACGCGGGCGAATACTGGACGGAATAGGAGCGGCCCGCTGCGTCGAAGAAGGTCCTGGAAAGTGCGACCGTGTGCGACTCCGAGAATGCGAAGGGCTCCTTTTCGAGCGTGGCTTCCCCTCCGTCCATGAAGGTGACGCGGTACGCGTACTTGGCCTGCCATGCGCCCTTGTCCGAGACCCAGGTGTCGTAGCGGGCCAGCGCAGCCGAAGCCTGGGCGTCGGACGTGTCGAGAGAGTCCGCCGGGGAAGCAAATGCCTGGGAGCGCGAGACGTTGAGGCGGGTGTTGATCTGGTATCTGCCCCAGTTCCTGGGAAGCCAGGCCAGGGAGGCCCATGCCGCGGCCTTCCAGGAGGGGACGTCCTCGGGCTTGAGGCCTGCCAGCGTCGGATCGTCCGGGGCCATGAGTGCGTTGGTGTCGTACATGGCTCCGGTCCCGACTCCGAGCCTGACGCCGGGGGTCACGCCGATGAGCGCGCCCCAGGCAAGGTCCCTGAAACGGGCAGCGGAGTCTGCAAACGGGGAAGCCAGGGCCTGGTCCTCGAGTCGTTCGAGGCGGGTGACCGCGTCTTTCTGGGCTCCTGCCCGGAACGCGGCCACGCCCCCGAAGTAGTCGTACGCTGCCGCAAGGTCCGGCGAGGGGCTTTCTGCCGCGCAGCGGACATGCGCGTCCTCCCACTGGGAAGACTTCACGAGCGCGACGCACAGCAGGAGGTTGACCCTTGCCAGGGCATCCCGGTCGCAGCCCGGCTCCGCCCCGCCGGTCCGTTCCTCGCATGCCGTGGCGAGCATCTGCTCCGCGGCCAGCAGGCTTTCTATGGCGAAGAAGGCGTTGCCGTTGAGGAGGAATGCGGTCCCCACCGCGGCGAGGCAGTAGGGGTTGCTGCGGTATTCCTGTTCCATCTGCGATGCCCGGGCAGCGGCCTGAGCAGGGTCGGTCTTCAGGAGCCGCTCGAGCTCGGGGTCGCAGCGGGACGCCAGGGCAGCGGGGTCACCCGGAGACGCGGCTGCAGCTGCGGCATCGGCCGCGGGTGCGGGAGGCGTGGTGGGCACGGAGTCCGCGGGACGGGCAGGGGACGCCGCGAGAAGCAGAGCGAGTACTGCAGGCAGGGCCAAGAGCCTGGCCACGTCGCACCTCTCCTAGTCGAGCAGCTTCTTGACCAGAGCCACGATCTGGTCGTCGCCGTCGGGGTGGATGAAGGGGGAGATCCTGCCTCCCAGGATCGCTCCATGGTCTATGACGAGCACGGTGTCGTAGGCCCCGGAGAGGCCCGCCCAGGTTGCGCCGGTGGCGTCATCCTGGACGATGGGATGGGAGAACACGGTGGAGCAGGACGGCACCCCGATGTCCGCGCCGGCCTGGTTCACCAGGATCAACTCCACCTTGCCGTTCCATTCCACGTGCTCTTCCACCAGCTTGTCCAGAGCAGCAGCCTGCTGCTGGCAGTATCCTCAGGTGCAGGACCCGAAGTACGCGATCCAGACCTTCTCCTTGAGCGTGATGTCCGAGACCGGTCCGCCAAAGGTGGGGGTCCCCGGGTTGACATCTTTGCAGAGGAAATGGGGCAGCTTGTATCCGACATCGGGCACGGGCCCCGGAGCCACCTGGCACACGTCCGTGAGCTCGAACGGGTCGACCCACGCGTCCGAAGCGTCTCCGGCATCTGCGGTCGCCGTGTCCGAGTCGGGACCGGGGTCGGCCGTGTCGAGGAAGCCATCTGGCGAATCGGTTGGAGCGACGTCCGAAGCCTCTGTCGCGAGGTCACCTGCGGCATCCGTCCCCGAGTCTTCGACGATCTCCTCGCCTGCCTCGTCGGCCTCTGGGACGACGTCCAGCCCGCCTTCGGGGGAGGGCTCGGGAGGTGGCGTGCACTGGGCTTGCAGCGCGTCCCGCCACACGCCCAGGATCTCGTCGCCGAGGTCTCCCTCGAGGTCCTGGTCGGTGAGCGGGCCGTAGTGTGCCACGAGGCAGCCGTACGCATCGGTCACGATGAAGTGGTACCAGTCCGCTCCGAACGCTTGCCAGATGCCCAGCTCCGGGGTGTCGTGGAGGACCGGAACGGTCACCCCGTCGAGTGCGCCCTCCACCTCGTCGGAGTTGAACACGTAGTCCTTGAGCTGGACGAAGACGAGCTGCGGGGAGAGCCCCTCGGTTTGGAGGGTGCCCTTCATGGTGAGGAGCTCGCTCAGCAGGGCCCGGCAATGGGAGCAGCCGACGGAGCCGAAGAAGAGCGCGGCTCCGTGCGGGAAGGAGTCGGGCAGACAGAGGGAGGATCCGAAGGAAGGGGACACGGGGTTGATGTCCTGGACGCAGTACTCCGGAGCAAGGGGGCAGTTGCACGCCTGCGAGAATGCGACGCAGCGGCTCTCGAAGCAGCGCTTCCCGTCGGGGCAGTCTGCGTCCTTTGCACAGCCGGGGATGCACTGGTAGTCCACGCAGATGGCTCCGGCCCCGCAGTCCGCGTGGGTCTGGCACTGGGGCTCGACGCAAAGCCCCTTGGAGGCTACGCACTTCTCGCCCTGGACGCAGTCGGAATCCGTGACGCACTTGGGCTTGCATTTCCCGGACGCCTGGTCGCAGTACTTCCCGGTGGGGCAGTCGGCATCGCGATAGCAGACGGACTGGATGCAACCGGACGCGGGCAGGAGCGCCAGCAGGATGAGCCACCGGGAAACGTCGTTGGAGCCCAGGAGCCACCGCATCATCGGAATCTCCGGGAAGCTGCCTGCCCGCCAGTGGGCCGGCGTTGAACCTATATATACACTGCGGGCAGGGAAAATGGTATGGTTCGAGGTCGGAAGGAGGGTGCGGCATGGCCCGCGTGCTCATCGTGGACAACTGCATCGAGCCCCTGGTCTACGGACCGGTACAGCACTGGGGACGTCATCTGGCGTGCAGCCCCGAGTCGGTGCGGCCGCCTGCGGGAGGCTTCCCCAAGGACCTCCGGGCCTACACGCACATCATCCTGTCCGGGAGCGAGGCGACGATCCTCGACGACAGCGAGTGGATCCTGCGTGAGTGCGACCTCGTGGCGGAGGCGGCAAGGCTGGGGATACCGATTCTGGCCAGTTGCTTTGCGCACCAGCTCGTGGTGCGTGCGTTGTCTGGCAAGCAGCACGTCCGGCGCAGCCCCACGCCGGAGTTCGGCTGGGTGGAGGTGGTTGCCACGCCGCAGGCTGCGCACGACCCTGTGTTCGGGTGGATCCGGGAGCGGGTGCACACCTATTCAGCCCACTTCGACGAGGTCCAGCCGCTGCCCGCGGGATGGGTTCGACTGGCCAAGTCGGGCCGGTGCGGGAACGCTGTCATCGCGTGGGAGAAGGGTCCGATATGGGGGATTCAGCACCACCCCGAGATCAACCCGGACGAGGGCAGCGCCCTGCTCCTGGCTCTCCTCGAGAAGCTGCCCGAACGGCGGGATGCAATCCTGTCAGGCTACTCTGCCGATGTCCGGGATTCGGGGATCGTGGGGGAAGTCGTGCGCAGGTTCCTTCAGACCTAGTAGGACACGCAGTAGCCGCTGGAAGCGCACACCGAGCCGAAGGGGCAGTCCGCGTTGTCGAAGCAGGTGTAGACATCGAAGCAGGAGCCGTCGATGCAGGCCTCGTTTCCGGCGCAGTCGAAGTCGTCGAAGCACTCTGAGGTGTAGGGCCAGCAGGCGCCGTCGTAGCCGCAGTAGTAGCTGTAGGGGCAGTCTGCGTCGGAGTAGCAGCCGTCCGAGTAGCAGTAGCCGTCGTCGCCGCAGTGGAAGCCTGCGGGGCACTCGGAGTCGAAGACGCAGCCCACCGCGGGGGTCACTGCGTAGCAGGACCCATCCGAGGCGCAGGTGAAGCCGGCCGCACAGCCGGTCTGGAAGCAGGAGACCTCGGAGCAGAAGCTGTCCGGAGTGCAGGCAAAGCCGTAGGGGCAGTCGTAGTCGGACTGGCAGTCACCGCTGAAGTAGCAGGCGTGGTCCGCGCCGCAGTAGTAGGCCAGGGAGTTGGAGCAGAAGCCGTTGGCCATGCAGAAGGAGGAGGAAGCCGGGCAGTCGTAGTCGCTGCTGCACATCACCGCGCAGTCGGAGTCGTACCAGCACCCTGTTTCGACGACGACGATCGCCTCGCAGTAGCCGTAGCCCGAGCAGGCGTAGCCGTAGGGGCAGTCGTAATCACTGTAGCATTCGGCGGTGGCCACGCAAGTGCCCGAGGCGCAGACGAAACCGGCGCCGAGCGCATCCTGGCACTGCCAGTCGTAGGCGCAGTTGGCAACCTGGATGCAGGCTCCGTCCGCGGCGCAGTAGTAGCCCGACATGCAGTCGAAGTCGCTGGTGCAGCCCGAGTAGTAGTGGCAGTACCCGCCCGGAGCGCAGTACATGTCGTAGGGGCAGTCGTAGTCGGTCCAGCACTCCGCGTAGACCGGCTCATAGGGGGACTCGACCACCAGGCAGCCGGAGAGGCTGGTGGCAAGAAGGCCTGCCATAATCGTCGCAAGTGAGAAGCGTTTCATGACGACCCTCCATCTTTCAAAAAAGCTGCGCCCACTGACGCAGGGGGGGGGATGATCTTCAAAAACCGGATTTGTCATGCCTTGCCAACCGCTTCGGTCCACTGGCGGACCAGGGTCTGAGTGGCAGCGGCGTCGGCTCCGGGGACGAACTCCCGGTCCAGCTGCCAGGCCTTGGACAGGGCCTCGTTGTCTGGCCAGAAGCCGATGCCGAGACCTGCCAGGAACGCTGCGCCCAGGCCGGTGGTCTCTATCTGGCGGGGCCTCAGGACTCGCGTGGCGAGCAGGTCGGCCTGGAGCTGCATGAGGAGGTTGTTGGCCGCGGCTCCTCCGTCGACTCGGATCGAGGCCAGCGGCAAGCCGAGGTCCTCTGCCATGGCGTTCATGATGTCCCGGTTCTGGAGAGCAATTCCCTCCAGCGCGGCCCGTGCGATGTGGCCACGGGTGGTGCCGCGGGTGATGCCGGTAAGTGCTCCCCGGGCCTGGGGTCTCCAGTGCGGGGCTCCGAGGCCCGTAAGCGCGGGGACGAACACGACGCCGCCGGAGTCTGGAACGGTCAGGGCCAGCGCCTCGATCTCGGGTGCGGCAGAGAGGATCTTGAGGCCGTCCCGGAGCCATTGGACTGCGGCTCCTGCGATGAAGGCGCTGCCTTCGAACGCGTAGGTGGTGACCCCTCGGATCTTCCAGGCCACGGTGGTGAGCAGCCCGTGGGAGGACGAACGGGGCACATTCCCAATGTTTACGAGCATGAAGGCGCCAGTGCCGAAGGTGCACTTGCCCTCGCCCGGGTTGAAGCATGCCTGGCCGAAGAGTGCGGACTGCTGGTCTCCTGCCATGCCTGCGATGGGGATGCCATCCCTGAGCCCCTGCACCCCCTTTGTCCTGCCGAATTCGCCTGTATTTTCAACCAATTCCGGCAGAACGCCCGCGGGGATGCCGAGGATATCGAGCAGCTCGGGGTCGAAAGCCAACGTATGGAGATTGAGCAGCAGGGTCCTGGACGCGTTGGACACGTCGGTGACGTGGACGGCCCCGCCCGAAAGCTTGTAAGCAAGGAAGGAGTCGACGGTGCCGAACGCGAGCTTCCCGGCCTGGGCGAGACGGGCGGCCTCGTCGTTGTTATTAAGGATCCAATTAAGTTTAGTACCAGAGAAATAGGGATCGAGGACGAGGCCCGTCTTGGTCCGGAAGGTATCCTCGAGTCCGCGCTGCTTGAGCGCGTCACAGAAGTCTGCGGTGCGGCGGCACTGCCAGACGATGGCGTTGTGGACCGGCTTGCCGGTGTCGCGGTTCCACACGACGGTGGTTTCCCTCTGGTTGGTGATGCCGACGGCCGCCACCTGGCCGGGAGCGATCCCGGAGGCTCGGGTCGCGCCGTCGATGGCGGCCAGGGTGCTGTCCCAGATATCTGCGGGGTCGTGCTCCACCCAACCTGCCCGAGGGAAGATCTGCCGGAATTCCCTGTAGCCGCGACCGACCACGGAGCCGTCCTTCGAGACTGCCAGAACGGTTGTGCCCGTGGTGCCTTGGTCGATGGAGAGGATGAACTGTTCCATGGTGCCCCTTGCTTTTCAGTCACGGGGATAGATGCTACACTAACGAACCGGTTGTGCAACGGGAAAACGGAGTAACACATGGAAGAGGAAAAGAAGGAGCAGAAGCCGAAGCCGTTCAACCTTGCTCTCCAGCTGGACGAGGAGATTGCGCAGGGGAAGTACGTGAATTTCGCCATCGTGAACCACACGCAGACGGAGTTCGTTCTGGACTTCGTGTTCGTGCAGCCGCAGCAGCCCAAGGGGAAGGTCCTGTCCCGAATCATCGCGTCGCCGGTGAATGCCAAGCGGTTGGCGCTTGCCCTGGGCGAGAACGTGTCGAAGTTCGAGCAGCGGTTCGGCGAGATCAAGCTTCCTGCGGTCAAGCCGTCGGATCCGATAGTGCACTGAGGTCGCGTTGCTGAGCCGGGAAGTCACATGGGTGCGGGGGGCGAGGCGGGGACCGGCGGGCTGGTTGGGCAGCCTGCGGGCGACGGGTGTGCGGGGTACGCGTTCAGGAAGAGGGGTGCGGTGGCTGGCGTCTGTCGCGGTGCTTGCTGCGCTGCTGCATGCGGGGTCCGAGGCCCGGGCCTGGGAGAACGTGCGGCAGGTCGTGCACGGCAGTGCGCGGGTGCTGGACAAGGGGGAAACGGTCATCGGGGTTCTGTCGCCGGTGGGGTACGGGCTTCACGAGCGGCTGACGCTGTTCGCGCATCCCGCGTTGTACCTGTTGCTGAGTCCGAATGCCTGGCTTCGGCTGGCCGTTCTGAACGAGGAGTTGGGGTTGTCGGCGGAAGCGGGCTACCGTCAGAGTTTCCTCTCGCTGTCCGGGGGCGAGGGGGGCTACCCGGGGTTCTTCCAATTGGGGCTGGCGTGCTCCTATGCGTTCACGGACCATGTGCAGGGGACGCTGGCGGCCGGATACTTGACGGACATCGACGCGGGCGGGGCGGCCGGGACCTATGATGCGGGGATATACTGGCGGGCCGGCGCGCACTTCCTGTACAAGCGTGTGAACCTCGTGATGCTGGAGGGGCGGGGCAAGGTGATGCGGGACCAGCCGCTGGAATGGCCGAGCGGCAGCGCCATTTTCGCGCGGCAGCTTGGCCGGATGCGGCTGGGGGTGGGAGCAGCGTTCGGGCAGTTCGAGGTGATGCCCGGGGAGCCGCCGCTGCTGGTGTACCCGTGGGTGGACGTGTGGTGGCGGTTCTAGCGGGCTCCGGGTGCGAAGCTGAGGCCAGGGGAGAGGCGGTGGTGCGACAGCGGGGGTGCGGGAAGCTGGGGCCAGGGGGCAAGAGGTGGTCCGACGGGAGCGGTGTGCGGGTGCGGTGATGCGATGATAGAGATAGCGTTGGTGGAGCCGGAGATACCGCAGAACACGGGGAGCATTGCGCGGCTGTGTGCGGCCACGGGGATCCCGTTGCACCTCGTGGGGCGCCTGGGCTTCAGCCTGGACTCGGCGGCTCTGCGACGTGCCGGGCTGGACTACTGGGAGCAGGTATGCGTCGGGGTGCACCGGGACTTCGAGTCGTTTCTGGAGGTGGTGCGGGGACGGCCGCTGCGCCTGTACACGCGGCGGGGCAAGCGGCTGTACACGGAGGTGGAGCACACGAGCCGGGACGTGCTGGTGTACGGGAGCGAGAGTGCGGGCCTTCCGGAAGGTCTTGTTTCCGAGCATGCGGAGCACACGGTGCGCGTGCCGGTGCGGGAAGGGGTGCGGAGCTTGAATCTGGCGGCCGTGGTGCACCTGACAGCGTATCACGCCTTGTACCGGATGGGTTTCCCGGGGCTCTGATTTTTTCCGGTTTTCGGGCGATCGGATCGTTTGGCGGTGTTTTCGCGCGTTGCCAACACGTTGCCACAAGCGGTCGAAAGGGCCTTTGGGGGGGTTGCAGGGGCCATTTCCAAGGGTTTTGGGGGGGTGAAAGGCACCGGGATAGTTTTTTTTGCGGGTGTGCGATCTTTTTTGCTTGACAACACCAGAACCGGAGCCATATTTCTGGACTCGACCCGGCGGAGGACTAGGAAACTCCGGGGTCGGAACAACAAACCATTGTTTGGGGAGGATGTGTTATGACGAAGGCGGAACTGATCGAGAAAGTGCAGGGCAACGCGGCTGGGCTGAACAAGAAGCAGACTGGCGAGCTGGTGGACACGGTGTTCGAGGTTCTCGGCGTGGCCATCAAGAAGGACGGCCGGTTCTCGTACCCGGGCTTCGGGACCTTCTCCGTGAAGAAGCGCAAGGCACGGAAGGGCCGGAACCCCCGCACGGGCAAGGAGATCACGATCAAGGCCTCCAAGACCGTGTCGTTCAAGGCTGCCCCCACGCTGAAGGACAAGCTGTAGGTCAACACCAGCGCCCGGTCGGGGGGACGACCTCCGGCCGGGCGGCTGTCATCTGCTTCCCACCGGACATGACTGGCAGAGACAGGATGTGAGCCCGGCCGTGTGTCGTGGGCTTTCCTCCTGACCAGGCTCGTGTGGACGGGATGTGAGGCCGGCCGTGTGTCGTGGGCTTTCCTCCGGGTGCTATTTCCCGTAGGTGGTCACGCGGTTTCGGCCCTGGCTCTTTGCGTCCAGCAGTGCGATGTCTGCGAAGTCGACGAGCTGGCGAGCGGTCTGGGGCATGGCCTGGCTTGCTGCGACACCGACGCTGATGGTGAGGTGGAGCGGCTGGGGGTGGTCTGGCACCACCAGGGGGAGCGCTGCGACGGACTCGCGCAGCTTCTCTGCGACGGCTGCGGCTTCCTGGGAATCGGTACGCGGCAGGAGGATGACGAACTCCTCGCCTCCGTAGCGGGCGACGAAGTCGACCTTTCGCAACTGGGCCTGGATGCAGGAGCCGACATGCCGGAGGACCTCGTCCCCGACGAGGTGGCCGTGCTCGTCGTTGAAGCGCTTGAAGTGGTCGACGTCGAGCATGAGGCAGGCAAGGGGGGTGGAGAAGCGGGTGGCCCGCTCCCATTCGAGGTCGAGGCGCTCTTCGAAGCTCCTGCGGTTGTGGAGGCCTGTGAGCTGGTCGTGGGAAGCCAGCTCCTGGGTCGTGCGGAACAGGAGGGCATTGGCCAGGGCCGCGCCGAGTTGGGAAGCGACGACATGGAAGAGGGAGATATCGTCCATGGTGAAGGCTTCGGCCTTCTGGCGGTTGACGAGCATGACACCGTTGCAGCGGTCGCCGGAGAGGAGCGGCAAGGCGACGGCCGAGCCGGAGAGGCGGACCTTTCCCCTGAAGTGGAGGAAGCGGTCGTCGGTATCGAGGTTGCGGACGTAGACGAGGCTCCTGCGCTGGAATGCGGTACCCGAGACGCCCTCGCCGGGCCGGACGGTCATGCCCTCCACGAGACCGGCGGATTCGCCGAATCCGGCGACCTTGGTAACGGTCAGGAGGTTGCGATGGTCGTCGTGGACGAGGATGGCGATGCGTGCGGCGTCGAGGGTGTCGGTAGCGGAGGCGAGGAAGGTGGTGACGACGGCATCCGGGTCGAGGGAGGTGGTGAGGGTGCGGGCAATGGAGAAGAGCACGTTGAGGTCGCGCACGCGGCTTTCGAGCTGGGAGTTCGAGGACTCGAGGAGCCGGGTCTTCTCCGCCAGTTCCTGGGAGAGGCCGAGCTCCTTCTGTGTCCACTCGAGCTCGCGCTTGCCGTCGATCACGTTGATGGAGAGGTCGGTGAGCCTGTGCAGCACCCTGTTGACGAGGGTGCCGAGCGCGCCGATCTCGTTGTTTCCGGTATCGGCGCGCAGGAGGGACTGGCCTGCGGCCACGCGCTCCAGCACGCGCAAGAGGCGGAAGTAGGCCCTGTAGAAGGTCAGTCGCAGGACGAGCCACGAGAGGGCGAGGAACAGGGCCCCGGAGACGGCGATGGCGGCGACGACGAGGCCGCGGTGGTCGAGGCTGAGGGCCCAGGCGAGGATTGCGGTCGCTACCGAGGATCCGGCAACCAGGATGGCCACGGTAAGCAACAATGTGCGCCTTGGTTGCACGGTCCCTCTCACCTCGGCAGGTCTGCGCTGCCGGTTGCAGCCCCAGCCCGAAGCCTGCGCTGGAGACGGGCAGGCGGGGGCCTGCGAAAGCCACAGGCTGGAGCGCCTGTTCGTTCGACTATATTGTCTTGATCCTGCAAAGGCAACAAGTGTCGGCAGGGAAGCGGGTGCGATCGCCGCCGTGGCACATTGGCAGGAGCCGCTCTGCTTCCGGGGCAGCCGGGGGAGCTGCGGCTGAACGCCGGTCTCCCCCGCTCCCCTCCACGCGGGCTCCTGCCACACGCTGGATCGCACCCCAGGGAAGCGGCGGGCCGGGAGAGACTACTTCTTGGACAGTGCGATCTGGGCTGCGGCCAGGCGTGCCACGGGGACGCGGGGCGGAGAGCAGGAGACGTAGTTCAGGCCGACCTCGTGGAAGAAGTGGACCCGACGCGGAAACCGGAGTTCTACGGCTCCACGTTCCGGTACCCGCAAAGCGCGGGCATCCCGGTGCTTGATTCACAGGCCAACTGAGCGAGAGCAAGTCAGGTCGTCAGCTTCGGGGCCGTGTGGCAAGCTCACGCAACAACAGGGCCGAGCCGGCCTTGTCCAGCACGTCCTCCAGTTCCAGGAACTCAGGTTCGAGTGTCATCTGGCAAGCTTCCGGAGAGTCTTACCGTGGGCGTCCATCACGCGGCGAGCAGCCGCATTCACCCTCCTACGCCGCTCCTCCCGGATGGGCCGAAGGATCAGGGATTCGCCGTCCGTGGTCAGTTCCAAATCGGTCTCCCGTTGGATGTTGAGCAACTCCAGAATGGGCTTCTCCAGGAGGATCCCGAGGCTGTTGCCGATTGCTACCAGTCGCTTCCTCATGGCTTCCCTCCAGGCGGATGGTTCCACCATCGTTCTAACAAACGTATACCACCGAGTGGAGGCTGCAGTCAAGGCGCCGAACGTCAGCACGGAGTCCTCGCTTCGGGCGACAGAAAGTCGCCGATTCCGCCCCCCAACTGGCCGGACGTGGCAGCGAGGCTGTCAGAAGCCGAATCAGCGAAATGAATCGTGTCTACAGGTTCGAGATGGCAGCAGCCTGGGACTTCTATGTGCCACGCGCCTCATCTCCAGTCGCTTGCCGCGTGGAGGGCGCTCAGGGGCCCGACTTCGTGAAGGGCGGGTTCGTGGCGCCGGGCACTGTGTTGCCGCGGGCGGAGTTGCGGCCCGGCTTGTTCAGCGACGCTGGAGCAACCGTGCACCGACTGGACGAATCGTACTCCAACCTCTGCTCGTGGAGCGCGAGAGGGGCCGGTAATCCGCAGGGCGCTCTGTTTGTGTGGGCAAGTGGCCCGCGATTTGCAGGCCCGCGTTGGCGGTATTCCGTCTCGGGCGGAGGAGGCCGCACGAGAGACGAGGAGGGGGAATGCGCTTGATATGCCAACCTTGGCTGTTCGCACTTGTCGCCGGCTTATGCCCGTGCATCGCAAGCGAGGTCGGCGCCACGGAATCCGCCGAGCCGCCCGGAAGCGGAATCCACGAGCACGACGGCTTCATGTTCCGGCACCTGGACCTGGGCATCGGCGTCATTTGGGTTGATGTTGGCGACCCGTGGCCAGCGCTATCGGGCGAGAATAGCTTGGGGTGGATCGCTGCGCCGCGGTTGGCCTTGCACGTGTCGGGTTGGCTGGTAGCTCCTCTGTATGGAGGCTGGGGCTTGGGAGCGACATACTACCCGGACGTGTTCCAGGGCTACGTGTCCGTGATGGCAGGTGTCCCCACTGTGATCCTGGATTCGGAAACCAGCGGGCTCGCGGTTCGCGCTGACGTGGGCAGGGAGTGGTGGGTCAGCGACAACTGGGGAATCGGTGTGGCCTTCACTGCCGACTACATCCAATTCGGCTGGGATCAATTCCTTGAATCGAGCACTCTGCTCTGGCCGTTGATCCTCTCCGTCGCTTTCTCGGCCACGTACAACTGATGGACCGGGTGCAGCCCAGGCGGCCTGCGTCCACTCGTGGCGGTGGACGAAGACCTGGACAGGCGGCCTAGAACGCCCACGTTTCCGTTGTTCTGTCAACACCTTTGAGCGATTGTACCTTCCGAACCCGGTCGCAGAAGGAGCGAGACGGGCGGACTGCCGCGCCTTGAAGGCCAGGCTGGTGGACCTCTGCAGCGAGGGCACGCACCCTGACGCGTTTGTTCGAATCGCCTGCCAGGAACTCGAAGCCTGGTATCTGGGGGATACGGATGCGCTGGCAGAGGCATTCGAGGACGAAGGTCTGCGAGCGCTGGGCGGCAGGGAGCGCTTCAGGAATCCGGACTCCGTGGTGGGGCCAGCCCGTGCTCTCGAGGAGTTGATTCCGGAATTCCAGAAGGTGTCGGGGGCGCGGCGCATGGCACCCAGGCTGCGGCGTGATGGCAGTCGGTCGGCCAGCTTCAATGCCTTTGTTGGCGCGGTGGAGAAGGCTGCTGCGGCTCTGGCCCCGGGCGTCCCAGGTGGTGAATCCGACTGAGGGCGATAGCGAATCACGAGCGCGCTGGCAAAGCGCCCTGGCAACGGCGGATGGACCGGGGCGTGACTACTTCCTGGACAGAGCGATCTGGGCAGCGGCCAGGCGTGCCACGGGGACGCGGGGCGGAGAGCAGGAGACGTAGTTCAGGCCGACCTCGTGGAAGAAGTGGATGGACGCGGGGTCGCCGCCGTGCTCGCCGCAGATGCCGAGCTTGATGTTGGGCCGCACCTTGCGGGACTTCTCGACCGCGATGCGCACCAGGCCGCCCACGCCGTCCACGTCGATGGACTCGAAGGGGTTGGCCGGGAGGATCTTGTGCTCCTGGTAGAACCCGAGGAAGCTCTGTGCGTCGTCGCGGGAGAGGCCGAGCCCCGTCTGGGTCAGGTCGTTGGTTCCGAAGGAGAAGAACTGGGCTTCGGCAGCGATCTGGTCCGCGGTGATGGCTGCGCGGGGCAGCTCGATCATGGTGCCGAGCAGGAACTCGACGCGAAGATGCTTCTCTGCGAAGACCTGCTCTGCTGTCTTGAGCACGAGGTCCTTCTGGGCCTTGAGCTCGTTGACGTGGCCGACCAGCGGGATCATGATTTCCGGAAGCACCTTGACGCCCGCTGCCTGGACCTCGCACGCGGCTTCGAAGATGGCCCGGGCCTGCATCTCGGTGATCTCCGGGAACAGGATGCCGAGGCGGCAGCCTCTCAGGCCGAGCATGGGGTTGGACTCGGTCAGCGCCTTGACCTTGTTGCGGACGCGCTCCACGGGGATGCGCATCTCCTCGGCCATCTCCTTCATCTGCTCGGGCTCATGGGGGAGGAACTCGTGCAGGGGCGGGTCGAGGGTACGGATGGTGACGGGGTAGCCGTCCATCTCGCGGAAGATGCCGCGGAAGTCCTCCCGCTGCATGGGGAGGAGCTTGGACAGGGCGACCCTGCGTTCGGCCAGGGTATCGGAGAGGATCATCTCGCGCATGGCCTTGATGCGGTCGCCCTTGAAGAACATGTGCTCGGTGCGGGTCAGGCCGATGCCCTGTGCGCCGTTGAGGCGTGCGATGCGTGCGGCTTCGGGCTCATCCGCGTTGGTGCGGATGCCGAGCTTGCGGAACTCGTCGCACCAGCCCATGAGCTTGGAGTAGTGGTAGAAGATGTCGGACGGGTCGGTGGGCTTGCGGCCCTCGATGGTGGCTTTCTGGGCCACGGACTCGATGGTCTTGAGGCGGCCTTCGATGACCTGCCCGGTGAACCCGTCCAGGGAGAGCCAGTCGCCTTCGCGGACGGTCTTTCCGCCCACGTTCATGGAGCGGGAATCGTAGCGGATGTCGAGGTCGGAGCAGCCGACGACGCAGACGCGGCCCATCTGGCGGCCGACGACTGCGGCATGGGAGGTCATGCCGCCGCGTGCGGTGAGCACGCCCTGGGAGATGGCCATGCCCTTGATGTCCTCGGGGGATGTTTCGTGGCGGACCAGGACGACGGGGTCCTTCCAGCGGGCCTGGAGGGCTTCCGCGTCGTTGGCTGAGAACACGACGCGGCCGGTAGCGGCGCCGGGGCCGGCGGGCAGGCCGCGGGCGATGACGAGCTTCTTCTTGACTGCGCTCTTCTTCTCCTCGGGGTCGAAGATGGGCTTGAGGACCTGCTCGAGCTGGTCCGGGGAGACGCGGGACACGGCTTCCTGTGCGGAGATGAGGCCTTCGTCGGCCATGTCGACTGCGATGCGGACCGCGGCGTATCCGGTGCGCTTGCCGTTGCGGGTCTGGAGCATGAAGAGCTTGCCCTTCTGGATGGTGAACTCCAGGTCCTGCATGTCACGGAAGTGCTTTTCGAGGCGCTCGTACACGGCCATGAGCTGGCCGAAGACCTCGGGCATGAACTCTTCCAGCGAGGGGAACTTCTCCTTGCGGACGTCTTCCGCGATGGAGTTGTCCTGGGCGAACTTGCGGGAGTCGTTGAGGGTGAGCTGGAGCGGGGTACGGATGCCTGCGACGACGTCCTCTCCCTGGGCATTGATGAGGTACTCGCCGTTGGGGCGGCGCTCGCCGGTGGCTGCGTCTCTGCTGAAGCCGACGCCGGTTGCGCAATCGAGGCCCATGTTGCCGAAGGCCATGACCTGGACGTTGACCGCGGTGCCCCAGTTGTCGGGGATGGCGTTCATCTTGCGGTAGACGATGGCGCGCTCGTTCATCCAGGAACCGAAGACTGCGCCGACTGCGCCCCAGAGCTGCGCCATGGGGTCTTCGGGGAAGTCCTTGCCTGCGCGTTCCCGGATGATGGTCTTGAAGGTGGCCACGAGGGCCTTGAGGTCGTCCGCGGACAGGTCGGTATCGAGTTGGACGTTGCGCGCGGCCTTGAGGTCATGGAGTGCGACCTCGAAGGGGTCGTGCTCGGAGTCGGACCGGGGCTTGACGCCCATGACGACGTCGCCGTACATCTGGACGAAGCGGCGGTAGGCGTCGTATGCGAAGCGGGCGTTGCCGGTGGCCTGGATGAGGGCCTGGACGGTCTTGTCGTTGAGGCCGAGGTTGAGGACGGTGTCCATCATGCCGGGCATGGAGGCTCGGGCGCCGGAGCGGATGGAGAGGAGCAGGGGGTTGGAGGTGGATCCGAACTGCATGCCCATCTCGGCCTCGAGGAACCGGAGTGCTTCGGTGACCTGTGCGTCGAGCCCGGCGGGGTAGGTATTGCCGTTGGTGTAGTAGAAGGTGCAGACCTCGGTGGAGATGGTGAAGCCCGGGGGCACGGGAATGCCGAGACCGCACATCTCGGCGAGGTTTGCGCCCTTGCCGCCGAGGAGAGCTTTCATGGAGGCGTTTGCTTCAGACTTTCCGGTAGCGAACCGGTACACGAACTTTTCGGCCATGTGACACCTCAGTATAGTTGAACCTGTCAAACCGGACGCATTATGGTGGTTCAATAGAGCAAAGCAAGGGAAAAGCGCGGGGTTGACCGTGCGGGGCGTGCGTGCTAGGTATGTGAGGGAACGATGGAGGGAGGAGCCATGAGGAAGCTGTTGGTCGTTGCGCTCGTGCTGGTGGTGTTGCCCGGTGCTGCGTTTGCCACGGATGCGCGGATCGAGTCGTTGGGCGGGAAGGAGAAGGCCTGGACGGTGAGCGACGAGATGAATGCGCTCTATCTTCCTGCCACGGTCCTGCTGTTTCCGAACACGGTGTGGGTGGACGTCGGGGGCACGACGGCTTCCGGGACTCCGGTGTTCCTGCCGGTGACGACGAAGGAGGGGGTGACGCAGCCCGTCTACATCGACGGCGGCACTGCGGCATACGGTTTGGAGGATGCGGCCACGGGCAAGGGGCTCAACGGCGGGTTCGGGATGTACTATGCGCTGGGCCCGGACACGGTCGTGGGGTTCTACGGATCGAGCATGCGCCGGTACGTGTCTGCAGACGTGCTGGCCAAGGCGTTCAAGTGGGATGCGGCGGATCTGAATACGGAAGAGGAGGGCGGGCAGCGGGCCATCCACGGTGCGGACCACAAGGGGAGCTTCCTGATCGGGCAGCGGTTCGGCAAGTCGGTACGGACCGGGTTGCAGCTCGGGGTATGGGGGGATGCGTACGAGGTGACGTCGCCGCAGACGAAGCAGATCGAGCGGGGCGGGACGCTCATGGATGCGCGGCTCGGCCTGGGCGTGGACATGGCGCACGACAACAGCTTCGACCTGGCGCTGGGTGCGCGCATCGGGATGTTCAACGACCACCAGTACCAGAAGGACCGCGTGGTGACGCGGCTCAAGGGCAGCACGCAGTGGGAGATGGACCTGCTGGTGCGCGCGGTGCTGGACGTTCCGGGGGGGGAGAAGGTGGTGCCGTATCTCGACGCGGGGCTGGGTGGCCAGGGGGTGAAGTGGAACGAGGAGATGCAGAACCCGCCGTCGGCGGACGGGTCGAGCTGGTGGGTCACTGCCGGTATGGACTTGCTGGTGCAGCCGCTGGACATGCTGAAGCTGTGGCCCGGGCTGGGTGTGGCGATGCGGGGTGTGAAGGTGGAGGACACGGGGGAGACGGTGCAGGACGACATGCTGACCATGCCGTTTTTCGGGGTGGCGGTGGACGCGGGGGTGTCGTCGTGGCTGTCGCTGCGGTTTGCGGCACGTCAGGGGATCCAGTTCCTGAGCGCTGCGGATGCGGAAACGGAGTACAAGGAGAGTGCGGTGCTGACCGAGGTCCGGGTGGGCGCCGGGATGCGGTTCGGGAATGCCGGGATCGACCTGATGCTGAACCCCGAGCTGTTCACCACGGGCCCGAACCTGCTGTCGGGCAAGGACCTGGACGACGGGTTTGCGACCGAGGCGTCCTTCAGGCTCACCTGGTAGGGACTTCCTCACAACGCGGTAGCGGGGGTCGGACGTGCCGGACCTGCGGCAGGGTCGGAGAGCGGACCTGCGGCAGGGTCTAAGCGGGCTACTGGCCGGCGACCTCGTCGATGACGGACAGGAAAGCGCGGACCACGTCCGGGTCGAACTGGAGCCCGGAGTTGGCGATGAGCTCTTCACGAGCGAGGTGTTTCGAGAGCGCCTGGCGGTAGGGGCGGTCCGAGGTCATGGCGTCGTAGGAATCTGCGACGGCAAGGATCCGTGCCACGATGGGGATGTCGCTGCCGGCGAGCCCCGCGGGATAGCCCTTGCCGTCGAAGCGCTCGTGGTGGGCGATGATGGCTCGGCTGGCTTCGCGCAGGAAGCGGAGCTGGGAGAGGATGGTGTTGCCGTACTGGGGGTGGTCTTCGATCTTGTGCCGGTCTTCCGAGGAGAGGGAGGATTCCTTTTTGAGGATGTCGTCCGGGACTCCTATCTTGCCGATGTCGTGGAGGATGCCGGCCTGGCGGATGACGTCGAGGTCCCTGGCTCCGAGGCCGAGGCGGGAAGCGACGGCGAGGGAGATGTTGGTGACGCGCTCCGAGTGGCCGCGGGTGTACGAGTCGCGTGCTTCCAGTGCGGAAGCGAGGGACGAGATGGTCTGGTAGTAGGTAATCTGCGTGCGCTCGAGCATCTGGGCGTTTCTGACTGCGACTGCGGCCTGGGAAGCGAAGATGGAGAAGAGGACGAACTGCTGCTCGGAGAAGCAGGCCGGCTCGGCCCCTTCGGCATCGAGGACGCCGAGGGTGCGGCCCCGTGACATGAGGGGGCAGGCCATCTCGCAGCGTCCGCCGACGATGCCCGGGATGTAGTCTGGAACGAGGGTCACGTCGTCGATGAGGCGCGGGATGCCGGTACGGAAGACCTCGCCGGTGATCCCCTGGCCTCTGCGGATGCGAGCGGAGGAGACGACGTCGGCCGGGTAGCCGACTGCGGCCACGATGCGGAGGCAGTCGGAGTCTTCCTTTTCGGGCAGGAGCACGGCGCAGGAGGTGAAGTGGAACACGTCCTGGGCGAGGCGGAGGATCTGGCCGAGCAGCTCGTCCAGCGAGAGGGTTTCGCCCATGAGCTTGCCGACGTGGTTGAGGACCTGGAGCTCGCGAAGCCTGGCTTCGAGCTGGGACTTGTGCTGCTTGAGCTTGCCGACGAGGGACGCGTTGTGGATCGCGTTGGCGCACTGGGAAGCGAAGATGGTGAGGAGGTCCATGTGGAAGTCCGCGCGGACCAGCCGGGTCTTCGACTCGATGTCCAGGACGCCGATGATGTCGCCCGCGTGCTTGAGGGGGACTGCGATTTCCGAGACGCCGCCTTCGACTCCCTGGATGTAGCGGGGGTCTGCAGAGACATCCTCGACGAATGCGGGGATACCGGAGCTTGCGACCCATCCGGAGATCCCCTCGCCCAGGCAGATGGAGTATCCTGCGGCCACGTGGGGAGCGTAGCCGACGGACTTGAAGATCCTGAGCCTGTGGGAGGCCTCGTCGACCCGGAGGATGGCGCAGCGGTCTACGCCGAACAGCTCCTTGACTTTTGCGAGGATGAGCTCGAGCAATCCGGGGAGGTCGTGCTCTTCGGACATGAGTGCGGTGGCGGTTTCGACCAGGACCTTGTAGTGGGTGTGGCTTTCTGCGGCGGTCATCGGGGCGCTCCACTCTGAAAGACCGAAGCGCCACAGTATAGGCGTATGTGCTAGAAACGGGAAAAGAAATCTTCCGGGCGGCCGGTGCCGAGGCGAAGAAATGGTTGCGGGTGCGGCGTCGCGTGGTAGATTACCAGCATGGAGTGGCCGAGAATAGCGCTGGCGCAGTTCGACCCGGCCCCGGGCAACGTGACGCTGAACGTGAAGCGGATGGCCGACATGGTGCGGTTTGCCGCGGGCCGTGGGGCGGAGCTGGTGGTGTTCCCCGAGGAGTCGGTCAGCGGGTACTGCATCGGGGACCACAACCGGAACCGGGTGCTGCTTGCGGAGGGGGTGAAGGCGGTGCAGGAGCGCCTGGCTCCTGCGTGCGACCGGGCCGCGGCGGTCGTCGGGCTGCTGGCGCCGGAGCGGGGACTGCGGCTCAACGACGGGGCCGAGGGAGCCCGGGACGCGTACCTCGTGCTTGGCGGCGGGAAGGTGATCGGTGGCGGATGCAAGACGCTGCTGGTGGACGACGGGGTGCTGTCGGACTCGCGCTATTTCCTGGCCGGGGATGCGGATGCGTTGCGACCGGTGGCGGTTCCGCTGCCCGGGGGCCGGGTGCTCCGGCTCGGGGTGCTGGTGTGCCAGGACATGTGGGACGACCACTACCGGGCCAAGCCCGCGGCGGAGCTGAAGCGGCACGGAGCGGAGCTGCTGGTGACGCTCAATGCGTCTCCGTTCCACGTGGGCAAGCTGGGCGACCGGATTGCGGTTGCGTCCCGGAGGGTTCGGGAGACCGGGCTGCCGCTGGCGTACGTGAACACGGTTGGCGTGCAGGACAACGGCAAGAACGTCATCGTGCTGGACGGGGGCAGCTTCGTGATGGACGGGGACGGGACGCTGCTGGCGCAGTACCCGCAGTTCGAGGAGGGGGTGTACCAGTTTGACGGCGTGCACCGAGCGGTGGACGCGGGTCCGCCGCGGGTCGAGGAGCTGTTTCACGCCCTGGTGTTTGCGCTTCGGGGGTTCTTTACGCGCAGCGGGCACACGGGTGCGGTCATCGGGCTTTCCGGCGGAATCGACTCCGCTCTGAGTGCGTTCCTGCTGACGCAGGCGCTGGGGAGTCAGAACGTGCTGGGGCTCAACATGCCCTCGCGCTTCTCGAGCCGGATCACGCAGGACCTTGCCCGGGATCTTTCGGGAAGGCTGGGCATCGAGTACGTAGTGCACCCCATCGAGGAGGTGGTGGCGCACAAGCTGAAGGAGTACGTGCAGGTGGCCGGGCAGGAGGTGAAGCCCCTGACCGCGGAGAACATCCAGGCTCGGGAGCGGGGAAGCATCCTGATGACGCACGCGCAGCAACGCGGGCGGCTGGTGGTGGGCAACGGCAACAAGACCGAGTTCCAGCGGGGCTATGCGACGCTGTACGGCGACATCGTGGGAGCGGTGATGCCGCTGGGGGACGTTGCCAAGACGGACGTGTACCGGCTGGTACGGTTCATCAACGAGCGGTACGGGGGGCCGATCCCGGAGGGGATCCTTGCGATCCCGCCGTCTGCGGAGCTTTCCGAAGCGCAGGACGTGAACCAGGGGTTGGGCGACCCGTTCGACTACGACGTGGAAGCGCCGCTGGGGGTGGAGCTCATCGAGAACGAGCGGACGCCGGCGGAGCTGGGGGAGCTGTTCCGGCAGAGGGGGCTGGATGCGGAGATCTGGGCTCCGGTGCGGTCTGCGAAGCCGGTATACGACAAGATGACCGCGGAAGCCTTCGAGAAGATGGCGTGGGAGGTGTTCCTGGCCATCGAGGGGTCCGCGTTCAAGCGGATCCAGGCGCCGCCCATCATCAAGCTGACCCGGAAGGCGTTCGGCTTCGACTACCGGGAGTCGGTCTTCACGCGGCTCAAGGTCTAGGCGGGTGGACGGCCGCGAGGGTGCTGCCTCTACTTGTGGCAGGCCGCGGGGTCTGAGACGTTGTCCTTGTAGCACTGCATGAGCTTCGGGATATGGACGTCCACGGGGGTCAGGGGTCCGCGGTGGGTTGCGGTGTAGCGGTCCAGCAGGCGGGTGATGCGGTTTCGGAGCTGGCGCTCCTCCTTGTACCACCAGAGCTTGCCCTTGCTGTCGGGGCAGGTGACGAACTCTGCGGTGGGCTGGCCGTCGGGGCCTTTCTGTGGTGCTCCCCAGCGCAGCTCGGGGCAGTGGTAGCAGTCGAAGGACAGGTCGAAGAGGCGGTCGAAGATATCGTTCAGGGACAGCGAGATCTGCCAGCCCTTGGAGTTCCGGTAGGTGAACTGGCATTCCTTGGAAGCGAGGTGCTCGTTCCAGATCTTGAGGTAGTCGTCGACGAGCTGCTGCGGGGTGCCGTCGTACTTGACCCTGGAGCTCTTCTCGATGGTGAGCTTCATGTTGCGGATGACGAGGTCCTTGAGCTCCTTGGCGGAGAATCGCAGGCGTGCGTCGCGGCCTGGAGAGGAGTAGTCCTCCCACTCGCCTTCGGCTCCGTAGATATTGGGAGGCAGCTGGCTGGGATGGTCTTTGGCGGCCACCCCTGCGGCGACGGCCTCGTCCACCGCGCCGATGCGCTCGGTGACGTCGTGGCAGAAGGCGTCGAGCATGGAGGAGAAGTCCTGGATGGGGTGCACGTAGATTCCGTTCTTGGAGATGCGGGCGCGGACCCACTCGTGGTAGGTCATTTCGTTGCCGTCGATGACGTAGTTCCAGAGGTACTGGGCGTTCTCGCTGTAGAATGCGGACTCTGAGTTGAGCTTGCGTCGGATGGTGAATGCTCCTGTCTTCTGGTCCGTGACCTCCACGTCGTAGAGGCGCCAGCGTTTGAACCCGCCTCCGAAGCGCTGGCTTCCGACTGCGTACTTGGGCCCGAAGGTCTTGCGGGTGAGGGTGCCGTCGGGGTGGCTGTCGAGGAGCTGGATCTCACCGTTCACGTTATCGACCTTGTGGACGATGAGGACGTGACCGTTGGGGTCGTAGTAGGTGGTGCCGGGCACGAGGCTCTGCTCGGTGATGTCGATGGGATAGAGGTCGGTGCCTTCGAGCTTGGAGTGCATGCGGAAGGAAGCGGAGCTGACCGCGTTGGTCAGGGCGTAGAGGGTGCGCTGGAAGTCCCTGTACTGGCTCCAGTCGGTCCAGGTTTCGGGCTTGTTGCCCTCCTTGTATCGGCGTCCCTTGTTGGAGACGAAGGAGAGGGGGCGGCGTGTCTTGTAGGCGAAGTAGGCCCTCATGATGAACGGGAGGTTGGCGCAGTCCGACTTGATCTCGAGCTCGAGGTCGTCGGGGGTGAACAGGGGGTTGACGTTGGGGTCCTTCAGGCCCTGTCCGAGCTTGAAGGAGCGCCAGACGCGGGCTTCTCCGATGGCGGCCACCCAGTCGGACCACTCTTTCTCGGCCTGGTCGTCCCAGTACTTCTCGATGGGCCAGGCCCCGGTGTAGAAGCCGGTGCTGCGGTGTTGGACGATGGGCTTCGGCTCTGCGGCCGCGGCCAGTGGGACGAGCACGAGCAGGAGAAGGGACAGGAGACGCATCGGCACCTCCGAGACGCGGCGCGGTTGCCGCGGGAAGCGCGGGCAGCGTTGCGCCCGCACGAAACGAATATACGTCCGGGGCCGTTGCGTGAAAAATTTGTGAGCACGTGGAGCGGAAGGGGCGTGGCTGCCGGGGTCCGGGTGTGGTCTGAAAGGTTCGTGAGCGACTGGAGCGGAAGGGGCGTGGCTGCCGCGGTCCGGATGCGTGACGGACGTCAGTGAGCCAGGGATGCGCAGAGAGCGTCTGCGACGCGGTCGACGTCCTCGAGGGAGAGGCGCTCGTGGATGGGGAGTGCGAGGCCGTGGGCGGCCAGGGCGGAGGAGGTGGAGAGGGAAGCGGACTGGCGGGTCAGGCCGGTGAACGCGGGCTGCTCGTGGATGGCGAAGCCTGGGATGGTGGCCTCGATCCCCTTGTCCGCGAGGGCGGCGATGGCTGCGTTGCGGCTGCGATGAGGCGGCAGGAGCACAACGAAGCTCTGGTAGGAGTTCCCGGGCTGTCTGAAGCCGTCGGGGATGGTGATGTCCGGGATGTCTGCCAGGCGCCTGATGTACCGTCTACAGCACTGCTGCCTGCGTTCGAGGTAGTCGTCGAGGTGTGGGATCTGGGCGAGTCCGACGGCCGCGTGGACCTCTGAGAGGCGGGCGTTGTAGCCCGGGTGGACGAAGCGTCGGTCCAGGCCCTGCCCGTCCATTCCGTGGTTCCTCAGGAGGCGGACGCGGTGAGCGATGTCCAGGTCTGCGGTCACGACCGCGCCGCCTTCGCACGTGGTGAGCGTCTTCCTCGGGTGGAAGGAGAGGATGGAGACGGTGGAGCGGGTGCCGCAGGGGCCCATTCCGCAATGGCTTCCGAGTGCGCAGGCGGCATCTTCGAACCAGGCCCACCCGCGCTCGTTGGCAAGTGCGTGGAGCCGGTCGTTGGGTCCGGGGATGCCGAACTGGTCCACGGAGACGACGACGGTGGAGTCCGGGAGGTTGAGGGATTCGAGCTGTTCGACGCTGGTGGAGAGGGTGACCGGGTCGATGTCCACGAGGTGGACGGTGAGGCCGACGCGCAGTGCGGAGGACGCGATGGAGGGGAAGAGGAAGTCGGGCAGCACGGCGTGGGTCGCGCCGCGGTCACGCAGTGCGTGGAACGCGACGAGAGCAGCGGTGGTGCCGCTGGAAACCAGGATGACCTCCCTGCCTTCGAGGCGGCGGCTGATCTCCTGTTCGAGGCGAGCGACACAACGGCCTGATGTGAGGAAGCCGGAGCGGAGGATGGCGAGCAGCTCATCCGCCACTTCTTCGGGGATCTCGGGGTGGGCGAGGCGAATCATGCGGGGACTCCGGCGCGCGTGCGATACCATTCTATGGTCCTGAGGATGCCCTGCTCGAGGCCGATTTCGGGCTCATAGCCGAGCAGCTCCCGGGCCTTGTTGATGTTGGGGATGCGCAACTCGACGTCGGGGAAGTCCCAGGGGATCAGCCGGATGCGGGAGGTGGAGCCGCACAGTCGGATGATGAGCTCGGCCAGGGCATAGATGGTGATCGTGCCGCGGGGGTTTCCGATATTGAACGCGTGGCCGACGGCTTCCTTCTTCTCCATGGCCAGCAGGATGCCTTCGACGATGTCGTCGATGTAGCACCAGCTGCGGATCTGGGCGCCGTCGTTGTGGACGGTGATGTCCTCGCCCCGGATGGCGCGGACGATGAAGTGGTGGATGGCGCCTTCGCCGACCTGCCCGGGCCCATAGATATTGAACGGCCGGATGGAGAGGGCTGGGAAGCCGTACTCCTTGTGGAAGTTGAGTGCGAGGTGCTCGGTGGCGAGCTTGGAGACGGCATAGGTCCAGCGGGCTTCGCCGACGACTCCGAGCTGGGGCGTGTCCGCCTCGGTGACCTTGTGAGCGAACCGTCCGAAGACCTCGCTGGTGGAGAAGTCGATGAAGCGCTCGACAGAGCCGGCAGCGTGGGCCGCGTCGAGGACGTTGATGGTGCCCTGGAGGCTGACGCGCATGGTGAGGACGGGCTTCTTCATCACGGTGTCGACCCCGGCGATGGACGCCATGTGGACGACGACGTGGGCGCCTTTGACGGCACTTGACACCGCGGCCGGGTCGAGGACGTCGCCCTTGACCACCGAGACGTTCGGGTGGCTCCGGAGGTGGGTGGTATCGAGTGCGTTGCGCGCGAAGTTGTCGAACAGTACGACCTGGTTGTGGTCTGCGATGCGTGCGGCCAGCGAGGTGCCGATGAAGCCGGCACCGCCGGTAATGACGATGCGTTTTCCGTTCAGCATTCTTGGGGTCTCCGGACTGGGGGTTAGAAGGTCGCGCCTGGCCGGCCCATCGGGCCGAGCAGGTGGTAGAGGGACTGCGGCACGAAGGGGAAGCTCTCGAGCCTGTTCTTCTCGTCCTGCTCGAGGAGGTCCGCGATGTCTGCGTGTCCGTAGAAACGGGCGTTGGTGCGGATCTCGTGTCTCTGCTCGTCGGACGCGTGGTAGTAGGTGATGTAGATCTGCTTGAGCGCGGCTTCTCCTTCGGATTTCTGCCAGAGTGCTCCCGCTACGAAGTTGGGGTCGACGTTGGAGTTGGGCAGCGATGCGGCGACGGAGAAGTAGTGCTCGACGGCTTCTTTCTTTCTTGCCTCGCGGACGTCGTGCGGGAGGTCCCTGTACTCGAAGAAGAGGTTGAACCCCACATCGAAGTAGAGCTCCCAGCTGTCGGGGCAGAAGTAGATGCCGGTAGTGCCGTAGTAGGTGCTCTTGTCGATCACTTCGTTGGTCAGCAGCGGAGCGAACTTGACGACCTGGGACGCCCAACTGTAGACGCGTGGGTTGAAGGGGAAGAGCCCCGGCTCCCAGGTCAGGTCCGGGTTTTCAGCGCACTTCCGGGGCGGCAGGAACAGGTTGCGGCCGAGCGGGTCCCGGCAGAAGCCCACGATCGCGGCCATGTAGTCGTCGAGCCAGCGGTATTTGCGGTCCACGGAAAGGTGCGTGGCGAAGTAGGAATTGGCCTGCATGAAGACGAGATCGGAGACGAGGGGCTCGAAGCCGAGGGAGAAGGTGCGGAGAGCGGCGTTGGGCGGGAGGTAGGTGGTTTCCGCGAGGCGGAGGTCTGCCTGCCGGGCGCGGTCGAGCTTGCGGTCGAGCTTGATGACCTGCGTTCCGAAGCCGGCGACAAGGATGGCCAGTGCGGCGAACAGCAGCGTTATCCGTGTGGAGGCCGAATGCACTCCCCCCCCCAGTGACCGAGATGATAGTAGCACACAAGGAGGGGAACACAAGGATGAACGGGTCGAAGGTTGGAACGTGCGGTGCGTGAGCGATTGTCTTGTCAGACAGGTGAATCATCTCCATAATAGGAACATTGAACGCTTGCTTGAAGCGCTAAGCCGGCAGGCGGCACGGGGGACTCATGAGAAGAATTGCTGGTGCGGTTGCAGCGTTGACGATGATGGCGATCGGCTGCGGCGGCGGACAGACGACCGGAGGCAAGACTCCGCCGACCATCGTGGGAGACGGGCGGTCCGAGGATGGGCGGGGGTTAGAGGACTTGAAGAACGATGGGGAGGGCACGGACCTCTCGGGTTCGGAGGAGTGGACGCACCAGGACTGGCAGGGGGGAGAGGGGGGCGACCTGTGCACGCAGGCGCCGTTCCCGACCGGGTGTCCCTGCCAGCAGAACACGGACTGCGTCGCCGGGTACTGCGTGGAAGGGCCGTTCGGGTTCGTGTGCACGAACGAGTGCATCGAGGAGTGCCCCGAGGGGTGGCAGTGCAAGGGCATGTCGGGGTTCGGGCTGGACGTTGTGTTCCTGTGCGTGCCCGCGACGCAGAAGCTGTGCTACCCGTGCGAGAAGGACAGCCAGTGCGGCAACGGCAAGTGCATCGATCTGGCGGAGGGGAAGTTCTGCTCGTACGCCTGTGATGCGAAGAAGACGTGTCCTGCGACGTTCACGTGCAAGGCCGTGGACGTCGGTGAGTTCTCCCTGGACGTGTGTGTGCCGGACAGCGGTTCCTGCGAGTGCATTGCGGACACCGCGGGGCAGCTCAGGCCGTGCGAGGTGGGCAACGAGCACGGCAAGTGCATCGGCTACGAGACGTGCGATCCGGCTGCGGGCTGGGTGGGGTGCAATGCGGCCACGCCTGCGCCCGAGGAGTGTGACGGCAAGGACTCGGACTGCGACGGGCTGTTCGACGAGGACGTGGAGGAGACCAAGGACTGCGAAGTGACGGTGGAGGGGATGACGTGCAAGGGCACGGCCATCTGCATGGGTCCTGCCGGGTACGTGTGCGGCGCGCCGACGCCCGGGCCGGAGGTATGCGACTTCAAGGACAACGACTGCGACGGGCAGGTGGACGAGATGTTCAAGGTGGACGGGAAGTACGGGGTGCAGAACCACTGCGGCACGTGCAACATCGATTGCACGGGTTCGATTGCCAACGGGACTGCGGTGTGCGACCCGTCGCTGCCGACTCCGCTGTGCGTAGTGCAGTCGTGCGACGAGGGGTACTACGCTCTCAGCCAGTTCCAGTGCTTCCCGGAAGGGCAGACGCTGTGCAAGCCGTGCGTGGAGGACATGCAGTGCGAGGGGGGCAAGTGCGTGTCGTGGCTGGGGGGTGATTACTGCACGACGAGCTGTGAGGACGAGGCGTGTCCCGAGGGGTACGGCTGCGAGGAGATCGAGGGGCTGGAAGGGCAGTGGTGCGTGCCGGCCAACGGGACGTGCGACTGCGGTCCCGGGAATGCGGGCGGGAAGAAGCCGTGCAGCAAGCAGAACGACTTCGGGGTGTGCTTCGGGTTCGAGACGTGCGATCCGGAGGCGGGCTGGACGGGCTGCACCGCGGGCGACAGCGGGCCCGAGGTGTGCGACGGCATCGACAACGATTGCAACGGGGTTCCGGACGACGGGCTGGTGGAGGGGACTGCTTGCGAGAATGTGGTTCCGAACGTGGGCACGTGCAAGGGGACGCAGTCCTGCATGGGCCAGCAGGGATGGGTGTGCAGCGCGGCCAAGCCGGAGCCGGAGAAGTGCGACTACAAGGACAACGACTGCGACGGGAAGGTGGACGAGGACTTCATCACGGAAGGGAAGTACGGGTCGCTGGAGCACTGCGGGGAGTGCAACAAGGACTGCGAGGGAGCGCTTCCCAACGCGGTGACGTACTGCGACACGGCGCCGTCACAGCCGGAGTGCAAGGTCAAGGAATGCGAGTCGGGATACTTCAAGTTGAACGACTACCAGTGCATTGCGCCTCCGGAGGTGACGTGCAAGGCGTGCACCGCGGATGCGGACTGCTACTTCGACAAGTGCGTGCCGCTGGATTCGGGAGCCAGCTGTCTTCCGGAGTGCGGGCCGGGGGGCTCGTGTCCCGAGGGGCTGGAGTGCATGACGATGGGGGGGTTCGGCGAGATCTGCGTGCCGGTCACCGGAAGCTGCGACTGCAATGCGTCGAGTGCCGGGGCGAAGCGGAGTTGCTCCAAGTCGAGCCCGGTGGGGACGTGCTTCGGGTTCGAGACGTGCGACCCGGCCACGGGGTGGTCCGCGTGCGATGCGCTGACGCCTGCGGCCGAGGAGTGTGACGGGTTGGACAACGACTGCAACGGGCTTATCGACGACGGGCTTGCGGTTGGCAAGGCGTGCGAGGTCACGAACCAGTTCGGGAGCTGTCCCGGGGTGTCGGTGTGCATGGGGGTTGGCGGATGGCTGTGCCAGGCCAACGAGCCGTCGCCGGAGGTCTGCGACTACCAGGACAACAACTGCAACGGCACGGTGGACGAGACGTTCAAGCAGGATCAGAAGTACTTCCAGGATGCCAACTGCGGCACGTGCAACAACAGCTGTGTGAAGGCGATTGCCAATGCGACGGGCAAGTGCGACACGACGTACCTCGTGCCGAAATGCGTGGTGGACACGTGCAATGCGGGGTACTACCAGATAAGCCCCTTCCAGTGCGTGGTGCCGCCGGACACGACGTGCCAGGCGTGTGCGGGTGACGTGGACTGCGTGGGGTCCAAGTGCGTGACCGTGGACGGAGCCAAGCGGTGTGCCAAGGCGTGTGCGGGGCCTGGCGACTGCGGCGGTGAGACGACGTGCAAGGCGTATCCGGGCATGGGCAACCTGTGCCTGCCGAAGTCGGGCAGCTGCGAGTGCAACTCTTTCACTACGGGCTCGAAGCGAAGCTGCTCGGTGACGAACCAGATCGGCACGTGCTACGGCTTCCAGACGTGCGATGCGGCGAAGGGCTGGTCGGAATGCGACTCGCTGTTCCCGACCACGGAGGAGTGCAACGGCGTGGACGACGACTGCAACGGTCTGCTGGACGACGGGCTTCCGGAGACGATGCCGTGCACGAGCGAGAACATGTGGGGCGTGTGCCAGGGGGTGGCGACCTGTCTGGGCACCGTGGGGTGGACGTGCCAGGCGCCGGTGCCGGCCAAGGAGAAGTGCGACTACGTGGACAACGACTGCGACGGGAAGGTTGACGAGGACTTCAAGGACCCTGCGGGGAAGTACTCGGACTTCACGCACTGCGGCTCGTGCACGGTGTCGTGCGAGGCGGGGTTCCCGCACGCCACTGCGTACTGCAACACGGCCAAGGAGACGCCGCAGTGCATGGTGAAATCGTGTGACACGGGGTACTTCAAGCTGAACGACTTCCAGTGCATTCCGAACACGGCCAGCCTGTGCGAGGAGTGCTCCACGGACGACAACTGCGTCCTGGAAGGGGCCAAGTGCGTGCAGCTGTCGGACGGGAAGTTCTGCTCCAAGCACTGCGACGTGGTGGGGGACTGCCCATCGGGGTACACGTGCCAGCCTTATGGCGTCGACAAGCAGTGCCTGCCGGTGACGAACTCGTGCACGTGCGACGGGTCCAACCCTGCGCTCAGCAAGAGCTGTTCTGCGACGTGGCCGACCGACCCGGGTCCGGGACAGCCCTTCGTGACATGCTACGGCACGCAGAACTGCACGGTGACGGGGTGGTCTGCGTGTGCGCTTCCGGTGGAGGTCTGCGACGGCCAGGACAATGACTGCGACGGGTCCATCGACGACGGGTTCCTCGTGAACGGGAAGTACGTGAGCGACGTGAACTGCGGCCAGTGCGGGAACAACTGCACGTTCCTTGCCTACCCGAATGCGACGGGCAAGTGTGACGGGAACAAGCCGAGCCCGGACTGCGTGATGAAGTGCAAGACGAACTACTTCGACGTGGATGCCAACCCGGCCAACGGGTGCGAGTGCCTGTACCAGGGCACGGTGGATCACCCGGACGGGGTGGACCAGAACTGCGACGGAGTCGACGGGGAGATCGGCAATGCGATCTTCGTGACCAAGAACGGGTCGGACCTGAATGCGGGCACCATGGAGAAGCCGATGCTGACGATCCAGGCGGCCATCGACAAGGCCGTGGCGACGGGCAAGCGGGACGTGTACGTGGCCACGGGCGTGTACACTCAGGCGATCAAGCTTTCGCAGGGGATCCAGGTATTTGGCGGCTACTCGTCGACCTTCCTGCAGCGCAGCATCCTGCTCTATGAAACCGTGGTCATGGGGACGGGGTTCACCGCGCAGCTTCCGGGCACGGTGAATGCGTTCTCCATCGCGGGTGCGGCCGAGACCACGGTGTTTGACGGCTTCACGGTTTACGGGAAGAACAACAACACCGCGTCCGGAGGCACCTATGCCGTCTACCTCAAGGACTGCCTGCAGGGGCTGCGGCTGACGAACAACCACGTGATAGCCGGCATCGGAGGGAACGGGACGTCCGGGGGTTCGGGAACGGACGGGCTGGACGGGCTGGTGGGAATCAAGGGCGTGAATGCGTACTACTACACGTCGTATTCGTGCGTGGTGGGCAAGCTGCAGAGCGGCGGGCTCGGGGGGAGTCGGACGTGCGGGACGACGGACGTGTCCGGCGGCGCGGGCGGAGACAGCTATTGCCCGGCCAACGGTGCGCCCAAGGCGCAGGAGTATGGCAAGGCGGGGCTTGGGCCCGGGGCTGGAGGAGGCGGCACAGCGGGGTATGACGGGTACTTCGATGCGAGCGGGTGCGGGCTGTGCTGGGTGCCGACGGGAAGCAATGCGATGGAGGGCGGAGACGGCGCGCTCGGCGCGTCGGGAGTGGACGGCGGGGCCGGGGCGGCCTGCAAGACGCCTGCCGGCCAGGTGGCCGGAGGGCTCTGGACACCGCTGGGCGGCGGGCTCGGTGCGACCGGCGCCAACGGCGGTGGTGGCGGTGGTGGCGGTGGTGGCGGCGGCTCGGACGTGCTGGGCAACTACGGGTGCAACGATCACATCGGGGCCACGGGTGGCGGCGGCGGGTCCGGGGGCTGCGGTGCGACGGGCGGCTCCGGAGGGTCTGGGGGCGGCGGGTCGTTCGGGCTGTTCCTGTACTTCTCGGTGGCGCCGGCCACGGTGCCTGTCATCACGGGCAACTTCGTGGAAGGCGGCGTGGGCGGATTTGGCGGGACCGGGGGCATTGCCGGGACCGGCGGCGTGGGCGGCAACGGCGGCGTGGGCGGGCTTGCCGGCAGCGGCAGCGCCTGGTGCGCTTACAGTGGTGGCACTGGCGGCGACGGCGGGCAGGGGGGCCATGGCGGCGGCGGCGGGGGCGGGTGCGGCGGCGTGGCGTACTGCATCTACGCCTCGGGCCAGGGCGGCAAGGATCTCACCGCGTACAAGCCGCCGGCCAACACGTGCGCCGCGGGCAGCGGCGGTGCGGGCGGGCTGGGCGGCCAGTCCATCGGCAACTCCGGGGCGAAGGGCGACCCGGGCGCGGCGGGAACGACGAACTTCTAGGCGGGCTCGATCTGGCCCGCGCTTCATTTTTCCTGACCGAAAGAAGGGCAGACCCCGATACCTGAGTCGTACGGACGACCGGCACGGAGCCGGGCCCGTGCGGTCGGGGCGTCAATGGAGTCTTCATCGACAGGCGGTGTGCGCCTTGCGAGCCGGTGGGCTTCCGGTGCCAGGCCGGTGCCCGGGGTCGGAGACGGGGTGTGGGTCCGGAACCGTCGCGGGGTCGTGGTCGCGGTCAACGGATTTGGCGGGCGTGAGGGGGGAGCAAGCCACCTCGTGAGCGTCTGCTACGGGGACGGTGAGAGGCCCGAGTCGGACCGCGTGGTGTGGGAGGTGGAGGCCGCCTGCGGCGGGTGCAGCCTGGTGGTTCCGCAGATTGCGCCTTCTGGGACCGGCTGCGGCAATTCGCTCACGCGGAAGGTGGCGTTGCTGCGACGGGGAGCGGCCCTCCCGCTTTCCGGCATGCCGGGAAGCGCGGGTCTGGGCGCCGGGGGCAGCGGACGGGATGCCGGGCTCTCCGCGTTGTGCCTGGCCCCCTCCTTCTGCAAGGGGAAGCGACCCGAGGAGTATCAGCTCGTGCCTCTCGAGGCGGCGCTGGAGATGGGGCAGGTACGACTGCTGATTGCGGACGACGTGGGCCTTGGCAAGACGCTGGAAGCGGTGCTGGTTGCGTGCGAGTTGGTGGCCCGGCGGAGGATCCGCCGCATCCTGGTCCTGTGCCCGCCTGCGGTGCGGGAGCTGTGGATGCGCGAGCTGGACGAGCGGATGCCGCTCTGGTTCACGCAGTCGGCCGGCGCGGGCGAGTGGGGCTCGCTCGACCGGGTGGTAGCCTCCTACTACCACCTGCGGCGGCCGGCGCAGTTGGAGCGCTTCCTGTCCGCGTGTCGGGCGTGTACGGGTCCGAAGCTGCCGTGGGACCTGCTCATCGTGGACGAGGCGCACAACCTTATGCCGTCCGCCCGGGGCCGGGAGAGCGACCTGACCCGGATGCTTCGCGCGGTGAGCGGCTGGTTCGAGCACCGCGTGTTCCTGACCGCGACGCCGCACCGCGGTTTCACGGGTGCGTTCACGGGGCTGCTGGAGATCCTCGACCCGGTGCGGTTCGTGCGCACGGCGGAGATGACTCCGGCGCACCGAGCCGGGCTGCGGGAGTGCGGCATCCGCAGGAGCAAGGCGCAGGTGAGGGCCACGGGTGCCGGGGTCCGGTTCACGGCCCGCAGCGTGGAGGAGTGGCCCGTGTCGTTTTCCCGGGAGGAGCAGGAGTTGTTTGCCGCGGTGGCCGGCTTGCAGACGGCAATCAGGGGCTGGGGCCGAGTCGGCGGGCGGAAGGATGCGGTGCACCTTGCGATGGAGGTCCTGGCCAAGCGGCTCCTGTCTTCGGTGCCCGCGTTTGCAGACAGCTTCGAGGTCTTCGCCCGAGCGGTGAGCGAGGCCGCGGCTGCGGCCGCGGACGTTTTGGACGACGTGGCGGAAGCGGCAACGGATGCGGAGGGGGAAGCCCGGTGGCGCAGGGCGGCGGCAGGGCTGGGAAGCTGGTTTGCGCGGCACCTGCCCACGGGGGTACGGCACGTTGAGCGGGTGCGCCTGGCGCTTTCCGCGGCAGGCCCCGGGCGGGACTCCCGGTTCGATGCGCTGCTGAGATTCCTGGGGAGCCGGCTCGATCCTCCACGGGAACGGGCGACAGCGTTTAGTGATTCTATTGTTACAGATATCAAAGATGAAATGCCTGGCGCCGTGCGGGCGCCAGGGGAGAAGGTGCTGGTCTTCACCGAGTCGCTTGCCACGTTGCGGGGGATCGAGGATGCGCTTGCGGGGGCGGGGCATGGGGCATGGCAGGTGGCCTACCTGTGGTGCGAGGCGTCACAGCGGGTGCGGGGCGAGGCGTTGCGGCGTTTCTGCGACCCGTGCGATCCGCTCAGGGTGCTGGTGACGACGGACATTGCGTCAGAGGGGATCAACCTGCACGCCGCGTGCCGCTACGTGTTTCACTTCGACGTGCCGTGGAGCCCTGCGCGGGTGGAGCAGCGCATCGGCCGGCTGGACCGGTTCGGCCAGGCCCGGGACGTGGTCTCGTTCCATTTTGCCGCGTCCGAGGACGCGCAGCGCCGGCTCCTGCTGCGGCTCTCCGGGAAGTGGGAGAGGGTACGCCGCGACCTGGGCTCCGCGGCTCTGGTTCTGGCCGGGGTGAAGGCCGGTCGAGAGGACCAGGGGGGCCGGAACGCGGTGCGGGCCTGCCTGGATCCAGGGGACGGTACGGGAAGCGGGGCAGAGCGTCCCGTGCGGATGCGGGAGGACCTGCGGCCGCGATGGCTTCGAGTGCCTCCGGGCCGCGGTGCTGTGGACGGGAGTGGCAGTCAGCAGGGGGCATGCCGGTCGATGGCACGGGGCACTTCAGACGGTGGTGCTGGAATCCGGGGGGCCGGGGAGACGGCCTGGGACGGTGGTGCTGGAATCCGGGGGGCCGGGGAGACGGCCCGGGACGGTGGTGCTGGAATCCGGGGGGCCGGGGAGACGGCCCGGGAGTGGACCGAGGGGCCGGGCGGCGTGTGGGCCGTGGCAGACAAGGCGCTGCCCGAGGGGCTGACTGCCGCGGTGGTCCTGTACGTGCGCAGCGAGGCGTGGAGCGTGGTCGGGCAGCGGCTTCATGCGTGGGTAGAGCCGCTTGCGGTGCCGGCCGAGAGGGGCAGGGGGCGCGGGTGGCGGCTGGGCGGGCAGGCGCAGGACACGAAGGTGGAGTGGGTGGAGCGGCTGGTGCGCGAGCTGGAGGGAGGTGGGGAAGCCGCTCCTGTCGTCGAGAGCCAGGCAGGGGAGCTGACGCAGTCCGCGGGGAAGCTATGGCGGGAGTGCGAGGCATCGCTGGAGCGGTTGTCGCGCAGGTACCGGCAGGTGCTGGCCGTGGCGATCGAGGGTTGCCTTGTCGGGGCGCGGCGGGAAGCCGAGAGGAACCAGCGCAGGCGGTTCGGCGCGCTGCTGGCCGAGCTGGAGGGACGGCCGGCACGGCAGCGACGGAAGCTGCTGCAGGAGAGAGCGCGTCGGCTGTCCGTGGCGTGCCACAAGCAGGGGTTCCTGTTTCCGGGCATGGCTGCGGCCGCGCTGGGACAGCTTGCGGAGGTGCAGCAGGAGCTGGGGCGGTTTGCCGCGCTGGTCGAGGCTCGGCGGCAGTTTCTGACCGAGCAGCTCCGGGAGCAGGTCGAGGAGCGGATTCCGCCGCGCTTTGCGGTCTCGGGGGATCTGCTGGTGACGGTGGAAGCGGCGGTGGTCGTGTTCGCAAGCCGGACAAAGGGGGGAAGGACATGAGGCAAACGGGCGGGTGGGACCGCGTTGCCGGGGCGCGGCGGGCGGTGGCGCTGTTGGCCAATGCCGCGGACCGGGTGCGGCCCGGGGATCTGGATGCTGGAGATCTGTACGTTGCCGCGGTGCGCATGGTGATGCGGGTCGTGGTGGCGGGCGAGGCGGAACGGCTCGGTATGTTCCCCGTGACGTGTCCGGTGTACCGGCAGTCATACTCGCTTGCGGGGTTGCGGCAGGAGCTGAGGGACGGATGCGTTCGGGATCGTGCGGGCCGTTCGGGTCGGGGTGCTGCGTGGCCGCGGCTGCTGGGCCTGTTCCGGCTGGTGTGGAAGGGAAGCAACCACTGCGAGCTGCCGATGCGCGCGTACGGCGGAGAGCTGTTCGAGCCCGGCAGGCCGGGCAGCAGGGACCCGGTAAGCCGGGCACTGGCGCGGCTGGAGGATCCGTGCAGCAGCCTGTCGGACGTGGAGGCGTGGGACCTGCTGGAGCGGATCGAGGGTTCTGTCGAGCGGGCACGGGCGCGGGGGAGCCGCCTGGTGGGTGCGCTCTACGAGGGGCTGACGGACGGGAAGCTGGTGCGGGGCGACGGGGGGGAGTACGAGCTTGCGGACGGGGAAGGCTGGCGGGGCTCCGGTGGAGTCTACTACACGCCCGAGCCGCTTGCGGACGGTACGGTGGAGAAGTGCTTGCGGCCCCTGACGAGGCGGGATGACGCGGTGGCTCCTGGTCGGCCGGAAGACGTCCTGGCGCTGAGGGTGTGCGACCCGGCCATGGGGTCGGGCTCGTTTCTCGTGTCCGCGCTGCGATTCCTGAGCCAGGAGGTGATGACGGGCTTGCGTGTTCACGGCCGGCTGGGGGCCCGGACACACGGAGGAACGACGCGAACCGAGGTGCGGGTTTCGGAGGACACGGTGCTGGATATTCCGAGCGTGCCCGGGCAGAAGGAGTTCGAGGGGCTGCTGCTGGCCCACGTGAGGCGGCACGTGGTGGAGCGCTGTCTCCACGGCGTGGACGTGGACCCGGTGGCGGTAGAGTTGGCGCGGGTGGCGCTCTGGATGGAGACCCTGGATCCGCGGCTGCCGTTCACGTTCCTCGAGCACAAGCTCAAGTGCGGGAACTCGCTGGTGGGATGCGGGCTTGACGAGGCGGCGGTGTATCCGCTTGGCGCGCTGAGGGACGGCGAGGAGAGGGCCGTGCGTGCGAGGGGGGAGTTGGAGGCGCTGGTTGCGGAGGTCCGGTCGCCGCTGCTGCCCGCGTTTGTCCGCGGCCGTGGGTTGAGGACTGCGCGGCAGGACCTGGCGGCCCGGATGGAAGCCATCCACCGTGTTCCTGTCGAGCTGCCGGACCGGAAGCGTGCGCTGTACCGTGAGGGCTTCCAGGAGAACGAGACCGTGGAGCGGCTGCGTTCGAGCCTCGACCGGTGGTGTGCCTACTGGTTTGCCGAGGGGGAGGAGCGGTTGCGCGCTCCGAGCCCCCGTGAGTTCTACGAGGATGGGGCGGCCTGGGTAGCGGAGGCGCGGCGGGCCGCAGGCCGGGTCGGCTTCTTCCACTGGGAGCTGGAGTTCCCGGATGTGTTCGGGGGGCAGAAGCCGGGGTTTGACGCGGTGTTCGGCAATCCTCCATGGGCGGAGGTGAAGGGGGTGCGAGGGGGCGCCATGTCGCACTGGCTGGGGTCGCGGTCGCGTCCGGCCGGGCGGTTGGAGAGTCTGTTGCGGAGGGCTTCCGGGATGCCTCGGCGTCAGCGGGAGCGGCCGTTCGTGCACCAGGGCG